>Ga0310823_100200_pt1 | contig 72003 bp, 66 predicted proteins | sample P4_ome_3_FD_201316 | JGI IMG/M metagenome (GOLD analysis project Ga0310823, IMG submission 201316) | Sorghum-adapted microbial communities from Joint BioEnergy Institute, Emeryville, California, United States - P4_Day56_Rep3 | ecosystem: Engineered > Bioreactor > SSF (Solid state fermentation) >...
CGCAACGCGCTGACCAGGAACAACACCCGCGCCTAGTGACACGACATGTCACCAGGCCGACACCCGTTTGCCCAGCTGAGACCCCACATTCGAGCACTTTCACCGGACGACAGCTGCGGAACCCGGGACCTGGCCCGGCTCGCTCACCCGGGTGCCCTACTGGGTCTTCCAGGACGAAGAGGTCCTCCGCACGGAGCTCGGTCGCCTGTTCCGCGGGCCGCACTGGAGCTACCTGTGCCTGGAAGCCGAGCTCGCCGAGCCGGGCGATTTCTGCACGACGTACATCGGCAACCAACCCGTCTTGGTGACCCGGGACGTCGACGGCCAGTTGTACGCGTTCGAAAACCGCTGCGCCCACCGCGGGGCTCTGATCGCAATGGCCGAGCACGGTCACGCCAAGGACTTCACCTGCGTGTACCACGCCTGGACCTACAACCTCCAGGGCGATTTGACCGCTGTTGCGTTCCAGGACGGGATCAACGGCACGGGTGGGATGCCGCCGGATTTCTGCATGGCGCGGCACGGGCCGCGGAAACTGCGCATCGCCACTGTGGACGGGTTGGTCTTCGGCAGCTTGTCCAACGAGGTACCACCGCTCGAGGAGTACCTCGGCGAGGAGATCCTAGCCCGGATCGACCGGTTGTTGGGCGGCCGCACCCCGGTCGTGCTCGGCCGGTTCACCCAGGAGCTGCCGAACAATTGGAAGCTCTACGTGGAAAACGTCAAGGATTCCTACCACGCGAGCATCCTCCACCTGTTCTTCACCACGTTCGGGATCAACAGGCTGTCCCAGCGGGGCGGGATCATCGTGAGCAAGGACGGTGGCCACCACGTGAGCTACTCGGCGATCGACCGCTCCGCTGACGACGGCGCCTACCGCGAGCAGAAGATCCGATCGCAGAGCGATTACCGACTCTCCGACCCGAGCCTGCTCGACGGCTTCTCTGAGGTCGGTGACGACGTCACGCTGCAGATCTTGTCGGTGTTCCCCGGGTTCGTCCTCCAGCAGATCCAGAACTCGGTCGCCGTCCGGCAGATCCTGCCCGTCGCCGTCGACCGAACCCGGTTGAACTGGACCTACCTCGGCTTCGCCGACGACACGGACGGAAAGCGGTTGGCCCGCCTCAAACAGTCGAACCTCGTCGGTCCGGCGGGATACGTCTCGATGGAGGACGGCTGCATCGGCGGGTTCGTCCAGCGCGGCATCGCCGGCGCGGGCGATGAGTTCGCCACCGTGCAGATGGGTGGTTCGGATGCCGCCTCCAGCAGCAGCCGCGTCACCGAGGCCGCGGTGCGCGGGTTCTGGAAGGTCTACCGCGCCAGCATGGGATTCACCCTGGAGAGCGCATGACCCCGACCACCGAGGCGCTGCTTGCCTCCCGCGTGCACGCGACGCTCTCCGCGGCGCAGGGCGACTACGTGCGCTGCATCGACGACGACCGGCTCGAGGAATGGCCGCGGTTCTTCACCGAGAAGTGCCACTACCGCATCACCACGGCCGACAATTACCGCCGCGGGCTTCCAGCCGGCATCGTGTGGGCCGACTCCCGCGACATGCTCGTCGACCGGGTGTCCGCGCTCCGCGAGGCCAACATCTACGAGCGCCACAGCTACCGGCACCTGCTCGGGGCGCCGGCCGTGGTGTCGGTCGCACCGTCCGGCGAGCCGGACGAGCCCGTCGAGGTGCAGAGCGAGACGTCGTTCCTCGTCGTCCGGATCACCGGGGACGGCCCCATGGACTTGTTCGCCTGCGGGCGCTACATCGACCGGTACCTCGTCGAGGACGACCGCGCCTTGCTGCGCGAGCGGGTCGTCGTTTGCGACAGCTCGCGGATCGACACGCTCCTGGCGGTCCCGCTGTGAGTGGTGCGCGCGTCCTGCTCAGCATCGGTGACCCGAACGGGATCGGGCCGGAGATCGCGGTCGCGGCCGCCAGACGGATCGGTGCCGCGCCGGTCCTGGTCGGCGACCGCGCGGTGGTCGAGTGGGCGGTGCGGGTCACCGGTGGCACCGAGGCCGTCCGCGACCACCGCCCGGACGCTGTACCGGAACCGGGAACCTTCGACCTGATCGACGTCGGCGCACTTCCCGCGGGCGCGCACCGCCCGGGGAGCATCGACGCCATGGCCGGTCGGGCGACGATCGAGTACGCCCGAAGCGCGATCCGGGCGGCAGCATCGGGCGACTTCCGGGCGGTCGTCGCGGCTCCCCATTCGGAGACCGCCGTCCGGGCCTGCGGGGTACCGTTCACCGGCTACCCCTCGCTCCTCGCCGAGGTCACGGGCGTTCCCGCGGATCAGGTCTTCCTGCTGCTTGTCGGCGGCGGGCTGCGGATCGTGCACGCGACGCTGCACCAGCGACTGACCGACGCGGTGGCCACGTTGGACGCCGACCGCATCGCCGCGGCCGGGCGAGCCCTGCACCGCGCGCTCCAAGACCTCGGCGCACCGGGACGCATCGCCGTGTTCGGGATCAACCCACACGCCGGCGAGAACGGGCTCTTCGGCGACGACGACGAGCGGATCACCACCCCAGCCGCGGCTCGGTTGCGCGAGGAGGGACTTCCGGTGGACGGTCCGACCGGAGCCGACGTGCTGCTGGCGGCGCGCGAGCACGCCGGCTACGTGGCTGCCTACCACGACCAGGGGCACATCCCGGTCAAGCTCCTCGCCGGACGCACGGCCGTCGCGCTCTCGATCGGCGCATCAGTCCCGTTCTGCAGCGTCGGGCACGGCACCGCGTTCGACCTCGCTGGCACGGGGAGCGCCGATCCCGAGGCGCTGGTGCGAGCGCTGCGAGCCGTCGACGCGCAACCGGGGGTGGTGCCGGCATGACCGAGCTCCACCACGTGGCGGTTGAGGAGACCGACATCGCCTTCGACTGCGTCCCCGGTCGGACCCTGCTCGACGCCGCCGAGGCGGCGGGGTGGTCGCTCCCCTACTCGTGCCGACGCGGCGTCTGCAACAGCTGCCTCGGGACGATCACCAGCGGCACCGTGCGCGACCAGCGCACCGGTCGGGAAAACGGCCCTGGCGAGGACGCACTGCTCTGCCAGGTCGTCCCCGACGGCCCCGTCCGCATCCGACCCCGGCGGATCACTCGCTCCGGCCCACCGCGGCGGCGCCGGCTCACCGCCCGCGTGTACCGGGTCCGGCACCCCGCCCCGCACGTCGTCGTCCTGGAACTGCGTTACCCGATCGGACGCCGGATCCCCTTCCGCGCGGGCCAGTACCTCGAGGTGCGGCTGCCCGGCGCAGAGTCCCGGCCGTACTCGTTCGCCAACCCACCCCGCGACAACGACATGGCCGAGCTGCACGTCAGGATCGAGCCCGGCGGGCGCTTCTCAGACAGGACAGCCCGCCACCTGCGCCCGGGCGACCTGGTCACCATCGAGGCCCCGTACGGCGACGCGGCCCTCGAGCCCGGCGCGGAGCCTTTGGTGCTGCTCGCCACCGGGACCGGTTTCGCGCCCATGCGGTCGCTGATCATGCACCAGGTCACCCAGCGCGTCACGCGCCCGATCACGCTGTACTGGGGCGGTCGTCACGAGTCGGACCTGTACCTGCTCGACACCGTGCTCCGCTGGTCCCGCAGGTTGCCGTGGTTGTCCGTCCACCCGGTCCTCTCCCGACCGGACCACACGTGGAACGGCGCGACCGGCTACGTGCAGGAAATCGCCGCTGCCCACCACCCCGACCTGACGCGACACACGGTTTACGCCTGCGGGAACCCGGCGATGACCCGGGCCGCGCAAGAGCTGTTGACCACCGCGACCGGGCTGCCCCCAGAGCGCTTCATCGCCGACGCGTTCGTCCCGGTCGACGCCTCGGATCCCAGCCCCGCACCCACCACCTGGCCATCTGCGACGCCTACAGCGAGGTAGCGAGCGTGCCCGAACACCCCCGCACCGTCCACCTGCCCGGATTCATCGACGACCGACCGATCGCACGGCTGCAGTACACCGTTCTCGTCCTCTGCGGGCTGGTCATGTTCCTCGACGGGTTCGACACCCAGGCCATCAGCTACATGGCGCCGTCCATCGCCAGGGAATGGGGCCTCTCGCCGTCGGCGATGGGCCCCGTGTTCTCCTCGGCGCTGGTCGGCCTGATGATCGGCTACCTCGTCCTGTCGCCGCTGGCGGACCGCTTCGGCCACCGCCGAACGGTCATCGCCGCCACCGCCTCGTTCAGCATCCTGACCGTGCTGTCCGCCTTCGTCCCATCGGTGGAGGTGCTGCTGATCGCTCGCCTGCTCACCGGGATCGGCCTCGGCGCCGCCGCCCCCAGCGCCATCGCACTCACCAGCGAGTTCGCCCCGCGGCGCAGGCGCGCCACCTTCGTCCTCGTCATCTACTGCGGGTTCTCGCTCGGGTTCGTCGCCGCGGGCGGGGCAGCCGGCACGCTGATCCCGGCTTTCGGGTGGCGCTCGCTGTTCGCGGTCGGCGGGATCGTGCCGCTCGCGCTGGTGCCGCTGCTGTGGCGGCTGCTGCCCGAGTCGCCGGTGTACCTGACCCGCCGGGGCCGCCCGGCCGGGCATATCCTGCGTCGCCTCGACCCGTCCCTGCCGGACGACATCGTAGTACGCACCGCCGGCCAGGGCGGCGACAACGCGCGGATCCCCCTCATCCGGCTGTTCGAACGCCGGTGGCTGCTGGGCACGGTGCTGCTGTGGCTGGTCTTCGCGATCAACCTCGCCGAATTCTACGCGTTGCAGAGTTGGCTGCCGACGATCCTCACCAACCTCGGCCATCCGACGAGCACCGTCGTCGCGGCAACCACGCTGACCACTGTCGGCGGGATCGTCGCCGCGCTCATCACTGGCCCAGCGATGGACCGGTTCGGCGCCGGGCCCACCCTCGGCATCCTCTACGTGGTCGGCGCGGCCTTCCTCGGCGTGCTCGGCGTCGCGCTCGGCGCCCCGCTATGGGTGTTGCTGTGCGTGACGCTCCTCGTGGGATGCTGCGTCAGCGGCGGCCAGAAGAGCGTGATCGCATTCGGTTCGCTGTTCTACCCGCCGGAGATGCGGTCCACCGGCGTCGCGTGGGCGCTCGGGATCGGTCGGGTCGGCGGCATCGTCGGCCCGATCGTCGTCGGGCTCGGGGTGGCCGCCGGCTGGAGCACGACGCAGCTGTTCACGGCATTCGCCGTACCGATGCTCGCCGCAGCCGCCACCGTCCTCGCGCTCGCCCAGCGCCGGTACCGCGACGAACCGGCGCAGGGGGCCGATCTCCCGCACCCCCGGGCCTCCGCTCGGGACTGACGCCCGCCGCGCCTCGAAGCCGGCGTCCGTGCTGGCCCGAGCGCGACGGCTACGCCGGTCCAGGTCACGCCTCGCTTCGGCGCGACCGACGACAGCCCGGTGCTGGTGATCGAGCACGTTCGGCGGACGGGCCTGGACACCGCGCACGAAGAGGCTCCGCCGGAAGATCGCGGTTTCCCGCCGGCTCAGCTCACCCTCACCGGAACCACTTGTACGCCCTGTTCATCATTCCGCCGAGCGCGAAGGCGGTGATCGAGCGTCCACCGGGCGAAGCTCACCGGCCTTGATCCCTCCCCAATGGATTCTTCGATCAGCATTACGGCTCTTCGGCACCAGGGCGCTGGCACTGGGGCCGCCCTCGACCCGCAGCCCCAAGCCAGCACCGTCAGACTCGCCGGGAGGTCGGCGCCGACGAGCCACGCCACTCCGCACGTCACCTCACCCGGGCCCGAGCAGCGCAGCACCGAAGAGCGCGATGCCCGCGCCCCACCCCGCCGACGCCCCAACCCGCCAGGTGTGCCGCAGGCCACGCTGCAGCCCGACCAACCGTTATAGCGGCGATGAACACCCCCGTGCTCGCGGCGCCCCCGATCACCCGCGGGGCGGCCCAGATTCGGCCGCCCGGGTGAGCATGAATGCGAGCGACGAGGTCACCACGACCAGCGCCGAGCGCATCCCCGCATGCGACGACACCTGCCGGGGCAGGCACACTCCGACGACCGCGCCGCCGAGGTAGCCGAGGTAGTTCGCGGTCGCGAGGCCGGCGGCCAGCTCTGAGGACGTGCTGGCCTGCGCCGGCACGAGCGGCAGGACGGGCGTATGCACGAATCGACCGCTGCCATACCCGCCGCCTACGCCGCCGCACTCCTGGCGAACTGGCCGCATTCCCCTCCGCGTCGGTACGGATCGCCCCGCCCACGCGGGGCGCCCCACAGAGCGCCCCGATCCTTGTGACGATGCTCCAAACCGGGGCGACGACGTCCAAAGGGCGCCCCGGTGGCGTGGGACCACGAGTTCACCACCGTCGTCGCTCGATCTCGCGCTTGAGCGCCGACGCGGTGCTCTGCACCGTCCTCACGACCGCGCTGTTCGCAACGGACGTCGGCCTCATCCCCACCCCGAGCAGCACGACTGCGGCCGGAACCTCCAGGCTGGACAGGCCGGCCGCGAGACACACAACTCCGCCGTCGCCCTGGCCACCCTCGACGGAATAGCCCCGGCGGCGAACCTGCTCGATGCGCGCAACGGCATCCCTATCGCAGTAGCTTCGGCAGGCCTGTGGCGTGAGCACCCGTGACCAAGTGCCGGACGGCAGGGACGCGAGGATCGCATCGACGATCGCAGAAGACGCGAACGGTGCTCGTTCGCCCAATTCGAGGACCACCCGCACCGCACGGTCCCGCGGTACCGCTTGGGCGATGAACACGACGTCGGCCCCGTCGAGGATGGCGAGGCCAGCAGTCGCACCGGTCGCATCTGCGAGCTTCCGGAGATGGGGCTCAGCGCCGATCCCGGTGCCCTGCAAGGCCTTGTTCCCCAGCCCGACGAGGCTCGGCCCGAGGACGTATTCCCTGGTCTCGAGCTGGCGGACATACCCGTGGGCAACGAGCGTCTGCACCACTCGGTGGGTTGTCCCGCTAGGGAGCCCCACCGACGACGCGAGCCCGCTGAGGCTGCACGCCGTACCGGAGCTCGCGAGCTGCTCGAGGATCGCCAGAGCCCGCTCGATCGATCGGACATGCGTCGACCGGTGCGCACCGTTCTTCTCAGCGCGCGACATCGCGACGAGTGGTTGCGCCCTGCGCGCCGCGAGGTGTCCGCGCCGCACGTGATCCCGCGACCGGCCGCGTGGCGCGACGGCCGCTCCGACTGTTCGGGGCGCCCGCGGTGCGGTGCGCGTCGGTTCCGGCGTCGGCAGCGATCGACGTCGAGTGTCCATCGAGCACGGCAGTAGCGCGCATGGACGCCCTCCCTCACGTCAGCAGCTGCGATACCGCGGTGGGCGCTTCTGCCGCGGTCGTGGCCAATCGCTCGAACTCGACGATGCCGTCGATCCCCTTCCCGCCCATCGCGATGTTGGTAACCCGCTCCAGGATCACCTCGACGACGACCGGGACACGGTAGTGGTCGGCGAGCTTCTTCGCGTCCTCCAGCGCCGGCAGGATCGCGTCCGGTTCGTGCACCCGGAGGGCCTTGCAACCGAGGCCCTCCGCGACCTTGATGTGATCAACACCGTAGCCGCCCATCTCGGGGGAGTTGACGTTGTCGAAGGAGAGTTGGACGCAGTAGTCCATGTCGAAGTTGCGCTGCGCCTGCCGGATCAGGCCCAGATAGGAATTGTTGAGCAGCACGTGGATGTAGGGCAGGTTGAACTGCGCCCCCACCGCCAGCTCCTCGAGCATGAACTGGAAGTCGTAGTCCCCGGTCACCGCGACGATCGCGGCATCGGGATCGGCGACCCGCACGCCCAGGGCCGCGGGTACCGTCCAACCGAGCGGACCGGCCTGCCCGCAGTTGATCCAGTGCCGCGGCTTGTGGACGTGGAGGAACTGCGCCGCCGCGATCTGCGCCAACCCGATCGAACTGACGTAGCGGACCTCCGGGCCGAACGCCCGGTTCATCTCCTCGTACACCCGCTGCGGCTTGATCGGCACGTCGTCGAAGTGAGTGCGGCGGTGCAGCGTTCCCTTCCGTCGGGCACATTCGGCAAGCCACTCGGAGCGCACCGGCAACCGACCGCCACGTCGGCGTTGCTCGGCAACGGCCACGAATTCCCGCAAGGCGCTCCCCGCGTCGGCGACAATGCCATAGTCCGGCGGGAACACCCGACCGATCTGGGTGGGCTCGATGTCGATGTGGATGAACGTGCGGCCGCGGCGGTAAACGTCGAGGTCACCGGTGTGCCGGTTTGCCCACCGATTGCCGATCCCGAGCACCAGGTCGGCGTCGAGGATCGTGGCGTTCCCGCTCGGGTGCGAAGTTTGCAGCCCGGCCATTCCTACCATCAGCGGGTGGTCGTCGGGGATCGTTCCCCAGCCCATCAGCGTTGGGACCACCGGGATCTGGCAGAGCTCCGCGAACCGGACGAGGTCGGGGGACGCGTCGGCGTTCACGATCCCGCCGCCGGCCACGATGACCGGTCGCTCGGCCCGCTCGAGCAGGTCCATCGCCTTCTCGATCTGGCCTCGGGTCGCCGACGGCCGCACGACGGGCAGCGGCTGATAGGTGTCGACGTCGAACTCGATCTCCGCGAGCTGCACGTCGAATGGCAGGTCGATCAGCACCGGCCCCGGGCGGCCGGAGCGCATCAGATGGAACGCCTGCGCGACGACGTACGGGACCTGCGCAGGCTCCAGCACGGTCACGGCCATCTTGGTGACCGGTTCGGCGATGGCGGCGATGTCGACCGCCTGGAAGTCCTCCTTGTGCAGCTTCGCGACCGGGGCCTGCCCCGTGATGCACAAGATCGGGATCGAGTCCGCCATCGCGGAGTACAGGCCGGTGATCATGTCGGTACCGGCCGGCCCAGACGTCCCGATGCAGACGCCGATGTTGCCGGCGGCAGCGCGGGTGTACCCCTCGGCCATATGGGTCGCGCCCTCTACGTGGCGCGCAAGGATGTGGGTGATCCCCCCGTCCCGCCGCAGGGCGGCGTACAAGGGGTTGATCGCCGCGCCGGGTACGCCGAACGCGTGGGTAACGCCTTCTTTCCGCAGCACCGCGACCGCTGCGTCGGCCGCCGTCATCCGGGCCATTCCAGGTCTCCTCGAGTTCGCCGAAGTGGTGGGAGCATCGACTCACGCAGACTCGCGGCCGGAGAGCTGCTCGACGAGCCGCAGCAGGGCGGAGTGGTCCAGGTCGCCGTCGTCGCGCGCGGTGAGCGCGGCGACCAGCTGGCTGACCACCGCACCGAGCGGTGTGACGACCCCTGCCTCGCGGGCAGCGGTCTGCATGATGCCGAGATCCTTGTGGTGCAACCGCAACCGGAACCCAGGGGTGAAGTCTCGGGCGAGCATCGACGACGCCTTGCGGGCGAGCACGGTGCTGCCCGCGAGTCCACCGCCGAGCACCTCGATCGCAGGCCCCGTCTCGACCCCGTGCGCTTCGAGGAACACGATCGCCTCGGCCAGCAGGGCAAGGTGCCCCGCGACGATCAGTTGGTTGGCCGCCTTGACGGTCTGGCCGGCACCAGCCGGGCCGACGTGCACGATCGTCGTACCCAGCGCGGACAGGACAGGCCGAGCCCGCTCGACGTCCTCGGCCGCGCCACCGATCATGATCGACAACGTGCCTTCCTTGGCGCCCGCTTCACCTCCGCTGACCGGGGCGTCGAGGGCTGCCACACCTCGATCCGCCGCGGCAGCGGCGATCTGGCGACTCACGTCGGGCCGGATGGTGCTCATGTCGATGAACAGCAGGCCCTCGTCGGCATGCGCGAGCACCCCGTCGGGTCCCTGGACGACCTCGCTGACGTCCGGGGAGTCGGGGAGCATCGTGATCACCACGTCTGATCCGCGTACCGCGTCAGCGATAGACTTCGCCGCACGCCCACCGCGGTCGACCAAGGCGTCGACCGGACCGGACGAACGGTTGTAGCCGATCACGTCGTGGCCGGCGGCCACGAGGTTCGCGGCCATGGGCCCGCCCATGATGCCCAGGCCGATGAATCCGATGGTTGCCACCCGTCTTCTCCTTGATCTCCTGCTCAGTGCACCGGGGCCGCCCGACGAGCCCGCGACAACCACTCGAACGCTCGATCCGCCGACGAGGCCTTGTATTCCAGGCCCACCCAGCCGCCGTAACCCGCCTTCTCGGCCGCGGCGAGCCAGTCGTCGAGTGGTAGGTCACCCGTCCCCGGTTCCTGCCGACCGGGCGCATCAGCGATCTGGATGTGCGCGATCCGGTCCGTGGCCGTCGCGATCACCGCGTCGACATCGTCTCCGTTCACCGCCAGGTGGTAGAGGTCAGCGAGCAGCCCGACGTTGCCGGGCCCACCGAGCCGTTCCAGCCGTGTGATCACGTCCAGGGCGTCGCCCGCTGTGCGGAGCGGGTAACGATCGCACCCACTCACCGGCTCCAGAACCACCCTGCCGCCGATCGCGTCGATCGCGGTCGCCGCGGCCAGCAGGTTGTCGAGGGCCGCCTCGTCCTGTGCCTGTGGAGGCAGAGCGTCGATGCGGTTGCCGTAGAGCGCGTTGAACACGCGGGTCCCGAGCCGGCGCCCGATGTCGGCCGCCACCGCGACGCTGTCGCGGAACTCCGACTCGCGGCCCGGCCACGACACGACGCCCCGGTCACCCGCGGACATGTCCCCGGCGAAGAAGTTGAGCCCGACCAGCCGCACCCCCGCCGCGGAGATCGAATCGACGAAGGCGTCGACCTCGTCGTCGGCCGGTGTCGCGGTGGCGAACGGCCACCAGAACTCGACCGCCGTGAACCCGGCGGTCGCGGCAGCCGCGGCGCGCTCGAGCACCGGCAGGTCGGCGAACACGAGGGAGCAGTTCACGGCAAAACGAAGCTGATGGGAGGTCACAGCGGTTCCTTAGTCGGATTCGTCGTCGGTCAGGCTGGCGTCGGTCAACCAGTCGGCAGGCACGTGGCCGCTGATGGATGCGTCGAGCAACTGCACCGGGTGCAGGATGGGGACCGTGCGGTCGAGGAACCGGCGGATCTGCAGGAGACAACCCGCGTTTGCCGTTACCACGAGGTCCGGCTCGACAGAGGTGAGATGGTCGCTCTTTCGTTGGCCGAGCTCCTCCGCCGTCTCGGATTGCACCAGGTTGTAGATGCCCGCCGATCCGCAGCAGACGTCGGCTTCGGGAACCGGTGCGAGCTCGAGACCCGGGATCGTCTCAAGAACCCGACGGGGCTGCTCACGAATGCGTTGCGCGTTGGCCAGGTGACACGCGTCGTGGTAGGCGACCCTCGCCCGAATCGGGTGGCGTTGCGCCCGCACCGGAAGCTCGGCGAGTAGCTCGCTGATGTCGCGGACTTTCGCGGAGAAGGCGGCAGCACGGTCACGGAAGTCCGGGTCGTCGCGGAGCAGGTGAGCGTAGTCCTTCATCGAGGACCCGCATCCAGCAACGTTGGCGACGACGACATCCACGTCGTAGTCCTCGAACAGCTCGATGGTCCGCCGGGCCCGGGTCAGCCCGTCTGCCTCGTAGCCCGCGTGGATGCTGAGCGCCCCGCAACACTGCGCGCCGCGTGGAATCACGACTTCGCACCCCTCCGCCGCGAGCACCCGGACGGTCGCTGCGTTGACGTCGCCGAAGAAGACGCGCTGCACGCACCCGCCCAGCAGCCCGACGGCCAACCGGCGCGGCCCCCGCGGCGGCGTCCGCTCCGGGTACTTGCGGAAGAGGGCCCGCACTTCGACGTCGGGCATCAGCGCCTCCAGCGCGCGCAGCCGGCCGGGCAGCCGACGCCCAACTCCGCTCCGGTGCAGCAGCGTCCGCAACCCGCTGCGCTGGTAGACCGCGCCGAGCAGCGCCGCCAGCCGCAGTCGCCCCGGATAGGGGAAGAGCGAAAAGATCAGGAAGCGGAACAAGCGATCCAGGCGGCCCCGGGGGATGTTCCGCTCGACCTGTGGGCGCACCGCCTCGATGAGTTTGTCGTACTGCACCCCGGAGGGGCAGGCGGAAACGCAGGCGAGACACCCGAGACACGTGTCGATGTGCGCGCCGAACGCCTCGTCGAGCGGGATCTCGCCCCGCGCGGCCAGATCCATGAGGTAGATCCGCCCGCGGGGCGATTCCGCTTCCTGACCGGTCACAAGATAGGTCGGGCAGGTCGGTAAACAGAAACCGCAGTGGACGCAGTCGTCGAGCAGCTCCTGCTCCGGTGGGTGGTGCTCGTCGAACGAGCTTCGGCCAGCGGCCGAGTTCGAGCTGATGGTCACGTGGGACTCCAGGTAGGTCAGAACCAGGGAGCGAAGCGCCCGGTTCCCAGCCGGCCGCCCGGGTCGAACCTCTTCTTGATCGCGCGCATCACGTTGATTCCGGCGGGTGGCTGTCCACGGGTGGGAAAATCCGCTTCCAGACCGTCCGGTCGGATCACCACCGCGGTGCCGTTCCCAGCGGCAAGGCCCTTGCGCAGGTCCTCGAGCAACGCCGCGTGTCGACCAGGGGCGGCTTGTCGCAGGCGCGCGTTGTGAATCCCGGTCCCCACACTGCAGGTGAGCGTCGTGTCGACCCCGTGCCGCTCGGCGAGCCTTGCCACCAGGTCGACGAGCCACGCGGTGGCGCTCGGGAGGGTCCCGAGCCGGACAACCGTGTCGCCCGGGTCGGCCAGCGCGACCGCCGCCATGCGGTCCCACGCCGCCCGCGCCTCGCTCTCGGACAGCCGGCTGCCGGCCTCCACGAGATCGAGTACTCGTCGTGCACGGTCGTCGGTGCCCGCCGGTGTCCCTTCCACGCGGACGTAGAGGGTGCCGTCCGACCACTCCAGCGCAGCGGGTTCGATGGCCGCGCCGACCAGCGCCCGTCCGGCGCGGACGGCCTCGGCGGCGCTGCAGGAAACCGCGATCGTCGTCGTCGCCTTCGGCAGCGGGTGCACGCGCAGCACGATCTCGGTCAAGATCCCCAGCGTGCCGAGTGAGCCGTGCAGGAGCTTGGACAGGTCGTAGCCGGCGACGTTCTTGATCACCTGACCGCCGGAGCGCACGCTGGTGCCATCCGCCAGCACGAAGGCAACCCCGATCACCAGCTCGCGCAGAGACCCGAAGGCCTGTCGGAGGGGACCGGCGTCCGCCGTGGCGACGAGCCCACCGATCGAGGCGCCCCGCACCGCCCGGGCCGGGTCGACCGAGATCCGCTGGCCGTACTCGGCCAGCGCCTCCTGCAACGTGTCCAGGCGGGTGCCGGCCCGTACGGCGACCGTCATGTCCTCGGGGTCGTGGCGGAGCACGCCGTTGAGATCGTTCGTCTCCACCACCACGTCCGGGGGCTCGGCTCGGCCTCCCCAATCTGGCGCCGTGCCTTGGCCTCGCACCAGGATCGGACCGGTGGTGTGCTCCCTCAGCATTTCCGCTAGCTGTTGCGTCGTTGAAGGACGCAGCGTGAGGGGTTCGGGCCTAGCAGCTGCCATGATCAAATCCGTTCGATCACGCCGGCCGCCTCGAGCGGATGCGGGCGGTACGGTCCGGGACGTTCCCCGCACAACCGCGGCGTCGGCAGCACCTTGCCCGGGTTGCTGAGGCCATCCGGGTCGAAGGCTGTCCGCAGCCGTCGCATCGCGGCGATGTCGTCGGGGCCGAACTGGCGCGGCATCGAACACGCTTTGTCGGAGCCGATGCCGTGTTCCCCCGACAACGAACCGCCGAGCTCGACGCACAGCTCAGCGATCCGCGTCGACAGCTCCTCCGCGCGCTCGAGCTCGCCGCGCGCCTCGTTGTAGAGCACGAGCGGGTGGAGGTTGCCGTCGCCGGCGTGGAACACGTTCGCCACGCGCAAGGACGCCGCGGCACCCAGCTCCGCGATGCGGGCGAGCGTCTCCGCGAGCCGAGTCCGGGGCACCACGCCGTCCTGCACGAGGTAGTCGGGGCTGATCCGCCCCACCGCGGCGAACGCGGCCTTGCGCCCCTTCCAGATCGCGGCTCGCTCGGCGTCGTCAGTGGCCACGCGCAGCGCACTGGTTCCGTGCGCTTCGCAGATCTGCACCACCTGGGCGAACTGCGTCTCGACCTCCGCGCGGGGCCCGTCGAGCTCGACGATCAACGCAGCGGCGGTGGGCCGGTAACCGGCCGACACGGCCACCTCGACGGCCTCGATCGCCAACGCGTCCATCATCTCGATGGCGGCCGGCACGATGCCCGCGGCGACGATCGCGGAGACGGTGCGGCACGCTCGGTCTACGGAGTCGAAGTCAGCCACCAGGGTCCGAACCGATTCGGGCTTGGGAAGCAGGTTCACCACGACCTCGACGACGATCCCGAGCGTCCCTTCGGAGCCGATGACCACACCCAGCAGGTCGTAGCCCTCGTTCTGCGCCGATGTGCCACCGAGCTCGGCGAGGGTGCCGTCCGGAAGGACCACGGTCGCGGCGAGGACGTGGTGGACCGTGAAGCCGTACTTCAGGCAGTGGGCACCGCCCGAGTTCTCCGCGACGTTGCCACCGATGGTGCAGACCTGTTGGCTCGAAGGGTCGGGTGCGTAGTAGAGGTTGTGCCGGGCGACCGCCCTGGTGATGTCGAGGTTCGTGACACCAGGTTCCACGACCGCACGCCGGTTCTCGACGTCGACGTGCACGATGCGGCGCAGCCGCTGTAGGGAGATGACGACGCCGTCAGCACACGGGAGCGCCCCGCCCGAAAGGCCCGTCCCTGCGCCCCGTGCCACGAACGGGATCCCGTGCCGCGCACAGACCCGAACGGCCGCGACGACCTCGTCCTTGCCGCGCGGCAGGAGCACGAGACCCGGTACCACCCGGTAGCCGGTCAGCCCGTCGCACTCGTAGGCGCGCAGCTGCGTCGGATCAGTGATCACCCCGTCGGGGCCGAGCACCGCTTCGAAGTCGCGAGTCACGTCAGCGCGCATGGGATACCGCCCAATTTGATCGACAATTGATATATCAGTGGGAGTGGCGGGGTCCGCGGCTCCGCATCGCACCCCGCCACTCCCCGGCCAGATCGTCAACCGCGCCGCGGCGGCGGAGCTGTCATCTTGATCGCGTCGAGCCGCGGATCAGCGAAGCGCTCGTTGTACGACTCGGCCATGTTCGTGGCCCACTCGCGAGCCGCGAAGTCCGGCGCCTTCCCGAAGGCCACGAGCCAGTCGTCCTGGTCGTTCTCCAGGACGACGAAGTACGCCTCGGACTCCTCCCGGACCCGAAGCCGGTCGTTCACCTGGCGCGACTGGCGAGCGGACATCCGCTCCTCCTTCCTCCGTGCGGCGATGACAATTGCCGATCAGATCTCCACGACGATGTCGTCGCCCTCGCGCGTCACCTTGTACCGGCGGATCCGGATGTGCTCGAAGGCCAGACATTGCCCGGTGGGAACGTGGAACTCCAGCCCGTGCCAGGGGCAGACGACAACTTCGCCGTCGTGCACCCATTCCGGCTTCCAGTCGGTTTCGTCGCTCGCCTGCAGCGAGCCGGTCAGGATGTCCGCCTCGCACACCGGCCCCGTCATGTGCGGACAGATATTGGGCAGAGCGTACAGGTTCCCCTTGATGTGGAAGACACCGAGCTGTCGGCCGTCGACATCCACCACTCGATGGCTGTTGTCCGGGAAGTCCTCCGGGCCGCCAACCCGGTAGCGCTTCCGCCCGTTCTCGGCGGGTGGGAGGGGCGTCGCCTCGAGAAACGCACCGGTGCCACGGCGAACGAGGGTGTCCTCCGCCTGGATCGACTCCTTCGACTTCTTGATCGTACCACTCATCTGAGAATCCTTTCGGAAGCGAGGGCGGCTCAGAGCTTGCGACCGGTCCGGTCGATGTTGAGGAAGCGCAACGCGTTCTCACCCATGACCTTCCGCCGCACCTCGTCGGAGAAGGGAACCTGCGCGAACTTCATCGGGTGGTCGAAGTCGTGGTGCGGCCAGTCCGAGGCGAACATCGTCGTGTTCTCACCCTCGTAGAGCTCCATGGCCTTGACCAAGTCACCGAGGTCGTCGGGCTCCTCGATGGGCTGCGTGCAGACGTAGACCTGCTTGAGGTAGTGGCTCGGCTTCTCCTTCAGGAACGGGACGTCACGCCGGCGCTCCGTGTACTCCTTGTCCATCCGCATCATCAGCCAGGGCATCCAGGTGATCCCAGCTTCGGAGACGGCCACACGCAGCCGCGGGAACCGGGTGAACGTGCCCCGCGTGACCATGTCGACCAGGTTGACCATGATCGAGAACGTGTGGCTGGTCGTGTGCCGGGCGAGCTCGGTGTCGAACCCGTGGTTGTTGAACGGGAACACCGGGTGCGTCACCGTCACGCTGTGCAGCAGCACCGGGAGCTCGTGGTACTGCGCGGCGGCGAAGATCGGATGGTACTTCGGGTTCCCCCACAGCGGGTCCAACCCGGCGCACGGGAGGTACACGGCCACCATCTCCGGGTGATCGGCGTACTTCTCGATCTCCCTGGCCGCGTCCTGCGGATCGTGCGGGCACGCGACGATCAGGCCGAGCAGCCCGTCCTTCTGCGAGGTCCACTTGTCCACGAGCCACCGGTTGTACGCGCGTGCGATCGCGGCGGCGTAATCGGTCTGCGTGAGCACGGGCAGCTTCAGCAAGTGGTCCGGGAACAGCAGACCGAGGTCGATGTCGAGCTGATTGAGCTCGGTCCGCATCTGCTCCTTGGTCCACACCATCCGCGCGCCCTCGTGCGCGGTGGGGAACTTGGCCTGGTAGCTACCGTCGGAAACCCCCGGCGAAAAGCTCGGGATGTCGAGGTAGGTCTCGGGGCGGTCGGCGATGTTCTCCAGCGCGACCCGCCACGGCATGTCCGCGTACGGGGCGAGCTCACCCGGCGACTCGTGGACGTGGACATCCGTGTCTACGATGAAGAGGTCTTCGAGAATGGCGTTCGTTTCGAGGTGGGTCGGAGCGGCCTGCGTCATGATGGGAATCCTCCTTCTCGGATGCGTCTCACGACTCGTCGATGACAATGGCTGAGGTCGGACAGGACCGTTGCGCCATCCGGAGTTGCTCCGGCGTGGCAGCGCCTACATCGCGCACCTCCGCGACGTCGTACTCATCCAGTTCGATCGCACCCTGTGACAGGTGAACGCAGTTTCCGGATCCGATGCACAGATCACGGTCTATCGACACCCGCAGCGTCATTGCGCGACAACCTCCATATCGTGTTCCTCGGATCACGCCGCCGACTGGACGAGCTCTCGGCGGAGCTTCCCGAATTCCTTCGGCCGGTTCGCGGTAAAAACTCCCCTGAGACGACCGTCGACCCGGTAGCACGCTGTGAAGTCCCCAGGTCCGTTTCCGCTGATCTCCACCTCATCCCAGGAGGGCGCGTAGCCGGCCCACTGGTACTTGACGTCGTACTGGTCGGACCAGAAGAACGGAACGGGATCGAACTCAGCCGGCCGGCCCAGTGCGGCGCGCGCGGCGGCCGCGCCGTGCTTGCCGGCCGCGTCCCAGTGCTCGACGTGGCAGTACGTGCCGCGACGCTCGCTCCACCACCGCGCGCAGTCGCCTGCCGCAAAGACGTCGGGCAACGACGTCCGACACTCGGCGTCGGTGCGAATCGCCGCACCGTCCAGCTCGATCCCGCTCGACCGGAGCCAGGCGGTGTTCGGGCGCATCCCTACCCCGACGACGACACCGTCGCAGCGCAGCTCGGCACCGTCCGCGAGGACAACCCGGTAGCCCTCGCCACCGTCCGCGATGACGCGCTCCGCCTGCACACCGCACCGCACCTCGACCCCTTTGGACCGGTGCAGATCCGCGACGAGGCCGCCCACGTCGACGCCGAGCGCATCGCGAAGTGGAACATCGCAGGCCTCGATGAGGGTCACGGCACAACCGAAGGCGGTGGCGGCGGCCGCGATCTCCCCGCCGATGAACCCCGCCCCGATGATCACCAGATGACGACTGCGCTCCAGGGCGTCCCGCACGGCCCGGACGTCCTCGGCGACGCGCATCGTGAGCACACCGGGGGCGGCGAGGGCTGGAGGCAATACCGGCGCGCCACCGACCGCGAGGACGAGGCGGTCGTAGTCAAGGCACGTCCCGTCGGCGAGCTCGACCTTCCGCTCCTCAGCGTGCAACGCAACGGCTTCGCGGCCGAGCAGCACGGAGATGTCAAGCGCCTCGTAGGCCCCCGGTGGCGCCATCGTCGCGATTGCCCCGTCGCCGACCAGGTTGTCCTTCGACAGCAGCGTCCGGTCGTACGGGGGGATCGACTCCGCCGTCACCATCGTCAGGGAGCCCTCGAAACCGAGCTTGCGCACCTCCATCACGCACCGGTGGGCTGCCGGACCGCCGCCCACGACGACGACCCGCCGGATCTCGTCCGCCGTGGCGCGAGGTGCACCAGGAACGGGATCGGGCTGCGTCATCGCTGATCACTCCCCTCCACGCGAGCCGCGGGGGCCGCACCAAAGCCGGGGTCCGGACTCGTACGTCGTGCCGACCCGTCGCCGACTTCGAATCGACAACTCATATATCAGTTTGTACGCTAGGCCACACACGATCGGCTGTCAACGACGGGGCGAGCAAACCGGTGGTCGGTCACCGCACCGCCGTACCGCGACGGCCCGCAGACAGCCTTCCGAACCCGACGTGGAGGATGCGACGTGGCGTTCCGAGCAGCGGTGCTTTCCGCTCCCCAGGAAAAGTTGACCATCGAGGCGGTTGACATCGACGAGGTGCCGGCAGGAAGCGTTCTCGTCCGGCTGGGAGCGACGGCGATCTGCCACACCGACCTCGAAGTGATCAACGGTCAGCTCCGCTACCCGATGCCGATCGTGCTGGGACACGAGGCGGCGGGGACGATCGCGGAGGTCGGACCGGGTGTCGATCCGTCCCGGGTCGGTGAGCGGGTCGTCCTGTCTTGGAACCCCCACTGCGGCGCCTGTCCGGCCTGCGAACGCGGCGAGGCGATCCTCTGCGAGCGCTACCTCGCGCTTGGCCCCAAGGCGGTGGACTTCACCGGCCGCACGCGCCTGCGCTCGACGACGGGCGACATCCACACCATGTTCTTCATCGCCGGCTTCGCCGAGTACGCCGTGGTCACGTCCGGATGCGCCATCGCGGTTCCGGCCGAGATGCCCCTCGACCGCGCGTGCCTGCTCGGATGCGGCGTCATGACCGGGCACGGAGCCGTCACGAACGTCTCGACGATCCGGCCGGGGGACTCCGCGCTCGTGATCGGGTGCGGCGCAGTCGGCCTCGCCGCCGTGCAGGCCGCCCGCCTCGCTGGCGCGACCACCGTCATCGCCGTCGACCGCAACGATCCCAAGCTGCAACTCGCGACCGAGTTCGGCGCAACCCACACGATCAACGCGCGCAGCACGGACCCGCGAGCGGCGACCCACGACATCACGGGTGGCCAGGGAGTCGACTGCGTTGTGGAATCCGCGGGCAGCGAGTCGGCGTTCCGCCTGTCGGTCGAGGTGTGTCGCCCCGGCGGTGAGGTGATCTGGCTCGGCAAGGTCGGCGTCGACGACGCGGTGAGCTTCCGGTGGGGCGCACTCATGCAGGAGAAGCGCATCCGCCGCAACAGCTACGGCAACACCCGCCCGTCGCGCGACTTCCCCGCCCTGTGCAGGCAGTACCTCGACGGCCAGCTCATCCTCGATCCGCTGATCACCGGCCGCATCCCGCTCGATCAGATCAACGAGGGCTTCGACGCCCTTCGCGAGAAGCGCGCAATCCGCACGGTCGTGGTCTTCGACTGACGGCGCTCGATGGCTGTCCTCCTCCACCACGACGCAACCGGTCCCGCCGACGGCCCGGTGCTCGTCCTCTCGGGCTCCGTGGGAAGCACGGTCGAGATGTGGGAGCCGAATTTGGGGGCGCTGAGCCGGCACTTCCGCGTCATCCGCCTCGATCACCGCGGTCACGGGAGCTCACCGACGGTGGCCGGCCCTTCCCGCATCGCCGACCTCGCCGACGACGCCCTCGCGACGCTGGACCACCTCGGCGTCGACACCTTCGCCTGGTGCGGCCTCTCGATGGGCGGCATGGTGGGCATGGTCATCGCCGCGGACCACCCGCAGCGGGTGACGAGCCTGGTGCTCTGCTGCACGTCGGCCCACCTCGCGGATCCGTCCGTCTGGCGGGAGCGGGCCGACGCACTGCGACGAGGCGCGAGCACCGCGGCCCTGGCGCCCGGGATCGTGCGACGATGGTTCACCCCTCGCTGGGCGAGCGACCACCCGGCCGAGGTGGAGCGGGCGCAAGGCTGGGTCAGCGCCACCTCGGCCGATGCCTATCGCGCCTGCTGCGAGGCGATCGCCGCTTGGAACCACCGCCCGCGCCTGGCGGACATCACGGCACCGACCCTGGTGATCGCGGGTGCGCACGATGTGGCGACGCCCGTCGACCCCGACGCGCGCCTGCTGGTGGACGCCATCCCGAACGCACGGCTGGAAGTCCTCGACGCTGCCCACCTCGCCACGATGGAGACACCGGAGGTGGCCACCGAGTCGATTCGCGTTCACGTGGCCGGATAGCCGACGGGGCGCGGGTCCGCCGTGCGGACCCGCGCCCCCGGCGACAGTGACGCCGATCAGCCGGAAATGTCCTCCAGCACCTTGTTCTTCGTCTCAGGTCCGAAGGCGAGCACGATCACGCCACCGAGGAGGAAGAACACGGCCGCCGTGGCGAACGCGGCCCCGGCCCCGTAGTTCTGCAGGACGAGCGGGATGAGCAGTGGGCCGACCAGGGCGCCGACCCGCCCCATCGCCGACGACGTACCGCATCCGGTCGCCCGGGCCCGATTCGGGAACACCTCGGGTGTGTAGGCGTACAGCGCTGACCACATGCCGAAGAAGAAGAACTGCATGACGGAGCCGGCGACCAGAAGCTCGATCGTCGTCGTGGCCCCGCCGTAGACGTACGCGGCGACGGCGCTCGCGAGGATCGTTCCAGCGATGACCGGCTTGCGCCCGATGCGCTCCAGCAGGGCCGACGCGACGAGGAAGCCAGGGATGCCCCACAACGCCATCAGGACCACATATCCGATGGATTGGGCGACGGTCATGCCGGAGTCGGCCAGCAGCTTGCCCATCCACGTGGTGATGCCGTAGTAGCCGAGCAGCGTGCAGAACCAGACCGACCACATCATCGCCGTGCGACGCCGGTATGCGGAATCGAGCAGGGCGCGGATCGGCGCCTTTCCCGGCGGAGCGGCGACCGCGGCGACCGTCGGATCGGGGGGCGGCAACGGTCGGCCGCCCGCGGCGGCGACGGCGGACTCGAATCGCCGCAGCGTTTCCTCGGCGTCGGCCATCCGGCCGGCCGCGGCGTACCAACGCACCGACTCCGGAAGCCCACGCCGAACGACGAGGGCGAACACCGAGCAGGCGGCCATGATGAAGAACACCGTGCGCCAACCGAAGACGGGCACGACGACGAAGGCGAGCACACCGCAGACGATGAACCCGACCGGCCAGAACCCCTCGAGCCACCCGAGGAGGCGTCCACGACTGCGCGCCGGTACGAACTCGCTGAGCATCGCTTGGGCGACGGGGAACTCGGCACCCATTCCCAACCCGATGACGAACCGGCAGACGAGCAAGAAGGTCAGGTCCTGGGCGAGCGCAGCCCCGAGGCTCCCGAGGCCCCACACGATCATGCTGGTAGCGAAAACCGGTCGACGCCCCCACCGGTCGGCCAAATAGCCGGCACAGCTCGCACCGACGATCATCCCCGCAAAACTCATGCTCGCGAGCGCGCCGGCACCTGCACCGCTCAAGCCAAATTCTTCGGAGATCGGCGCCAAGATGAACGTGAGCGCCGCCAGGTCCATCGAGTCGAACAACCAGGCGGTCGCGATGATCACGAACATCCGCGCCTGGTGCTTGGTCATCGGTAACCGCTCGAGGCGGGCCGACAGCTGTGCTACGTCGATCCGCTGCGATGCGGATCCCGAGTGTTCGGGCGCGGCGGGCAACTCTGCCATACCGTAACCTCCGAATCATCCCACCTCGGCACGCCTGGCCGTCGGTATCGACACCGTTCTCACCCCTCACGGCCGCCGCCGACACGCTCCGTGGTGGGTCAAGCGCGCCAGGTCGACCCTCTGTCGACCTCTGATGTATCAGCAGGGGTACGCTAAGGCGCACGTGAGAGGAGGGTCAAGCGGTGACCAGTGGACATGGAGTCGCGGCTCCATCAGGCGAAGCCCCCGCCGATCGACGCGATAGCATCGAGCGATGACGCCGACGGCCTCGGAGGGAGCGCCGACCCAGCCGCCTGCACTGACTTCCCAACTTCCGCTGTCCGTGCGGGCGTACGTCGCCATCCGCGACATGCTGATCAAAACGGAAATCCCTCCGGGCGCCCCGATCAACGAGGACCAGCTTGCGAAGAACCTCCGGATGGGACGCACGCCGGTCCGCGAAGCGATCAAGAGACTCGAGACCGAGCGACTGGTTGTCATCTACCCGCGCAGGGGAATCTTCGCGACCCAGGTAGCGCTATCCGATCTCACGCTCCTCACCGAGGTCCGCGTTCACTTGGAGGGTGAGGCCGCATACCAAGCCGCCCGCCGTGCCTCCCGTGCCGATCGCGTCGAATTTGAGCGGCTCCTCGTCGAGGCCGCCACCCGGAGTCATGAGATGTTCGAGGAGATCGATTTCGACACCCGGGTGCATCGAGCCATCTACGATGCTGCGCACAATTCGTACCTCAAGAACACGCTCGAGCAGTACTACAACCTCACCATCCGCATCTGGCACGTGTGGAGCGACCGCCTCCCCGAGATGACCAACCATGTCTCCGAACTCGTCCCGCTCCTCGAGCGGATCGCGGACCGCGATCCCGAGGGCGCCCGGGAGATCGCGGTCCAACACGTTTCGAGCTTCGTCCGCGCCGTCTCGCAAACGCCCTGACCCGCGGCGGGCCGACCGGGAGCGCGGGCGCGCCGACCGCCGTTCGGGATCGGCAGTCAACGTTCGCCTCGGCTGATCGGTGGCGTCGGTGACCGCCAGAGGAGGCTCGGTGTGCTGGCCTTCGGTGCACTGGTCACCGTGGCGGCAGGCGGCACCTCCCGGTCCAGCTCATCACCGGCTCGTGACCAGCCGGTCGCAGGTGCCGTTCGATCACCGACGAGAAGGCCGCTCCGAAGGAGCCGAGCGCGAAGATCGTCCGGCCGGTGACGTGGGCGATCGGTTCGAGCACCCCGGTGAGCTGAGCGAGGCTGACGCCCTGCTGGTCGGAGCCGTCCAGCACCGCGGCTGCGGCGATGCTGACCAGCGCGTCATGGCTGGTTCCACGCACCAGTGGGGGAAGTCCCCCGGTCCGGGACGTGCAGCCGGTCGCTCACCGATCGGCGCTCACGGCACGCAGCCCTGTCGCCAGTCCGCACGCCCCGAGCCGTCGAGCTCCCAAACTCTCAGCCGGGCCCCGACGAACGCCGTCAGACTGGCGATGCACCAACGGCACCGGGATGCGACCGCATGCTGTCACAGCACGACCGCCCCACCAGGGTCAACCGATAAGGCTCGGACGACGGGACGGGCTGCACGAGCTCTCGCGACCTGCCGGACGCAGCGGGGACGAGGACGACGGTCGGCCTCCGTGTCCTGCTCAATCGCGTTCCGGACGAGGGAGGGCTCGTCGAGGCGGCGCGGAACCGGCGTCGTCGTCGCCTGCGTCACGCCGAGCCGGCACAGCGAGAGCGGGCGCGAACAAGGGCGGTCCCGCAGGCGGGATGTGTTGACGGGCCAAGGAGCCACGGAGTAAAACGTCTTACCAGCGACGTAAAACGTTGTACCAACGACGCGAGGAGCGACGCTCAGCGTGCGGACGGTCGAACGACACCTCGAGGACTACGTGATCGGCGAACGCCGCGTCACGACGGGCCGGACGATCACCGAAGCCGACGTCGTGATGCACGCGGGCCAGACCGGCGACTGGTATCCGCACCACGTGGACGCCGAGTGGTGCGCCACGCAGCCGTTCGGTCGGCGCGTGGCCCACGGCACGCTCGTCCTGTCAGCGGCCATCGGCATGACCGCGGGCGACATCAACCCGTTGGCGTTCAGCTACGGCTACGACAAGGTCCGGTTCGTTCGCCCGGTCTACATCGGCGACACGATCACCGTCACCGCTGAGATCACCGGGACCCGGCCGCACCCCCGGCGGGAGGACGCGGGTTTCGTCGACGAGCAGGTGACGGTCGTCAACCAGCACGGCGACGTGGTCTTGTCCGCGGTGCACATCTACCTCGTCGAGCGGCGCGCGGCGCGTGATGCGGCGGCGCAGGCATGAGCCCTCGTCGTTCGCCGGGCCTCGCCGACGTCGCCGCACAGGCCGGGGTGTCTGCGTCCCTGGTCTCCCGCATTCTGAGCAAGGACCCCACGCTGCGGGTGCGCCCGGAGACCCGGGACCGCGTGCTCGAGGCCGCGAGCCGCCTGCACTACGTGCCGCACGGCGCCGCCAGGGCGCTGCGGCTTTCCCGGGCCGGCGCGTTGGGGCTCGTGGTCCACGACGTGAGCAACCCGATCCACGCGGAGATCATCCGCGGGGCCCAGGGCGCCGCCGCGGAGGCGGGGCAGGTGCTGCTGCTCGCCGAGGCGGCGATGCTCGCCTCCAACACCCCCGCCTTCGACCAGCTGCTCGGCGATGGGCGGATCGACGCGCTGCTGTGGCACGGCGGCGGTCACGACTTCGACGACGAGCTTTCCGCGCGGGCCGCGGAACGACTGCCGACGCTGCTGGTCAACAGCCGTTCGCGGGCGGGGGTCCCGGCGATCCGGCTCGCCGACGACCGCGCGGCCGGCATGGCCGTCGATCACCTCGTCGGGCTGGGCCACCGCGAGGTGGGATATGTGGGCGGCCGGCCCGGTTCCGATTTGACGGTGCGTCGCCGGGCGGGCTGGGCCGAAACGCTGGGTCGGCACGGGCTGCCGGTGCGAGATGAGTGGGTGGTCGAGCGGGACTGGGACGCCGAAGCCGGGTACGCGGCGGCCACGCAGCTGCTGTCCCGGGAGGACCGGCCGACCAGCCTGTTCGTGGCGAACGTGGTCATTTGCGTCGGCGCGCTCGCCGCCGCGCGCGACCTCGGGATCCGCGTCCCCGACGAGCTGTCGGTCGTCGCGGTCCACGACGTGTGGTTCGCCGCGCACGACGCTCCCCCGCTGACGACCGTCCGGCTGCCGCTGCAGGACATGGGCCGCCGGGCCGTGGAGTTGCTGCTGGACGGGCAGGTGTCCGGGGTGGGTGAGCCGGCGAGCGAGTACGTGCTCGACGAACCCGCGCCACTGCTCGTGACCCGAGCGTCGACCGCCCCGCCCCCGTGATCCCCCCTCATCGCACTGGACGACCGAACCACCTCGGAGGAGCCCTCACCCGATGCCACTGCTGCAGGGAATGACGTGGAACCACCCCCGCGGGCTGGAGCCGTTGCGAGCGGCGAGCCGCGAGTGCGCACGTCGCCATCCCGAGGTCGCGGTGGAGTGGTCTGCTCGGTCGCTGCGCGAGTTCGAGGACGTCCCCGTCGACGAGCTGGCCCGACGATACGACGTGATCGCAATCGACCACCCGTTCGTCGGGCAGGCCGCGACCAGCCGGGCCGTCGTGGCGCTCGACGAGGTGCTGCCGGCGGAGGTCATCACCGACCAGCGCGACCACGCCGTGGGTCCGAGCGCGCGCAGCTACACCATGAACGGCCACCAGTGGGCGCTGGCGATGGACGCGGCGGCGCAGGTCAGCGCCTACCGCCCTGACTTGCTCCCCGAACTCCCGCCCCGAAGGTGGGACGAGGTCGTGGCGCTGCTCAAAGGTCTTCCCGACGGTGTGCGCACCGAACTGCCCGCCAACCCGACCCACCTGTGGGCGACGTTCCTCTCGCTGTGCCACCACATCGCCGTCGCGGCCGATCCGGCGAGCGGCCGTCCTCTCTCGACCGGGAGCCCGGCGTGGTGGCCGGCCGAGGGCATCCTGCCCGATGTCGCCGGGGGCGCGCTCGAGCTCCTGCGCACCCTGACCGGCTTGGTGGATCCCGTGTCGTGGGACCGGGACCCGATCGGCACGCTCGATGCGATGGCCGACGGCGCGCCCGTCGCGTACGTCCCGCTCGTCTTCGGCTACTCGAACTACGCCCGGCCCGGGTTCGCCCGCCACCGGGTGGGGTTCGCAGACGCCCCGTCGATCACCGGGGAGGTCGCGGGCACGATGACCGGCGGCGTCGGGCTGGCGGTGTCGGCGCGGTGCACCGACATCCCGGCCGCGGCCGAGTTCGCCCGCTATGTGGTGTCGGCCGCATGCCAGCGCGGTACCTACGTGCGCGTCGGCGGGCAGCCGGCGCACCGGTCGGCGTGGACCGATCCCGCCGTCGACGAGCTGGTGCCCGGATTCTTCCCGTCGACCCTGGCGACGGTGGAGGCGTCCTTCGTCCGTCCGCGATCCCCGGGTTACCCCGCCTACCAGCAGAAGGCGGGACGCCTCCTGCACGAACGGCTCCGGCGGGGCGAGCCGACCAGCGCCCTGGTCCGCGACCTCGGCGCGCTGTGGCGCGCCTCGGGCGGCTACGGGGAGGCGATCGAGCCATGACCACGCTCGTCGATCTCACCCGTCGCGCCCACGAGCGGTATTCGCCTCACCCCGCCGTGCTGGGCGACACCGGCTGGCTGACGTTCCACGACCTGGCCGCCGCGGCCCGGCGCATCGTGCGCGCCCTGGACCGGGCCGGGGTCCGCCGCGGCGACCGCGTCGTGATCGCACTCGGGAACCGGCCGGAATCGCTCATGCTCGACCACGCGCTGTTCCGGGCCGGGCTGGTGCGGGTCGCGGTGAGCGAACGGCTCCACGGCTACGAGGTCAGCGACATCACCTCGGACTGCTCGGCCGCAGCGGCCGTCGTGGAGCCCCATCACGTCGCCCCGTTGACCAAGGCACGTCCGTCCTTGCCGTCGTTGCGTACCCTGATCGCGCCCGACGCGGGCGACATCACGCTCGCCGAGCTCGTCGGCTCGGATGACGACGACCCCGGCGACATCCCGGACCCCGGGGTCACGCCCGACGACGTCGCCGCCCTGATGTACACGTCGGGCACGACCGGCCGCCCCAAAGGTGCGATCGTGACGCACCGCGGCTGGGTGGCCATGGTCCGTGCGTTCTGGGCTGCGCTCCCACCGATGCAACCCGGCGACGTCGTCCTCCACGTCGCGCCGATGAGCCACTTCGGCGGTTCCGCCGGCTCGGCCGCGACCTTCCGCGGCGCCGCAGCCCTACCCGTGGCGAAGTTCGAGCCGGAACGCATCCTCCGGCTCGTCGAGCAGCACCGAGTCACCGTCCTGCCGCTCGTTCCGACGATGATGAAGGAGCTGACGGCCGCAGCCGAGCACGCCTCCTACGACCTGTCGAGCCTTCGGGCCATCCCCTACGGCGGTTCGGCCATCTCAGCGGCGGGGGCCGCCCGCGCGCGCGACGTGTTCGGCGACGTGCTCTACCAGTGCTACGGCCTGAGCGAGGCGCTGGCGCCGCTGACCGTCCTTTCGGCCCGTGACCACGCCGACGCCAGAACCTACCCCGACCGCTTGACCTCGGCCGGCCGTCCCCTCCCCGAGGTGGAGCTCGTGGTGACCGACGCCGCCGGCGTCGCCGTACCACCCGGGGTGATGGGTGAGGTGCGGGTGCGCGGCGAGCAGGTGATGCCGGGCTACTGGCGGCGACCGGAGCACACGGCGGAGGTGCTGCTGCCCGACGGATGGCTGCGCACCGGCGACATCGGGCGCCTCGACGCGGACGGCTATCTCCACCTGGTCGACCGGCAGCGCGACATCATCGTGAGCGGGGGCTTCACGATCTACCCGTCGGAGGTCGAGCGCGCCATCGCCGCGCACCCCGATGTGGACGACGTCATCGTGGTCGGCATCCCGCACGAGAGATGGGGCGAGGCCGTCGCAGCGGTCGTCGTCCCCCGCCCGGGCGCTGACCTCTCCACCGACGACGTGATCAAGGCCTGCACGGACCGGATCGCGGCATACAAGAAGCCGGTGCACGTGGAGATCGTCGCCGAGCTCCCCGTCTCCAGCACCGGCAAGCCCGCCCGCCGCGAGATCCGGGACAGGTTCTGGCAGCACCGAGACCGATACGTGGGGCAATAAGGACAACGATGACCACACTCCACAGCAGCCCGGCAGGACCCGTACGCCGATCAGCACGCAGAATCCGCGCCCTGACATCGGCGGCGGCCGCGACGGCGGCACTCGCGCTGGCGGCAGCCTGCGGCGCACCGCACACCAGCGAGGAACCGGTGCGGGCGATCCGCATCGCGGTGCCGTACGACAGCGAGACCCCGTTCAACAGCTGCGGCCTGCTCAAGCTGGATGCTGCGGTCAAGGAAGCCGGCGGCCGGCTGGACGTGACGGTCTATCCCAGTGGCGTCATCGCCAGCGAAGGCGAGTCGCTCGAGCAGGTCGTCACCGGTCATCTCGACGCCGCGGTCGCGGGCCCGGCCTTCCTCGGGACCTGGTACGAGCCCGCGGCGGTGATGGAGGCCCCGTACGCCTTCGAGTCGCTCGAAGAGATGAACGAAGCCGCGCACAGCGAAGTGGGCCAGCGCATCTGGGACGGCTTCCTCGCCGAGACCGGAGTCCGCGTCCTGGACACGTGGTGGTTGGGCGCGCGGCACCTGATGACCCAGAAACCGGTGCGGTCACCCGCCGATCTCAAAGGTGTGCGCATGCGGGTGCCCGACAACCGGCTGCACATGGCCGGCGCAGCCGCGATGGGAGCGACCCCCATGCCGGTACCGCTCGGCGAGACCTACATCGGGTTGCAGCAAGGGCTCATCTCCGCCGTCGAGGGACCGATCAACACCTCCGACAGCAACGGCTTCCAGGAGGTCACCGACTACATCACGCTCACCGGCCACATCCGCACACCGGTGCCGATCCTCATCAACGAGAACGTCTGGCAAGCGATCCCCGAAACCGACAGGCAGATCCTGCAGGAGCAGCTGGTGCGGCTCGGCGACGAGGCCGAGCGGTGCGTCGAGGAGCTCGACGCGCAGATCCTCGACCGGTGGGTGCGCTCCGGCGAGATCACCGTGGTCGAGGACGCGGACATCGATGCGTTCCGGGAGTCGGTCCGCAGCTCGGTCCCCGATCAGTTCGTGTGGGCCGACACCTATCGCCTCCTGACGCACTGAGCAAAGGAGCTAAGGCGATGACGAATCCCCCATCGAACACGCCCCGCGCCCGCTGGGACCAACGGCTGTTCCGCGTGGAGGCGGCTCTCGTGAGCACGCTCCTCGCCGTCATGCTCGTCCTCGTGCTGCTGCAGGTCACGGCGCGGAGCTTGCTGGAACAGCCACTGCCGTGGTCCGACGAGGCCTCCCGTCTGTGCCTGGTGTGGCTCACGTTCGTGGGCGCCGGCGCGTTGATGGCGCACGGCCAACACCTCGCCGTGGACGCGCTGATGCGCGTCCTGCCGCGGCGCGCCGGCATGGCGGTGGAGGTCATCTCCAACGTCGTGGTGGCGACGGCCTGTGGCTGCGTGCTCGCCACCGGTATCGGCTTCGTCGCCGTCGTGGCGCAGTCGGTGACGCCCGCGCTGGCGATCTCCACTGGCTGGTTCTACGGCGCCGGGCTCACCGGCATGGTCCTGGTGATCGTGCACGCCGTCGTCAACTCCATCGACGCCCTTCGCGCCGGTGCCCCGCGCTACGCCACGGTAGCCGAAGACGTCGTCGAGGACGCGATCGCGCTCGAGACCGTCTCCGCCCCATCCGGCGGCGACGCCGACCACCGGACCGAGGACGGGCACCACGCGGGCGTCGCACCGGCGCGCAGCGGCGGATCGAAGGGGACGGAGGCGCGATGACCGCGGCACTGCTCATCACCGGCGTCCTCGTCTGCCTCGCCCTGCGCGTCCCGGTGGCGGTCGCGCTGATGGTGCCATCCCTGATCGCGATCGCAGCGGACCCGGACGCAAGCGTTGCGGTCGCGGCGCAACAGCTGACCTCCGGGGTCAATTCCTCCCCGCTGCTCGCCGTTCCGCTGTTCATCATGGCGGGCTACGCCGCGAGCATCTCGGGCATCGCCGAGCGTCTGGTGTCGTTCGCACAGGATCTGCTTGCCCCGGTCCGCGGTGGCCTCGGGTACGTCACGATCGGCACCGGACTGGTGTTCTCGTGGATGAGCGGTTCTGCCACCGCCGACGCGGCCGGCATGGGCTCGGTGCTGTCATCACCGCTCCAGCGGCGCGAGTACGACAGCGGCTTCGCCGCCGGGTTGATCGGCGCATCGGCGTCGATCGGCGCCGTCATGCCCCCCAGCATCGCCGCGATCGTGTACGCGGTGACCGCGGGCGTCTCCATCGGCGCCTTGTTCGTCGCCGGTGTGGTGCCCGCCCTGCTCATCGTGATCGCCCTCGTCGTGTCCGTGTTCCTGTGGGCGAGGCGCCACCAGCCACCGCGCTCGAGCCTGCCCCCGGACGCCAGCTGGTTCAGAAGGGCCTCACCGTGCTGCCAGTCCTCGGGGCGCCGGTGATCGTTCTCGGCGGGATTCTCGGCGGCATCTTCACCCCCACCGAGGCCGCCGCGATCGCGGTCGCCTACATCCTGCTGCTCGGCTTCTGCTACCGCGAGCTGTCGCTGCGCAGCGTGCAGGTGCTGCTCACCCGCTCCGCCTCCACCGCGGCGCAGGTGATGTTCATCGTCGCGGGTGCGTCGCTGTTCGGGTGGATCCTCACGGTAGAGCAGATCCCCGCCGCACTCGCCGAAGGCATCGCCGGACTGACCGACAGTCCGCTTGTGTTCCTGCTGCTGGTCAACCTCGTGCTGCTCGTGATCGGCATGTTCCTCGAGGCCACCGCAGCGCTGCTGATCATGGTTCCGGTGCTGCTCCCCACCGCGGTCGAACTCGGCGTCGATCCGCTCCATCTCGGGGCCGTGATGGTGCTCAACCTCACCATCGGCCTGCTCACCCCACCGGTCGGCATGATCCTCTACGTCCTGGCGTCGGTCACCAAGGCGCCGATCGCCACCGTGACCCGGGGATCAGCGCGCTTCCTCATCCCCCTGTGCGCAGTGCTGCTGGTGTTGACGTTCGTACCCGCGATCGCGCTGACGCTGCCGAACCTCCTCGGCTTCGGCTGACACCGCTCTCCCACCCGTTCCGGTCGAAGAGAGGGATTCCATGACTGCTGTCCCACCCGGCGCGCTCGACGGCATCCGCATCCTGGACTTCACCCAGATGATGCTCGGGCCCTACGGCACCCAGTTGCTCGCCGATCTCGGCGCCGACGTGATCAAGGTGGAACGCCTCGACGGCGAATGGGAGCGCACGCTGCCGATGATGGGCGGCTTCGTCGCCGGTGAATCGGCCGCCTTCCTCGCGATGAACCGCAACAAGCGGTCGGTCGCCGTCGACCTGAAGTCACCTGAGGTCCGGGACGCGTTGCTCGAACTCGGGCGCAGTTGTGATGTCGTCGTCGAGAACTTCCGGCCCGGCGTTCTCTCCAGGCTCGGGCTGGGCTACGACGATTTCAAAGCCGTGCGCGAAGACATCATCTACTGCTCCGGTTCGGGGTGGGGTCAGGACACCCCGTTCGCCCGTGAGAACCGCCCGGGACAAGACCTGCTGATCCAGGCGATGTCCGGTTTGGCGGCCGCCGGGGGCCGCGCTGACGACCCACCCACACCGGCCGCCACGTCGATCGTCGACGCCTCGACCGCGCTCACGCTCGCCAACGGGATCCTGGCCGCCCTGGTGGCCCGCGAGCGCCACGGCGTCGGTCAGCGCGTGGAGGTCGACCTCTACTCGACGGCGATCTCTCTCCAGTGCCAGGAGATCTCGGCGATGGTCAACCAGGGGCAGGTCTGGGAGCGGTCGAAGACCGGCATCGGCCAGGCCTGGTTGTCCGCGCCCTTCGGCATCTACGAGGCGCGCGACGGATGGCTCGCGATCGCGATGGCACCGGTCGACGTCGTCGCGTCCGTCCTCGGCGTCACCGGTCTGGACGGGCTGGACCCGTGGCACGACCGGGACGAGATCAAGTCGCGCCTCGAGGAAGCGACCGCGAAATGGGCGGCCGACGAGCTCGTCGGCGCGCTGCTGGAGCGCGGGGTGTGGTGCGCACGGGTGCGCACCACCGCCGAGGCCGTCGGGGAGCTGCGCGATCAAGGCCACGACATGGTCGTCGAGGTCGAGCACCCGCGAGCCGGGCGACTGGAGCTCATCGGGTGTCCGGTGCGGCTCTCGCAGACCCCGTGGCGGCTGCGCCAGCCCCCGCCGCTGGTCGGGCAGCACACCGAGGAGGTGTTGCGGGAGGTACTCCCGCAGGAGCGGCTGGCCGCCCTGCGCGACGCGGGGGTGATCGCATGACCGCCGCGGTCGAGCACCGGGTGCACGACCACCTCGTGGAGAGCCGCGACGGCCCGGTGGCACTGCTGCGGATCGACCGCGAGGCCGCGCTCGGCGCGCTTTCCCACAGCATGGTGGACGCGATGGGCACCTACTTCCGCGCCGTCCGTGCCGATCCCGAGATCCGGGTGCTCGTCCTGACCGGCACGGGCCGGGGTTTCGTCGCAGGCGCCGACATCGGCGAGTACCGCAACGCGACACCCGCCGAGTTCGACGCCTACCAGCGGCTGTCCCGTTCCGTGTTCGAAGAGCTCGCCAGCCTCCCGCAGCCGACGATCGCCGCCGTGAACGGATACGCCTTCGGAGGCGGCTTCGAGCTGGCGTTGTGCTGCGACTTCATCGTGGCCTCCGACCGGGCCCGGTTCGCGCTTCCCGAGGTCCGCCTCGGCCTGCTGCCCGGCGGCGGGGGCGCGCAGCGACTGGCCCGCGAGGCCGGCGTCCGCCTCACCAAGGAGCTCGTCATGACCGGGCGCACTATGCGGCCGGACGAAGCCGACCGCCACGGGTTGCTGACCCGGGTGACGGGGCACGACGAGCTGCTACCAACCGCCCTGCAGCTGGCCCGCGAACTGGCCGCCGGAGCACCACTGGCGGTGCGCGAGGCCAAACGGCTCATCGACGACGGTGTGCAGCAGGCCCTCGGTGCCGCGCTCACCACCGAACAGGCCGTGCTCTGCCGGCTGTTCGCCACGCACGACGGTCAAGAAGGCATCGCGGCCTTCGCGGAGAAGCGAGAGCCGACCTTCCAGGGCCGCTAGTGCGCCTCGCGAACCCCGCATGCACGCCGCGCCGTGCCGCAGCGCGAGATCGGTACCGGGATCACGACTGCGGCACATGGAGGCTGGCGGCGAGAAAGGCATGGCCGCCTGATCGGCCCGGCGGTCTACCGGGAACAGCCGGCGATGATCGTCAGATCGCGACGCCACACGCCTCGCCACCTTGCCGGTGAGGGACGCCGGGCCTTCGGCGCGACTGAGATCCCTACGCCGCCCCGTGCTCCTTCAGGTACCGGTGCCGCATCAGCCCGTTCACCTTCCCATCGGCCGGGACCTTGTAGCCCTTCACCTCGTGCCAGGCCAGGACCGCGGCATCGCTGGTGTCCAGCTCCCGCTCCTCGCCCGACGCGTCACCGGCTGTCTCCGCGGCATCGGCGCCCTCGTCGACCCGCGGACGGTCCTTGTTCTGCCGCCACACCTCGAGCAGGTCCCGCGAGAGACGACCCCGATCCGGAACCTGGTAACCGTTCGCCTTCAACCAGGCACGAGCTTCCGCGCTCTCCGCAGAACGCCGACCCGGGGCCGTCCGAGGCTCCGCGGACCGGCCCCGTCGACTCCCGCGTGCCCTCCGGGCCGCCGCGATGTACTCCGCCAGCGCTGAACGCAGCCGCTCCAGGCTCTCCGGCCCGAGGTCGATCTCATACTCCGCGCCGTCGAGCCCGAACCGCACGGTCCGGATCTGGTCGCCTGGAACTTCCTCACCGGTGAGGTCGTCGACCCAGCGGACAACGAGCTTCTCAGCCATCGCCCTTCCGTTCTCCGTCCAATGCGCTGCGCAGGTCAAGGTGATCCGGTCGCCCTGCGCCTTACAGTTTGCCGTATTCCCGGTCGGCCGCCTCGGCAACCCTCCCCAGCGGACACGATCACGACGAAAGAGTCCGGTGGCCCGCGGAACCGTGACCGAGTGACGCCCGCACCCGGATCTTCCTTTCGACCGCGTGCATCGAATCGCGGAATCTGCGGCTCCCTCGGCTACGCCTCACGGGCCGCGTGCGCCGTGAGCTGCGGCGCGGTTACCGGCGCCACTACGGTGCGCCCACCGGCGCGGTACGGGCTGTGACCTGGCGCGCCGTCCGCGGGACCGAACTGCTGGGGATCACCGGAATCGAGTAGCCGGTCCGACCGATGCCCGCCGCGCCGACGTCGCAGCTGCTCACCAGCCACCCCGTTCACCGGGCGGCAGAGCCCGAACTCACCGCCTTCCTCGACTCAACTCCACGATCGAGTGAGCGCCGTGGCTTCCGCCTCCGCAACCGCGGGTAGCACAACGACGCGTTCGACGATCTCGCCGCTTCCGTGAGGAATGAACGCGGGAGTGTTCCGGCTGTGCCGAGCTCCACGCATGATCTGCCACCGGCATGTCCGAGGTCGACGCGGTTCACCTCGTGGCACCGGGAGAAGCAGACGCGGCCTCGCTGCACGCCCGCTGCGTCGGACCGCCGGGGCGGCCCGCCCGGGTCGTCGTGGATCACGTTCCTTCCCGGCCCGATCGCCCAGCGGGCACGGTGACGTCGCTCGAGACCGCGGCTGCGGGGACCAACCGGAGGGGGTGTCCGGGCGCACGAAGGTCCCTCCACCTCCGGTCGATCGCTTACCGCCCGCCCTTCTTCTGCACGGCCGCCGGCGGCCGCCGCCGGGCTTGACGCAGCCGTCGGCGACCCTTAGCGTCCAGCTCTCGAAACGACTTCGACAATGTCGAAAGGGCCGCGGTTGGACGAGAAGACGCACCTGCCGAGGACGTCCGTGCAGGCGCTCGACCGGAGCGTCGCCCTGCTCGACGCCATCGCGGACGCTGGCGGGCACGGCATCGGGCTCGTGGAGCTCGCCGAACGGGTGGGACTGCCCGCGTCGACCGCGCGCACGCTGCTGGCGTCCCTCGCGGCCCACGGCCTCGTCGCGCAGGCCGAACCGCACCGGCGCTACACGCTCGGTGCACGGTTCTTCGAGCTCAACCGCCGTTTCGTCGCGCAGTCGGACCTCTCCGCCGTGGCCGCGCCCGTGCTGCGGTCGCTCTGGGAGCGCACCGCCGAGACCGTGCACCTCGCGATCCTGCACGGAGCCAGCCGGGTGGACATCTCCGTGCTGGTCAGCCCGCAGTTGCTGCGGATCGACCCGACGACGAGCCGGCTCACCGACCCCACCGCCCACCCGCTCTACCGCACGGCCGCCGGAAAGGTCCTCTTCGCCGGGCTCCCCCGCGCCGACCGGCTCACGATGCTGCGCTCCGCGCCGTGGCAGGAGCCGGAACCCCCCGACGAGGCCGAGCTGATGGACCGCATGGACGAGGTCGTCCGCGCCGGCTACGCGACGAACTTCGAGGAGGAGGCGCCCGGCGTCTGCGGGGTCGCAGCCCCCGTGGTGGACGTCAGCGGCCGCACCGTCGCCGCCCTGTGCGTCGGCTACCCGTCCGTGCGGCACTCTCCCGACCACGCGGCCCGGCTGCGGGACGAGGTGGTCGACGCGGCGCGCCAGCTGTCGCGGCTGCTCGGCGGCCCGGGTGCGGCGCCCCGGAGCAGCGCATGAGATCGCGCTACGACGTGGTCGTCTTCGGGGGTGGCACCGCGGGTGCCCCCGCGGCGATCCAGGCCGCCCGGCTGGGCGCGAGCACGCTCCTGGTCGAGAAGAACGGCGCGCTCGGCGGCACCACCACGGTGGCCGGCGTGGCCTTGCCCGGCCTGTTCCACGCGTGGGGGCAACAGATCATCGCCGGTATCGGCTGGGACGTGGTGCTGCGCTCGGTGCGGGAGGCGGGCCTGGAGCTGCCCGACTTCAGCCGCTGGGACCTGCCGCACTACATGCTGCAGGTGCGCGTCGTCCCCGCCGTGCTGGCCGCGCTGCTCGACGACGCGGTGCTCGCGTCGGGCGCCGACCTGCTGTTGCACGCGATGGCAGCGAGCGCGCGCTGGGACGGCCGGTCCTGGCGGCTCGGGATCGCCACCAAAGAGGGCGTACGCGAGGTGCAGGCCGGGTGCGTCGTCGACTGCACCGGGGACGCCGACGTCGTCGGCCTCGCCGGACTCCCGCGGCGCACCAACGCCCGGCGCCAGCCGGGCACGATCATGGTCCGCTTCGGCGGATACGAACTGGCCGACCTGGACCTCGACGCGATCCAACGCGCCCACGACGCCGCCGTCGCCCGCGGCGAGCTGCACCCGGCCGACCTCGCCCACAACCCGGTGGGGAAGTTCCTGCGCAACCGGGGCGAGAACGCGATCCACGTGACGGGCATCCAGGGCGGCACCAGCGAGGACCGCACCGCCGCCGAGGTGGCCGGCAGGCGCACGCTGCTACGGATCTTGCGGTTCCTGCGCCGCCAGCCCGGCCTGGAACGGGTGACCGTGGACGCCTGGGCGACCGAGACCGGTATCCGCGAGGCGTTCACCATCGACGGCCACGCCACCATCACCGCACGGGACTACACCAGCGGGCGGCAGTGGCCGGACGCGCTGTCCTACAGCTTCTACCCCATCGACGTGCACCGGCCCGACGGCGACGGCATCGACATCCGCCCGCTGGCCTACGGCACGCTGCCGACCATCCCCCGCGGCGCGCTGGTCCCCCGCGGTTCGCACCACATGGTCGTCGCGGGCCGGGCGATCAGCGGAGACCAGGAGGCCGCGTCGGCCTACCGGGTGCAGGCATCGTCGATGGCCATGGGCCAGGCCGCGGGCGCCCTCGCGGCCCGCTGCGCCGCCACCGGAACCGACGTCATCGACCTGCCGATCGACGACGTCCGCGCCGACCTGCGCGCCCACGGCGCGATCCTGCCCGGCGACGTCGTCGTGCCGTCCCCACCCACCACCCGCCGCCCCGTGCCCGAGGAGATCCCGTGAGTCGCAGCAACGTCGCTCGCCCACCGGCCCCCCGCTCTCTCGCCTCCCGAGCTGCCGCCGCGCTGCTCGCGGCGGCGCTGACGTCCTGCGGGTTCGTCAACACCGATGACGACAGCGCCGGCGGCGCGGTGACCGCGTACGTCAACACCGAGCAGAACACCGGCCTGGCCCCGCTGGTCGAGGCCTACCGCGAGGCCACCGGCGCCACCGTCGACCTCTCCTCCGCCAACACCGACGAACTGAACCAGCAGATCCGCGTGCAGCTGACGTCGGGGACGGCCGCCGACATCATCCGGGTCTCCCCCGGGTACTCGAGCCCGGTCGCCGCCGCGGTGCTCGGCGCCGAGGGACAGATCGCCGACCTGTCCGACGCGCCGTGGGCCGGCCAGCTCTCGCCGGAGACGAAAGCGCTCGCCGGCGTCGACGGGCGGGTGATGGCGCTGCCGTTGGGCCGCAACGTGATCGTGATGGCCTACAACCGCGAGGTCTTCGCGAACGCCGGGCTGACGCCACCAACCACCTGGTCGCAGCTGCTCAGCGCCTGCCGGACCCTGCGGGACGCGGGCGTGACGCCGATCGCGGCGCCCTTCCAGGGCGGCGTCTACCTGCAGTTCTGGGTGTACGCGCTGGCCGCCACCCTGGTGTACGCGCAGCAACCCGACATCGACGCGCAGATGGCGACCGGCGCCACGTCCTTCACCACCGATCCCCGGTGGAACGAGGTGTTCGCCCGGTTCGCCGAGCTCAACGAGGGCGGCTGCTTCAGCGACGGCATGCTCGGGCTGCCGCCGGACCAGGGCCAGCAGGCCGTGGCGACCGGCCGGGCGGCGATGATCCTCACCGTGTCCGGGGGTCTGCCCGCGCTGCACGGCTACCACGAGGCGGGAGCGCAGGCTTTCGACGTGTTCGCGCTCCCCGCTACCGACGACCCCGCGGCCACGCACGTGCCGGTCGCGCCCGACTTCCTGGCCGTGAACGCCGCAGCGAAGGACCCGGCGGCCGCCCGGGCGTTCCTCGACTTCCTCGCCCGACCGGAGAACGTCGCCGCGTACGCGAACACCATGGGCGTGCTGCCCGGGCTCACCGTCGACGTCGAGATCGACAGCACCGTGCTCGCGCCGGTCCTGCCGTACGTCGCGGACGGGCGCACCACGGCGTACGCGAACTACATGTGGCCCAACGGTGACGTCCAGCAGACACTGCTGCAGTCGGGTCAGGAGTGGCTCGACGGCACCATCGACACCGCGGCGTTGCTCGGCCGGATGGACGCCGACTACGCGAAGGGCACGCCGTGACCACGACCCTGCCGCGGTCGCAGCCCGCGGGGCGCCTCGTCGTGCCGCGCGGCGGCCGGGTCGCGCGCGGGCGAGCGGTGCCACTCGCCCTGGTCGCGCCGGCACTGCTGTTCTACGCGGTCGTCGTGCTGTACCCGACCGCCGCCGGCGGGCTCTACGCCTTCACCGACTGGACCGGGCAACGGACGACGCCCAACGTCGTCGGGCTCGACAACTTCGCCGAGCTGCTGTCCTCACCACCCGCGCGAGCAGCGCTCGCCAACACCCTGGTCATCGCGGTCTGCACCACCGTGGTCCAGACCGTCATCGGCCTTGCCCTCGCCCTCGCCCTGCACTCGCGGCTCGCGAGCCGCCACGTGCTGCGGACGTTGTTCTTCGCCCCGGCGCTGCTGCCCCCGGTGATCATCGGCTTCCTCTGGCAGTACGTGCTCACCCCGGAGGGCCCGCTCAACGGGGCGCTCACCGCCGCCGGGCTCGACGCCCTGACCCGCAACTGGCTCGGCGACTCCTCGCTCGCGCTCCCAGCCGTGATCGCCGTGATCATCTGGCAGAACACCGGGCTCACGATGGTGATCTACCTCGCCGGATTGCAAGGTGTGCCGGCCGAGTTGCTGGAGGCCGCCGAGATCGACGGAGCAGGCCGTTGGCAGCGCCTGCGGCACGTCACGATCCCGATGCTGCTCCCGGCCACCACGATCGCGACGTCGCTCACGCTGATCGGCAGCCTCAAGCTGTTCGACCAGGTCTACGTCATGACCGGAGGCGGCCCGGGCTACGCGACCGAGACGCTGTCGGTCGTGATGTACAAGGAGGCCTTCGTGTCGGGTCGCTACGGGTACTCCGCGGCGATCGCGCTCGTCCTCACCATGATCGTGTTCGCCCTCGCGCTCGTGCAGCTGCGCGGACTGCGCCGCTACGAGGTGCAGCCGTGAGCGGGCGGCACGGGAGCCGGGTCCGGCGGGCCGGCGCCGAGCTCGGCATGCTCGCGGTCGCGGTGGCCTTCCTGTTCCCCGGCTACGTGTTCCTCACCGTCGCGCTCAAGTCCCCCGCGGAGCTCGCGCGCAATCCCCTCGCACCGCCCGTCGCGCCGGAGTGGTCGAACTTCGGTCGAGCCTGGACCGACGGCGGACTGGGCACGGCGATGGGCAACTCCGTCGTCGTCGCGGCGCTCTCCGTCGCGCTGCTGGTGCTCACCGGCTCCCTCGCCGCCTACGCCCTCGCGCGCCGGGCCGGGCGGCTCGGCTACGGCGTCTACCTGCTGTTCCTGCTCGGCCTCATGATCCCGCTGCAGCTGGGCATGGTGCCGCTGTACCAGCTGATGCGCGACCTCGACCTGCTCCGGACCTACACCTCACTGATCATCTTCGAGGTCGGGCACCACCTCCCGCTCGTCGTGTTCCTCTACACCGGGTTCCTGCGCGCGCTACCCGCGGACTACGAGGAGGCGGCCCGCATCGACGGCGCCGGCACCCTGGCGACGTTCCGGCACGTCGTGTTCCCCCTGCTGCGGCCGGTCACCGGGACCGTCGTCATCCTCACCGGGATCAACGTCTGGAACGACTTCCTCACCCCCCTGCTCTACGTCGGCGGGAGCGCCCAGCAGACCCTGCCCGTGGCCGTCTTCGCCTTCCGCGGCGAATACGCGAGCCAATGGCCGCTGATCTTCGCGGGAATGGCCATCGCGATCGCCCCGGTCCTCGTCGTGTTCTTCCTCCTGCAGAAACACGTCGTCAAGGGGTTCGCCAGCGGCATCAAGGGATGACCACGCCGACGAACCGACGCGACCGCGCTTCGCCGACGCGTGGCTCGCCGGACTCACCCAGCCCTTGCCCGGCCAGCGGTGCGCTGCTCGCCCGGTGAACGGCGAGCGTCGCGCCGTCGCCAGCTCGGTCGCTTCACCACGCGTCGACGACCAAGGCTCCACGGTCCGACCGGGATTCTCCGTGCCGAGCATGCATCCCGACTTCCGTTGAGCTCGGCCCGTTGTACTCGCCGGAGGGTGTGACGATCGTGCCCGTCCTCCCGGCGAGGATCTCCGCCGCATCGTCGATCCGGCCGATCGCGGCCATGTTCCCGGTGCGCTCGACGAAGCGGCAGACCGCGTCGACCTTGGGCCCCATCGAGCCGGCCGGGAACCGCTCCCGCCGCAGCGCGGACGGTGTCGTGCGCAGGATCGGCGTGGCGTCCGGTGTTCCGAAGCCGAGCATGACGTGTGGCACGTCGGTGAGCACGAGCAGCACGTCGGCGTCGATCGCGTCGGCCAGCACCGAGCTGGCGAGATCCTTGTCGACAACGGCCTCGACACCGACGAGCCGTCCGAGTTCGTCGCGGATCACCGGCACGCCCCCGCCGCCGGCGCAGATCGCGACCGCTCCCGCGGTGAGCAACGTCCGGATCACCGGGGTCTCGATGATCCGCTGCGGCGTCGGCGAGGCGATCACGCGTCGCCAGTGCGCACCATCGGGCTTGACCGTGTACCCGCGGGTCTCGGCCAACCGCTTGGCTTCCTGCTCGGTGTAGGTCTCGCCGACGAACTTCGTCGGGTTGGCGAAGGCCGGGTCGTCTGCATCGACCAGCGTTTGGTTGATGATCGCGGCGATCTGGCGGCCCGGCAGGTGGTTCTGCATCGCCTGCAGCAGCCAGTAGCCGATCATGCCTTGGGTCTGCGCGCCGAGCACGTCGAACGGGTAGGGGGTCGTCAGGTGCGGGTCTTCCGCGCTCTGCAGTGCCAGCACGCCGACTTGCGGGCCGTTCCCGTGGGTGATGACCAACTCGTGTTCGAACGCCAACGGCGCGACTGCGGCGGCGGCGCGGTTCACGTTGTGCTGCTGGACGTCGGCGTCCGGCTTCTGCCCGCGGAGCAGCAGGGCGTTGCCGCCGAGGGCCACGACGATCCGCATCTCAGCTCCCCAGGGTGGCGACGAGCAGGGCTTTGATCGTGTGCATCCGGTTCTCGGCCTGGTCGAACACGATCGAATGCTCTGATTCGAATACGTCGTCCGCCACTTCGAGCGACTCCATCCCGGTCCGCTTGAAGATCTCTTCCCCCACGGTCGTGTTGCGGTCGTGGAAAGATGGCAGGCAGTGCAAGAACTTGACGTCGGGGTTGCCGGTATGCCGAAGGATGTCCATCGTGACCTGGTAATCCTTCAGCATCCGGATGCGTTCGTCCCACAAGTCCGGGGGTTCTCCCATGGACAGCCACACGTCGGTGTAGAGGAAGTCGACGCCCGCGACGCCGAGCTCGACGTCCTCGGTGCAGGTGATCGACGCTCCGGTCTCGCGCGAGAGGGCCACCGCCTGCTCGAACACGGACCCGCTGCACCACAGCGGCTGTGGGGCCACGATGCGCACGTCCATGCCCAGCAGGGCGCCCGTGACGAGCAGCGAGTTGCCGATGTTGTTGCGGGCATCGCCGAGATAGGCGAAGGCGATGTCGCCGTACGGCTTCCGGGTGTGCTCGCGCATCGTCAGCACATCGCACAACATCTGGGTGGGATGCCAGTCGTCGGTGAGCCCGTTCCACACCGGTACCCCGGCGTACTCGGCGAGGATCTCGACGTTCCGGTGGTCCGCCCCGCGGTACTCGATACCGTCGTACATCCGGCCGAGGACCCGGGCGGTGTCCTCCAGCGACTCCTTGTGGCCGAGTTGCGAGCCGGCCGGGTCGAGGTAGGTCACCCGCGCGCCCTGGTCGAACGCGGCCACCTCGAATGCGCACCGGGTGCGCGTCGAGGTCTTCTCGAACAGCAGCGCGATGTTCTTCCCCACGAGTTGGGGCTGTTCGGTTCCTGCGCGCTTTGCCGCCTTGAGCTCGGCAGCGAGATCGATGAGGTACCGCCACTCCTGCGCGGTGAAGTCCGTCACCGCGAGAAAACTACGATTTCGTAGATCGACGGTCATCTCAGATCCCCTCCCGCTCGATCGGGCAAGTCATGCATCGCGGACCGCCGCGGCCCCGACCGAGCTCACTTCCCGGGATGGTGACCACCTCGATGCCGCGCTTCCGCAGGAAGGTGTTCGTGGTGACGTTCCGGTCGTAGGCAACGACCACTCCGGGCCGCACGGCGAGCACGTTGCAGCCGTCGTCCCACTGCTCGCGCTCGGCCGAGTTGACGTCTTGGGTGGGTGTGAGCACGTCGATCCGTTCGATCCCGAGTGCGTCGGCGATCGCTTTGTGCAGGTCCTCCGGGGCGTGCGCGGTGACCTTCAACTCCTTTTCCGTATGTCCGGGCTCAATCGTGAACGACGGCAGCGGGCCGAGGCCGGCGTATTGGATGAACGTCGTCTCGTCGACCATCGTCATCACGGTGTCGAGGTGCATGAACGCACGCTTCTGCGGCAGCGACACCGCAACGATCGTGCGGGCCGATCCGCTGCGGAACAGCCTCTGGGCGAGGAATTCCACCCCCTGCGGCGTGGTGCGTTCACTCATACCGATCAGCACCGCACCCTTACCCAGCACGAGGATGTCGCCGCCCTCGGCGGTGGCCTGCCCGTTGACCGTTCCTTCCGACCAGACCTGGAAGTCGGAGTTCGCGAACAGCGGGTGCCAGCGGTAGATGGCCTCGTAGTGGATGGTTTCGCGCATCCGCGCCCGCTTGCGCATGGAGTTGATCGCCACTCCGTCGTAGATCCACGCCGAGGTGTCCCGGGTGAACAGGTGGTTCGGCAACGGAGGCAGCAGGAGATCGTCCATGCCGAGCGTCTGCACCACGACGGACTTCGGCTCCTCCGCGTACTCGAGCAGCTCGCGCTTGGTCATGCCCCCGATCAGGAACTTCACCAGCGTCGCGTCGTCGAGGGCGCTGAAGGTGTTGTAGAGCGTGTCGATCGCCAGCGGGCCGTAGACCCTCTCGTCGAGAGCACGGTCGAGGATGTACTTCCTCGCCTCGGGCACCGCGACGGTCTCCCGCAGCAGATCGTCGAGCAGGTGGACCACGACGCCGAGATCCCGCAATGATTCTGCGAAGGCGTCGTGCTCCTGCTTCGCCCGTTTGACCCAGAGCACGTCGTCGAAGAGGTAGCTGTCCTTGTTCGTCGGTGTCAGCCGCTTCAGCTCGAGATCCGGGCGGTGCAGGATCGCCTGCCGAAGACGGCCGACCTCCGAGTCCACATGAAGCGCCACGACAACCTCCCTGATTTGCGACGCCCCCACTGTCGGAACGGGCCACCCTCACCATCGAGGGCCGAAGGTCCCGGCACCGCGAGGACCTTCGGGAGAACCACGGGAGGACCACCGGGCGCCCCACACGCGGGCCGTTGGGCGGCGGTTTCCTGACCTACACCGGTGGTTGCGTGACTACGGCACACACCGTTCACGCGAGAAGGGATGACGATGACCGCCGAGGTGAGGGGATCGTCGGAGCGTCCCCCGGAGAAGACTGAGAAGTTCCGTTTCCCCAGCGCATACACGGTGCTCTTCGGAGTAGCCGTGGGCGTGTGGCTGCTCGCGTTCATCATCCCGACCGGCACCTATCGGGTCGGACCAGACGGACGTCCCATCCCAGGCAGCTACGAGCGGACCGACACGACGCTGAGCCTCGGCGACCGGCTCATGGACCTCTTCCTCGCTCCGGTCAACGGGCTGTACGGCGTGGAGAACACCGAAACCGGATGGATCGGCCCGGAGGAGTCGGGGGAGCTGTTCGGGGCCGCCGGCGTGTTCCTCTTCGTGCTGGCGATCGGCGTCTTCATCACGATGGCGATGCGCACGGGCGCGATCGACAACGGCATCGCGCGGGTCACGCAGCGCCTCGGTGGCCGTGGCACGGCTCTGATCGCCGCGCTGATGGTGCTGTTCTCCATCGGCGGCACCACCGAGGGCATGGCCGAGGAGACGCTGGGCTTCTACGCGCTCGTGGTTCCGCTGATGCTGTCGCTGGGCTACGACCGGATGGTGGCGCTCGCGACGGTCCTCGTCGGGGCGACGGTGGGGGTTCTCGCCTCGACGGTCAACCCGTTCGCGACCGGCGTCGCCTCCGACGCCGCTGACATCTCGATCGGTGACGGCATCGCCTACCGGTTCCTGATGTACGTGGTGCTCGTCCCCGTCGCGATCTGGTACGTCCTGCGCTACGCGAAGAGGGTCAAGCTTGACCCCTCCACATCGCTGGTCGGCAGGCTCGAGGGCGATGACGCGCTCGCCAGCCGCGCCACCGAGCGAACGCCGGCGATGACGACCAGGCAGAAGGCGGTGCTCGCCGTCGTGGCGTTCACGTTCCTCTTCATGATCTTCGCGATCGTGCCGTGGGCCCAGGTCCTGGGCGGCCCCGACGCGGCGAACTACACCTGGCAGCTCGACTGGTCCTTCGCCGAGCTGGCCGCGCTGTTCCTCCTGATGGCCGTCGTGATCGGCCTGATCGGCGGCCTCGGCGAGAAGACGATCACCGACACGTTCACCAAGGGTGCGGGCGACTTCGTCTCGGTCGGCCTGATCGTGGTGTTCGCGCGCGGGATCACCGTGATCATGAACAACTCGGAGATCACCGACACGATCCTGCACTCGATGGAGACCGTGGTCAGCACCACGTCATCCGGCCTGTTCGGGGCGCTGGTGTACCTGCTGAACATCCCCTTGGCGTTCCTGGTTCCCTCCTCGTCCGGCCACGCCGCGTTGGCGATGCCGATCCTCGCCCCGCTGTCCGACTTCGCCGGTGTCGACCGCGCGATGGTCGTGACCGCCTACCAGTCGGCCTCCGGCATCGTCAACCTGATCACCCCGACCTCGGCGGTGGTGATGGGAGGCTTGGCGGCGGCGAAGGTCCGCTACGACCAGTACCTCCGCTTCGTCGGCCCGCTCCTGCTCATCCTGCTCGTGCTCTGCACGGGCTTCACCGCCCTCGGCGCAGCGATCTCGTGACCCGGGCGCACGTCAAGATCGACGACTACCCGGGCCGACGTCCGAGGTCGCCGGATGCCGAGCTGCCCACCCCGGCGGTGGCTCAGGTTCTGCTCGGAGCGTTTGCGCACCGGCCCGGGCAACCCGGCCACGACAAGCGTCCCTTCGTCGGCTCATGCGGGCCTGCTGGTGAGGGCGGCGATGCGCCGCAACAGCGCGGGCGCATCGCCCTGGACGTGGTCGAGCAGCCGGCGGGCGTGGTCCAGGCGATCGGCGACCTCGTTCCCGACGGGCGCTTCTCCCGCGCGCTTCCCTCCCCCACCCGCCCGAACGGCGGCCGCCTGCTGAGGAGCGCGGTGACAGCGTCCTGGTGCTCGGCGAGCAGGTCGAGCGCCACGCCCACCCGGCGCCGGCTGCGCCGGCTCCCCAGCAGGTCGTCGTGGCCGTTGCGGCGGGCGCACTCCTCCACCGCGTGGACCAGCACCCAGCGCGCGGAGTGTTGTGTCCCGGGGCGTGGTGCAGGTCGTCGGGTCGGACGGCGCGAGTGACCTGGCGGGAGGGGCATCGTGCGACGGTCGGCGAGACCGGTTCGACGGTGCTCGCGAAAGCACGCGACGCACGATGCCCCTGGACCGGTCTGCCCTGCTCGAGGTGGTGGAGGGTCGGCCGCCGCCCCTGTCGAGGATCGTGTCCTCGCGGCGACGGAGGATCCCGCACCTGCCCACAGCGCGCTCCGGTCCGCGTCAGGTGCGCTCGCGATCACCGCCACGAGTTCCCCAGCCGACGCGTGCGCCTGCGTCCGGGGCCGGGGGACGGCGGCGACGTCGCGGTGGACGCTCGGCGCGGACGGCGGAAGCGCAGAGGCCGGTCTACGCGCTCAGGCCACGAGCACGGCGTCCGGGTCGAGCGCGTACGGGGTGTGCCACAGCGGCATGTTCGACAGCGGCAGCACCGACTCGTCGAGAGCCACCCCGATCTCCTCGGCGAGGAACCGACGGCGGCGCTGCATCCGGTCCCAGACGTCGGGGTGGTCGTTCTGCAGGTCGGCCCGCAACCGCTCGTCGGCGAGGGCGACGCCGTCCTCGATGTTGACGGCGCAGAAAGGGCCGGCGACCACCGGGATGATGTCGCCTTGCAGCAGCATCCCGGACCGCAGCGCGGTGTCCGCGCCGGCGGCGAACGTCGACTGGCTCCACTCCTCGGTGTGCAGGAAGTGGCCGGGGTTCAGGGCGAACGAGAACACGTCGGGGTCGCGCGCCGCGTCCGCCGCCGCGAAGACCTCGCCCGTGCTCGCGCCGAGCCGCAGCGCCCGGTACCAGGCCACCATCGTGTCGAAGTAGTTCGCGATCAGCTCGGGGAAGAAGTCGGCGACCTCCGGCGCGAGGTCGTCGCGGCTCCGTGCGATGGCCCCGGACCGGCAGGTCAGCGACCCGCGCAGGCCGAGGGCGATCTGGTAGGGGGCGCCGAGTTCGGCCGTCTGCGCCGTCGGGCTGGACAGCCCGCGGCGGACCTTGTCCCCGAAGTTGACCATGGCGTGGGCGGAGAAGGGCAGCCCTCTGTGCTCGAAGCGATCTGCGAGGACGTCGGCGCGCACGCCGGGGGCCAACGCCGCCAGCGCGGCACGCACGCTGTCGGACGTCACGGAGGCCGCGTACTCGCACTGCGCGATCTCGCGCGCCGACGCCGTCATGCGCAACCCGGTCTCCGGGTCGAGGAAGATGCGCTCGGCGTTGACGACGTTGTCGGCGCCGGCCCGGTCGCGCAGCGCGTCGACGAGGTAGGCCGGCAGCGAGTGCGCGGTCCGGGGCTGCGGCACGTACCGCGGGTCGAAGTACTTCCCGCCCGCCGTGCCGACGACCGTGCCCGGGCCGATCCCGACCTCCGCCCAGACGTCACCGAGTTGCACCGGGCGGTCACGGATCTGCCCCTGCGGGCTGAACTCCTGGTAGAGCCGCTGGGCGATACCCAGCTCGGGCGGCGGACCGTAGTCCTGGCACTCGTTGCCGAGGTAGATCACGCGGCTGCCGTCGCGGCCGAGGACGAGCACCCCCTCCTCGAAGCGGGGATCGACCCCGCAGAGGTGGGCCATGTCGGAGAAGTGCTCGCGATCGGCGTACACCACCAGCACGTCGAGCCCTTCCTGGGCCATGCGCTCGACGGTGGCGGCCAGGCGTGCCTCGTACTCCTCGATCGTGGTCGCGGGGGGCGCGCTCGAACGCCCGAACTCGGGCGGGGCGACGCGGGTGAGGTGGGCCATGGGGCTCCTCCTTCCGGGAGGGTGTGAACGGGGACGGCTCAGCGGATCGCGTTCTTCTCGACGTGGCCGTCCTTGACGACGAGGTCGACGTCGCGCAGCGCGCGGATGTCGACGAGCGGGTTGCCGGGCACGGCCACCACGTCGGCGCGCATGCCGGGGAGCAGATCGCCGACCTGGTCGGCGATGCCGAGGACGTGGGCGTTCACGACGGTCGCCGCACGCAGCGCGTCCCCGGTCGTCATGCCCGCGCGCACCATCAGCTCCAGCTCGGTGGTGCCGAGCGTCATCTCCGCCCACGGGGGCCCGATCAGGTCGGACCCGACGGCCAGCGTGACGCCCGCGGCCAGCAGGTCGCCGAAGCTCTTGAGCTGTTCGTCGAGGTGCCGGTCGGCCACCTCGGAGAGGTCGGGCTGCAGGCCGTGCGCCGACCCGGCCGCCGCCGACATCAGGTACATGTGCGTCAAGGTCGGGACGACCGTCACGCCGGCCGCGGCCAGCAGCTCGCGGGTCTCGGGGGTGATGGCGTGGCCGTGCTCCACCACGTCGACGCCGGCGCGGACGGCTGCCCTGACGGCGTCGTCGCCGATGGCGTGGGCGCTGACCTTGACCTGGTGGCGGTGGGCCTCGTCGACCACGGCCCGCAGCTCGGCGACGCTGTAGGTCGTCTGCTGGGCGTGCGGCTCGTCGGCCCAGGACCGGAAGTGGTCGCCGATCGCGCCCGCGGACACGCCGACCTTGACCACGCCCGCACCGGCTCGGATCCGCCTGCGGACGACCGCCCGGCACGCGTCCTCGCCGTCGGCGAGCATGTCCGCCCCGGCGACAACCGCGGGCGGCAGGCCCACGTCGTCCCAGGCACCCGCCGTGGAGCAGATGAACTGGCCCGCCGCCACGATCCGCGGTCCGCGCACGAGGCCCTCGGAGACGGCTCGCGCCAGGTGGGGGCCGACGCTCGAACCGAGGCAGCGCACGGCGGTGAACCCGGACTCGAGCAGCGTCCGCGCATCGCGGGCCGCCCGCAGCACCCGGTAGGGCTCCGGATCGGTGAACAGCCGCTGGACCTGCAGCGTGTCGACGCCGAAGAAGTGGACGTGGGCGTCGATGAGCCCCGGTAGCAGCGTGCGGTCACCGCAGTCGAGAACGGTGTCGGTCTCCCGCGGGTCGTACCGTGCCCGCGGACCCGCCGTGTCGATGGAGCCGTCGGGGTTGATCGCCAGTGCCGCGTCCTCGAGCACGTGGACCGCCCCGTCGCGGCTGCCGGTGGTGAGCAGCCGGTCGGCCAGCAGGACGAGCCTCCCGGCCGCACCGGTGATCGGTGCCGTCATGTGGTTGGCGCCTTTCTCGAGCGGGCCCGGCTCCGCGCCGCGCCCGCCCCGTGGGAAGTGGGTCAGGAGAGCGGGGAGTCGATCCAGGAGACGAGCTCCTGGTTGCGCCGCAGCTCGTCGAAGTAGCGGTCGTCGACGACCACGTCGTCGACGACGAAGTCCTCGGGGAGCTTGTCGGCGTTGCCCTTCGCGTAGAAGTCGACGGACTGCCGGAAGTACAGCTCCGACTCCGGGTTGTAGACCGTCTCGGCGGCTTGCTGGAGCGTGGGGAAGAACTCGAGCTCCGCGACGATGTACTCGACCTCGGAGAGCGGCAGGTCGGAGGCCGCGGCGGTGTTGATCGCCTCGGTGAACATGGGGAGCGTCCGCTGCGGTTGCTCGTCGAGGTACCGCATCGTGCGGTACCAGACGGCCATGAGCCGCAGCACCGTGTCGTGGTTGTCGTGCAGCCAGTCCTCGGTGGCGAGCATCGTCGAGTACCACAGCCCCGCGGGCCCGAGGATGTCCGTACCACCGACGTTGACGAACCGGTCCGGTTCCTGCAGCAGGCGGGCCTCCTGCGGGAGGCTGCCGATGTAGTAGTCGCCGGTTCCGCTCGTGAACGCCAGCGCCGCGGCGGAGTCGTCGGGCATGTCCACGATCTCGATGTCGTCGATGGTCATCCCGACCTGGTCGAGCGCGGCGACCAGCAACGCCTCGTAGCCGGCGCGCTGGATCACGAAGGTCTTGCCGCGCAGGCCGTGCAGGATCCGCTCCTTGGCCGCGTCGGGACCGATCGAGGCGGACAGCTCCTCGAACGTGTCCGTCTGCCCGGTCCGGCCGACGACGATGAAGCCCTTGAACTGGTTGGTGATCATGAAGTCCCGCAGCTCGGGGATCTCCTTGTAGAACGGGAAGGCGCAGGAGTGGCAGCTGGGGACGAGGTCGATGTCGCCGCGGCGGGCCGCGACGGCCGCCGTCTGCGTCGACTCGATGCTGGTGAACTGCAGGTCGATGCCCTGCTGCTCGTCGAGCCCCAACTCGTCGGCGATCACCCACGGCTGGTACTCGAAGTACGGGCTGAGGCCGATGCGGACGATGTCGGCGCCCGAGTCCGACCGCTCCGGCGGCGAACCGCACGCGGCGGCGAGGGCGGCCACCACGAGCAGGGCGAGCGCACCGGGGCGGAGGGAGCTGCGGCGGCGGGCGGTACGGGTCACGGCTGTCGTCTCCTTGTCGGGACCGGGCCGGCGCGCGAGGCGTCCAGCGGGCAGGCCGGGGAGGCGGCCGGCGGGGCCGGCCGCCCGTGGCGTGGCGGAGGGGATGCGGTGGCGGGTCAGTCGGCGCCGAGCAGGCCCGCGACGGGGCCCGTGGCCGACGACCGGTCGGTCCACCGCGTCGCGGGGCCCTCGGCCTTGCGGATCGCGAGGTCGAGCACCAACGCGAGCGTGCTGTAGATGAGGACGATGAGGACGATGCCCGCGGTGTCCAGGTACTGCTGGCGGTTGATCATCAGGTAGCCGAGCCCGGACTGCGCGCCGAGGAACTCGGCGGCGACGTCGAGGCCCCAGGACGCCGCTGCGGCGACCCGGATCGAGCCCAGCAGGTGGGGCAGGATCGAGGGCACGACGACGGTCCGGTAGACGTCCCACCGCGTCGCGCCCAGGGTCAACGCGGCCTTGACGTGCACCGGGGACACGTTGCGGATCGCGCTGAGCGTGGTCACCCCGAGCACCACCGAGGTCCCCAGCGCGATCAGCGTGATCTGCGGTGCGCGGCCGATCCCGAACCAGAGGACGAACAGCGGGATCAGGGCGAAGACCGGCACCGGGCGGATGAAGTCGAGGATCCCGCCGAACAGGTCACGCGCGATGGCGCTGTAGGCCATGAGCAGGCCCATCGTCACGCCGAGGGCGGCACCGAGCGCGAAGCCGGACAGGGTCATCCCGACGCTCGAGGCGAGTGCGGGCAGGAGCTGGGCCCGCAGGTCGCCGAACGACTCGACGAGGTCCGACGGGGACGGGAGGAAGAGCGCTGCGACGAGGCGGGTCTCGGTGACCACCGCCCAGAGGACGACGATCGCGAGCGGGACGAGGGCCTTCCGGCCCCAGGTCGCGGGGGCTCGGCCCGATCGGGCCCGTTCGACGTGGTGCGTGCGGTGCGCGGGTGTCGTCGTGGTCACGCCGCCTCGGCCTCCTCGAACGCCGCCATGAGGGTGCGGCGCAGGTCCTGGAACGCGGCGCTGGTCCGGATGCCCGGGGAGCGGTCGCGACCGAACGGCACGTCGTGCACGGCGGCGATGCGGCCGGGGGACGCGCTCATCACGACGATGCGGTCGGCGACGTAGATCGCCTCCTCCAGGTCGTGGGTGACGAACATCGACGTCGTGGTCCGGGACAGGACCACGTTGCGGAACTCCTGTTGGAGCCGCTGCTTCGTCATCTGGTCCAGCGCCGCGTACGGCTCGTCCATGAGCAGGACCTTCGGCCGGGCCGCGAACGCCCGCGCGAGGTCGACCCGCTTGCGCATGCCGCCGGACAGCTCCTTCGGCCACGCGGCGCCGCGCCCGCCGAGCCCGACGAGTTCGAGCAGGTCGGTGACCGTCCGGCGCTGCTCGTCGGCCGGCGTCCGGCGCAGCGCGAGCGCGTAGGCGACGTTCTGGGCGACCGTCATCCACGAGAACACGGCGTCCTCCTGGAAGACGACCGTGCGGTCGGGGCCCGGGCCGGTGATCGGCGCGCTGTCGACCGTGGCGGTGCCGGCGCTCACCGGGACCAACCCGGCGACCACGTTGAGCAAGGTCGTCTTCCCGCACCCGCTCGGCCCGACCACCGAAACGACCTCGCCGGTGCGGACGGACAGGGAGATGTCGTGCAGGATCTGCGAACCCGCGATCTCGACGGCAACGGAATCGAGCTCGAGCGCTGCGGGGGAATCGCGTTCGTGGGTGGGGTGGGGGGAAGCTCGGTGCGGCATGGACTTCCTCGGAATCTGCGCGAGGACCCGCGTTCGATGCGCAAGCAGAACATGCGCATTCGGCGCTGAGGCCGTGCGCTCATGCAAAAGCGGAAAATTGACCTGGCGTGCTGTGCCGCAGCTCGGACGCGCGTGCCGCGCGGTGGTTCGTCGACACGGACCGCAGGCCGACACGATCGGATGCTGTTCGGCGTGCTCGTGTCGTCAGAAGGCACGAACGACGCGCCGACCGGCTGCTCAGTCGGGGCCGACGATCGCCAGGTTGCCGATCCGCGCGAACTCGCGGAAGTCCGACCAGGAGGAGGTGCGTCGCGGGTTCCGCAGTGCGGTGGGGTCGACAGCGGGGCGGCGCGCGCTACCCGGTTCGGGCCGAGCGAACATCCGCGTCACCCCTTTGTCGTTCTCCAGCACCGATGGGCGATCGCGGCCACCATACGCGGAGTCGGTGGCTCGCGGTCAACCCATTCAGGTTACGATCAGATAAATTTGGCACAACCGGGTGATTCTGTGAAACCACGCGGAATGTGCCGACGTGACGAACGGCGGCCTGATGGCGGTGCGCACGCACCGCGGACCGCACGCACCCTCAGGAACGCGTGTCGAGACCGGGGGTCGCCCGGCCGGCCCGTCGCCGTTCCCGCGCTCGCGCAGCCCGCTCCACGAGACCGTCGTAGCCGACTTCCGGGCGGAACCCCAGCAGCTCCCGGGCGCGGGCGTTGAGCGTCCAGTAGTCGACCTCGGGCGAATCGAGGGTCGCGGTCACCACCGGGAGGTCGGCTGCCTCGCCGAGCCGGCGCGTGAACTCGGCGAGATCGATCGACTCGTCCGGACCCAACCCGAAGGTCTGGCCGACCGCCGCCGGCAGCTCCATCGCCAACCGCAGCCCCACGGCGATGTCCTGCGGGGCGAGGATGCCCATCCGGACGCGCCCACCGTCCGCCCGCTCGATCACGAGCAGCCGGTCGGTGCCGTCGTCGAGCGCCGAGAGCGCCCGCGTCGCGGCGGACTCCGGGTCGCGCCGCCGCTCCTGCTCCAGACGCTGGCGCAGGAGGAACCGCCGGGGCCCCTCCGCGGTCGCGGTCGGATCGAGCATGTCGACCGGGTCCTGGACGTGGCACAGCCGCGCCACCACCGCCTCCAGACCGTGCCGGCGGGCGTAGAAGCCCAGCATCTCCTCGCCGAGCACCTTGGTCATCCCGTAGAAGCTCGTGGGCAGCCGGGGATGCGACTCGTCGATCGGCTGGAACTGCGGGTTCGTCTCGGGGTAGACCTCCCCCGAGCTCGCGAAGACGACCCGGCGCACCGACCCCGACGCGACGGCCGCCTCCAACAGCCGGTACGTCCCCCGCACGTTGGCGGAGAAGATGTCGTCGCGGCGTCCGTCGTCCCAGGACTGCACCGCTCCCAGGTGGACGACGGCGCCGACGCCCGCGAGGTCGGCCGCGGCGATCTCCTCGAGCCGGCGACTCAGGTAACGACCGTGCTCGACCACCGGCTCGGGGTGGACGTCCAGGCCGATCACGTCGTAGCCGGACTCGACGAGGTGGGTGACGACGTGGCGCCCGATGCGCCCGTTCGCGCCGGTGACGACGACCGCAGGTCCGGATGTCATGAGGTGTGTCCCTTCAACAGATCATCGCGATCGACCCGGACGCCGTCGCGGACGACCGCGCGGCAGGCGAGGACGGTGCTGCCGCGGCGACGCACGCCGTAGGAGTCGACGAGGTCGACCTCCTGGGAGCCGATCTCGAGCACCGCGGCGTCGGCGACGGCACCGACGGCGAGCGTGCCGAGCGCGCCCTCCCGGCCGATCACCCTGGCCGGCTGGGCGGTGGCCATGGCGACCACGTCGCCCAACGGCACCCCGAGCGCCAGGAACTTCGACATGACGTGCGGGAGGCTGTGCACGGGCTCGGGGACGTTGTAGCGGTGCAGGTCCGTCGAGATCATGCTCGGGAGGAAGCCGTCGGCCAGCGCCGACTCGGCGACCGACCACCCGAACGACCCCTCGCCGTGGCCCAGGTCGAACACGACACCGCGCTCGCGCGCACGCAACACCGACTCCCGCACCCGCCCGTGCGCGTCGAGGATGCCGTGCTCGAGGCCGTGGTAGGCGTGGGTGAGGATGTCCCCCGCCCGCAGCAGGTCCACCACGTCGTCGATGGAGTGGGCCCACGACTCCTGGGGGTGCACCATCAACGGCACGCCCGCGCGATCCGCGGCCTCCCGCGCGATGTGCAGCGGCCGGAGCCCGGCCCCCGCGTCGACCAGCTCGCGCGTCAGGCGGACCTTGACCCCGAGCACGACGTCGGGGTTCTCCCGCAGGACCTCGACCGTGCGGTCGGCGTCGGCCCACGCGATCGACGCGAGCTCCCCGATCCGCCGGGAGATCATCCCCATCGTGGAGATGTTGACGCGGGCGAGGATCCGCGTGCGGCTGCGCTCGATGACGTAGCGCCGCAGGCCGCCGAACGTGTCGGCGCCGGCCGAGCCGGCGTCGACGACGGTGGTGGCGCCGTGGGCGAGGCAGTGCGCGTCGGCCTCCACGCCGTAGTGGGAGACGCCGGGGTAGACGTGCACGTGTGCGTCCACCAGCCCGGGCACGACCAGCATCCCGCTGGCGTCGACGACCTCGGCGCACGAGGCCCGGTCGATCGTCGGGGCGACCGCGGCGACCCGCCCACCGGCGAACCCGACGTCGTACCGCCCGTCGAGGCCGGCGGCCGGGTCGATCAGTCGCCCGCCGACGACGGCCAGGTCGAACGTCGGGGCGCTCACCGCGGCTCCGGCGGGTGGTGCTCGTGCCAGTGCCGGGCGATGTCGATGCGCCGGGTGACCCAGACCCGGTCGCGGGCCTCGGCGACCTTGTCGAGGAACCGCCGCAGGTCGGCCGCTCGACCGGGTCGGCCCACGAGCCGCGTGTGCAGGCCGATGCTCATCATCTTGGGCTGCTCGGCCCCTTCCTCCAGCAGGAGGTCGAAGGAGCGCTCGAGGTAGGAGGAGAAGTCCGGGGAGGCGAAGCCGTAGGAGTTGACGTAGCGCCCGTCGTTGTTGTCGAGGGTGTAGGGGACGACGAGGTGGTCGGTGTCGCCGACGCGGGTCCAGTAGGGCAGGTCGTCGGCGAACGAGTCCGCGTCGTAGACGAACCCGCCGGTCTCGACCAGCAGGGGGCGCGTGTTCGCGCTCATCCGACCGAGGTAGTAGCCGGTCGGCCGCTCACCGGTGACCTCGGTGTGCAGGCGCACCGCGTCGCGGATGTGCGCGGCCTCCTCGTCGCGGGGCATCTCGCTGTAGTCGATCCACCGGTAGCCGTGGGAGGCGATCTCCCAGTCGGCCTCCTTCATCGCGGCGACCGCCTCGGGGTTGCGCGCGAGCGACGTGGTCACCCCGAAGATCGTCACGGGCAGGTCGCGCTCGGTGAACAGCCGGTACAGCCGCCAGAACCCGGCACGGCTTCCGTACTCGAACATCGACTCGACGGCGAGGTCGCGGATGTTCTGCCGGGCCCGCTTGGGCTCCTCGGTCAGGAACGACTCGGAGACGCGGTCGCCGTGCAGGATCGAGTGCTCGCCACCCTCTTCGTAGTTGATGACGAACTGGACGGCCAGTCGCGCTCCACCCGGCCAGCGGGGGTCGGGCGGGTTCTGGCCATACCCTCTCAGATCGCGCGGGTACACAGCGTTCCTCCTCCGTGACGGTGTGTCATGACCATTGGGTCGGCGAGCCGACCGCGTTCATCCGGGGCCTGCGCTGCGCGCAGGCGTCATGCCTCGGGCTCGGGATCCCAGCCGAACTCCCTGGAGATCCGGGCGCACGCCTTGCGCAGGGCGGGCACCATCTCGCGCAGCCGGTCGATCGAGGCCAGGACCGTGAGCGCGGTGATGGACACGCTGCCGATGACCCGCCCGCCGGCACCGAAGATGGGGGCGGCGACGCAGTTGACGAAGGACTCGAGCTCCGCGTCGTCCTCGGCCCAACCCCGTTCCCGCGCGATGTCCAGCGCCCGCCCGAGCTGATCGGGGGTGGTGAGCGTGTTCGGCGTGAACCGCTCGTACGTCGCGTGGCGCAGCACCGCTCTGCGCTCGTCCTCGGGCAGGTGCGCGAGGATCGCCTTGGCCACTCCGGCGGTGTGCAGGACCGGCGAGCGCCCCACCTGGGACTGCATCTTCAGCGCGCCGGGCCCTTCCAGCTTGTCGACGTAGGTGATGGTCCGGTTCTCGTACTGCGCGAGGTGGATCGTGTGGCCGAACTCCTCGCTCAGCTCGACCAGGATCGGGCGCGCGATGGTCCGCAGATCGGCCTTGCTCAGCGACTGGTTCGCCAGCGCGATCATGCGTAGACCGACGGTGTAGCGACCGTCGGTGAAGCGTGCGAACCCCTCGCGTTCGAGCGTCTGCAGCAGGCGCAGTGCGGTCGACTTGTGCACACCCAGGTGTTCGGTGACCTCGGTGAGGGTCCGCGGGCGCGCCGCGTAGAACTCGATGATCTTGAGCGCGCGGGTGACGGTCAGGGACATGTCGAGATCCTCGTCGAGGAAGTGATCCAGGTGTCCATCGGGATGCCCAGCTCCTGACAGATCTCGCTCGCGTCAGGGAGGGTTCCGACGTCGCTGACGGCCGCGAGCGCCGAACGCGCGACCAGGTGCGCGAGCTGCAGGCGCTGGTCGATCGGAAGCCCCCGCAAGGTGCCCGAGATCCAACCGGCGGCGAACGCGTCGCCCGCCCCGACCGCGTCGACGACCGGTACCCGACGCGCGGGCACGCAGAACCGGCCTGCGGGGCCCACGGCGGTCGCGTCGATCCCGCCGTTCTTCACGACGAGGACGCCCTCGCCGCGCACCAGCAGGTCGTGCAGGTGGTCGGGCCGGTCCTCCGCCCACAGCGCCCTCGCCTCGTCGGCTCCCACCAGGACGACGTCGGCGCGGCGCGCGATGTCGCGCAGGGTCTCGGCCGCGCCGTCCCCCCACAGGCGCGGCCGGTAGTTCACGTCGAAGACGATCCGAACGCCCCGCTCGGTCGCGAGGCCGAGCAGTTCCTCGATCAGCTCCGAGCAGGACGGGGACAGCGCCGGTGTGATGCCGCTGAGCAGCAGCACGTTCCCCGCCATCTCGAGTCGCCGGGCGAACGCCGCACCCATGGACGCGGCGGCCGATCCGGCGCGGTAGTAGTGCACCGAGGTCGCGCCGTGCCGGCGCTCCTTGAACATCACGCCGGTGGGGAGGCCGTCGACGCGCTCGACCATGGAGGTGTCGACGCCGGCCGCGGCGATGTCGGCCAGGAGCGCCTCCCCGAGCGGATCGGTGCCGACCCGGCTCGCCCACGCCGCACGATGACCCAGTGCCGCCAGGTACATCGCGGCGTTCGATTCCGCGCCCGCGGCGTGCAGCGCGCAGCCGTCCCCCGGGCGCAGCCGACCGGACCGGTGGCTGACCGTCAGCATCGACTCGCCGACGCAGACGACGTCGGGGACGTCGTGGGGCCGGTCCCCCCTCGTGTCGACCTGTGCCTTCAGCCTGACCACCCTGCCCGAGATGTTGCAACATATGCAATGTGAATGTGACTACTGCAATCTAGGTGCGGTCTAACTGATCCGCAACTCCCGGTTCAGTGATCGCGTGATCGCACTCTGCAAAGGGATAGCGGGATCCACGCCGTCACCCGCCCCGGGGTTGACAGCGAGTAGTTGCCAACGGATACATTGCCAGCACTGCACACGCGTTGCAAATATTGCAACATCGAGCTTCGGAGGTGCCGTCGTGGTCCCCCTGCATCGACGCTCCGGCGATCACCGACACACGCTCAGCAGGCGTCAGCTGCTGCGCTTGGGTGGCCTCGGCGCACTCGCGGTCGGTTCGACACCGCTGCTGACGGCGTGCGCCGGCGCCGGAGGCGGCGGAGGAAGTGACTCGCTGACCTTCCTGGCCGACACACGTGACGCGTGGGCGAAGCTCGAGGCGATGGGCCCACAGCTGCAGCAGGAGCTGGGCTTCAGCTTCTCGATGCAGCACCTCCAGGAGACGCCGCTGCGCGCCAAGACGGGGCTCGAGCTCACCGCGGCCCGAACCGAGATCGACGTGCTGCTGACCGACTTCCTGCAGGTGCCGCAGTTCGCGCAGAACGGCAGCCTCTACGCCCTGGACGACGACCTCGCCACCGTCTCCACGTTCGACCGGGCCGACTTCCGCAAGCCGTTCCTCGACGCGGTCACCGTCGACGGGAAGCTCTACGGGCTGCCCATCACGCAGGACTGCAACATCCTGATGTACCGCGCCGACATCTTCGCCGAGCTCGGCCTCGACGTCCCGCAGACGATGGACGAGCTCGCCGCCGTGGCCGCGGAGATCACCGAGTGGGGTCGGGGGAGCGGGATCGTCGGCTTCGCGGCGCGCGGGCAGCGCGGCGTGGGGATCAGCGAGTGGACGTGGCCCTGCTTCCTGCACGCCTTCGGCGGGCGGTACTACAACGACGCGGCCAACGGCGACCTCACCCCGGTGCTCGACAGCGACGAGGCGATCACGGCGCTCGACTTCTACGTCAAGCTGCTGTCGACCTCGGGGCCGAGCGGCGCGGCGTCCTACGGACCGGTCGAGGTGCAGAACGACTTCGCGCAGGGCAAGGCGGCGATGATCCTCGACTCGGCCACGCTCGGCGCCGAGGCCGAGAACCCGGAGAAGTCGCAGGTCGCCGGGAAGCTCGGGTATTCCGTGGTGCCGGAGGGCCCGGCGGGTCGGTTCCCCGGTTTCTACACCTGGGTCCTCACCGTCCCCGCGAACTCCGACAGCCCGTCCGAGGCGGCGAAGTTCATCGCATGGGCGCTCGCGCCCGAGAGGGCGACGGAAGTCGGCTTCTCCGCACCCAACCAGGCGCTCGCCAAGACCTACGGGTTCCCCACGTACTCGGGTTACGACCAGGCCGGGAGCTTCCTCGAGGCGATGCAGGCCTCGCTCGACATGGCCGATCCCGACTACCGGCCCCGCAACGCGCTCGCACAGGAGGTCGGTGACATCGTGTCGGTGGCCGTCTCGCAGGCCGTGGCGGGCCAGGCCGCGCCGGCCGACGCGCTGCGGGAGGCCAACCGCGCGATCGCCGACGTCGTCGCGAAGGCGGGCGACTCGGTCACGGGACGATGACAGCCACGTCGACCACCACCGCACGACCGGCCCGCGCCGCCTCCCCGCCGCCGACCCGGCGCCCGCGCGGCGCCGGCCGGCAGGCGCTGCCCTGGTTGGTTCCGGCGACCGTCCTCGTCGGCGCCCTCACCATCGCGCCCACGCTGCACGGTCTCTGGCTGGGGTTCACCGCCACGACGGTCTCGGGGGCATCGTCGGACGCGGGCTTCCTCGGCCTGGACAACCACCTCCGGATGCTCGCGGACCCGGTGTTCCTGAACGCGCTGCGGGTCACCGCCGTCTTCACCTTCGGCGCCCTCGCGGCGCAGCTGGTGCTGGGCGTCGGGCTCGCCCTGCTGCTCCACCGCGACCTGCCGGGGCGCAACGTCGCCCGGACCGCGCTGATCGCGACCATGGTCCTGTCGCCGGTGGTCGTCGGGACGGTCTGGCGCTTGCTGCTGAGCAACCAGGGTCCCGTCAACGACGTGCTGAGGCTGCTCGGGCTGCCCGAGCAGAACTGGCTCGCCGACCCGTCCGCTGTGCTGCCCGCGCTGATCGCGGTCGACGTCTGGCAGTGGACACCCCTGGTGATGCTGATCGTGCTGGCGGGGTTGCAGGGGATCAGCCCGGAGCTGTACGAGGCGTCGCAGCTCGACGGAGCCAGCGCGTGGCAGAGCTTCCGCGCCATCACCCTGCCGCTGCTGGCCCCGTCCATCGCGATCGCCGCGCTCATCCGCCTCATCGACGCCGCCCGCGCCTTCGACCTCATCTACGCCATGACCGGCGGAGGCCCGGGCGATGCCAGCGAGAACCTCAACGTCATGGCGTTCTACGCCGGGTTCCAGTCCTACGAGATCGGCTACGCGTCCGCGATCGCCACGGTCGTGCTGGTGTTCATCGTCGTCGCGTGCGCGCTCCTCGTCCGGCTGTTCGGCGTCCGGCTCTGGGGGGTCCGATGATCGCGACACCGACCGCGCCGCCGCGTGTGGTGGCGGCTCCCGCTCCGCGCAGGCGCCGCGACGGGCGGCGCACCCTCCTGGTCGCCCTGATGGCGGCCGTGGCCGTGCTGTGGGTGCTGCCGATCGCGTGGATCGCCTGGGCGTCCGTGACGACCAGCGGCGCCAGCGCGGTCCTCACGTTCCAGTACTACGGCCAGATCTTCTCCGACTACGGGATGCTGCCCAACCTGATCAACAGCATCACCGTCACGACCTTCAGCACGGTGCTGGCGCTGCTGATCGGGACGCCGGCGGCGTTCGCGCTGTCCCGGTACTCGTTCCGGGGGAGCAACGGCCTCATGCTGTGGTTCCTGTCGACCCGGATGAGCCCGCCGATCCTGGTCGCGCTCCCCTACTTCCTCTACGCCCGCGCCTTCGGCATCGACGACACGGTCGGCCTGTTGATCGCGATCTACACGGTGATCAACACCTCGTGGGTCATCTTCATGATGCGGTCGTACTTCGACGAGATCCCCCGCGAGATCGACGAGGCGGCCGCGATCGACGGCGCGTCGCCGTGGCGCGGCTTCCGCTCGATCGTCCTCCCGCTGGCCCGGCCGGGGCTGGTCGCCACGGCGATCTTCTGCATCATCACGTCCTGGAACGAGTACCTGTTCGCGGTGGTGCTCACCAGCATCCGCGCCATGACGCTCCCCGCGACCCTGACGTCGTTCCTCACCGTGCACGGCCTGCTGCTGGGGCCGATGGCCGCGGCGAGCGTCACCGTGATGCTGCCGATCCTGCTGCTCGCCCTGTGGATGCAGAAGCACCTCATCCGCGGGATGGCCATGGGCGCGGTGAAGTGAGCGGTCCGGGACCGCGACCGTTCGGCTCGTTCGGGTCCCGGACCGCGCTCGTCACCGGGGCCGGTGGCGACATCGGAGGGGCGATCGCCACCGCGCTCGCCGCGCACGGGGCGGCGGTCGCCCTGGTGGACCTGGACCCGGCGGGACTCGCCCGGACCGCTGCGGTGTGCTCGGCTGCGGACGTGCGCGTGTCGCAGCACGAGTGCGACGTCTCCGATCCCGCTGCCGTCGCCGCGCTGCAGCAGGAGGCCAACGCCGCGCACGCCACCATCGACATCGTCGTGAACTGCGCCGGGGTCGGGCACGAGCAGGAGGTCGTCGCGCTCCCGGTCGAGGACTGGGACCGCGTCATCGCCGTCAACCTCCGCTCCGTCTTCCTGGTCTGCCGCACCTTCGTGCCGCAGATGATCGAGGCCCGCTGGGGACGAGTGATCAACATCGCCTCCCAGATGGGGCAGAAGGGATGCCCCGGATCGGCGCACTACTCGGCGGCGAAGGCCGGCGTCATCGGCTTCACGAAGGCACTCGCCCGCGAGGTCGTACACCACAACGTCCTGGTCAACGCGATCGCCCCCGGCCCCGTCGCCGGGCGGATGCTCGACGGGCTCGACGACGAATCGCGGGCGCGCAAGCTCGCCGACGTCCCCCTCGGCCGCTTCGGGGCGGCGGCGGAGGTGGCGCCATCGGTCCTGCTGCTGGCCGGCGATCCGAGCGGCAACCTCTACGTCGGGCAGACCCTCGGCCCCAACGGCGGTGACGTCATGGCCTGAGCGGATGCGGGCGAGCGATCCCGTGGGAGCGGGGCAGCTTGCCGGTCCCTGCGGTGCAGGACGAGCAGCTTCTCCAGCGCGACGCGAGTCCTGGTCGCGCATCGCATCCGCGATGCCCGTGTGCACGTCGAGCGAGTGCCGCAGCATCTCCTCGTGCTGATCCTGGACGTGCGCCGCGCGCACGAGCCCCGCGCAGCACGGTGATGATCGATTCGTAGAAGCCGATCAGCAGCTCGATCCGGCAGGCTCGCGCGATCACGAGGTGGAAGCGCATGTCGGCATCGAAGAAGCCGTGCGGATCACCCGCTGCCGCGCGCGTCTCGTCGAGGGCCCGGTACATCGCCCGGATGTCCTCCGGCGCCGCACGAGCGACGGCGACTTCGAACAGGTCCTCGAGGAAGGCCCGCGCCTCGAACAGGTTCTTCGGGTCGAGCTTGAGCCGGCGGAACCACAGGTGGAGCTCGCTTGGCGAGAACGTACCCACGATCCGAACGCGTCGAGGTCGCCGTACGGCCGCACACGTCGCTGTGCACCTCGTCTCGGGCGAGGTGCTCGTCATCGAGCGCCTCGCCCCGGACGACGCCGTCCCGAACACCCCGAAGATCGGCGGCCGATCCACGCGACGTCAGCGGGCCTGCTGCTCGCGTGCCACGTCTTCCCAGTCCGCGACCGGGGCACAGCAACCCGGGCGGTACAGCGACTCCTGGCCGTCCTCCCAGCGGATGCGGTACTCCTCCCGGTCTCCGTTCCGGATCACCTCGACGACCTCGCCGCGCCGCCAGTCGGCTCGGACGGGGTCGACCGCTGAGGTGTGCGACATGGTGAGCCCTCCTCTCGGTCGGTGCATCCCCACGGTTCCCGGCCGCCGCCGTCGCGGGGAGGGACCTTCGCCGGTGACTGACGCGGGCACACCGGCCCACCGTGCGCGGCCCGACCCCAGCCGCGGCTCGACGCCGTCGGGCAGGAGGTTGCGCCGGGAACGCGCGGGCAGGACCACCTCCGCCGGAGTCCGAATCGTCGCTTCGCCGACTTCCTCACCCCGAGCCCGATGAGGTCGGGATCGCGCCGCGGCACCGCCCGGACCGAGGCGGCTTGCCCACCTCACCGCCCGGCCGGAACGTTCGAGTAGCGCGCAATTCCGGCTGCAGCCACGTTCATGGATGTGGCTGTCCCGCAGCCACAGCTTCATGGATTCACGCAACCCGGGGTTCGTGGTTCATGCCGTGTTCCCTCGATCGCACCGACCATCTGCAGCAGGTCCAGGTCGGTGCCGGGCGCACCGACCAGGCACAACCCGGCGGGGCGGCCGTCGGCGGTGCGCAGCAGCGGGACGGAGACGGCGGGGGCGCCGGCGAGCCCGGCGAGGCAGGACATGCGCAGGGTGCCGGCCCGCTCGGCCTCGATCGTCTCCCCACTCGCGTCGCGGGGCGGAGCACCGCCGGCGCTGCTGGGCAGGACCAGCACCGCGTCGGCGAGCAGCGCGCGCAGCCAGGTACGGGCCTCGGTGACGGTGGCACGGGCAACGTGGGCCCGGGCGGGTGTGATCTCGGCGGCGGCAGCGAACCGGGCGCCGACGTCCGCCCCCAGCGCACCGGGGTGGGTGGTGATCCACTCACCGTGCGCTGCCCAGGCCTCGAAGGCCTGGAGCGTGCGGAAGGCGGTGAACCACTCCTCGAGCATCTCGGGAGCGAGGTCGACTGTCTCTGCGTCCGGCAGCAGCCCGTCAACGACGAGCGCGGTGCGGCGGTCGGCGCAGGCGGCGGCCACGTCGGGGCTCGCGTGGCGTTCCGCGGTGGGGAGGATGACCGTGCGGGCCGGCCGGCTCCCCGTGGCGGCGGGCAGGAGCACCTCCGCCACGCGCAGCACCGGGCCGGTCGTGCGGGCCAACCAGCCGACCGTGTCGAACGACGGCGCCAGCGGCAGCACCCCGTCGGTCGGTATCACCCCGTGGGTCGTGCGGATCCCGACCAAGCCCTGGTAGGAGGCGGGTACCCGGATCGAGCCGGCGGTGTCGGTGCCGAGCCCGATCTCGACCTGGCCGAGCGCGACCGCGGCGGCGGGCCCGCTCGTCGAGCCTCCGCCGATCCCACCGGGAACGGCCGGGTTCGGGGCGGTGCCGTAGTGGGCGTTCCGCCCGGCGAGGCTGTACGCGAACTCGTCGGTGCGGGCGATCCCTGTGATCTCAGCCCCAGCGGCCAGCAGCGCGGCGATGGCGGGGGCGGTCGAGCTCTGCGGTTCCTGCTCGGCGAGCCAGGTCGGGTTCCCGGCGCCGATCGGCTGCCCGGCCACCGCGAACAGGTCCTTCACGGCGAGGGTGACGCCGTCGAGCGCGCCGGAGCCGGTCGGCGGGACCAAGGGCGTGCCGGCCACCCGCCACACGGCCGGATCGACCGGCGGCCGCGGTTCACCGGGCTGCTTCGGCAGGCTGACGTGCGCGGCGGTGACCTTCCACCCGTCGGGGAAGCGCTGCCAGAGCTGGGTCTGCAGGCCCGTCGCGCCGTTCTGCGGCTCCACCGTGGACGCCATCACGAGCGCTGCGTCCGCACCGACGGGCCGAACGTGCAGCTCGACGATCCGGCGGGTCGGGATCGGCGTGCGGCCGACGCGGAACTCGGTGATGGCGTCGTGCCCGACCAGCAGCGTGGTCCCATCGCCACGGATGGTGTCCGAGCCGGGGGCGAAGAGCGTGTCGAGAGTGGTGACGTCGTTGGCCAGCAGCGCGGCTTCGTAGGCCTCCACGGCCGCCAGGAGGCCGTCGGGGATCGAGGCCGGCGAGATGACCGGGTACGCCTCGGTGATCATCGCTCTTCCTCGGAGGAGGGCGTGTCCAACGCCGCGAAGTCGGCGAGCCGGATCCGGGCGTGCGAGCCCTTGACCGTGTCGACCACCTGGGAGATCTCGAAGTCGGTTGCGGCGGATAGGTAGGCGTACGCGAGCTCGGGGGCCATCCCGTAGACGGCGCGGAGCAGCTCGATCGCGTTGCGGCCGCATTTCTCCACTGCGACGTCGAGGTCTTCGTCGAGCCCGGTGGGCACGAGGAACTCCGGTGTGCGGGCGAAGGGGCCGGTCACCGCGCCGAAGCGGGTGACGGCCTCCGCGGCCGCCACGACGTCGACGGTCAGGGTGGCGCGCAGCGGCGCCTCCAGCGCGGTCAGGGCGATCTCGCCGTTGCCCTGGGCGAAATGCGGGTCGCCGACGTACAGCCCGGCACCGGGCACCTGCACCGGCAGGTAGAGGGTCGTGCCGGCGATCAGCAGCCGGATGTCGATGTTGCCGCCGTGTAGGCCGGGCGGGGTGGAGGGCAGCCGTCCACCGGGCGTCGCCACGCCCATGACGCCGAGGAACGGCGCCAGTGGGAAGCGAACCTGGCGGACCGGGTCGCCGGGATGCAGGGGCAGCGTGCCGCGCGCGGCGTCGAGCCCGAGCTCCAAGCCTTCGACCCGGCAGAACACGCTGGTCAGTGGCCCATCGGCGGGGAAGGTCCCGGGGAGCAGGCCCTTCCCGTGCCTGCTGGAGATCACGCCGTAGGGCGTTCGGGGGGCCAGCGCGTCGATTCGGACGGAGAGGAGGTCGCCGGGGCGGGTGCCGCGGACCTCGATCGGCCCGGTGACCACATGCGGACCGCCGGTGACGTCGTGGTGCCCGTGGGCGGCGACGGCGATCGCGTCGAGCAGGACTTCGCCGGGAGCGACCCCGTGGCTACCGAAGAAGGCGACCGGGTCCCGCCCCTGGTCTTCGAGGATCCCCTCGTGGCTGACCGTGTCGACGACGATGGTGGCGCCGGGCTCGACGCACAGCGCTGGTGCATCCTCGCCGCACGGCAGCCGACCCCAGGTCGTCGTGGTCGGGGTCGCGGGGAGGTAGGTGCTGGTGGGCGCGTCGCCCAGCGGCTGCAGGACGAGCGCGGACGGGTCCGTCGCGGCCGACGGGGTGAGCTCGGTCGTCACTGGGCCTCCTCCGCTGCGCCGTCCGCGAAGCGGTCCCGCGTCAGCTCCTCGACGTCGGCGAGGTGTCGGGCCATGGCCGCGCGCGCCTCGGCGGGGTTGCCCTCTGCGATCGCAGCCAGGATCGCCCGGTGGCCGAGGTAGGAGACCTCCCGCGCGTAGCGGGTGGAGTGCGACAGCACCCGGGTCGAGGAGGTCCAGGAGCAGACGAGCGTGTTGATCGCCGACATCAGCGGGTTCTGCGAGGCGTTCGCGATGAGCATGTGGAACTCCAGATCGAGCCGCAGCGACTCCTCTGGCGTTGCTTCCGCGACTGGGTGGCGCAGCACGTTCTCCAGCTCGATCAGGGTGGCGGGGGTCGCCCGCTCGGCGGCCAGCTCGGCCAGCCGAGGTTCGATCGTGGTCCGCAGCTCCGCGACGTCGCGCAGTTGGTGCTCCGCGTCGGACAGCCTCGAGTAGAGCCGCTGGACGTGCTCGGGCGCCGGGAGGACGGTCGTGCCTCGCCCGGGTCTTCGCGCGACGAGGTGCTTGGCCTCCAGCTCGTGCATGGCCTCGCGCAGCGACGCCCGCGACACACCCAGGTTCGCCGCCAGCTCACGTTCGGACGGCAGCCGGTCTCCCGGTTTGAGCTCGCCGACTGCGATCAGCCTCTCCAGGTGCGCCGAGATCTCGGTGCTGACGCTGCCGCGTAACGCACCCGACGAGAGCCGTGGCAGCTCGATCGCGGAGGCCCGAACCGGGCGGCGTTGGCCCGGTGCTCCGGTGGTGCTGTCCACACCCGGTCCTTCCTGAATTCCGGCGCCTAACCACCGATCGGCGGTTGGCCTGACCAATCCGACCATAAGTGCCAGGAAGCGCCGCGACCAGTCATCCCCAGGCCAGGAAACACATTGTTAGCAAATGAGGGCCCGATCCGAGAGGGTGGGCCTGGTCGACGGAAATTCCGGTGTCACCATGTTTCAGGTACGTGAAGTTCGGGTCCCGACCGTTGACGTGGGAGGCGGACAGGCCCGATGGTCTGGGTGGTCCGCTTGGTCGGACCAACCAGGGCCGGGCCTCGATCTGGCCGTAGGCATTCGCCGCTGACCTGCAAGGACCGGCGCAACGGAGCTGCGCCGGTCCCGCCGGACTCGGCGTGGCTGCGGACCAGAATGGGGCTTGAGGCCTCGTCACCCGGACATCGCCGTCCACGAGCCCCCTGCCACCACAGCCATTTCGCGTCGTTCGCAGAATGGCTATGCGCCATTCCGCGACGACGTCATGCATCGACAGCCTTCGCTGTGCGATGTGGGAGCCCCCATGTTCCTGTCCATCGCCCGAGCGGCATTCCTGCACTTCACGTTCCGCGCGCAGGCGTATGCGTTCATATTCGGCACGCGATGGCACCCCCACCGTGGCGAGCTCGCGGTCCTCCGGTGCCCGATCCATGGGCCCCGCTCCGGCACGGACATGGTCACGTCGCGACGCCGGCGCCCGGTGCGGCCACCTACGGGGCCGGCCATGCGCCGCGTCGCGCACGACCGACATCTGCCGCACCGAGAGCCCGAGCTGAAACGCCGTCCGGTCCAGTCGCCCGCAACAGCCTCGCCGCGTCGACGCGGATCCCCCGACCAGTTCCCGGAGACGACCCGATGACCAACCGCCTGTGCCGTGTCGCCCTCGCAGCGGCCGCACTCGTCCTGACTACCTGTCTCGCCGCCTGCATCTCGATTCCCGGAGACGACGGGGATCGCAGATCCGATGCGGTCAGGATCGGTACGCTGCGTGGACAGCCCCATCTGTTCCACCCCTTCTTCATGAAGGAGCTCGCAACTGACGGGGGAAGCTACGAGATCGTCCTGTTCGACAACTCTCCGGATATGAAGAACGCGATCGTCTCGGGTTCGATCGACTTCGCCGTTCTCGGCGTTCCATCGATGTTGGCAGGAGTGGCCGCCGGCGAGGACGTGCGGATCATCGCTTCCGCAGCCAACGGCGGCTTCGGGTTCGTCGGGAAGCCGGACATCGCAACCGTCGACGATTTGCGAGGGCGTAGGATAGCCTATCCTGCGGGAGCGACCCAGGAGATCCTGCTCAAACTCATCCTCGAGAAGAACGGTCTTGATCCGAAGCAGGATGTCACGCTGGTCAATCTCCCTTTCTCCGACATGGCGAATGCCTACCGATCCGAGCAGGTCGACGCCTTCATGGGAGCGGAGGTCGGACCTTCCATCGCCCTGAACGCCGGGGCGAAGAACATCGCGTCGCCTTACGACACGCCCATTGGCGGCGTCAACATCGCATTCGGGACGCGCGCATCGCTGATCGAGCAGAACCCCGAGCTGGTTGGGGCCGTGGTGAAGGACCTCGCTGCGGCCACCGACTACATGGCAGCGCATCCCGACGAATGGGCGACGAAGGTCGTCAACGAGTTCGGCCTCGACCCGGATGTGATCAAGACTGCCATCACGAACATCTACCCTCGCTGGCAGCTCGATGAGGAGTATCGACGCCACGTCGCCGCGCTCGCCGAACTCATGGTGGCCTTCGACCAGATCTCCGGCGCACCGGACATGAGCAAGGTCTTCGACACCACCTTCGTCGACGCCGTCAACAGCGTTCACTAGCACACTCCTCACGCGGAGAGGCCCATGAGGGTTATCGACACGACACCGAGTCCGACAGCGCCTGTCGGCGTCGACCCAGATGCACGGCGGTCGGAGCGACGGTCGGCGCGAACAGGGAGTACGGCCGCCCGCACCCGAGCGCTCACCGTGCTGTGGGCGTTGCCCGTCCCGATCGTCGCCGCGATCCTGTGGGATCGCGGGGTGGCGGGCGCCTGGACGTTGCCCTTCGGCATCCAGATGGAATTCCTGCCCACGCCGTTGCAAGTCGGACGACGACTGCTCGACTTCGCGTTCGGCGGCATCATAGACGACACGTACAGCGGATCGATGTGGCTCCACATGTACGCCAGTACGCTTCGCGTCGTTCAGGGATTCTTCATCGCCGCGGTTGTCGCCGTTCCCATCGGCGTCATCATGGGTCGCTCCAAGACGCTTTTCCGGCTCCTGGAGCCCACGATCAACCTCGTACGGCCGATTCCGGTCACCGCGTGGGCACCGCTCGCCCTGCTCATCATCGGGTTCGGTAACCGTTCAACCGTCTTCCTCGTGTTCATCGCCGCGATCTTTCCGATCTTGCTCAACACCATCGCGGGTGTGAAGGCCGTTCCGCGGCGGCTCGTCGAGGCCGCTGCCATGCTCGGCACGCCTCCGTTCCAAGCCCTGTACAAGGTGGTGCTGCCCTCCGCCGTCCCGAACGTCGTGAGCGGACTCCGTATCGCGCTCGGTCTCGCATGGGTGGTGTTGGTCGTGGGCGAGACGGTGGGGATCAGTACCGGGCTCGGCGCCGTGATCACGCAGGCTCGCGAGCAGTCGCGAACCGACCTCATCATCGCCGTGATGATGGTGATCGGACTCTGCGGCTTCCTCGCAGACCGACTACTCGTTCTCATCGTCCGTCTGATCGCCGGCCGCCGTCCGCTGATCCCCTGAGCCTGGAAGGAGTAACCGATGAGCATCAGGCCGGCCAGGATGCGCAGCGCTCGCCCCGCCCGCATCACGATCAGCGGCCTCGGGAAAAGATTCGATGGATCCCCGGTGTCCGCAGTGGACGGGGTGGATCTCGACATCGAGCCTGGCGAGTTCATATGTGTCGTCGGGGCCAGCGGATGCGGCAAGTCAACGATTCTGCGAATCCTTGCGGGATTCGAAGATGCCACCAAGGGCAAGGTGGTCGTCGGCGACGAGCCGATCATCGGTCCGAGTCCCGAGCGCGGCGTCGTCTTCCAGGACTACGGCCTGTTCCCGTGGTTGACGGTCGAAGAGAACGTCGCCTACGGGCCCCGGCAGGCACGCATGAGCCGGCGGGACGTTGCGGACACCACGAGCTGGTGGCTCGCGGCGGTCGGGCTGACTCGTGTCGCGAAGTCGTTCCCCCACCAGTTGTCGGGCGGAATGCAACAGCGCGTCGCCATCGCCCGGGTACTAGCGAACCAGCCGTCACTTCTCCTGATGGACGAGCCTTTCGGTGCCCTGGACGCGCTCACCCGCAGCTCCATGCAGGCCGAGCTCAAGCGCATCCATCGGGAAGCAAAGGTGACGGTCGTGTTCATCACCCACAGCATCGACGAAGCGGTGTACCTGGCCGATCGCGTCGTGATCATGGCCGGCGGCGCGGCGCACGGCCATCCCGGTCACATCAGGCGGATAGTGGAAATCGACCTGCCCAGTGACCGAGATGTCACATCCACGAACTTCAACGACTATAAGCGGGAGATCGACGCTTTGGTGCACGCCGGGAACGGCGTGCTGGCCTGAACCGGAATCGCCTTCCTCAGATCCACCACATGTCCTCATCGACAGGGAGAGGTCCGATGACTGATACCTTCGTCCCGTACGACCTGATCCTGCGCGGTGGCCGGGTCATCAGTCCCGCCAACGGGATCGACGCGGTACTGGACGTGGCCGTCCGGGACGGACGGATCGTGGCCATCGAGAAGGACATCGTCCCGTCGTCGGCGAAGTCGACGATCGACGTGCGCGGCAAGCTGGTTCTTCCAGGGTTGATCGACACCCACGCGCACGTGTTCGAACACGTATCCGGTCGCTTCGGCCTCAACCCGGACATGGTCGGTGTCCATTCTGGCGTCACGACGGTCGTCGACCAGGGCGGACCGTCGTGCATGACGCTGCCCGGCTTTCGGAAGTTCATCGCCGAGCCGGCGACCACGGATGTGTTCGCCTTCCTGTCCGCATACCTCGTCGGCGGACTCGAAGGACATCTGTACCCGAACCTGTACAGCCCGGACTGTGTCAACATCGATGCGACGGTGAGGTCGGCGCGGCAGAACCTCGACATCGTCCGCGGAATCAAGGCTCATGCGGAGATCGGCGGTTTCGCTCGGTGGGGGATCCGGGTGATCGAGATGGCCGCCGAAATCGCACACGAGGTCGACCTTCCTCTCTATGTCCACTTCGGTCAACTCTGGGGTCTTCCGGAAACCGGGGCGAACGGCGAGGACGCCGACACGATTCTCGAACGTGTCATTCCACTGCTTCGTGAGGGAGATATCCTCGCCCATCCGTTCACCAAGCATCCCGGTGGATTCGTCAATCGAAACAGCGAGATCCACTCCGTCATCCGGGCCGCACTTGATCGTGGCCTCAAGGTGGACGTCGGCCACGGGAGCCACTTCTCCTACCGGTTGGCGAAGAAGGCGATCGACGTGGGAATCGTCCCCGACACCCTCGGTGCGGACATGCACGGCTACAACACCGACGTCCCGGCGCCGGCCGGAACCCCTGCTGAGCACCCCGACGACGAGAACCACCCGTTCAAGGGGCAGGCTCGCTTCAGCCTCGTCCAGGCGATGAGTTCCATGCTCGCGCTCGGCATCTCACTCGAGCACGTGGTTGCGATGGTCACCTCGAACCCGGCACGAGTTCTGGGGAAACCCGACGAGCTGGGTGCGCTTCAGGTTGGACGACAAGCGGACGTCAGCGTCCTCGACGACGAACGCGGTACGTTCCTCCTCCAGGACAACGACGGCTCGACCATCACCACGGACCGTCTGCTCCTGCCCGCGTTCTGTCTGAAAGCCGGCAGGCGCTTCGATGCCGACGCGCCGATCCTTCCGGCTGCGGTGACGGCGTGACGCTCGAGACGTTGCTCGCCGCCGATCCGCGATCCCGTTGGGGTGCACTGGATCTCGACGAGCGAACTGCGGCGTACGACAACAACGCCGCCGTCGCGAACAGCGACGATCTCATCCGAAGGCGGAATGAACGTGCGGCGGCGCGCAGACGTGCGGCGTCTCCGGAGCACCTCGATCTCGCCTATGGCCCGACCGAACGGCACTGCTGGGACATCTACCCGTCGCGCAGTGCGACGGCGCCGTGCCTGGCGTTCATCCACGGCGGGTACTGGCAACGGAACGGGCGCGAGCAGTTCGCGCATCTCGGGGAAGGAGTTGCTGCACACGGGTGGTCCTTCGCATGCCTGGGGTACCCGTTGGCGCCTGCGAGCTCGCTCACCGAGATCGTGGCCGCGGTCGATCAAGGGCTGACCTGGCTGCAGGTCAACGGACCGGAGCACGGGGTGGAAGGAGCGCTCGTACTCGCGGGCTGGTCGGCGGGAGCCCACCTCGCGATGCTCGAACTCCGGCATCCTGCGGTATCGGCTGCACTTGCTATCTCCGGGGTATTCGATCTCGCTCCGATCGCTCAGACGCACATCGGATCGCCGCTGCACCTCAGCAGTACCGAGATCGAGGAACTGTCCCCGCTGCGCACCGTTCCGATTGGCAAGCCCGCCACCGTGGCCTTCGCGGAGAAGGAACTGCCGGCGCTGGCCGTGGACTCGGTGCGCGTGCACGAGCACCGGCGGCGCCGCGGTGCCGAGTCGACGTTGCTCGAAGTGCCCGGTGCGGACCACTTCACGATCCTCGATGCGTTGGAGCATCCGGAAGGATTGCTGACGCGAGCAGCCGTCGATCTGGTGCACTGACCGGCCTGCGCGTGGCAGGCGGGACATTCGCGGGAACCTGTCCTGGCTCACGTCGTTCGAGCTGGACGTGGCGATCGCCGCGCGTTATCGCGCCGATCGCCACGCGACGGTCGCCTGGATGAGACCTACGAGTCGAAGGCCGCAGCGCTGAAGGGCCGTTCGGCGGTGCAGCTGAGCTTCCCCCGCTTTGCCGGAGTCCTCGTTATCTGTGAGCCTCAGGCTGGGCGCGATGGTAGGCGTCCTCGTACTCGTCGGGAGACAGCCCTCCGAGGCCGGCCTGGATGCGGCGCGGGTTGTAC
>Ga0310823_100222_pt1 | contig 64811 bp, 54 predicted proteins | sample P4_ome_3_FD_201316 | JGI IMG/M metagenome (GOLD analysis project Ga0310823, IMG submission 201316) | Sorghum-adapted microbial communities from Joint BioEnergy Institute, Emeryville, California, United States - P4_Day56_Rep3 | ecosystem: Engineered > Bioreactor > SSF (Solid state fermentation) >...
AAGGAGCGCAAGCACCGCATCGAGGACGCGGTCCGCAACGCCAAGGCCGCCGTCGAGGAGGGCATCGTCGCCGGTGGTGGCGTGGCCCTGCTGCAGGCCGGCCTCGAGGGCCTCGCCGGGCTGGGCCTCGAGGGTGACGAGGCCACCGGTGCCAACATCGTCCTCGCGGCGCTGGAGGCCCCGCTCAAGCAGATCGCGGTCAACGCCGGCCTCGAGGGCGGCGTCGTGGTGGAGAAGGTCAAGACCCTGCCGCAGGGCCATGGCCTCGACGCCTCGACCGGCGAGTACAAGGACCTGATCGAGGCCGGCATCATCGACCCGGCCAAGGTCACCCGCTCCGCGCTGCAGAACGCGGCGTCGATCGCCGGGCTGTTCCTGACCACCGAGGCGGTCGTCGCCGACAAGCCGGAGAAGGAGAAGGCCGGTGCCGGTGCCGGCGCCGGCGCAGGGGGTGAGGGCATGGACTTCTGACGCGGACGCGCTGCGGCCGGGGACCGCGAGGCGCGCGGTCCCCGGCCGCGCCGACGGCTGTCGCTGCGGAGAGGAGAAGGTGATGGAGGCACGCGAGTTCCTGACCACCGTGCGCGACCGCGGCAACTACTTCGACCGGAGGGAAGCAGAGCAGGTCATCCGGGCCGTCCTCCCGGTCCTCGCCGAGCGGCTCGGCGCCGACGAGGCCGCGGACGTGGCCGCACAGCTGCCGGCCGACCTGCGGGACCCCATGACGAGCGGGATCGGTCCAGCGGAGCCGTTCGGGCCCGACGAGTTCCTCAGCCGGGTCGCGCGCGCCCTCGACGCATCGACCGAGACCGCGAAGTGGGACGCCGGCGCGGTGCTGAGCACGCTGGCCGACGCCCTGACCGGCGACCAGCTCCAGCGGCTCATGACCACGCTGGGGCCCGGTTACGCCATCCTGTTCGGCAAGCCCGAGTTCGCCATGCGACGCGCGACCGCGGAGCCGGTACCGAGTCGGTGAGCAGCGAAAGGCCGCGCCCCTGTCCCGCCCGCTGGTGGGGTAGGGGCGCGGCCCTTCTCGTATGCCGAGAACCGCACAGGCAACGACGTGGACACCCACTGCGCGGTGCGGGGCAAGCCCTCGGCCTATTAGTACCGGTCGGCTCCACTCGTTGCCGAGCTTCCACCTCCGGCCTATCAACCCAGTGGTCTCGCTGGGGGCCTTACCCGGTTGACCCGGTGGGAGACCTCATCTAGGGGCGAGCTTCCCGCTTAGATGCTTTCAGCGGTTATCCCGTCCGAACGTAGCGAACCAGCCGTGCACCTGGCGGCACAACTGGCAGACCAGAGGTTCGTCCGCCCCGGTCCTCTCGTACTAGGGGCAGCTCCCCGCAAGTCTCCTACGCGTGCGGCGGATAGGGACCGAACTGTCTCACGACGTTCTAAACCCAGCTCGCGTACCGCTTTAATGGGCGAACAGCCCAACCCTTGGGACCTACTCCAGCCCCAGGATGCGACGAGCCGACATCGAGGTGCCAAACCTTGCCGTCGATGTGGACTCTTGGGCAAGATCAGCCTGTTATCCCCGGGGTACCTTTTATCCGTTGAGCGACGGCGCTTCCACAAGCCACCGCCGGATCACTAGGCCCGACTTTCGTCCCTGCTCGACCTGTCGGTCTCACAGTCAAGCCCCCTTGTGCCCTTGCACTCGACGCCTGATTTCCGACCAGGCTGAGGGGACCTTTGGGCGCCTCCGTTACGCTTTAGGAGGCAACCGCCCCAGTTAAACTACCCGCCAGACACTGTCCCTGATCCGGATCACGGACCGAGGTTAGACGCCCGGAACGACCAGAGTGGTATTTCAACGGCGACTCCACCGTCACTGGCGTGACGGCTTCACAGTCTCCCACCTATCCTACACAAGCCGCCCCAAGCGCCAATATCAAGCTGTAGTAAAGGTCCCGGGGTCTTTCCGTCCTGCCGCACGTAGCGAGCATCTTTACTCGCACTGCAATTTCGCCGGGCCCGCGGTCGAGACAGTGTCCAAGTCGTGACGCCATTCGTGCAGGTCGGAACTTACCCGACAAGGAATTTCGCTACCTTAGGATGGTTATAGTTACCACCGCCGTTTACTGGCGCTTGGATTCCCCGCTTCACCGGCCCGAAGGCCAGCTAACGGGTCCTCTTAACGTTCCAGCACCGGGCAGGCGTCAGTCCGTATACTTCGTCTTACGACTTCGCACGGACCTGTGTTTTTAGTAAACAGTCGCTCGGACCTGGTCTCTGCGGCCGGCCGCCCCTAGCCCGCGCGGGGCTTCAGGGCCACCGGCCCCCCTTCTCCCGAAGTTACGGGGGCAATTTGCCGAGTTCCTTGACCGCGGTTCGCCCGATCGCCTCGGTATTCTCTACCTGACCACCTGCGTCGGTTTGGGGTACGGGCCGCGTGAGCACTCGCTAGAGGCTTTTCTCGGCAGCATGGGTTGACCCTGCTTCGCCTCAATCGGCTATGCGTCACCTCTCACCCTTGACGGCACGCGGATTTGCCTACGTGCCGGGCTACGGGCTTGCACCAGTACTACCACTCACTGGCGGGGCTGCCCTTCTGCGTCACCCCATCGCTTGGCTACTACCGGATCAGGTCCCGCGCTCCCCGCCATCACCCCACGAGTGGGGTTCGACGGCGGTTCGGGCGGTGAGTATCACCGGCCTCGCCAGGGGCGCGCTCACGCGGGTACGGGAATATCAACCCGTTGTCCATCGACTACGCCTCTCGGCCTCGCCTTAGGTCCCGACTCACCCAGGGCGGATTAGCCTGGCCCTGGAACCCTTGGTCATTCGGCGGAGGGGTTTCTCACCCCTCTTTCGCTACTCATACCTGCATTCTCACTCGCACGGCGTCCACCGAGGGTCACCCCGCAGCTTCGCCCGCCGTACGACGCTCCCCTACCGACCCACGCGCCTGGACCACCCCCGGATGGGGGAGGCCGAGCACGAGCGTGAGTCCCGCAGCTTCGGCGGCGCACTTGAGCCCCGCTACATTGTCGGCGCCGGGCCACTCGACCAGTGAGCTATTACGCACTCTTTGAAGGATGGCTGCTTCTAAGCCAACCTCCTGGCTGTCTCTGCGACCCGACATCCTTTCCCACTTAGTGCGCGCTTGGGGGCCTTAGCTGGCGGTCTGGGCTGTTTCCCTTTTGACGACGAAGCTTATCCCCCGCCGTCTCACTGCCGCGCTGCAGCTTGCCGGCATTCGGAGTTTGGTTGACTTCGGTAGGCTTGTAGGCCCCCTAGGCCAGCCAGTAGCTCTACCTCCGGCAAGGACCACGCGACGCTGCACCGAAATGCATTTCGGGGAGAACCAGCTATCACCGAGTTTGATTGGCCTTTCACCCCTACCCACAGGTCATCCGCCAGGTTTTCAACCCTGGTCGGTTCGGGCCTCCACCCGGTCTTACCCGGGCTTCACCCTGCCCATGGGTAGATCACTCGGCTTCGGGTCTTGGGCGCGCGACTGGGTCGCCCTGTTCGGACTCGCTTTCGCTACGGCTACCCCTCACGGGTTAACCTCGCCACGCACCGCAAACTCGCAGGCTCATTCTTCAAAAGGCACGCCATCACCCGTCCCGGGGGACAGGCTCTGACGGTTTGTAGGCACACGGTTTCAGGTACTGTTTCACTCCCCTCCCGGGGTACTTTTCACCGTTCCCTCACGGTACTGGTCCGCTATCGGTCGCCAGGGAGTATTTAGGCTTAGGAGGTGGTCCTCCCGGATTCGCACGGGATTTCCCGGGTCCCGCACTACTTGGGATCGACGTCCGGGAGTCGCCGGGATTTCGCCTACGGGGGTGTCACCCTCTGCGCCGGCGTTTTCCAATCGCCTTCGGCTATCCACGACGATTTCTGACTCCCTGCCGGGTCGGTGGCCCCGGCTGGACGGTCCCGCTACCCCGGTAGCGCAACGCCCACCGGCTTCGGCACGCTACCGGTTTGGCCTGTTCCGCTTTCGCTCGCCACTACTCACGGAATCGCTGTTGCTTTCTTCTCCTGCGGGTACTGAGATGTTTCACTTCCCCGCGTGTACCGCGCACTGCCCTATGGGTTCAGGCAGCCGCGACCGTCCATGACGACGGCCGGGTTTCCCCATTCGGAGATCCTCGGATCACAGCTTGGTCGGCAGCTCCCCGAGGCTTATCGCAGCCCCCCACGTCCTTCTTCGGCTCCTGGCGCCAAGGCATCCACCGTGTGCCCTTCGTAGCTTGCCGAGCACACGCAAGCAGTAGGTGTCCACGACGCTTCCTGTGCAGTTCTCAAGGTACGGCCGCGCGGCCTCCGGGCGCCGTCGCCGGCGCCGGGTCGGACCGGCGGCACGTCGGCCGTGCGCGCGCGGCGGCGCACCCCCAGAGCCCAACAGCGCGTCTCGTCGACGTGGACCAGGCCGGCTCGGAGCCGGGGGAGTGGTGTGTGAGGAAGTGCTTCCTCATGGACGCCCGTGCGGGCGCCATGGGCTCCATAGAAAGGAGGTGATCCAGCCGCACCTTCCGGTACGGCTACCTTGTTACGACTTCGTCACAATCGCCGGCCCCGCCTTCGACGGCTCCCTCCCGCGTGAGCGGGTTAGGCCACCGGCTTCGGGCGTTGCCGACTTTCATGACGTGACGGGCGGTGTGTACAAGGCCCGGGAACGTATTCACCGCAGCGTTGCTGATCTGCGATTACTAGCGACTCCGGCTTCACGGGGTCGAGTTGCAGACCCCGATCCGAACTGGGACCGGCTTTGTGGGATTCGCTCCACCTTGCGGTTTCGCAGCCCTCTGTACCGGCCATTGTAGCATGTGTGAAGCCCTGGACATAAGGGGCATGATGACTTGACGTCGTCCCCACCTTCCTCCGAGTTGACCCCGGCAGTCTCCCATGAGTCCCCGGCATTACCCGCTGGCAACATGGGACGGGGGTTGCGCTCGTTGCGGGACTTAACCCAACATCTCACGACACGAGCTGACGACAGCCATGCACCACCTGTGCCGGACGCCCGAAGGCACCCCATGTCTCCATGGGTTTTCCCGGCATGTCAAGCCCAGGTAAGGTTCTTCGCGTTGCATCGAATTAATCCACATGCTCCGCCGCTTGTGCGGGCCCCCGTCAATTCCTTTGAGTTTTAGCCTTGCGGCCGTACTCCCCAGGCGGGGCGCTTAACGCGTTAGCTTCGGCGCGGAAACCTTGGAGTGGCCCCCACACCTAGCGCCCAACGTTTACGGCGTGGACTACCAGGGTATCTAATCCTGTTTGCTCCCCACGCTTTCGCTCCTCAGCGTCAGGTCAGGCCCAGAGAGCCGCCTTCGCCACTGGTGTTCCTCCCGATATCTGCGCATTTCACCGCTACACCGGGAATTCCACTCTCCCCTGCCTGCCTCTAGCCTGCCCGTATCCACTGCGGTTCCGGAGTTGAGCCCCGGGATTGCACAGTGGACGCGACAGGCCGCCTACGAGCTCTTTACGCCCAATAATTCCGGACAACGCTAGCACCCTACGTATTACCGCGGCTGCTGGCACGTAGTTGGCCGGTGCTTCTTCTCCACCTACCGTCACCCCGAAGGGCTTCGTCGGTGGCGAAAGGGGTTTACAACCCGAAGGCCGTCATCCCCCACGCGGCGTCGCTGCGTCAGGCTTTCGCCCATTGCGCAAGATTCCTCACTGCTGCCTCCCGTAGGAGTCTGGGCCGTGTCTCAGTCCCAGCGTGGCCGGTCACCCTCTCAGGCCGGCTACCCGTCATCGCCTTGGTGAGCCGTTACCTCACCAACAAGCTGATAGGCCGCGAGCCCCTCCCTGGCCGGAACAGCCGCTTGCGCGACGGAACCCTTTTCATCCAGGCGGATGCCCACCCGGATGGATATCCGGTATTAGCCCCGGTTTCCCGGAGTTATCCCAGTGCCAGGGGCAGGTTGCTCACGTGTTACTCACCCGTTCGCCGCTCGGCTCCCTCCCCGGAGGAAGGGGCCTCGCTCGACTTGCATGTGTTAGGCACGCCGCCAGCGTTCGTCCTGAGCCAGGATCAAACTCTCCGTAGAGAACTCAAGTCCCGGCTGGAGTCGGCCTGGGCAAGCCACGTCTCAACGCGCTGTTGGGTTCTCAAGGTACGCCGCACACCCCGTGGGGGCGTCCCCTTGGGGAGCGCGCTGCACGGTCGCCCGTGCGTGCCGAGATGACGCGTTCGGCGTCGGTGACCGCCGGAGCGCACCAGGTCGGCTCACCGACCGGTCTGCGTCATCCCTGCGTGCCTCCACTATAAGACCCTCTCCGGGCGATGCAAGCGGGTCCCCCCCAGCCGCGGACGGTCCTCATCACGGCGGCGGGGTCGGGCGGCGCGGCGTCGCCGGCCCAGGCCACGTACTGATCAGGACGAACGAGGATCAGGCGGGCCCCGTAGGCCTCGCGGCCGCCGTCGTACGTGTCGCTGATCACGGTCAGCCCCGGCGCGTCGAAAGGCTCGGCGTCGAGGGCGACGAGGGTGAAGCCGGGGCCGAGCGCCTCGAAGACGTTGCGGCCGTCCGACAGCGGGAGCGGGGGGAGGTGGTGCCCGGGGCGGGCGGAGAACGTGTGCTCGCCGTGCGCGCTGACGACGCCACCGGGCGGTCCGCAGACGACCGGCGAGCCCTCGTAGTGCGGCTCGAAGTCGCGCAGCCGCCTGCCGAAGCCGGCCGCGACGTCGGCGAAGCGGCGCTCGAACTCGGCCCGGTCCGTCGCGGGGTCGTACGTGGCGAGGAAGTCGCGGTCGTCGCGGATCCAGCCGCCGATGATGTCCTCGCCGACATCGCGGAAGACCGGCTGCCGCTCGAGGCTGTAGGAGTCGAGCAGGGCCTCGCCGCCCCGGCCGCGCAGGACCGCGGCGAGCTTCCAGCCGAGATTGACCGCGTCCTCGAGGCCGTTGTTGAGCCCGAACCCGCCGTAGGGCGGGTGGGTGTGGGCCGCGTCCCCGGCGATGAAGGCGCGCCCGACGCGGTAGGTGTGGGCGACCTGCACCCGAAGGTCCCAGAAGCCGACGTGATCGATCTCGCAGTCGAAGGCGAACCCGGCGGCGCGGTGGAGCAGCCCGGCGAAGTCGAATCGGCCCGCGCGCGCGTCGCGGGGCACCGGCGCGTGGAAGAAGAACTGCTCGCCCACGTCGACCCGGCCGAAGAACATCCAGTAGCCGCGCAGCTCGGGGTGCAGCACGCGGTAGGTCGAGCGGTCGGGGAAGCGGCCCAGCGCGCGGTGCAGCTCGGGCGAGCGGAAGACGACGAGCGCCACGAGCTCGTCCCAGTCGGTGCCGCTGCGCGGGATGTCGGCCTGCTCCCGCACGATCGAGCGCCCGCCGTCGCACCCGACGACGTAGTCCGCGGTGATCACCTCCTGCCCGGCGGCGCCCTCGGCCACCACGCGCACGCCCTCGGCGCCCTGCTCGACGGCGACGGCGCGCATCCCCAGGCGCAGGTCGACGTGGGGGAGCGAGGCGAGGCGGCGGCGCAGCACCTGCTCGGTGCGGTACTGGGGCAGGCGCTCGTTGGCCTGGAAGTAGTAGGGCGCCACCAGCTCGCGCGCGGGCGGCGCCGCCCAGAACCCGCTCATCAGGTTCCCGTAGGCGGTGACCTGGCCGATCGCGTAGCCGGGCGGCATCGTGCGGGCCGCGCGGATCTCGTCGGCCACGCCCCAGCGCCACATGTGCTCCATCGTGCGCTGCGACAGGCCCTGGCCCTTCGGGATCATCGACAGCCGGGTGCGCTGCTCCAGGACGACGCAGCGGATCCCGCGCAACCCCAGCTCGATGGCGAGCCCGACCCCGACGGGGCCGCCGCCGACGATCACGACCTCGGGGTTCACGCCTGTGTCTCCTCTGCGGCGGTGCCGCGGTAGTCGCGGACGACGTTGGGGCGGGCGAAGAGTACGAGCGCGGCCAGCACCGGAAGCGCGGCCCCGGCCGTGAGGGCGGTGACCGGACCGAGTGCCCCGGCGGCCACGCCGATCACGACGTCGCCGAGCGCGGGCCCGCCGCGGGAGGTGATCTGGTAGAGCGACTGAACCCGGCCGCGCAGCTCGTCGGGCGTCTCCAGCTGGACCGCGGCGTGCCGGATGGTGGTCGCGGTGGCGTCGAACGCGCCCAGCAGCAGCGCGAACAGCAGGACGAGCCCGAGGGCCGGGGTCTGCGCGAACGCGATCGCGACCAGGCCGTAGCCGATGGTGGACGCGAGCAGCGCCCGGCCCAGCCGCTGCGAGCGCGACACCAGCCGCACGATCCCGTAGGTGGCGAGCAGCGCGCCGAGCGAGGGCGCCGCGGACAACAGCCCGTACCCGGCGGGCCCGATGTCGAGCCGGTCGGCGAACGCGGGCAGCAGCACGCGGTAGGCGCCGAAGACGGTGAGCACCAGGTCCAGCCCGCACAGCGACCAGATGATCGGCCGGCCGAGCACGTAGCCGACGCCGTCGGCCATCTCGGCGCGGATCGAGCGGGGCGGCCCGGTGCGCTGCAGGGGCGGCACGCGCACCGCGGCGAGGACGCCGACGAGCACCGCGTAGGAGATCCCGTCGAGCAGGTAGACGAGCCCGGGCCCGTCGGCGGCGATGAGCAGGCCGCCGAGCGCGGGCCCGACCAGCACCGCGACCTCGCGGGAGGGGTTGAGCAGGGCGATCGCGGCCGGGAGCACCTCGCGCGGGACGAGCGCGGGCACCAGGGCCTGGCGGCAGGGCTGGTCGAACGTCGCGGCCGCCGTGGTGACCAACACCCCGCCGATCACGTGCCAGGCCTGCACCACGCCGGTGAGCGAGACGGCCGCCATGGCGAGCGCCACGATCATGGCGACCGCCTGGCTCGCCTGCAGCAGGCCGCGGCGGTCCCAGCGGTCGGCCAGCACGCCGCCGAGCGGGCTGAGCACGACGAGCGCGACGGCCTGGGCGCCGCCGACGAGGCCGGTCGTCGCGATGGAGCCGGTGAGGTCGTAGACCTGCCACAGGCTCGCCGCCACGGTGGCACGCGTCCCGACCTGGGACAGCACCACGCCGGACCAGAAGAGCAGGAAGTCCCGGTTGTGCAGCAGTCGGGCCCAGTCCATCAACCCACCGGGACGAGCGTGACCTTGCTCGGTTCGGTCGCCACGAAGATGTCCGTGCCGGGCTTGATCGAGACGGACGGGTTGCCCCTGACCCGGAGGCTGAGCCCGCCCACCCGCACGATGTGGTCGACCGCCTCGCCGAGGAACGCCCGGTTGGTGACGGTACCCGGCCACTCGTTGGGCCGATTGCCCCAGCCGGTGGTGCTGAGCTCGAGGCTCTCCGGGCGGATCGCGGCCAGCACCTCCTCGCCGACCGGGACCTGTGCCGCCGATTCGAGCCGCACCCGGCCCGCGTCGGTCTCGATGTCCACGCACTCGCCCGCCCGGGCGACGACCTTGCCGCGCAGGAAGTTGGAGGTGCCGATGAACTCGGCGACGAACTTGCAGTTCGGCGTCTCGTAGACCTCGCGGGGCCGGCCCGTCTGCAGGACGTTGCCCTCCTTCATCACCGCGATCGTGGTGGAGAGCGCGAGCGCCTCGATCTGGTCGTGGGTGACGTAGACCGACGTGATGCCCAGCTCGCGCTGGAGGCGCTTGAGCTCGTAGCGCAGCGACTCGCGCAACTTCGCGTCCAGGTTGGACAGCGGCTCGTCGAGCAGCATCAGCGGCGGCTCGATGATGATCGCCCTGGCCAGCGCGAGGCGCTGCTGCTGGCCACCCGACAGCTTGGTGGCCTGCCGGTCGGCGAGGTGGGCGAGCTCCATCGTCTCGAGCACCTTGGCCACGCGCTCGCGGATCTCCCGCCTCCCCGGCCGCTGCGAGCGCTTCCGCACCTGCAGCGGGAAGGCCACGTTGTCGAACACGGTCATGTGCGGCCAGATGGCGTAGGACTGGAACACCATGCCGAGGCCGCGCTGGTTGGCCGGGACGTTGACGCCGTCGCCGTCGAACAGGACGCGCCCGCCGACCACGATCCGGCCGGAGTCCGGCTTCTCCAGGCCCGCCACCGACCGCAGCGTGGTGGTCTTGCCGCAGCCGGAGGGGCCGAGGAGGGTGAACATCTCGCCCTCGCCCACCTCGAGGCTCACGTCGTTGACCGCGAACACCCTGCCCGCCGCGGACCGGCCGTCGCCGGCGAAGCTCTTCACGAGGTTGCTGATCGTCAGCACTGTCGAGCCTCCGTTTCAGTCCTTGAGGCCGACGCGCGCGCCGACCTTGTAGGCGACCGCGACGAGCACGGCGAGGATGAGCACCATGATCACGCCGAGCGCGGACAGCTCCCCGAAGCGCGCGTTGGCGTACAGCTCCCAGATCGAGATCGACAGCACCTCGTTGCCCGGCGTGTAGAGCAGGATCGACGAGGACAGCTCGCGGAAGCTCACCACGAAGATGTAGACCCAGCCCGCAAGCAGCGCGGGTGCGATGAGCGGCAGTAGCACCCGGCGGAAGGTCGCCCACCAGCCGGCCCCGCTGACCTGCGCCGACTCCTCGAGCTCGGTGGAGATCGTCTGCATCCCCGCCACCGCGTAGCGCATGCCGTAGGGCAGGTACCGGGTGCAGTAGGCGATGAGCAGGATGAGCAGCGTGCCGTAGATCGGCAGCGGGCTGCGCAGGTAGACGAACGCGATCCCGACGCCGAGCACCAGCCCGGGGATGACGAGCGGCGAGAACGCGATGTGGTCGAGGATCTGGCGGCCCGGGATGCCCGAGCGCACCACCACCCACGCGGCCACCGCCATGAGGGCCATGACGATCGTCGCCGCCCCGCCGCCCAGGATCAGGGAGTTCTTCAGCGCGGTCGGCACCGAGGGGAGGTTGAACACGGCGACGAAGTTGTCGAGGTTCATCGACGCGAACGCCTCCCGCGACGGGGGCCGGTAGTAGGGCAGCAGGGCCGTGTAGAGCAGCACCATGAGCGGGGCGAGCACCGTGACGAAGAAGTAGGCCAGGATGCCCGCCCCGACCACCGGCTTCCAGCGGCCGAGGTCGATCGGGCGTGGGCGGAAGCCCTTGCCGGTGATCGTTGCGCCGCCGTGGCCGCCGCCCGCCTTGTTCGACAGCCATATGCCGAGCGCGGCGACCGCGAGCAGCCCGACGGCGAGCGCGCCCGCCCCGGCGAAGTCGACCGGGTAGCTGCGCAGCACCTGGTAGATGCGGCTGGTGAAGACGTAGATCCCGTTCTGCAGGCCGAGCAGGGCGGGTACCTCGAAGCTCTCGAGGCTGCGCACCAGCATGATCAGCGCCGCCGACAGCAGCGCCGGGCGGACCAGCGGGAGGGTGACCCGGCGGAACGTCTGCACCCGGGTGGCGCCGCTCATCAGCGCCGACTCCTCCAGGGAGGGGTCGGTCGAGCGGAACGCGGCGACCATGAACAGGAACGCGATGGGCGACAGGTGCAGGCCCTCGACCCAGATCATCCCCCAGACGGTGAAGATGTCGAAGGTCCCCGGGCCGAACACCGGCTCGACCAGGGCGTTGAGCAGGCCGATCGTCGGGCTGGCCAGGAAGATCCACGAGATCGTGTAGAGGATCCCCGGGATGATCAGCGGGATGATCGACGCGGCGAAGAACAGCGCCTTGAACGGCACGTCGGTGCGCACGTTGAAGTAGGCGAGCGCCGTGCCGACGGTGAGCGACAGCACCGCCGAGCCCACCGCGAACCACACCGAGTTGCCGACGAGCCCGCCGATGCGCGGGTCGCCGTAGGCCCGCGCGAAGCCGCCGAGGCTGAAGCCCTCGGCGTCGGAGAACGTGGTCCACAGCAGGTAGACCAGCGGGATGAGGGCGAGGTAGCCGACGACGGCGGTGGTCGCGACGGCGACGAGCGTGCGGGGGCGCACCAGGGCCTCGCGCGTGCGCGCGAGGACACCCGGTGCGCCGGTGGCGAGTGTCGCCATCACTGCTCCGGCAGCTGCTCGCCGCCGCGGACGACCTCGTCGTAACGGGCGGACCACTCGCTGCCTTCGTCGATGAGCTGCTGCACGTCCACGGGCAGGACCTGCAGGCCCGCGAGCGGGTCGGTGCCGTCCGGCATCACGGCGGGGGTGAGGCCGTTGTCGAGGATGATCTTCTGGCCGTCGGAGAGCATCCAGTCGAGGAACAGCATCGCGGTGGCCGGGTGGGTGCTGCTGCGCAGCAGGCCCGCCCCGTTGGCGCGGGCCACCACCGGCTCGACGAACGGCTGGTCGTCGACCGGCGCCCCCGAGGCGCGCGCCTTCTCGGTCAGGTAGGTGTACGACGCGGCGACCACGCCGAACTCGCCCGCCGAGAGCAGCTCGACCTGGCCGGAGTGGCCCTTCGCCACCTTCGAGCCGGCCACCATGTCCGCGAACAGCCGGTCGATTTCGGCGTCGGCCATGCCCTGCTCGCGGAAGTGGCCGTAGAGCGTCATGAACCAGTCGTAGTCGCTGACCTCGAGGGAGAGGATGCCGTCGTACTCCGGGTCGGCGAGGTCCTCCCAGGAGCGGGGCACGAGGTCGCCGGCCACGAGGTTGGTGTTCCAGGCGGGGGCGAAGATGTTGAAGCGGGTGGGCGTCCAGCCCTGGTACTGGAACTGTTCGTTGATCTTGTCGCGGTACTCGCTCCGGTAGTCGCCGGTGAGCCCCTGGTCGGCGATGATCGCCATCTGGGTGGCGTTGGTCTCGACGACGTCCGCGCCCGCGAAGCCGGCCTGCGCCTCCTGGAGGGTGCGCTGCAGCACCGTCTCCGAGTCTGCGCGGTAGACGTCGACGTCGACGCCGGTCGCCTGCTCGAACTGCGGCACGACGATGTCGGCGATGTCGGCGTTCAACGAGGTGTAGATGGAGAGCTTGTTGCCTTCCTCGGCCGCGAGCTGCACGAGGCGGTCGCGGCGCTCGGTTCCGCTGAGCGCGCCGACCTCCGCGTAGACGGCCTCCGCGGCGGTGGGTTGGTCGGAGCCGGGGGCGGGGCCGGCCGTCGGGGCGCCACCGCAGCCGGAGAGCAGCAGCAGGCCCGCGGCGCCGAGGGCCGCTAGCGCCGATCGTCGTGACATGTGGGACTCCAGGAGGTGCGGCGGTGCAACTCGGAGGGTCGGACCGAGAGGACTAACGGACTGACCATTTGTGTGCGCAGGAAGGTAACCCCCCTCACAGTCACCTGTAAAGCCCCGGATCCCCGCCCTCGAGCAGGCGCAGGGCCGCGTCGATGTCGAAGGTCCGCATGAAGGCGAGCGCGCTGCGCGCCATCGACAGCTCGGCGCCCGTGCCGTCGGCCATCCGCTCGGCGTTGGCGATGTCCTTCTCGAACCAGGTGAAGCGCATCAGGTGCATCTCGCGCAGCGTCCGGCTGTCGGTGGGGCTGTCCTGCATCGCCGCCCGCAGTTTCGGCACGTCGCCGCCGAGGCGCCTGCCCAGCTCCAGCGCCTGGGCGACCGCGGCGATCTGGGCCCAGTGCACGAGGTTGTTGACGGTCTTGCCCACCTGGCCGGCGCCGACCTCGCCGAGGTGGTGCACGGCGGCGGTCCACGGCGGGAGGAGCGGCCGGACGGCGTCGAGGGCCGCCGCGTCGCCGCCCACCAGGAGCGTCAGCCGGCCGGCCTCGGCGGAGCGGACCCCGCCGGTGAGGGCGGCGTCGAGCACGTCGACCCCGTCCGGGGCCGCCCCGGCGAGCTCCCGGCAGGTCTCGGGCAGCGCCGAGCTCGACAGCAGCACGACCGTGCCCGGCCGGGCGCCCGCGAACACGCCCCGCTCCGCGCAGAGCACGTCGCGCAGCTGGTCGTCGGTGGCGACGACCACGATCACGAGGCCCGCCGCGGCGGCCACGTCCGCCGGGTCGGGCGCCGCGGCGGCCCCGTGGTCGGTGGCGGCCGCGACCGCGGCCGGGTCGACGTCGCTGACGGTGGTGGGGATCCCGGCCTTGGCGAGGTGGCGGGCGATGGGGCCGCCCATCGCGCCCAGGCCGATCACCCCCGCTCCCGGTGGGAGGGGTGGACGGGCGGAGGTCGGGGTAGCGGTCATCGGCACATCATGCCAAATGGTCTAGTGTCAGACCTATGAGCGAGGAAGCGGCTGCCGGGTTCCTCGCCCGCACCGTCCGCTCGCTGCGCCACCCCAACTACCGCAAGTACCTGGGCGGTCACGCGCTGAGCGTCGTCGGCACGTGGATGCAGCGCGTCGCCCAGGACTGGCTCGTGCTGGAGCTGACCGGGGACCCGGTCGCCGTCGGCACGGCGCTCGCCCTGCAGTTCCTGCCGACGCTGCTGTTCGGGGTCTGGGGCGGGGTGCTGGTCGACCGGGTCGACCGCTGGCGGCTGCTGGTCGCCACCCAGACGGCGAGCGCCGTGCTCGCCGCGGTCCTCGCCGTCTCCACGGTGCTCGGCGCCACCACGCTCGGGCTGGTCTACGTCATGGCGGCGCTGCTCGGGTTCGTCACCGTCGTCGACTCACCGGCGCGGCACACGTTCGTCACCGACCTCGTGCCGCCCGGCGACTACGTCAACGCGCAGGCGCTGAACTCGACGATCCACAACACCGGTCGGCTGGTCGGCCCCGCCGTCGCCGGCCTGGTCATCGCGGCGGTCGGCACGGGGCCCGCGTTCGGGATCAACGCGATCTCGTTCGCCGCGGTGCTGGTCGGGCTCGCCCGCATGGACCGCTCCGCGCTGCACGCCACCACGAAGGCGGCCCCCGGCAAGGGACTGGCGGCCGCCGGGCTGCGCTACGCGTGGAGCCACCCGGAGCTGCGCGCCTGCCTGCTGCTCGTGGCCGCGGTGAGCCTGTTCAGCCAGAACTTCCGCGTCGTGCTGCCGGTGGCCGCCTCCGAGGTGCTCGGCGGCGACGCGGCGACCTACGGCTACCTCACCTCGGCGCTCGGGCTGGGCGCCGTGCTCGGCGCGCTCGGCGCGGCATCGAGCGTGACGGTGAGCGGGCGCAAGCTGCTCGCCTGCGCGGTCGCCCTCGGGGCGACGAACCTGCTCATGGCGCTGGTCGACCGGCTGGTCCTCGCGCTCGCCTGCCTCGTGGCGATGGGCGTGGCCAACATCGCCTTCAACACGATGGCGCGCAGCCTGCTGCAGGTGCGCAGCGCCCCGGAGGTGCAGGGACGCGTCATGGCCCTGCACGGGCTGCTCAACCTGGGCATGATGCCGCTGGGCGGACCGCTCCTGGGCTGGGTCTGCGCGGTGGCCGGGGCGCCGTGGGGCTTCGTCGTGGCGGGTTCGGCCGCCGTGGGCGCGGCCGCCCTCGTGGCCGGGCGGCTGACCACGAGGGAGCGGCCGAGCGGCTAGCCGGAACGCCAGTTCTTCAGGCTGTCCAGCGCGACCGCGATGATGATCACCGCGCCCTTGATGATCAGCTGGGTGAAGAACGGCACGTTCATGAGCACCAGGCCGTTGCTGAGCACGCCCATGATGAGCGCGCCGACGAACGTGCCGTGGATGCGCCCCCGGCCGCCGAACAGCGAGGTGCCGCCGAGGACGACCGCGGCGATCGCGTCGAGCTCGTAGCCCTCGCCCGCTCGCGGCTGGCCGGACTCGACGCGCGCGGAGAACATGACCCCGGCCAGCCCCGCGGTGAGCCCGGCGATCAGGTACACCTTGAGCAGCACCCGCCTGACCTTGATCCCGGCCAGCCGGGCGGCCTCGACGTTGCCGCCCACGGCGTAGATGTGCCGCCCGAACGTGGTGCGCTCCAGGATGAACCAGATCACCACGTAGGTGATCACCATGACCACGACGGGCGACGGGATCGCGGCGATGTTGCCGTTGCCCAGCAGCCGGAACCCGAGCTCGCCCTCGGCGATCAGCGGTTGGCCGTCGGTGAGCGCGTAGGCGGTGCCGCGCAGGTAGGTGAGCGCCCCGAGCGTCACGATGAACGCGGGCAGGGCGAGGTAGGCCACGAGCAGGCCGTTGAGCAGCCCGGCCGCGGCCCCGACCAGCACCCCGCCCAGCACGGCGACCAGCGCGGGGGAGCCTGCGTTCCACAGCAGCACCGACGTCACGCCCGCGACCCCGACGATCGATCCGACCGACAGGTCGATGCCGCCGGTGAGGATCACCAGCGTCATGCCCGCGGCCAGCACCGCGTTGATGGACACGGCGCGGGCGACGTTGAAGCCGTTGCTCAGGCTCACGAAGTTGGGCGCGATCACGGCCATCAGCGCGACCATGGCCAGCAGCACGATGATGATGCCGTACCGGTCCCACACCTGGCCGAAGCTGGGCCGGGCGCGCTCGGCGGGCTCGGTGGTCGGCGCGCCCGCCGGGGCGGTCCGTGTCATGCCGTGGTGCCTCCGTTCTTCTCCGCGGCGGCGGCGACGCCCGTCGCGTGCAGCATGACGGCCTCCTCCGTGGCCTCCGACCGGTCGAGCTCGGCGACGATCCGCCCGCCGCGCACCACCAGGACGCGGTCGCTGATGCCGAGCGCCTCGGGCAGGTCGGAGGAGACCACGAGCACGGCGACGCCGCGGCTGACCTGCTCGTTGATGATCCGGTAGATCTCGTACTTGGCGCCGATGTCGACGCCGCGGGTGGGCTCGTCGAGGATCAGCACCCGGGGCCCGACGGTGAGCCAGCGCCCGAGCACCACCTTCTGCTGGTTGCCACCGGACAGCTGCCCCGCCGCCCGCGTGGGCGGGGTGCGGATGCGCAGGGCCTCCATCTGCCTGCGCGCCGCGTCGCCGATGGCGCCCCTGCGCAGCACGCCGAGGCGGGAGAGCCGCTCGAGCGCGGACACGACGAGGTTGTCGCGGACCGACATCTGCGCGAACAGCGCCTGCTCCTTGCGGCTCTCCGGCAGCAGCCCGATGCCGTCCCGGATGCTGGTGGCGGGGGAGCGGCGGTCGAGCACCTTGCCCTCGAGCTCGACGGTGCCGCCCCGGGCCCGGTCGGCGCCGTAGATCATCCGCGCGATCTCGGTGCGTCCCGCGCCGATCAGGCCGACCATGCCGACGACCTCGCCCGCCCGCAGGTCGAGGTCCACCGGGCCGATGCCGGCGCCGTCGGTGAGGCCGCGCACCCGCAGCACGACCTCGCCGGGGCTGCGGTCGTCGTGGACGTAGAGGTCCTCGACGTTGCGCCCGATCATCTGGGTGACCACCCGCTCGGGGGTGATCTCGGCCTTCTCGCTGGTGCCCACCGACCGGCCGTCGCGGAAGACGGTGACCCGGTCGGCGAGCTCCCAGACCTCCTCCATGCGGTGGCTGATGTAGACCAGCCCCATCCCGGCGGCCCGCATCTCGTCGATGAGCGAGAACAGCTGCCGGGCCTCGCGGTCCGACAGGGCCGCCGTGGGCTCGTCGAGCACGAGGACGCGGGCGTCCTCGGCGAGCGCGCGGGCGATCTCGACCATCTGCTGGCGGCCGACCGACAGCTGCCGCATCGGCAGCCGCGGGTCGATGTCGGCGCGCACCCGGGCGAGCTTCTCCTCGGCGTCGCGCAGCAGCCGCTTGCGGTCGAGAACACCCCAGCGGGTGCGCGGCTCGGCTCCCAGCGCCAGGTTCTCGGCCACCGTCATGTCCGGGACGGTGTTGAGCTCCTGGTGGATGATCGCGATCCCCAGCGCCGCCGCCTCGACCGGGGAGGAGATGGTGACCGGCTCCCCGTCGATGCGGATCGTGCCCGAGTCCGGGGTGTGGACGCCGGCGAGCACCTTCATCAGCGTCGACTTGCCCGCGCCGTTCTCGCCCATGAGGGCGTGGACCTCGCCGCGGCGCAGGTCGAAGTCCACGCCCCGCAGGGCGGGGGCACCACCGAAGGACTTGGTGATGCCCTCCATCGCGACCAGCGACGCCATGGGCCTACTGCCAGCCCTTGTACTGCGCCAGGTTCTCGCGGGTGATCATCTCGGTTGGCACCAGCACGGACCGCTCCTCGAGTTCCTCGCCCGCGAACAGCTTCTGGGCCATCTCCAGCGCGATGGCGCCCTGGGTGTTCGGGTCCTGCGCCGCGGTGGCCTTGAACATCGAGTCGGGCTTCTGCAGCTCCGCGACGGCCTCGGGAGAGGCGTCGACCCCGACGATCACCAGGTCGGTGAAGCCCGCCTGCTCGGCGGCGAGCGTGGCGCCCAGCGCCGTGGGGTCGTTGATCCCGAAGATCCCCTTCACGTCCGGGTGCGCGGTGAGCATGTCGGTGGCGATGGTCAGCGCCTCGGCCCGGCCGTTGTCGCCGTTCTGCTCGGCGACGATGGTGATCTCCGGGTAGTTCTGCAGCGCCTCCTTGCAGCCGGTGACGCGGTCCTGCACCGACGAGATGGGCGTGCCGTTGATCAGCAGGATGTCGCCGGCGCCGCCGATCTGCTCGGCCAGGTAGGTGCACGCCTGGCGGCCCGCCTCGACGTTGTCGAGCGTGACCTGCGCCTCGGCGCCCTTCGCGGCGACGTCGACCGCCACCACCGTGATGCCGGCCGCCTTGGCCCGCTCGACCGCGGGGCCGATGCCGTCGGAGTCGACCGCGTTGATCAGCAGCACGTCGATCTGCTGCTGGATGAACGCGTCGATCTGCTCGTTCTGGGCGCCGAGGTCCTGCCGCCCGTCCTGGACGTTGACGGTCGCGCCGATCTTCTCCGCGCCGGCCTTCACACCGTTGGCCATCGACTGGAAGAACGGGTTGGACAGGTCCTGCACCATCAGGCCGATCGTCTCGACCTGCGCACCGGGGCCACCGCGCTCGGTGCTGACCGGGTCGCCCTCGCTGCAGCCCGCGGCGAGCGCGCACGCCAGCACCACGCCGCCCGCCACCAGCCGGGCCCGCGCCCGGCCGAGTCCCGTAAGTGCCATCGACTCCTACCTCGTTCCTGCTCGCACCATCGCGGCCGTGCAGATGTTAACGCCCACACATCAGACAACACCGGCGGCCCGGGTCACCGCCGCGACGGAGCGGTCAACATCGTCTTCCGTGGTCAGCGCGTTGGAGACCGCTATGCGCATGTAGTGACGGCCCCGCCACACGGTGCCACCCATCCAACAAATCCCACAGCGTTGGACGGCTGCGATCACGGCGTCGGTGCGCGCGTCGTCGCCGAAGCCGACGAGCACCTGGTTGAGCACGACGTCGTTGGCGATCTCGAACCCGGCCGCGGCCAGCCCCTCGGCGAAGCGGGTGGCGAGCCGGCAGCACCGCTCCACCAGCTCCGCCACGCCGTCGGCGCCGAGCTCGCGCAGCGCGGCCCACACCGCGAAGCCGCGGGCGCGCCGCGACGACTCGGGCACGAGGTCGGCGGGCATCGGCACCGGGCCGCCGGAGCCGGTGAGGTAGCTCGCCGCGTAGTTCATCGCGGCGACGTGCACGTCCGGGTGCGCGCAGATCGCGAAGCCGCAGTCGTAGGGCACGTTGAGCCACTTGTGCCCGTCGCAGGACCAGGAATCGGCCAGGTCGGCGCCGTCGACGAGGTGCGCCCGCGCCGGCGCGGCGGCGGCCCACAGCCCGAACGCCCCGTCGACGTGCACCCAGGCGTCGTGCTCGCGGGCGATGCCGACCGCGGTGCGCAGGTCGTCGCAGGCGCCGGTGTTGACGTTGCCCGCCTGCAGGCACACGACCGTCGGCGCGCTCGGCTCCGCGGCGAGCACCCGGCGCAGGTCGGCCGGGTCGATCGCCCCGTTGCCGTCGGCGGCCACCGGACGGATCGCGGCCTCGCCGAGGCCGAGCAGGCGCGCGGCGCGGTCGATGGTGGCGTGGCGGTCCTCGCTCGCGACGATCCGCACCCGCGGGGCGCCCTGCAGCCCGTCGCGTTCGACGTCCCACCCGACGGCCCGCAGGACGTGGTGGCGGCCCGCGGCGATCCCCACCGTGTTGCCCGCCTGCGCGCCGGTGACCAGGCCGACGGTGGCGGTGGGCGGCAGACCGAGCAGCTCGAGCAGCCACCCCGACACCGCGCGTTCGGCGGCCACCGCGGCGGGGGAGAGCGCGTCGTTGAACGCGACCTGGTCCCACCCGGCCGCGAGCACGTCGGCCGCGGTGGCGGCCGGGAGGGCCCCGCCGACGACGAAGCCGAAGTAGCGCGGGCCCGCCGTGCTCATCAGCCCGTCCTCGGCCGCCGCGACGAGCTCGTCGACGACCCGCTCCGGCGGGGTGCCCGTGCGCGGCAGCGGCCCGCCGAACCGCTCCAGCAGCGCATCCGAGCGGGCGGGGGCCTGCACCGGGCGGTCCGGCAGGGAGGCCCGGTAGTCGCCGGCGACCTCCGCGGCGTGCTGCAGCAGCGATCTGAGATCCATCGCCGGATCGTACGAACGGGCTAGTTTCTCCGGCGTGGAGCGGTTCGATGCGGTCGTCGTCGGGGCGGGGATCAACGGCATGGCCGCGGCGGCGCGGCTCGCCGGGGCCGGGTGGTCGGTGGCGCTCGTCGACGAGCACCCGCGGATCGGCGGGTTCATCGCGACCGAGGAACGCACCGTGCCGGGCTACCGGCACGACACCTTCTCCTCCTGGCACCCGTTGTTCGTCACGGGTCCCGTGTACGCCGAGCTGGGGCCCGACCTGCACCGGCACGGCCTGGAGTACGCCAACGCCGACGGCCCGGTGACGGCGTCGGTCACCGACGCGGGCGAGGTGACGATCGCGCACCGCGACGTCGAGCGGACGGTGGCCGGCTTCGCCGAGCCCGCCGACCGCGACGCCTACCGGGCGGCGATCGAGCGGTTCGGGGCGCACGCGGCCCACCTCGGCGGCCTGCTGTCCAGCGAGCTGCGCTCGCCCGGGGTGCTCGGCCCCCTGTGGGGGCTCGCCCGCAGCGGCCGCGCGGAGCTGGCGGCGTACGCGCGGGAGGTCGCGACCAGCGGGCGGGCGTGGCTGCGCACCCGCTTCCGCGGCCCCGAGGTGGACCGGCTCTGGGCGCCGTGGCTGCTGCACGCGGGGCTGTCCCCCGACAGCGCCTCCGGTGGGCTGATGATCCCGGTGTTCGCCGCGACCCTGCACGCGGCCGGGCTGCCGGTGGTGGTCGGCGGCGCGGGGAACTTCCTCACCGCGTGGGAGGGCCTGCTCGCCGAGCGCGGCGTCCGGGTGCTCACGGGGCGGCGGGTGGACCGGGTGGTGCTGCGGGACGGGGCGGCCGCGGGGGTGGCCGGCGACGGGTGGGCGGTCGGCGCCGACCGGGCGGTGCTCGCGTCGGTGACCCCCGCCGCGCTGTACACCCGGCTGCTGCCGTCGGACGCGGTGCCGCCCGCTGCGGCGCAGGAGGCGGCCCGCTACCGGCCCGGGCGGGCGGCGATGCAGGTGCACGTCGCCCTGTCCGGGCCCGTGCCGTGGCGGGACCCGGCGCTCGCCGCCGTGCCGCTGGTGCACCTGTCGGACGGGTCGGCGTCCACGGGGATCGCCTGCGCCGAGGCCGAGGCGGGCCTGCTGCCGCGGCGCCCGACGGTGGTCGTCGGCCAGCAGCACGTCCTGGACCCCTCGCGGGTACCGGAGGGCGCGGCGGCGCTGTGGCTGCAGCTGCAGGAGGTGCCGTTCGCGCCGGTCGGCGACGCGGCCGGGGAGCTCGACGGGTCGGCGGGTTGGGACGCCGCGCTCGCCCGCGGCTACGCCGACCGCGTGCTCGACCGGGTCGCGGCGCACGCCCCCGGCCTGCGCGACCTCGTGCTCGGGATCGACGTGATCACCCCGCGCGATCTCGAGGCGTACAACCCGAACGCGATCGCGGGCGACCCCTACGCCGGCTCCGCCGAGCTGGACCAGAACCTCATCTGGCGGTCGAGCCACGCGACGCCGGTGGAGCGGCTGTGGCACATCGGCGCGGCGACCCACCCGGGCCCGGGGCTGGGCGGGGCGTCCGGCCACCTCGTCGCCGGCCGCCTGCTCGCGCCGAGCCTGCCCCGGCGGCTGGGCCGGGTGACGGGCCGGATGAGGGGCGGCCTCCCCGGGTAGTCGGGTGGGGAGCCGGGACCGCACCGGCCCGGTGGAGCCGATCCGATTGGGGAGATCTGCGATGGCCACCTGCGAGGTGTGCGGGAACGACTACGACATGGCGTTCGAGGTGCGGGCGCAGGGCGCGGTCCACGTGTTCGACAGCTTCGAGTGCGCGATCCACGCCATGGCGCCGGTCTGCGAGCACTGCGGGTGCAAGATCGTCGGCCACGGCGTGCAGGCCGAGGGCCGGTTCTTCTGCTGCGCCCACTGCGCGAACTCCTCGGTCGCCGGGGCCGGCCTGCGCGACCGGGTCGACGCCACCGCCTGAGGCACGGCGGGGTCAGGACCCGGTCACCAGCGGCACGAATGCGACCGCGCCGAGGTCGGTGACCGCGCCGGAGCGGTAGCGCTTCAGCGTCCCGGTGCCGCGGTGGCCGACCGGGCAGACCAGCGCCGCGCCCGGCCCGAGCTGCTCGAGCAGCGCCGGCGGCGGCCCGCCCTCGGCCATCGCGGTGACGACGATGCCGTCGAACGGGGCCCGGTCCGGCGCCCCGAGCGCCCCGTCGCCGGTGCGCACCTCGATGCCTGCGTAGCCGAGCGCCGCCAGCGTCCTGCGGGCGCGTTCGGCCAGCTTGCGGTGGCGCTCGATCGTCACCACCGACCGGTGGCACCGCGACAGCACCGCGGCGCCGTAGCCCGACCCGGTGCCGACCTCGAGCACGCGGGCGTCCGGGCCCGCCTGCAGCGCCGCAGCGCTCAGCGCGACGACCGTGGGCGCGGAGATCGTCTGCCCCAGCCCGATGGGCAGCGGGACGTCGCGGTAGGCCGCGCCGGCAACGGCACGGGGCACGAACGCCTCGCGCGGCACCTCTCCCATGGCCGCCAGCACGCGCTCGTCGGCGATGCCCTCGGCGCGCAGGTACCGCACCATGGCGGCCCGGTGCCGCTCGGCGCGCCTCGCCATGCCCCCGTGTTCCCGCGACGGGCGGGTGCCACGCCCGGTTCGAGCCGGCCGGAAGGGGTATGCCCGGGTTCTTCGAACCGGGAAGGAGCCCGTCGTGGCCCAGCAGACCACCACATGAAGCAGCTGGAGGCGGTCGAGGCGACCGACCCGCGCTTCGACGAGCTCGTGCGCACCATGACCGAAAAGCTGCGCCACCACGTGCACGACGAGGAGGCCGACCAGTTCCCGAAGCTGCGCGAGCACATCCCGCACGACGAGCTCGTGCGCCTCGAGGAGAAGGTGGAGGCGGCGAAGGGGGTGGCGCCCACCCGTCCGCACCCGAGCGCGCCGAACACCGAACTGTTCCACGAGCTCGTGTGGGCCCGGGCGTGGGGCTGGTCGACCGGCTCCGGGACCGGATCTCCCACCGCAGCAGCTGACGTCCCCCGGCTGGAGGCCGCCGCGCGGGCCCGCGCGGGGGCACACTCGGGACATCGAATCCGCAGGAGGACGACGATGTCCCGAGGCAAGAAGATCGAACAGAAGGTCCGGCTCTCACGGCGGGAGGCCGCGCGCTGGCTCGGCGAGGTGGCCAAGGCGCTCGACGCCGGCGGCACCGTCGAGATCGCGCTGTCCGGTGAGCCGGTGCGGCTGCACCTGGGCGAGGAACTCACCTGCGAGCTGGAGATCGAGCCCTACGGCGACAAGGTCGAGCTCGAGATCGAGTTCACGTGGCGCGCGCCGCGCGGTGAGGTCGACGAACGCCGGGACGCACCGTTCGCGCGAGCCGCGAACACCTGACCCAGCGCCTGACCACGACACCTGACCAGAGCGTCAGGACCACGAGGAGGAGAACTGCATGTCCGGTGGCGGAGGAAAGATCGAGCAGCGCGTCGTGCTGTCGCGCCAGGAGGCCGCGCGCTGGCTCGGCGAGCTGGCGAAGGCCCTGGAGGCCGGCGGGACGGCGGACGTCGCGCTCGTCGGCCCCGCGGTGTCGCTGAACCTGCCCGAGGAATTCGAGTGCGAGCTGGAGCTCGAGCCCTACGGCGACAAGATCGAGCTCGAGATCGAGTTCATGTGGCCGAACACCAAGAAGGAGGCCCCGGCCGACCAGCCGCGGTACACGGTGGCGGCCCCGCAGCCCCTGCGCTGACGCCCGCAGCGGCGCTGCCTTACACCCTGGCGGGTCGACCAGTCAACCCGTTGCACTCAACAGTGCTCCCGATCACCATCGAGGTGCGTACACAAGTCGTCACAGCGTGGTGAGGAGCGGGAACAGTGATCCCGATCATCGAATTCGTCCTGGGTATCGCTGTGCTCGTGTACAGCGCGGAGAAGTTGATCGGGTACCTGGTCGGCGTCGCCAGCCGGTGGGTGATCTCGCTCTTCCTCATCGCGGTGGTCTTCACCGGGATCGAGTTCGACGACCTCGCGTTCGGGATCGTGCTGAACCTCGAGGACCTGAGCGAGGTCGCCCTCGGCACCGTCGTCGGGACGACGATCGCGATGACCGGCATCGTGCTGGCCCTCATGGCGCTGATCGCGCCGTGCCCGACCGAGATCCCCAAGCACTACCTGGCGCTGTTCGTCGCCGCGCCGGTGGTCATGTACGCCCTCGCGCTGTCCGGGGCGCTGTCCGTCGGCGTCGGCGTGGGGCTGCTGGCGCTGTTCGTCGCGTTCGTCGGGTGGATCGCCTACCACGAGTACCGCTCCCGGCGCCCGGTGTGGCGCAACGCGGAGGTCTACGAGCAGCTCGAGAAGGCCGGGGTCGGCGGGGGCGGCACGGCCACCCTGACCCGCGGGAGCGGCGGCGACGCGTCGACCTCGCAGGGCCCGGCCGCGGGCGGGGGCACCGGCGGGAACGGGGGCGCGCGCGGCTTCCAGCTGCCCCCCGACCTGCGGGTCGACCACGGCTTCCTCAAGGCCCGCCAGCTCTCGCCGGCCGCCACGATCGCCCTGTCGGTGTTCGCCCTCGTCGGGCTCGTCGTCGGCGCCCTGATCGCCGGGCAGGGCACCGAGGGCATCCTCGAGGAGTACGCCATCGAGGGCACCGTCTTCGGCGTCACCATCGCGACGCTCGCGCTGACGCTCGAGGACATCTTCCTGAGCGTCGAGCCCTCCCGGCGTGGGGCCCCCGAGATCGGTATCGCCAACGTCATCGGCAGCGTCGTGTTCTCGGTGACCGGCAAGCTCGGCATCATCCTGCTGGTCGGCGGGGCGATCGTCGTCGACGACGACACGTTGTCCTGGCACATGCCGGTCCTGCTCGCGTTCACCGTGCTGTCGGCGATCTTCCTGGCCACCGGGCGGTTGCGCCGTTGGCACGGCGCCGTCCTGCTCGGTCTCTACGTCGCCTACTTCGTCGTGAGCCTGCTGGTCTTCGGCGAGGTTCCGGTCGACGACTGACACCGCCCGCGCCACGAACAGGAAAGGGTTGATGCCGACGTGCTGACCAAGGACCGCGTCGGAGCCGCCGCCGTGATCCTGGCCGCCATCATCGGGCTCTGGCTGGTGTTCAGCTACCCGCAGTCCGAGGGCGGCGACGACGATGACGACGCTCGCGCCGGCCAGGAGACCAGCCAGGTGGACGAGGCGCCCGGCGGGCAGCTCGAGCCCGTACCCGGTGGGGCCGAGGAGGGCGAGGGCGACGGGGACGACGACGACTGAGCGACCGATCGCCTGACCGTCCGGCCGCTCACCCACCGCGGCGGCCGGGGGCGCGCCGCCCGTAGAGTGCCCCTCCGTGGTCGCGGACGTCGGTGCGCTGCGGGCGGTGGACGAGGGCGTCGCCCGCCGGCTGAAGGCGCTCGCCTGCACCGCGCCGCTGCACGACCTGGACGCCCGCAAGAGCCGCCTCGACTGGGTCGACGCCTCCCGCTACCAGATGGCCGAGATCGCCCTCCAGGCGATCGACCAGGTCACGCTGGCCATGGACTTCGACCACGGCGCGGACCAGGCGGAGATCGTCAAACGGCTGCGGCCCTTCGTCGCGGCGCAGGCGCCGGACGCACCGCCGGGCGAGCACGAGCGCGTCGCGCAGTGGGTCATCGAGAACCTCATCAACGTCGGCAGCCTCGACCGCGGCTTCCAGGCCGACTACGGCACCTTCACCGAGGACGGCCGCTACGTGCGGCGCCGCTTCGACTTCAAGCTGCTGGTCGAGGTGGCGGGCCCGGACGGCGAGGTGTACCTGCGCGCCTCCGACGAGGCGATCAACGTGCTCGTCGGGGCGCTGGACACCGACGTCGAGTCGGCTCAGGTCGCGGCCGAGGTGAAGCTGGAGAACCTGATCAGCCGTGGCCGGCTGGGCGACGCGCGGCTCGCCGCCGAGCAGGCGCGCTACCGCACGGTGCAGTACGCCGAGGCGCTGCGCCAGAAGCTCGACGCCACCCGCCGCGACGTCCGCTCGGTCGACTGGCTCACGGCGGTGCCCGAGCTGCTCGACGAGGCGCTCACCCACATCGAGTCCCGCTACCGGGCCGAGACCGCGATCCTCGCCAACATCGCCGACGCCCGCGACGAGGCCACCGAGCCGGAGCGGCGCCGCCAGGCCGCCGAGCTGGTCGAGGTCGTGAGCGACTGCATCCAGCGCCACACCCAGCTGCAGGCCCGGCTGCAGGAGGCGGGCGCGACGTTCCGCGCCGAGCAGGACCGCCAGCAGTTCAGCGGGCGGCCCAAGCGGGCGGCGATCGACGTGTTCGGCCAGCTGCTGCGCCCCTGCCTCGCCCTCGACACGGCCACCGCGACCGGCCCGGCCGCCGCGTTCTTCACCGCGGGCGCCGGGGTGCGCGTGCCGAGCGTGCCCAGCCTCACCGGGCTGGTCGAGACGCTGCTCACCCCGCCGGTCGAGCGCGACCCGCTGGGGGAGCCGGTGGTGGAGCCGGACCTCGCCCCGGTGAGCGTCGAGCGGTTCGGCGACGCGCTGTGGGAGGCGGCCAACCGGCTGCTCGACCCGGGCCGGGGCACGCAGCGGCTCTCGCGGCTGCTCGCCGAGGCCCGCGAGATCGACCCCGAGCTGCCCACGTTGGTGGCGCTGCGCGTGGCGCACGCGGTCGGCGCGAGCGTCGGCACCGCGCGCAACCAGGGCGACGAGACCCTGCTGCTCGCGTTCGACGACGGCACGGTGCTGCACGACCCCGAGTTCGGCGGCGCCGACCTGCTGGTCACCACCGCGGGTGTGCGGGGCGGCGAGGCCGACGTCGAGGAGGTCGCGTGAGCAGGGAGATCCAGCCGCACGACGTCGAGGCGGCGGCGCGGCTCGTCGCGCACGGGATGCGCCCGAAGGCGCTGCCGTCCCGCGACGCGGGCTACGCCGAGCTGGTGCGCCGCTACCGCGACGACGACGCCTTCGCCGACACCGTGCAGCGGGTCGCGTCCGGGCTCGGGCTGGTGGTGCTGGCGGTGGGCCCGCAGTCGGGGATCGTGCTGGCCGCGGTCGAGGAGTCGGTGTTCGAGATCCGCATGGACGAGTACGCGCGGCGCACCGTCCTGCAGAACCGCCAGACCGACAAGATGCTGCACGGGCTCGCCCACCTCGCCGCCGCCGCGCTCGCCTTCCCGCGCCCGGACGACCTCGGCGACGACAGCTACGTCGGCCGGGTGTCGGTGGACCAGGTCGACGGGGCGGTCCGCGAGGCGTGCCGCGTCCTGGAGGAGCGCACCGCGGGCGTCGAGGCCGACCCGCTGTCGGACGCGCCGCAGCTGGAGGCGGCGTGGCGGGCCTGGCTGCGCCGACCGGAGGCGACGGCCACCAAGGACGGGCGCGTGGGGGAGGCGACCACCCGCGGAATCGTCGGGAAGGCGCTGCGGTTCCTCGCCGACCAGGGCTTCCTCGTGCCGGTCGGCACGGAGGGCGGCGTCTACCGCACCACCCCCCGCTACCAGGTGCAGGTGCGTGAGCTCGCCGCGCAGCGGGCGTTCGACGAGCTGCTGTCGCTCGGCGTGCTCCCCGCGGCGACCGCGGGCGGCGCGCTGCGCGCCCCGACCGGCCTCGAGGCGCCCGATGTATGAGCTCTCCCGCGTCCGGCTGTTCTCGGTCGGCCCGCCCGGGGCGCGCTACCAGGACGTCACCCTCGACCTGCGCGGCGTGGGCCCCGCGGTGCAGGCCGCCCAACAGGTCGACCTGTTCGCGCCCGACGACCTCGAGCGCGTGCCCCGCCGCCCGTCACCCGCGTCGGTGCTGTTCCTGGAGAACGGCGGTGGCAAGTCGGTCCTGCTCAAGCTGATCTTCTCGGTGCTGCTGCCGGGCAGGCGCCAGGTCGTCGGCACGACCAGCACCACCGTGCTGGAGAAGTTCGTGCTCGGCGAGGACGTCGCGCACGTCGTGCTGGAGTGGATGCACACCGCCACCGGGCGGCTCCTGGTCACGGGCAAGGTCTCCGAGTGGCGCGGTCACGTCACCTCGCTCGACCCGGAGAAGCTCGGCAACGCCTGGTACTCGTTCCGGCCCGTGCCCGGTTTCGGCCTCGACGACCTGCCGTTCACCGTCGACGGCCGCCGCGTCACCACCACCGGGTTCAAGGACCGGCTCGTCGAGCGGCACCGCGAGCTGCCCGCGCTGGAGCTGGTGTGGGAGACCGGCCCCCGGGACTGGACCCGCCACCTGTCGGGCATCGGCCTCGACCCGGAGCTCTTCCGTTACCAGCGCGCGATGAACGCGGGCGAGGGCGAGGCCGCCGAGGCGTTCGCGTTCCCCACCGACGAGGCGTTCGTCGACTTCCTGCTGCGCGCCGTGCTCGATCCCGAGGAGCCGCAGAACCTCGCCGACCTCGTCGCCGGCTACGCGACCCGCCTCGCGCAGCGCGCCGACCTGGAGCTCGAGCGCGAGTTCGTCGACGGCACGCTCGCCCGCCTCGGCCCGCTGACCGAGGCCGAGCGCGCCGCCGCGGCCGCCCGGGACGCCGAGGCCGCCGCGCACGGGGCCGCCCGCGCGCTCGCGGCGGCGATCGTGGCCCGCAGGCGGGCGGAGGACGAGCGGCTGGCCGTCGCCGGGCAGGCCCACGAGGCCGCGCTGGAGCGGCTGCGCGCCGCCGAGGCGGGGGAGCGGCGGCTGCAGGAGATCACCACCGAGCTGCGCCGGCGGGTCGCCGCGCTCGAGCTCGCCGCCGCCCAGGAGGCCGAGGCGGCGGCGCGGCGCGCCCACGCCGAGGCCGAGCGGCACCTGGCGGCCTGGCAGGCGGTCGAGCCGGTGCTGCGCCACCGGGTGGCGGAGGCCGAGGCGCGCCGGCTGCGCGGCGTGGTCGACGCCGAGCAGGAGCGGGCCCGCCCCGCGCTGCGGGCCCGCCAGGACGCCGCCCGTGCGCTCGCGGCGGGGCTGCGGGCGATGGCGCGCGAGGCCGACGAGGCCGCCGCCGCGGCCGAGCACGCCGCGGCCGCGGCCGATGAGCGGGCGGAGGCGGCGCGCGCGGCCGAGCTGGCGCAGGTGAGCGCCGCCGCGACCCACCGGGCCGCTGCCGACCAGGCCCGCGACGAGCTGGCCCGCATCGAGCGCCGCGTCGCGGTGGCCGTGACGGCGGGCCATCTCGCCGAGGGCGCCGACGTCGCCGCCGCGAGCGCCGCCGCCGAGGCCGAGGCGCTCGAGGTGCAGGAGCGGCTCGCCGCCCTGCACGCCGAGCTGACCGAGCTGCGCCACGCCCGTCGCGCCGCCGACGAGCGCCGCGCCGCCGCGCACCGGGCCGAGGACGCCGCCCGCGCCGCTTCCGAGGGCGCGGAGGCGGCCCTGGCCGACGCGCTCGCCGCCCGCGACGCGCTGGCGGGCGAGCCGCGGTTCGCCGAGCTGCTCGGGGTGGAGGAGGTCCGGCCCGACACCGACGCCTCCGCCCTCGAGGAACGCCTCCTCGCCGCGATCGGCGCGGGGGACCGGCGGCGCACCGAGCTGCTCGCCGCCCAGGACCGCGACGCCAGGGCGCTGCGCGCCCTCGGTGCGGGCGGGCTGCTGCCCGAGCCCGCGGAGATCGAGCAGGTGCTCGCGGTGCTGGAGGCCGCGGGCATCACCGCCTACTCCGGCTGGCGCTACCTCGCCACGCTGCCCGAACAGCAGCGCGCCGCGGCCGTCGAGCGGCTGCCGCACCTGGTGGCGGGCGTGCTGCTCAACAACCCCGAGGACGCCCCGCGGGCCCGCGAGGAGCTGGAGCGGGCACGGTTGCTGCCGTGCGCGGTCGTGGCCGTCGGCGCCACCCGCGCGGTCGAGGCGGGCGGGAGCGCCCCCGGCGTGGACTTCGTCGTGCCGCCCAACCCCGCCATGATCGACGAGGTGGCGGCCGAACAGGCCCGCGCGGAGCTGGAACGCGAGACCGCCGACCGCACGGCCGAGCTGGACGCGCTCGGCGCCCGGCTGGAGGCCGACCGCGCCCTGCTCACCCGGCTGCGCGACTGGCGGGCCCGCGACCGCGACGGCGCCGTGCGCGCGTCGCTCGTCGAGGCCGCCGAGGCGGCGCGCGCCGCGCTCGCCGGCGCGGCCCGGGAGGCCGAGCAGGCCGACGCCGAGGTCGCCGCGCTCGACGAGCGGGCCGACCGGCTCGAGGCCGACGCCCCGCGCCTCGCTTCCGCCGCCGAGGCGGCCCGGACCCGCGCCGCCGCCCTCACCGCGCTGCTGGCCGAGGTGCGCCGCCGCCCGGAGCTGGAGGAACGGGCGCAGGCCGCCGCCGCGGCCGTCGAGCGCGCCGAGGCGGCGGCCGCGACCGCGCGCGCCGAGGCCGCCGCGGCGCGCCGCGACGCCGACGAGGCCCGCCGCAGCCGCGACCGGCAGCGGGCGGTCGCCGACTCCAGCCGGACCGAGCTGGCCGACCTGCCCCTGGACGGCGCCGAGCCCGGTACGGGGCCGCAGGCCGCGCCACCCGATGCGCCGCTGGAGGTGCTGCGCGCGGCGTACCGCAAGGCCGACGCGGCCTACTCGGCCGCCGAGGTCGACACCGACCTGCGGTCCCGCCTGGCCGACGCCGAGCGGGAGGCGCGCGCGGCGCAGGCGGCCTTCGACGAGCTGCCCGACGAGGTGCGGGCGGCCGCCGACGCGCTGCTGCGCTCACCCGACGCGGCCGACCCCGCCTCCCGCCGCGCCGCGACGGCCCAGGCGCGCGCTGCGCTCGCCCGCTGCGCCGACGCCCTGCGGGAGGCGGCTGCGGAGCTCGCGGTGGCGCGGCGGGAGGCCGGGCGCTTCCCGGCGGGCCCGCAGTCGGTCGAGCCGTACGGCGACCCCCGCGACGTCGAGCACGGCCGCGAGCTCGTCGACCGGGCCGAGCAGGACCGCCGCGCGGCCGCCGCCGAGGCCGCCGCCGCCCGCGACGGGGCCGCGACGGCCGAGGCCGCCCGCCGCGCCGCCGAGGCGTCGGCGGAGGGGTTCCGGCACGTCGTGGCCGGGCTGGACGAGGGCGCCGCCGACGGGACCGAGCCGGGTGCGGCCCCGTTCTCGGGGGACGTCGACGCCGCGCTCGCGCGCTGGAAGGAGGCCCGGGCCGCGGTGCGCGAGGCCGCCCGCGACCGGGCCGGGGCCGAGCGCGCGGTGCGCGCCGCCGTCGACGCGGTGGCCCAGTTCGCGCAGGAGGCGCGCTTCTCCGCGGTGACCAGCCCCGTGCGCAGCCACCTGCTCGGCGTCGCCCGCGCCGACATGCCGGGCCTCGCCGCGGAGTGGGAGCAGGCCCTGCGGCCGCGGCTGCGCTCGCTCGAGGACGACCTCGCCACGATCGGCAGGCACCGCTCGGGCATCGTGACGCGGCTGCACGGGATGGTCGGCGAGGCGCTGCGCACGCTGCGGCTCGCGCAGCGGCTCTCCGAGCTGCCCGAGGGCCTGTCGGACTGGTCGGGGCAGCAGTTCCTGCGCATCCGCTTCGACGAGCTCGACGACGCCGACCTGGTCCGCGAGCTCGGTGAGGTCGTCGACCGCACCGCGACCGAGCGCTCGGGCAACGCCCGCGATCGCAGGGACGGCATGTCGCTGTTGCTGCGCGGCGTGCGCGCGGCGATGCCGAAGGGCGTGCGCGTGGAGATGCTCAAGCCCGACGCGGTGCTGCGCACCGAGCGGCTGCGCGTCTCGGAGATCCGCGACGTGTTCTCCGGCGGGCAGCAGCTCACGGCCGCGATCGTCCTGTACTGCACGATGGCCGCCCTGCGCGCCCACCAGCGCGGGCAGGGCAGGCGCCCGCACGCGGGCGTGCTGTTCCTGGACAACCCCATCGGGCGCGCGTCGGCGGGCTACCTGCTCGAGCTGCAGTTCGGCGTGGCCCGCGCGCTGGGCGTCCAGCTCGTCTACACCACCGGCCTGTTCGACGCCGGCGCGCTGAGCGCGTTCCCGCTGATCATCCGGCTGCGCAACGACGCCGACCTGCGAGCGGGGCGCAAGTACCTGTCCGTCGACGAGCGGATCGCGCGGGGCCTCGCCGAGCTCGACCCGCCGGACGGCAGCGGCCGGATCGCGGCGGTCCGGGTGTTCCGCCGGCCCGCCCCGGCCGAGGTCACGGCGTAGCGGTCGGTGTCCCGGTCGGTGTCCCGGTCGGTGTCGCGGTCGGTGTCGCGGCCGGCGGCGCGATGTCGGTGCGGCTCGGCAGCGGCAGGATCGACGGCAGCACGTCGCGGCCCAGCCGCCGGATCGCGGCCACCGTCTCGTCGGTGCTCATCGTGGGCCACTGCGGGCGCACCAGCAGCGGGTCCACCGGCAGCGTGGTGACCAGCCCGGTGAGCTGCGCGACGACCTGGTCGGGGGTGCCGAGGACCACGTGGCCCTTCACGGCCTCGGCGAACTCCCGTTCGAGCTGGTCGGCGTCGAACACGTCCAGGCCGCGCTGCGCGTAGGTGACGTAGCGGCCCTTGGCCACGCGCGCGTACTCGGCGACCGCGGCCTCGGCCGAGTCGGCCACCAGCACGTTGCGGCGCAGCGGCTGCGGCCCGAACGGGATGCCCCGCTCGGCGAGGCCGGCGCGGACGAGCTCGTAGCGTTCGGCCACCGCGGGCGGCGGGAGCTCGGGCGGCACCGCGTACGCGGTGGCGTACCGGCCGGCCCGGCGGGCCCCCGCCTTCGCGAACCCGCCGACCCAGACGGGCGGGTGCGGCTGCTGCACCGGCTGGATGTGCGGGCGCACCGCGTCGAGGTGGAAGTGGCGGCCGTGGTGGGTCACCTCGTGCTCGGTCCACAGCCGGGGGAGCAGCTCGAGCATCTCGTCCAGCCGCGAGGCCCGCTCCGCGTACGGCACGCCGAGGTGGTCGAACTCCTCGGCGCGGTAGCCGAGCCCCACGCCGAACACCAGGCGCCCCTCGGTGACCACGTCGAGCGTCGCGATCTCCTCCGCGAGCAGCACCGGGTGGTACAGGGGCCCGATCATGACCTGCGTGACGAGCCGCGTGCCCGGCGACGTGTGCGCGGCCAGCCGGGCGAGCCAGGGCACCGGCTGCATCCACCGCAGGTCGCCGTAGAGGAAGTGCTGGCCGATCGCGATGTGGGAGAACCCGTTCTGTTCGGCCTCGCCGACGATCCGCAGCACGTCCTGGAGCTGCTGCGCGGGCGGCACCGACCGCGGGACGTCGCTGAGCAGCATGCCGACCTGGACCACGCGACCACCAGTCTTCCATGCGATTGATGCGCATCAATCTAGGGTGGGGTGCACCCGGACACAAGAGGTCGCACCAATATCAGGGTTTGGGGCACGGTCCGGATACCCTGCACACATGGAAGCAGCAGCGCGCGCCCGCCCGGCCGGTTCACCGCCGCGGCCGATCAAGCGCGGTGCCAAGGTGGCCGAGGCCCTCGCGCAGGAGATCGTGCACGAGATCGTCTCGCGGAAACTGCCCCCGGGCACCCTGCTGTCGTCCGAGGCCCAGATGCTCGAGGACTACGGCGTCGGCCGGGGTTCGCTGCGCGAGGCGTTGCGGATCCTCGAGGTGCACGGCCTGATCACGATGAAGCCGGGACGCAACGGCGGGCCCATGGTCATCGAGGTCGGCACCCGCGACTACGGGCGGATGTCCACCCTCTTCTTCCACCTCGGTGGCATGACGTTCCAGCAGCTGATCGAGGCCCGGCTCATCCTGGAGCCGATGATGGCCCGCCTGGCCGCGGAGCGGCGCGGGCAGGAGCTGGCGGGTGGGCTCGCCGACCCGGAGACCACGCAGGTCGACGACGACCGCATCTACTTCGAGGCCACCAACGAGTTCCACCGCACCGTGGCCGCGATGTCGGGCAACCCGGTGCTCAACCTCATCAGCGTCTCGCTCGAGGACATCTTCCGCGACCAGGTCAGCGGCGCCCTGTCGCCGAAGGAGGAGCGCAAGCACGTCCTCGAGGTCCACATCGCCATCGCCGAGGCGATCGCCTCGGGGCGCGCCGACGAGGCCGAGCGGCTCATGCGCGAGCACATGCAGGAGTACGCCGACTGGGTGCGGCGGCGCCGCCCCGAGCTGATGGAGAAGGTCATCGACTGGCGGTGACCGGCGGGGGGCTCACCGCCCCCGCCACACCGGCGCCCGCTTCTCGGTGAACGCCCGAGCGCCCTCCTTCGCGTCCTCGGACTCCCGCACCGGGGCGTAGATCTCCCACTGCCGGGCGAACGCCTCCGCGGCGGGCCACTCCTGGCCCTCGGTGAGGATCCGCTTGGTGCCCCGCACCGCGAGCGGCGCGTTCGCGGCGATCCGCTCCGCCAGCTCCAGCGCCGCGGGCAGCGCCTGCCCGTCCGGAACGAGCCGGTTGACCACGCCTGCGGCGTGCGCCTCGGCCGCGCCGATGCGGTCGCCGGTGAGCGCCCACTCGGTGGCCTTCGGCAGCCCGGCCTTGCGGGGCAGCCGCAGGAGCCCGCCGCCGCCCGCGATGAGCCCGCGCTTGACCTCGGGCAGCCCGAACGTCGCGCCCTCCCCGGCGACGATCAGGTCGCAGGCCAGCGCGATCTCGAACCCGCCCGCGAGCGCGGGCCCCTCCACCGCGGCGATCAGCGGGGCGGCGGGCGGCCGCTCGACGATCCCGGCGAAGCCGCGGCCGGGCACGTGCGGCCTCTCCCCGGCGAGGAACGCCTTGAGGTCCATCCCGGCGCTGAACACCCCGCCCGCGCCCGTGATCACCCCGACGCACAGGCCCGGGTCCCCGTCGAGCTGGTCCATCGCCGCGCCGATGAGCGTCGCCGCCGCCGTGTTGATCGCGTTCTTCACCGCGGGCCGGTCGATCGTCACGACGAGCACCGCACCCCGGCGCTCGACGGTCACCTCGGTGCTCATCCCTGTGCTCACCTCTGCGCTCACTTCTGGGCTCACCTCGGGGGCATCCGGATCGCGCCGTCGAGCCGGATCGTCTCGCCGTTGAGCATCGGGTTGTCGACGATCGCGAGCGCGAGGCGGGCGAACTCGTCCGGTCGGCCGAGGCGGCGCGGGTGCGGCACCGCCTGGGCCAGCGACTCCTTCACGGTCTCGGGCAGCCGGGCGAGGATCGGCGTGTCGAACGTGCCGGGCGCGATCGTGCACACCCGGATCTGCCTGCTCGCGAGGTCGCGCGCGGCCACGAGCGTGAGACCGACGATGCCCGCCTTCGCCGACGCGTAGGGCAGCTGCCCGATCTGGCCCTCCCACGCCGCCACCGAGGCGGTGAGCACGCAGACCCCGCGCTCGCCGTCCACCGCCTCGTGCGCGGCCATGCGCGCGGCGGCCTGGCTGAGCACGTTGAACGTGCCGATCAGGTTGACGCGCACGACCGACTCGTACAGCTCGAGCGACCCGGGCCTGCCCTCCTTGTCGACCACGCGCAGCGCGCCGCCGCGTCCCGCGCAGTGCACCAGCGTGCGCAGCGGCGCGAGCTCGTCGGCCGCGGCCACGGCGGCCGCGACCGCGTCGGGATCGGTGACGTCGGCCGGCGCGAACCACGTCTTGCCGCCGAGCTCGCGCGCCACCTGCGCGCCCGCCGACGAGGGCAGGTCCACGATCACGGTGGGCACCCCGCGCTCGACCAGCCGGCGCGCGGTCGCCCGGCCGAGCCCGGAGGCCCCGCCGGTCACGAGGGCCGACCCGATCGTGACGTCCATTCAGTTCCTCCCGTAGCTCTCCAGCACCATGGCGTTCGCCATGCCGCCGGCCTCGCACATCGTCTGCAGCCCGTAGCGGCGCCCGGTGTCCTCCAGGAACCCGAGCAGCGTGGTCGTGAGCCGCACCCCGGACGCGCCCAGCGGGTGGCCGAGCGCGATCGCGCCGCCGCGCGGGTTGAGCACCTCGTCGTCCACCCCGAACTCCGCTTGCCACGCCAGCGGGACGGGCGCGAAGGCCTCGTTGACCTCGACCGCGCCGATGTCGTCCAGGTGCACCCCGGACCGGGCCAGCAGCTTGTGCGTCGCGGGGATGGGGCCGGTGAGCATGAGCACCGGGTCGTCCCCGGTGACGGCGGTGGCGACGACCCGCGCCCGCGGCGTGAGCCCGAGCGTCTCCGCGCGCTCCTCGCTCGTCACGAGGATCGCGGCGGCGCCGTCGGTGATCTGGGACGCGTTGCCCGCGGTGATCTTGAAGTCCAGCTCGGGGAAGCGCGCCGCGTGCGGGCTCGCCGCGAACGCGGGCGGGAGCGCGGCGAGCTTCTCCTCGGTCGTGGCGGGACGGATGCTCTCGTCGGCGCGCACCACCCCGCTCGGGGTCTCGATCGGCACGATCTCGCGGTCGAACGCGCCGTCGGCCGCCGCGGCCGCGGCCCGCCGGTGCGAGCGGGCGGCGTAGGCGTCCAGCTGGGCGCGGGTGAAGCCCCACTTGTGCGCCACCAGCTCGGCCGAGATCCCCTGCGGCACCAGCCCGGGCGGGTAGCGGCGGGCGACCTGCGGGCCGTGCGGGTCGGCGTCGCCGCGCGCGGAGCCCATCGGCACCCGGCTCATCGACTCCACGCCCGCGGCCACCACGACGTCGTAGGCGCCGGCGACGACGCCCTGCACCGCGAAGTCGAGCGCCTGCTGGCCCGAGCCGCACTTGCGCTCGATCGTCACCGCCGGGACGTGTTCGGGCCACCCCGCCGCCAGCACGGCCTGCCGGCCCGGCGTGGCCGACTGCTCGCCGTTCTGACCGACGCAGCCGACCAGGACGTCGTCGACGATGCCGGGGTCGATGCCGGTGCGGGCGGCCAACCCCGCGAGCACCTGCGCGAGCAGGTCGACCGGGTGCACCTGGGAGAGGGCCCCGCCGGGCTTCCCCCGGCCCATGGGGCTGCGGACGGCGTCGACGAGCACGGCGGCGGGCATGGTTGACACCATAACCATGCGCACCAATAACATGGAAACTGTGACTTTCGACCTGCCCGCCCGGCACCGGGAGCTGCGGGGGCGCGCCCGCGAGGTGGCCGAGGAGGTCCGGTGGCGGGCGGGTGAGGCCGACGCCGCGACCGACATCGACCCGGTCCTGCGCGACGCGCTGCGCGCGAGCGGCCTCGTCGCGCTCGCCGTGCGCTCCGATCCCGGGGAGGCCGTCGATCCCCTCGCCGTCACCGTCGTGCGGGAGGCGTTCGGCGGCGTCTCGGCCCACCTCGACTCGCTCTTCGCGATGCAGGGCATCGGCAGCTACGCCCTCGCCGTGGCCGGCAGCGCCCGCGTCCAGAAGGAGTGGCTGCCGCGCGTGGCCGCCCTCGACGCGATCGCCGCGCTCGGCCTCACCGAGCCCGAGGTGGGTTCCGACCTGCGCTCGATCACCACGACCGTCCGCGTCGACGGCGACGAGCTGGTGCTCGACGGGCGCAAGTCGTTCATCACCAACGCCCCCGCGGCCGCGTTCGTCACGGTGCTCGCGAAGGAGGGGGAGGGCTACTCGCTCGTCCTCGTCCCCACCGACGCGCCGGGCGTGTCGGTCGAGCCCGGGCCCGGCCTCATCGCCCCGCACGTGATCGGCGACGTCGTGCTCGACGGCGTCCGGGTGCCCGCCGACGCGCGGGTCGGCGAGCCGGGGCAGGCGTTCCCGCTGGTGCTGCAGACGCTCGCGACGTTCCGCGTCTCCGTGGCCGGCTCGGCCGTCGGGCTCGCGCAGGCGGCGCTCGACGAGGCCGTCGCGCACACGACCTCGCGCGAGCAGTTCGGCACCACGCTCGCCCGGCTCGGGCCGCTGCCGCAGATGCTCGGCACCTGCTGGACCGAGATCGAGCAGGCCCGGCTGCTGACCTACGCCGCCGCCACGAAGGCGGGCACCGACCCGCTCGGCGCGCTGCACTGGTCGTCGATGGCGAAGGTCGCCGCCACCGAGGCGGCCTGCCGGGTCGTCGACCGGTGCGTGCAGATGATGGGCCGGTTCGGCATCGTGGCCGGGTCCACCATCGAGCGGCTCTACCGCAACGCCCGCCCGATGCGCATCTACGAAGGCGGCAACGAGGTCCTGCTGGGCCAGCTCGCCAAGACGCTCACCCGCCCCCACTCCTAGAGGAGACCGATGTCGCTGCTCGCCGGGAAGACCGCACTCGTCACCGCAGGTGCGTCGGGCATGGGCCGCGCGTCCGCCGAGCTGTTCGCCCGCGAGGGCGCCCACGTCGTGGTGGTCGACGTCGCCGAGGACGCCGCGAAGGAGACCGTCGACGGGATCCTCGCCGCGGGCGGCTCGGCCAGCGCCGCGGTCGTCGACGTGCGCGACCTCGACGCGCTGAAGGCGCTGGCCGACCAGGTGCACCGCGATCACGGTGCGCTGCACGTGCTCTACAACAACGTCGGCATCCCCGGTGCCGCGACGCTCGACATCACCCCCGAGGAGTGGGACACCGCGCTCGAGATCAACGCGCGGGCGGGCTTCTTCCTCACCGGCTACCTCACCGAGGCGCTCACGGCCGCCGGCGGCGCGTCGGTGATCTTCACCAGCTCCACGTCCGGGCTGGTCGGCTCGCCGTTCAGCCCCCTCTACTCCTTCACCAAGGGCGGCATCATCGCGCTCGTGCGCTCCATGGCGCTCGCGTTCGCCGCCGACGGGATCCGGGTGAACGCGATCGCCCCCGGCACCGTCGAGACCCCGGGGCTGCCGGCGTTCTTCCGCGCGAGCCCCGAGGAGACCGAGAAGCGCAAGGCGGCGTTCGTCGCGACGATCCCCATGGGTAGGGCGGCCCAGCCGGAGGAGATCGCGAAGGTGGCGCTGTTCCTCGCGAGCGACCTGTCCAGCTACGTCACCGGCACGACCCTGCCCGTGGACGGCGGCCTGACCGCGAAGTAGCCGCTCAGACCAGGTCGCTGCGGCTCAGCACGCCGACCAGCTTCCCCCGGTCGACGACCGGAACCATCCGCAGCCCGTGCTCGGCGATGAGCAGGCGCGCGCTGGAGATCGGGTCGTCGGGGGAGAGGGTGATGACGTCCTTCGTCATGACCGAGCCGACGCTGCGCCCGTTCGTGCGCCCGGACAGCGGCTCCTTGCCGAGGATGTCGGCCTCGCTGATGATCCCCACGAGCCGGTTGGCGTCGTCGACCACCGGCAGCGACTTGTGCCGCAGCTCGACGAGGCGGTCGGCGACGGAGTCGATCGGCTCGAAGGCGCGGGCGGTGACGACCTCGGTGGTCATGGCCTCCCGCACCGGGCTCGTGTCGGGTGGGGTCGCGCGCTTGCGCCTGCCCGGCGGCGGGGCGACCAGCCGGTCGAGGTCGTCCCGCTTCACCCGGTGGACCAGCCGCGCCAACGGGTTCTGCCGGTTCCGCGCGCGCAGCAGGTCGCTGCGCGTGACGACCCCGACCAGCGTCTGCCCGTCCACCACCGGCATGACCCGCAGCTCGCCGTACGAGCGCAGCCGGTGCGCCAGCAGGTTCAGGCTGGCCCGTGGTGGCACCGACAGCGGGTCGGGGTTCATCACCGCCCCGACCCGCACGTCGTCCGAACCGCCCTCCTCGCGGTGCCGCAGCACGTCGATCAGGCTGATCATCCCCACGAGGCGGAACCTCCGGTCGATGACCGGCAGGGCGCTGTAGCGCAGCTCCGTCATCTTGTGCACCGCCACCGACACGGGGTCGTCCGGGCCGACCGTGACGACCCGGGTGGTCATGACATCACGGGCGCGCAGAGCCATGGGACGACCGTAGTCGCGGGGGGCGACGATGTGGACCATCTGAGCGACCGGCGGTGGTGGGATGGTCACCGGCTGCGAGTTTTGCCTGGTATGCGCAGTGCCTGGACGCCTCCTGGGACGCCGCGCAGGGTGCGGGCGCCGCGTGGGGGCCTCACTTCGGGGTTCCGCTGTCAGGTGGCACCCCACCGCATCGGGCGCGTCGACAACGGGCGTGCCCCTCGAGTCGGGTACGGCCGCCCACGCAACCACGCTTCTCGGTGGTGAACCCGACCCGGCCACCCACCCGAGGCGACACGACGTCGACCCCGTGCTGCTCGCCTCCGACCAGCAGCTCCCGCAAAAATATGCGCATGATGACTAGCGTGATCAGGGTCGGTCTGGCTACGGTCACCGCGGGCGCGACGGGGCGCCGCCGGGACGGAGGTTGATGCCGTGCAGACCGTGGGAGCGCTGCTCTGGGAGCCGGGGACCCGCTCGGGGTGGAGCGTGGAGGAGATCGAGCTCGACCCGCCCAAGGCGAACGAGGTGCTGGTCAAGCTGACCTCCTCGGGCATCTGCCACAGCGACGACCACCTCGACACGGGGGACATCCCGCTCGACTGGGCGCCGATCCTCGGCGGGCACGAGGGCGCCGGGGTGGTCGTCGAGGTCGGGCCGGAGGTGCACGACCTGCGGGAGGGCGACCACGTGGTGCTGTCCTTCCTGCCGTCGTGCGGCACGTGCCGGATGTGCGTCTCGGGGCGCGCGAACATGTGCGACCTCGGCGCCGGGGTGCTCGCCGGCCGGGCGCCGGACGGCACGCACCGCATCCACGCGCGCGGCAAGGGCGTCGGCGCGATGAGCTACCTCGGCACGTTCGCCCCGTACGTGGTGGCGCCCGCGGCGGCCACGGTCAGGATCGACCCGGAGATCCCGCTCATGCCCGCGTCGCTCATCGGGTGCGGGGTGCCGACGGGCTGGGGCTCGTCGGTGTACGCGGCGGACATGCAGCTCGGCGACACCGTCGTGGTCTTCGGGACGGGCGGGGTCGGCATGAACGCGGTGCAGGGCGCGGTGCACCGCGGCGCGAAGAACATCGTCGCGGTCGACCCGGTGGCGTTCAAACGGGACACGGCGAAGGAGTTCGGCGCCACGCACGCCGTCGCCACGCACGCCGAGGCGGCGAGCCTGGTGGAGCAGATGACGAACGGGCAGGGCGCCGACCGCGTGATCATCACGGTGGACGTGGCGCGCGGCGAGATCGTCGAACAGGCCAACCAGCTCACCCGCCGCGGCGGGGTCATCGTGCTCACCGCCGCCGCGCCGGTGCAGCAGCGGGACGTGCAGTTCGACCTGTTCACGTTCGCGATGTCGGGCAAGCGGCTGCAGGGCTCGCTGTACGGCACGACCCGGTCGCGCAACGACATCCCGCTGCTCGCGGACCTGTACAAGCGCGGCCGGCTCAAACTCGACGAGCTGATCACGAAGACCTACCGGCTCGAGGACATCAACGAGGCCTTCGCCGACCTGCGGGACGGCAAGAACCTCCGCGGCGTCATCGTCTACGAGGGCTTTCGGCCATGAGGGGAACCCGTTGGCTCCGGGCGGCCGGAGCGCTCCTGATCGCGATCGGCGCCACCGCGTGCACGGCGCCGGGTGGCCAGGCCGGCGCCCCGGCCGGCGCGAGCGGCGGCGGGGGAGGGGAGGGCCTGCCGCCCACCATCAAGATCCTCTCCACCCGGGCGCTCACCGGGCCGGTCTCGTTCGCCGGGATCAACGCCCAGAAGGGCATCGACCTCGCGGTCGAGCGGATCGCGCAGGACGGGCTGCTCGGCGGCAGCACGCTCGAGATCGAGACGAAGGACGTGGCCGCGAGCACCCAGGAGGCGGCGAGCGCCGCGAGCCAGGCCATCGCCGACCCGTCCTACGCCGCGATCCTCGGCCCGGAGGCGAGCGCGCAGGCCGCGGCCGTCTCGCCGATCGCGCAGAGCGCGGGCATGCCGGTCGTCTACGTCCAGGCGGGCAGCGAGGGCGTGCTCGTCGGGGACTACACGTTCCGGGTGACGCCGCCCGCGCAGTCGTACTTCGCCCTCGTGGGCGCCCACCTCGCCGGGAAGGGCGTGCGGACGGCGTCGGTGCTGTTCAACAGCGGCAACCCGACGCTCGTCGAGCTCGGCCAGAAGGCGGTGCCCGCGCTGGGGGAGCAGCACGGCTTCCAGGTCGTCGGGTCCGCCGGGGTGGAGGTCACCGCGCAGGACTTCACCACCGCCGCCTCGCAGATCGCCGGTCAGGGGCCGGACGTCGCGTTCCTGATGCTGACCGGGCCGCAGAGTCCCGTCGCGATCACGCAGCTGCGGCAGGCGGGGTTCACCGGCGAGATCGTCGGGATGAGCGCCATGGGCGCGGGCAACCTCGCGCCCGCGGGAGAGCAGGCGGCGGGCGCGATCTGGCCGACCAACTTCACCGCCACCCAGGCCGCCCCGACCTCGCAGGAGTTCGTGCGCGCTTACCAGGCCAAGTACGGCGGGGAGATGCCGAACAACTACGCGGCCGAGGCCTACGACGCGGTGTGGTTCATCGCCCGCGGCATCGCGCGGGCGAACAGCGTCGACCGGGCCGCCGTGCAGCAGGGCCTGGCCGCGATCGCGGCGGAGGGGTTCGCCGGGGCGCAGGGCGACATCACGTTCGACGGCCACGACGCGCGCGTGCCCGGCGTGCTGGTGCGCTGGGACGGCGCGGGCGAGGCCGTCCTCGAGGACGGCACCCCCTGAGATGGCCCAGGACGTCCTGAACGCCCTCACGCTCGGCTCGCTCTACCTGCTGTTCGCGCTCGGGATGAGCCTCGCGTGGGGCACGATCGGCGTGCTGAACTTCGCCCACGGCTCGATCTTCATGTTCTCCGCCTTCGGTGCGCACCTCGCGGTGCAGGCGGTGCCGCTGCCGATGCCGGCCATGATCGCGATCGGGGTCGGCATCGGCGCGGTGCTGTCGCTCGCGGTGCAGGTGCTCGCGTTCGAGCCGATCCAGCGCCGCGCCGCCGACGCCCACACGGCGCAGCTGCAGATCATCGTGGCCGGCATCGGGATCGCCGGGATCCCGCTCGCCGTCGCCCAGTACGTGACGCGCAGCGTGCCGTTCGGCTACTCCGCCGGGACGTTCGAGGTGACGGTGCACGACCTGGGGCCGGTGCGGGTCACCGACGTCCAGGTCGTGATCCTCGTGGCCGCGCTCGGCATCGCCGGGCTCATCGCGTGGTGGCTGCGCGCCGCCCGGGCGGGCCTCGCGCTGCGGGCGATCGGCGTGGACGCGGAGGTCGCCGCGATGATGGGCGTCGACCGGCGCAGGCTCGCGCTGCTGACGATGGCGGTCGCGGGCGGGCTCGCCGGGCTCGCCGGCGTGCTGCTCACCTACCACCTCGGCTCGATCGCCCCCGAGACCGGCGACGCGTTCCTGCTCAAGGCGTTCGCCGCGATCATCCTCGGCGGCGTCGGCAGCATCGCCGGGGTCGTGATCGGGGCGATGGTGCTCGCCGGCATCGAGACGCTCGTGCTGGTCACCACGTCCGGCACGTGGGCGCCCGCGATCGCGTTCGGCGTGCTGTTCGCGATGCTGCTGGTCCGCCCGCGCGGCCTGCTGGGCCGCATGGAGGTGCGCCGCACGTGACGACCTGGTTGTCCTCCCACGCGGTGCTCGTCCAGTCGACGCTGGTCTCCCTGCTGCTCGCGCTGTCGATCCAGGTCCCGCTGCGGGCCGGGGTGTTCTCGTTCGCGGGTGTCGGCAGCTACGCGATCGGCGCGTACGCGGCCGCGATCATGACGATCCGCCTGCAGGTGGCTCCGGTGTTCGCGATCGGCGTGGGCGTCGTGATCGCCGCCGTGGCCGGGTACCTGCTGGCGCTGCTCGTGGCCCGCCTCGCCGGCCTCTACCTGGGCATGGCCACGATCGCGTTCGCGCTGTTCCTCGGCGTCGTCGCGGTCAACGGCGGGGAGCTGACCGGCGGGGCCACCGGCCTGTACGGGGCGATCAGCACGCTCACCACGGGGCACGTCGTCGCGATCACCGGCATCGTCGTCCTGCTGCTCGCCGTGAGCGAGCGGGGGGCGTTCGGGCGGCGCGTCGACGCCGTCCGCGAGGACCCGCAGCTCGCGGTCTCGCTCGGCATCGACGTGGGCCGGGTGCGGCGGCGGGTGTTCGTGGTGAGCGGCGCGCTCGGCGCCTGCGCGGGCGGGATGAACAGCCTGCTGCGCACCACGGTCTCGCCGGAGACGATCGGCTTCCACCTCGTGGTCACCGCGCTCACGATGATCATCGTCGGCGGGGCGCTGTCCTGGGCGGGCGCCGCGATCGGCGCCGTGATCTTCACGTGGCTGCCGACCGTGCTGCAGTTCGTCGGCGACTGGCAGCCGGTGGTCTACGGCGTGCTCGTGGCGCTGGCCGCGGTCTACATGCCGACCGGCCTGCTCGGGGTCGCGCAGTCGGCGTGGCGGCGGGCCCGGCGGCGCGGCCTGCCCGCGGACGAGCAGGACCGCCCGCAGGCCGACGACCCGGAGCGGGCGCTCGCCGCGCTGCAGGAGGCCCGGCCGTGACCGCGCCGGTGATCGCGCCGGTCCTCGCCACCGGCGACGTGGCCGTCCACTTCGGCGGGATCAAGGCCGTCGACGGGATCGACCTCGCCCTCGCCACGGGCGAGATCCTCGGGATCCTCGGACCCAACGGCTCCGGCAAGAGCACGCTGCTCGCCGCCGTCACGCGGCTCGTGCCGCTCACCCGGGGCAGGCTCACCCTCGACGGCGCCGACTACACCACCGCCCCGCCGCACCGGCTCGCCCGGCGGGGGATCGCGCGCACCTTCCAGACCGTCCGGCTGCTGGGGGACCTCACCGTGCTCGAGAACGTCCAGCTCGGCGCGGACCTGCACGCGGGCCGCGCGGCCCGGCTCCGCGAGCTGGTGCGGCGCGGGGCCGTGCCGGAGGTCGCAGCCGCCGTGGAGCGCACCGGGATCGGCGACGTGCTCGACCGCCGCCCCGGCGAGCTGTCCTACGGCACCGCGCGGCGGGTGGAGATCGCCCGGGCGCTGGCGGCGCAGCCGCGGGTGCTGCTGCTCGACGAGCCGACGGCCGGGATGAACCACTCCGAGCGGCGGGAGGTCGCGGACCTGTTGCGCCGGCTGCGCGACGAGGGCCTCGCGCAGCTGCTCGTGGAGCACGACGTGCAGATGATGGTCGACACCTGCGACCGGCTGTTCGCGATGAACGAGGGCGTGGGCATCGCCGAGGGTGCCCCCGCCGACGTCGTGCGCGAACCCGCCGTCCAGCGGGCCTACCTCGGGAAGGCGGCGCACGGTGCTGGAGATCGCTGACCTGCACGTCCGCTACGCCGCGGCCGCGGCCGTGCGCGGGGTCGACCTCTCCGCCGCCCCGGGCCGGGTCACCCTCGTGCTCGGCGCCAACGGGGCGGGCAAGACCAGCACCCTGCGGGCGGCCGCCGGGCTGGTGCCCGCCCACCGCGGTCGGATCGTGCTGGACGGCACCGACGTCACCGGGCGCCCGCCGCACGCCGTGGTCCGCGCGGGCATGGTGCTCGTGCCCGAAGGCAGGCGGGTGTTCGCGCCGCTGACGGTCGAGGAGAACCTCGTGCTGGGCGGCTACACGGTGCCCAAGGCCCGCTCGCGCGAGCTCGTCGAGCGGGTGTACGAGCTGTTCCCCATCCTGCGGGAGCGCCGCGACGGACCCGCGGGCCTGCTGTCGGGCGGCGAGCAGCAGATGCTCGCGTTCGGCCGGGCGCTGATGGCGCAGCCGCGCGCGGTGCTGCTCGACGAGCCGTCGATGGGGCTGGCGCCGGCGATGGTCGAGGCCGTACTCGGCGCCGTCCGCGAGATGGCCGACTCCGGGATCGCGGTGCTGCTCGTCGAGCAGAACGCCGAGGCGGGCCTCGCCGTGGCCGACGAGGTCGTCGCGATGGCCCGCGGCGAGGTCGTCTTCCGCGGCGCCGCCGAGCTCGCCCGCTCGCACACCCCGTCCTCCGGGTGTTCCTCGGGGAGGCGGCCCTGGCCAACAAACTCTAATCATGATTAGATTATCGGGACGGAGGTGACATGCGGACCTACACCGATCTCGTGCCGGCCTTCCCCGACCAGGACGACTGGGCCCCCCCGACCGCCCTGCGCCACCACGCCGCCCGGCGGCCCGACGCGGTCCTGCTCGACCTGCCCGAGGAAGGGGTCACCTTCACCTACGGCGAGGCGCTCGCGCAGGCGGAGTCGGTGGCCGACCGGCTCGCCGAGGCCGGCGCCGAGCCCGGCGACCGGGTGCTCGTGATGGCCGCCAACTCCTCGCAGTTCCTGCGCACCTGGCTCGGCACGGGCATCGGCGGCACCGTCGAGGTCCCGATCAACACCGCCTACGAGGGCGTGTTCCTGGCCCACCAGCTGAACGTCGCGGCCCCGCGCTGGGCGGTGATCGACGACGTGCACGCGCCGAAGTTCCTGGGCGTCGCCGACGCCGCGCGCGTGATCGAGCGCTTCTGGGTGATCGACACCGGCTCCCGCGAGCAGGCGATCGACGCGCTGCGCGCGGCGGGCTGGGCGGCCGATCCGTGGGAGGAGCTCGCGCGCGGCGCCCGGCCCGGGGCCCGGTTCCCCGACGTGCGGCCGCACGACCTCGCCTCGATCTTCTTCACCTCCGGCACCACGGGCCCGTCGAAGGGCGTGGCGATGCCGCACGGGCAGATGTTCTTCTTCGGCGAGGAGGTCGTGAGCCTGCAGCGGCTCACGCCCGACGACGTCTATTTCACCTGCACGCCGCTCTTCCACGGCAACGCCCAGTTCATGGCGGCCTACCCGGCGCTGATCGCCGGCGCCCGGGTGGTGTGCCGGCCGAGGTTCTCGGCGAGCCGGTGGGCCGAGCACCTGCGCGTTTCAGGGGTCACCGTCACCAACCTCATCGGCGTGATGATGGACTTCATCTGGAAGCAGCCGCGGCGCCCCGACGACGCGGACAACCGGCTGCGCTCGGTGTTCGCGGCGCCGACGGCCAGCTCCATCCTCGCCGGGTTCAAGGAGCGGTTCGGGATCGAGGCGTTCGTCGAGGTCTTCGGGCTCACCGAGACCAGCGCGCCGATCCTCGCGCCCTACGGCGAGGACCGGCCGCCGGGGGCCGCCGGGTTGCTCGCCGCGGACTGGTTCGACGTCCGCCTCGTCGACCCCGAGACCGACCGGGAGGTGCCGGTCGGGGAGGTCGGCGAGCTGGTCGTGCGGCCCAAACACCCGTGGACGTGCTCGCTGGGCTACTACGGCATGCCGGACAGGACCGCCGAGGCGTGGCGCAACCTGTGGTTCCACACCGGCGACGCGCTGCGCAGGGACGCCGACGGCTGGTTCTACTTCGTCGACCGCTACAAGGACGCGCTGCGCCGCCGCGGCGAGAACATCAGCTCCTACGAGGTCGAGCAGGCGCTGCTGGGCCACGACGCCGTGGTCGAGTGCGCCGTGATCGGGGTGGCCGCCGAGGTCGAGGCGGGGGAGGACGAGGTGATGGCCTACCTCGTCACCAACCGCCCGGTCGACCCGCGCGAGATCTGGGAGTTCTGCACCGGGCGGGTGCCCGCGTTCGCGGTCCCGCGGTTCGTCCGGATCGTCGAGGCGCTGCCGAAGACCCCGTCCGAGCGGGTGCAGAAGGCGAAGCTGCGCGAGCTCGGCGTCACCCCGGACACCCACGACCGGCTCAGCGCGGTGGGGGTCTAGATGGACTTCACCGAGGACCCCACCCACCGCGAGATCCGCGAGGCCGTGCGGGCGCTGTGCAAACGGTTCCCGGACGAGTACTGGATGGAGCGCGACACCGCCCACGAGTTCCCGTGGGAGTTCTACGACGCGGTGCGCGACGCCGGCTGGCTCGGGCTCACGATCCCCGAGGAGTACGGCGGCGGCGGGCTCGGGGTCACCGAAGCGGCGATCGTCGAGCACGAGATCGCCGCCTCCGGCGCGGGCATGAACGGCTGCAGCGCCGTGCACATCGGGATCTTCGGCTTCCACCCGGTGATCGAGCACGGGTCGGAGTCGCTGAAGCGCCGGTTCCTGCCCCGGGCCGCCCGCGGGGAGCTGCACGTGTCGTTCGCGGTGACCGAACCGGACGCGGGCACCGACACCACCAACATCTCCACCGCGGCCCGCAAGGTCGACGGCGGCTGGTCCGTCACCGGCAAGAAGGTGTGGATCACCAAGGCCCAGGAGAGCACGCGGATGCTGCTCCTGGCCCGCACCGCGCCCAAGGACCCGGAGCGCAGGACCGAGGGGCTCACCCTCTTCTTCGCCCCGATCGACCGGGAGAAGGTGCAGGTCAGGCCGATCCCGAAGCTCGGCCGCAACGCCGTCGACACCAACGAGCTGTTCATCGACGAGCTGTTCGTCGCCGACGAGGACGTGGTCGGCGAGGTCGGCCGCGGGTTCCGCACCCTGCTCGGCGGGCTCAACGCCGAGCGCGTGATCAGCGCCAACGCCGCGCTCGGCATCGGCGAGGCCGCCCTGCGCCGGGGTGTGGAGTACGCCAGGCAGCGCGAGGTGTTCGGCCGCCCGATCGGGCAGAACCAGGGCATCGCGTTCCCGCTCGCCGAGGCCCGGATCAAGCTGGACGCCGCGCGGCAGGTGGCGCAGCACGCCGCCTGGCTGCTCGACCGCGGGCTGCCGTGCGGGCGGGAGGCGAACGCCGCGAAGTACCTGTGCGCCGAGGCCGGCTTCTTCGCCGCCGACGCCGCGCTGCAGGCCCACGGCGGGTTCGGCTACGGCAAGGAGTTCCACGTCGAGCGGTACTTCCGCGAGGCGCGGCTCATGCGGATCGCGCCGATCAGCCAGGAGATGGTGCTCAACTACACGGCCGAGCACGTGCTCGGGCTGCCCCGGAGTTACTGACATGCAGCCGTACCGCTCGATCCTGTTCGTCCCCGGGCACAAGCCGGCCTGGGTGGACAAGGCGCTCGCCTCCGGCGCCGACTGCGTGGTGCTCGACCTCGAGGACTCGGTGCCCGCCGAGCTCAAGGCGGGCGCCCGGGCCACCGTCGCGGACTCGATCCGCCGGATCCGCGAGCACGACGACCGCGTGGGCGTCTTCGTGCGGGTCAACCCGCTCGACACCCGCACCACCGGCGCCGACCTGGAGGCCGTCGTCGTCCCCGGGCTCACCGGCGTGTTCGCGCCGAAGATCACCTCGGCCACGGACGTGCTGCGCTACGACGCGCTGCTGGACCACTTCGAGGAGCGCAACGGGGTCGACGGCCTGCAGTACATCGTGCCGGTCGAGACGATCGGCGCGATCCAGGAGGCCCGCGCCATCGCGACGGCGTCGCGGCGGGTCGGCGCGATGATCGGCCCGACCGCGGAGCACGCCGACATCGCCCGCGCCGTCGGCTACCAGTGGACGCCCGGCGGTGCGGAGACGCTCTACCTGCGCAGCCGCATCCTGCTCGCCAGCCGGGAGGCCGGGATCCACCCGCTCACCGGGCTGTGGGAGCGCCTCGACGACCTGTCCGGGCTCAAGGCGTTCGCCGAGCACGGCCGCAGGCTCGGGTTCCGGGGCATGATCGCGATCCACCCGAGCCACGTCCCGATCGTCAACGAGGCCTTCTCCCCGACGCCGGAGGACATCGCGTTCCACGAGGGCCTGCTCGCCGCCTACGAGGAGGCCGCCGCCGCGGGCCACGGCGCCGTGCGCTACCGCGGCGTCCACATCGACAAGGCGCACGCCGACACCGCGCGCGAATGGCTCGCGCACGCGCGCTCGATCCCGGGGGTGGAGCGGTGAGGGGGCTGTACTTCGAGGAGTTCGAGGTCGGGCGGGTCTACCGGCACCCGTTCACCCGGACCGTCACCGAGTCCGACAACGTGCTGTTCACGTCGTTGACGATGAACCCGCAGCCGCTGCACCTCGACCACGAGTTCGCCAAGGGCACCATCCACGGGCGGCCGGTGTTCAACAGCCTGTTCACCCTCGCCCTGGTCGGCGGCTTCCACGTCATGGAGCTGACCTTCGGCACCACGCTGGGCAACCTCGGCTACGACGAGGTCACGTTCCCGCACCCGGTGTTCGCGGGCGACACCCTGCGCGGGGAGACCACGATCCTGGACAAGCGCGAGAGCAGGAGCCGCACCGACAGCGGGATCGTGTGGTTCGAGCACCGCGGCTACAACCAGCACGACCAGCTGATCCTGGTCTGCAAGCGGGCCGGCCTCATGGCCAAGCGGCCCGAGAACGGCGGCAGCAACCCGGAGGTGGGGAACGCATGACCACGGACCTGCGGCACTGGGTGCCGACGGCCCGCGACCTGACGATCGGCGGGCGCGCCGTCCCGGGCGCCGGCCCCGAGATCGAGGCGGTCAACCCGGCCACCGAGGAGGTCACCGCCACGGTCGCGACGGCCGGCCTCGCGCAGGTGGACGAGGCCGTGGCCGCGGCGCGGCGCGCCTTCCCGGCGTGGGCGGCCGCGTCGCCCGCCGAGCGCAGCGCCGCCCTGCACCGGCTCGCCGACCTCATGGAGCGCAACTCCGAACGGCTCGCCGCCGCGATCGTCAACGAGGTGGGCACGCCGATCGCGTTCGCCGAGATCATGCAGGTGCAGCTGGGGATCGCGCACCTGCGCTGGCAGGCCGAGGCGGCCCTGGTGGACCGCACCGTGGACCTGGGGGAGTGGCACGACCCGGTGCCCACGCGCTCCGTGGTGGCCTACCGCCCCGCGGGCGTGGTCGCCTGCATCACCGGCTACAACTACCCGCTCAACCTGGCTATCTTCAAGTTCGGCGCCGCGCTCGCCGCGGGCTGCACCGCCGTGCTGCTGCCCTCCCCGCGCACCCCGCTCACCACGTTGTGGCTCGGGGAGCTGTTCTGCGAGGCCGAGATCCCCGACGGCGTGCTCAACGTGGTGCTCGGCGGGCCGGAGGTCGGACAGCACCTCACCAGCCACCCGCTCGTGGACCGCGTCTCGTTCACCGGCTCCGACGCCGTCGGCGCGAAGATCATGGAACAGGCCGCGGCCGGGCTGAAGGGCGTGACGCTGGAGCTGGGCGGCAAGTCGCCGAACATCCTGCTGCCCGGCGTGGACGCGGCGGGCCTGGCCAAGGACATCCACCTGCGGTGGGCCCGCAACGGCGGGCAGGGCTGCGCCGCGCTCGCCCGGCTGCTCGTGCACGAGAGCCTCGTCGACGAGTTCCTCGGCGCCTCGAAGGAGGCGTTCACCGCGCTGAAGGTCGGCGACCCGTGGGACCGCAGCGTCAACATCGGCCCGATGATCCGCCCCGACCACCGGGCGCGGGTGCAGTCGTACATCGACGGCGCGCTGGTCGACGGCGGCGAGATCGTGCTGTCGCTGGACACGCCGGTGCCCGACCGCGGCTACTTCGTCAACCCGGTGGTGATCGGCGGCCTGCCGCACTCCGCGCGCGCCGTGCAGGAGGAGATCTTCGGGCCGGTGGCGGTGCTCGTCCCGTTCGCCGACACAGAGGAGGCGATCCGGCTCGCCAACGACACCGCCTACGGGCTCGCCGCCAACGTCTTCACCCCCGACGTCGAGCACGGCAAGGCGATCGCCGCCCGGCTCCGCTCCGGCACGGTGTGGATCAACGGCGGCGGCAACATGCGGCCCGACGCGCCGTTCGGCGGCTTCGGCCGCTCCGGCGTCGGCCGCGAGATCGGGGAGTGGGGCATCCGGGAGTACCTCGAGGTGCAGCACGTGCAGTGGAGGGTGTGAGGTGGCCCCACCGCTCCAGGGGATCACGGTGCTCGAGCTGGGCACCATGTACGCCGCGCCGACGGCGGGGCGGATGCTGCGCGACTTCGGCGCCCGGGTGGTCAAGGTCGAGGACCCGCGGGTCGGCGACTACGCCCGGCACTGGACGCCGCAGCACGAGGGCCTGTCGATCGGGTTCGCCCGCCTGAACGCCGGCAAGGAGTCGGTGGGGATCGACCTGCGCCGCTCGGAGGGCCGCGACCTGGTGCGCCGGCTCGCCGCTCGGGTCGACGTCGTGATCGAGTCGTTCCGGCCCGGCCGGATGGAGGAGTGGGGCCTGGGCTACGACGTGCTGTCCGCGGAGAACCCCGGCCTGGTCCTCACGCGCGTGTCCGGCTTCGGCCAGACCGGCCCCTACCGGGAGCGGCCCGGCTTCGGCACCGTGGCCGAGACCGCGAGCGGCTACGCGTTCGTCAACGGGTGGCCGGAGGGCCCGCCGACGTCGCCGCCGTTCGGGTTCGCCGACTCGATCGCCGGGCTCGCCGCCGCGTTCGGCACCACCACGAGCCTGCTGCGGCGCACCGCGACCGGGCGCGGCGACGTCGTCGACGTGGCCCTCTACGAGCCGTTGATGTTCATCATGGGCGACGTCATCCTCAACTACAGCGCGACCGGCTACGTGCAGCAGCGGGTCGGCAACGGCTCCGGCTCGGCGTCGCCGCGCGGCATCTACCAGGCGAGCGACGGGCACTGGCTCGCGATCGCCGCGTCCAACCAGTCGATCGCGATGCGGCTGTTCGACGCCATGGGCCACCCCGAGTTCCGCGAGGACCCCCGGTTCGCCACGAACCAGGCGCGGCTCGAGCACAACGACGAGCTGCAGCAGATCGTCACGGCGTGGGTGGCGGCCCGGCCGCGGGCGGAGGTCCTCGCCGACCTCGACGCGCACGAGGTCGTCGCCGCACCGGTCAACGACGCCGCCGACATCGTGGTCGACCCGCACTTCCGCGAGCGCACCCTCGTCGAGCTCGCCGGCACCGTGCTGGGCCCGGCGCTGGTGCCCGGGCCGGTGCTGCACCTGGACAGCTACGCGGGCCCGGTCTACGACGGCGTGCCGGAGATCGGCGAGCACACCGCGCCGGTGCTCGGCGAGCTGCTGGGCATCTCCGGGCAGGAGCTCGCCGCGCTCGACCAGGCCGAGGTCGTCGGCTCCAACCCCGCCCACGCCGCATGACCGGCGTCGACCTGACCGGGAAGGTCGCCCTCGTCACCGGCGGCAGCCGCGGGCTCGGCCGCGAGATCGTGTTCGGCTTCGCCGCGGCGGGAGCGGACGTCGTCATCGCCAGCCGCAAGCTCGCCAACTGCGAGAAGACCGCCGCCGAGGTGCGGGAGCGCAGCGGGCGGCGAGCGCTGGCGGTCGGCGCGCACGTCGGGCGCTGGGACGAGGTCGACCAGCTGGTCGAGCGCGTCTACGCCGAGTTCGGGCGGGTCGACGTGCTCGTCAACAACGCCGGGATGTCGCCGCGCTACGACACGGTCGCCGACGTCACCGAGGAGCTGTTCGACAAGGTCATCGGCGTCAACCTGAAGGGCCCGTTCCGGCTGGCGAGCCTGGTCGGCACCCGGATGGCGGCCGGTGACGGCGGGTCGATCATCAACATCAGCAGCACCGGGGCGGTGCACCCGCGGGCCGACATCGTGCCGTACGCGGCGGCGAAGGCCGGGCTGAACGCGATGACGGGCGGGCTCGCCCACGCGTTCGGGCCGTCGGTGCGGGTCAACGCGATCATGTGCGGCACGTTCCTCACCGACATCAGCGCCGCGTGGGACATGGACGCCTTCGCCCGGCGCGCGGCGACGTTCGCCCTGCGCCGCGGCGGGCGGCCCGCCGAGATCGTCGGCACCGCCCTGTACCTGGCGGGGGACTGGTCGTCCTACACCACCGGTGCGGTGATCACCGTGGACGGGGGCCAGCCGTGATCATCGACGTGCCCAAGATCATCGACGTGCACTGCCACGCGTGGCCGGACGCGATCGCCGAGAAAGCGCTCGGGCCGCGGGTGCCGCAGCTGCCGCGGGTCGGCGACGGGAAGCTGTCCAGCCTGCACGACGTCCTCGCCCGCTCCGGGGTGGACCGCGGCGTGCTGCTCGGCATCGCCGACAGCGCGAAGTACGTGGACCGGGTCAACGCGTTCGTCGCGCGCAGCCGGGGCGGCGACCTCCTCGGCTTCGGCACCGTGCACCCCGACCTCTCCGTCGAGGAGAACCTCGCGAGCCTGCGCCGCCACGGCATCCGCGGGGTGAAGCTGCACTCGCTGTTCCAGGGCTTCGCCTACGACGACGTGCGCGTGTGGGATCTTCTCGAGGCGTTCGGCTCGGAGATCGCGGTGATCGCGCACGTCGGCGCGGGTGGCGACCGGGAGAGCAACGAGCGCGCCACCCCGGGCATGATCCGCGCGATCGCCCGGCGGTTCCCGGACCTGAAGCTCGTCGCGTGCCACTTCGGCGGCTACCACCGCCTCGAGGAGGCCGAGGAGGAGCTGCTCGGCGAGAACGTCTACCTCGAGACGTCGTGGCCGCCGACGATGGCGCAGCTGGCGCCGGAGCGGGTCCGGGAGATCATCGGCAAGCACGGGGCCGAGCGGATCGTGTTCGGCTCGGACTGGCCGATGGCCGACCCGGCCGCCGAGATCGCCGCGATCCGCGGGCTCGGCCTCTCCGACGAGGCCACCGCGGGCATCCTCGGCGGGAACTTCGCCCGCCTCGTCGGGGTGGCGGCCGATGGGTGACGACGCCGTTGTCGTCGCGCAGCGCGGCGAGGCCACCTGGATCACGCTCAACCGCCCCGAGCGCCGCAACGCCTACGACCCGGCCATGGCCGAGGCGGTCGTCGCGGCGCTCGACTCCTCCACCCGCAGCCGCGCCGTGGTGATCACCGGGGCGCCGGGGGCGTTCTGCGCCGGCGGGGCGCTCGAGGACCTCTCCGCGCCGGACGTCACCGCGATGCGCGGCCTCTACCGGGGATCGCTGCGGCTGTTCGACGCGGTCCGCACCCACCCCCGCCCGGTGATCGCCGCGGTCAACGGGGCCGCGGCGGGCGGCGGCAACGAGCTGGTGGTGGCGTGCGACCTCGCGATCGCCGCCGAGTCGGCCACGTTCGGGCAGACCGGGCCCCGGGTCGGCAGCGCCCCCGTCACCGGCGCCACCAACGTGCTCGGCGTGCAGATCGGAGAGAAGCGGGCCAAGGAGATGGCGCTGCTCTGCCGCCGCTACAGCGCCGCCCAGGCCTTGGAACTGGGGTTGGTCAACGCGGTCGTTCCCGACGACGAGCTGGTCGCTGCCGTCGACGCGCTGGTCGACGAGCTCGCGGCGCTCTCGCCGCGCTACCTCGAGATCGCCAAGATCAGCTCGAACATCTGGTGGAACGCCGCCCGGGACTCGTTCACCAACGGCCTCGGCATGCTCGTGCAGGCCATCGGCAGCCCCGACATGGTCGAGGGGGCGGGGGCCTTCCTGGAGAAGAGGAGGCCCCGCTTCCCCGACCCGGACGCGTGAGCGTCCGCTACCTGCCGCTCACTCGGCGAGGAACTCGACCAGGAGGTCGCTGATCTCGTCGGCGTGCGTCCACAGCATGCCGTGCGGCGCACCCTCGATCTCGACGTAGCGCGCCTTCGGGAGGCGCTTGGTGAACTCCCGGCCGGTGTTGTCGATCGGCAGGATCCGGTCGCCCGTGCCGTGCACGATGAGCGCGGGGACGTCGACCTTCTCGATGTCGGCGCGGAAGTCGGTGTGCCAGGTCTGCACGACCGCCCACGAGGCGCGCGCCCCGGCGCCCGCCGCGACGTTCCAGCTGGCGCGCACGGCCTCCTCGCTGATGCGGGAGCCGAGGTTCTCGTCGAGGTTGTAGAAGTCCTCGTAGAACTTCGTGAACCAGGCGTACCGGTCGGCCTTCGCGGTGGCCTCGATGCCGTCGAAGACGCTCTGGTCCAGGCCGGTCGGGTTGTCCTCGGTCTTGAGCAGGTACGGCTCCAGCGAGGCCAGGAACACGGCCTTCGCCACGCGCTGCGATCCGTACCGGGCGATGTAGCGGGCCACCTCGCCGGTGCCCATCGAGAACCCGACGAGCACGACGTTGGTCAGGTCCAGGGTGGTCAGGACCTTGTTGAGGTCCTCGGCGAAGGTGTCGTAGTCGTAGCCGCCCGACGGCTTGCTCGACCGGCCGAACCCGCGGCGGTCGTAGGTGATGACGCGGTAGCCGGCGTCCAGCAGCCGTTCCTCCTGCTTCTCCCACGAGTCGCCGCTGAGCGGGTAGCCGTGGATCAGCACGACCGGCTGGCCGCTGCCGCGGTCGGTGTAGTGCAGGTTGATGTCGGCGCTGTTCTCCTGCCCGACGGTGATCGTTGGCATCTCCATCGCCTCTTCGTCTTCATCCGGTTGCCGGTTGGGACGTCACTGAAGCTATTACCGAACGACCGGTAATACAACGTGACGTACGAGACGTTGTAGCCATACCGTCCGTTCGGTAACGTCGTGGTGTGCCGCGTCCTCAGTCCGTGTCCGACGACGAGCTCTTCGAGCGCCTCGTGCAGGTCTTCCGCGTCTACGGCTTCGAAGGTGCGTCTCTCGGCGCGCTCGCCGAGGGTGCGGGGTTGCAGCGGGCGAGCCTCTACCACCGCTTCCCGGGCGGCAAGGTGCAAATGGCCGAGTCCGTGATGGAGTGGGTGCGGCGGATCTTCGTCGACGTCCTCGAGCCGATGCGGAGCGACCCCGACGTGCACGCGGGCGTCGTCGAGTCGGGCAGGCGGATCGCAGAGGTCTACGCGGGCGGCGCGCTGCCGTGCGTGCTGAACACGCTCACGCTGTCGGGCGCCCCGGAGTCGGTCCGCGCGGCGGCGGGGGAGATCACCGCGGCGTGGATCGACGCGATGGCCGCGGCCGCGGCCCGCGCCGGTGCCTCCCCGGAGGCGGCGCGCACCGCCGCCGAGGAGGCGTTCGTCCGCATCGAGGGCAGCCTCGTGCTGTCCCGGCTGTCCGGCGACATGAGCGCGTTCCAGCGCGTGATCGACGAGCTACCCGGGACGTTGCTGGGCGGGTCGCAGGCGGAGAGCTCGAAGCCCTCGTAGCCGTTCGCCGATGTAGGGCAGTGAACACCCGGGCTTGCCGGGCACGTTCGAGCCCGTGTACCAGAGCGGGCGAGCGCGCCGGTCATCGCATCGAAGCGGGTGGCGAACACGAGCGAGTCGAGCTCGTACACGCGCTCCGAGGTGCGGACGCCGGTCCGCGTGATCTCGACGAGGGGCGTCTCGCACAGGTTCACGAGCGTGACGTGCGGCAGGTTGCGCTGGAAGACCGTGAGCTCGGCGGCCTGCTCCGCGATCAGCGGGATCGCCTGCACGGCCGACGAGTCGATGCCGATCACGCCGATGCGCTGCCCGGTGACGTCCGCACCCTCGGCGGGCCAGTGCCCGATCCCGGCACCGCGGCTTGCATGGGGGTGTAGACGGGCGGAGGGCCCTTGGTAGGACTGGATTTGCTGAAGATCAAGCCCGGACCAAAAGGGCCCTCCGTGATCACCTATCGTGCCAGCCTCGACATCGCCCAGCCCATCGGCCGGTACCTGGCCCGGCTGCTGGCCGAGGAACGCGCCGCCCGCGGCACCCGCCGCGGCCGGCGCGGCCGGCGCGCCCTGTCGGTGTGGGGGCAGGCGGTGCTGGTGCTGCGCTGGTTCCGGGATGCCACCCCGCTCGCCCGGCTGGCCGTCGACGCCCGTATCAGCATCGCCACCGCCTACCGGTGTCTGCACGAGGGCCCGCTCAGCGCGGCCGCAGCCCGCGGGCTGGTGACCCTGGCCGACAAGGCCTACCAGGTGGCGGGGATCGGCATCCTGACCCCGATCAAGGGCTTGCCGGGCAACCACCCGCTACGCGGCCACCCGCTCAACCCCAGCCGCCGCGGCGCCATCACCCAAGCGGCCCTGGTCCTGACCCAACAGGAACACCAGGGCCGCTGCTGAGAACACCTCATTCCTCTCGCCCTCTTCTGGTCGGGTTCCGCGGAGCCTGCTTTTCACGCGGCCGCTGGGATCCGCTTCGGTAGCAGGAGCAGGCCGAGGACGTAGTCGATGTCGAGGTTGTCACCCTGCCATTTCGAGCTGATCGTCTTGTGGTTGATGTGCAGGCCGGCGCGGGTGTGCATCTCCACCAGGCTTTCTGCTTTCCCGCTCAGTGGCTCGGCCGCCTCGGGCACGAGGGTTCCGGGGCGCTGGAACTCGCACCGACCTTTCACGCGGTGGATCCGGTAGCCGTGGTCGTGCACGACCGTGTGGTGGAACGAACAGATCATGATCAGGTTGTCGACATCGGTCGTACCACCCAGCTCCCACGGGATGATGTGGTGGGCGTTCAGGTAGCGGGTGTGCGGGCAGCCCGGGAATTGGCACCGTTCTCCATCCCGCGCGGTGAGCGCCCGGACCTGAGCATCGGAGGCGAGGCGGTGGGAGCGGCCGAGGTACATGCGGTTGCCGGCCCGGTCGTCGAGCAGGAGCTGGATCTTCGCGTCGCAGGCGAGCCGTTGCGCGGTGGTGGGGGCGAGGGCGGGGCCGTTGTCGAGGCGGGCCGTGCCGGTGGAGGCGTCGACGGGGACGATCACCTCGGTGTGGCCGCGCTCCACCACCTTCCCGTCGCCGGGTGTGGCCGGTGACCAACGTCATGAGCGCGTCGGCGCGGCGCGCCGCGATGCCATCCGCTACGAGGCCGGGTTCCTGTTCGCGGGCCCGCTCGACGAGGTCGGCAGGCTGGGGTGCGGGGTCGGGGGCGGTCGGTGTGCGTTTCGGTACCTGTGCCTCGATCGCCGCGATCAGCTTCGCCCCGTCCTCGGGGGTGAGGCGGGCGCGGAGTTCGAGGGTGCCGTCGTCGGCCCACCGCCAGCTGAGCGACCGTCGCGCCGCCTGGTTCTGGGGTGGGGTGATGAGTTGGCGGGTGGCGTGGATGAGGCGTTCGAGGTGGGCGGCGGTGCCGTAGCGGGCGATGGCGAGCAGGACCCGCTCGGCGCCCTCCGGGTCGGCGACCCTGGTGTTGGGTAGGTGGGAGGTGTCGTCGGCGAGCTGTTGGGCGATCCGCACCAGGGTGGAGGTGTCGTCGCCGATGACGCGGCTGATGGCCCGCACCGTGGAGTAGGTCAGCTCACCGGCGGCGAATGCCTGGGTGATCAGTGGGAGCTTGCGCAGGGCGCGGGCGGTGCGGAGGTGTTCGTCGGCGGTGCGGATGTTCATGCCGATCTTCCACGACACCCGGTGCGCACAGGATGTGACCCCGTCGCACGCCGCCCACAGCTTCCGCGCGTCGAACTCGGCAGGGTATTGCAGGAACCGGCATTGGGCTGCGGCGATGTGACCGGCGATCCCGAGTAGCCCGACCTCCACGTCGTGATCGCTCAGAGCTGAGAAGGGGGCGGGGAAGGGGACGATGGCGCGGGCATCGGGGATTCCTCCTCACTGGGTGGTGAGGTGAGGATCCCACCCGGGTCCGACAATTTCGGGGCTGGTGGATCGGGTTCCGCGGAGCCCAGCGTTGCAGGATGGCCACTTTCGTGCCGCGTGGTTGCGTGAAGGTGGCCATCTCCAATTTGAGGCGGCGGAGCGCGGATTCTGCGTCGCCACCAGGAGGCCGGCGAGGTCACGCAGCGGGTCCCGCGGAACCCGGGGTCGGTACCCACCGCTGCGGGGCCCACCTGCATCCTCGCTGCAGAACCCGCGCGCGGCCCGCAGGCGAGGCCCTCCCCCGGTCTTGACCAGTGAGTCCTATTAAGCAACTCTGGAGGTAGACCGGCAGATCGAGATCGGGGAGTGGCGCGTGAGCGGGTGGCACAAGACCGCGTGCAACCTCTGCTACGTCAACTGCGGGCTCGAGGTGCAGACCGCGGGCCGGGCGATCACCCGGGTCCGCGGGGACCGGGACAACCCCCGCTCGGCGGGCTACCTGTGCCAGAAACCCCAGCGGCTCACCTGGTACGGCGACCACGACGACCGGCTCACCACCCCGCTGCGCCGCCGCCCCGACGGCACCCACGAGCCGATCGGCTGGGACGTGGCGCTCGCCGAGATCGCCGCCCGGCTGCGCGCGGTCCGGGACGCCGACACGGCCGCGGGCAGGCCCGGCTCGTTCGCCTACGTCGGCGGCGGGGGGCAGGGCAACCACTCCGGTGGCGGCTTCGGGCTCGCGCTCATGAGGTGGATGAACTCCACCCGCTTCTTCGGGGCGCTGTCGCAGGAGAAGACCGGCGACTTCTGGGTCAACGGGAAGCTGTTCGGCGCGCAGACCTGTCACACCTCCGAGGGCGTCGAGGAGTGCGACCTGCTGGTGGTGCTCGGCTGCAACCCGTGGATGGCCAACGGGTTCACCCGGGCCCGCCACGCGGTCAACGCGATCCGCAACGACCCGAACCGGAAGATGATCGTGATCGACCCGCGGCGCACCGAGACCGCGGCGATGGCCGACGTGCACCTCGCGCTGCGGCCCGGCACCGACGCCTACCTGCTCGGGGCGATCCTCGCGCTCGTGGTGGCCCGCGGCGGCGCCGACCGGGCGTTCCTCGACCGGCACACCGAGGGCTTCGAGCAGGTGGCCGCGGCGCTGCGCGCGATCCCGGTCGACGCGTGGATCACCCACGCCGAGGTCGACCGCGCCGACGTCGAGCGGGCGGTCGAGCTGATCCTCGCCGCCGGCGCGATGACGGTCCGCGCCGAGCTGGGGATCCAGCAGGGCCGCAACTCCACCCTCAACAGCTACCTGGAGAAGCTCCTGTTCCTCCTCACGGGCAACTTCGGCCGTCCGGGCACCAACGGGCTGCACTCCTGGCTGGTCCCGCTGTGGCGCGAGTCGAACGGCGAACGCTCGGAGATCACCGGCTTCGAGTACATCGGCGGCCTGCTCCCGCTCAACACGCTGGCCGAGGAGGTCCTCACCGACCACCCGCACCGGGCCCGCGTGCTGTGGGTGGAGTCGTCCAACCCGGCCAACACGGCCGCGGACACACAGGCGACCGAGCGGGCGATCCGCGAGTGCGAGCTGTCGGTCGTCGTCGACGTCGCCTACACCGAGTCCGCCGCGCTCGCCGACTACGTCCTGCCCGCCGCCTCCCAGTTCGAGAAATGGGAGTGGACGTTCTTCGACTTCGAGTGGCCGACCAACTACTTCCACCTGCGCCGCGCCGTGTTCGACCCGTTGCCCGGCACGCTGGTGGAGGCGGAGATCTACGCGCGGCTCGCCGACGAGCTCGGCTTGCTGCCCGACCGGCCGACGCTCGACCGGCTCACCGAGCTCGCGCGCACCGACCGGCCGAACCTGCTGACGCACGCCGGCCCGCTGCTACGGGAGAACCCGTCGATCGCGCCCGTGCTGCTCTACCGCACCCTCGGGCGCACCCTGCCCGACGGTGCGGCCCCGGCCGCCGTCCTGTGGCCGGGCTGCCACGCGGCCGCGGCGCGGATGCCCACCGCCGTGCAACGGGCGCTCGGAACCGACCTGACCGGCCCCGCGCTCGGTGAGGCCCTGTTCGACCGGGTGCTCGCGAGCCCCAGCGGGCTCGCCTTCAGCGTCCACACCTACGACGAGGTCTGGACGCTGATGCCCAACGAGCGCATCCGGCTCGCCGTGCCCGAGCTGCTCGACTGGCTCACCGGCCTGGACCCCCGCCGCGACGGCCCCGACCCCGACTACCCGCTGTCGCTGGTCAACGGGCAACGGCGCAGCCACAACGCCAACCAGATCCTGCGCCCGCCCGCGTGGCGGCGCACCGACCCCGACGGCGCGCTGCGGGCCCGCGCCGAGGACCTCGCCGCGATCGGCGCCACCGACGGCGACTGGGTCGCGGTCGTGAGCCGGGCCGGGCGGATCGTGGTCCGCGCCGAGGTCGACGAGACCCTGCGCCGCGGCCAGGTCGCGCTGCCGCACGGCTACGGGATGGCGGTCCCCGACGGCTGCGGTGGCCGGGTGACGCACGGCCCCCGGATCAACCTGATCACCGACGCCGCCGACCGCGACCCGATCGCAGGCACCCCCCACCACAAGGACGTGCCCGTCCGCCTGGAACGCGTGACGCCCGCCGAGCGCGCGCACGCCGAACGGGACCGTGAACGGGTCCGGCAACTGATCGAGCGAGGGAGCAGACGATGAGGGATGCGGTGATCGTCGACGCGGTGCGCACGCCCGTGGGGAAGGGCAAGCCCGGCGGGGCCCTCTCCGGCGTGCACCCGGTGGACCTGCACGCGCACGCGATCCGTGCGCTCGTCGAGCGGACCGGGATCGACCCCGCCGTGGTCGACGACGTGATCAGCGGCGCGGTCGGCCAGATCGGCGAGCAGAGCAGCAACACCGCCCGCTGGGCGGCGCTCGCGGCCGGGCTTCCCGAGTCGGTGCCCGCGGTGACCGTCGACCGGCAGTGCGGCTCGAGCCAGCAGGCGATCCACTTCGCCGCCCAGGGCGTCATCGCGGGCACCTACGACGTGGTGATCGCCTCCGGGGTCGAGTCGATGAGCCGGGTGCCGATCGGCAGCCAGGTCGCGGGGAAGGACCCGTTCGGCGCGGGCGTCGCGGACCGCTACCCCGAGGGCCTGGTGCCGCAGGGCATCAGCGCCGAGCTGATCGCGCAGCGCTGGAACCTCTCCCGGACCCGGCTCGACGAGTTCGCCGCCGAGAGCCACCGGCGCGCGGCGACCGCGTGGGACGAGGGCCGCTTCGCCGGCGAGGTCGCGCCGCTGAAGGCGCCGTCCGACGGCACGCTCGTCGAGGTCACCCGGGACGAGTCGGTTCGGCCCACGACCTCGGTGGAGGTGCTGGCCGGGCTGAAGCCCGCGTTCCGGGCCGAGGTGTGGGAGCAGCGGTTCCCGGACCTGGAGTGGAGAGTGACCGCGGGCAACTCCTCGCCGATCAACGACGGCGCCGCCGCGGTGCTGATCACCAGCAGCGAGGCCGCGGCGCGGCTGGGCCTGCGCCCGCGGGCCCGCGTGCACGCCATGGCCGTCGCCGGCGACGACCCGCTGCTCATGCTGACCGGCATCATCCCCGCGACCCGGAAGGTGCTCGACCGCGCGGGGCTCTCGATCGCCGACATCGACGCGTTCGAGGTGAACGAGGCGTTCGCGAGCGTCGTGCTGGCCTGGCAGGCCGCGACCGGGGCGGACCTGGCCAAGGTCAACGTCCACGGCGGGGCAACCGCGATCGGCCACCCGCTCGGCGCGAGCGGCGCCCGCCTCATGACCACCCTGCTGTCGGTGCTCGAGCAGCACGGCGGCCGGTACGGGCTGCAGACCATGTGCGAGGCGGGCGGGCTCGCCAACGCCACGATCATCGAGCGCCTGTAGCTCGACGCCGCACCGTCGCCGCCTTCCGGCCAACGCGCTGTTCGTCGGGAGGGTGAGCGGCGCAGGAACGCTCTGAGAGGCTGCCGTCATGAAGCGGACCTCCTTCGCCACCTGGCCCTGTTCGATCGCCCGGACGGTGGACCTCTTGGGCGACTGGTGGACGCCGCTCGTGCTCCGCGAGGTGTTCTACGGGTTCCACCGCTTCGACGAGATCCAGGAGGCGCTCGGCATCGCCCGCAACACCCTCACCGACCGCCTGCGCCGCCTGGTGGACGAGGGCCTGCTGGAGAAGCGCCCGTACCAGCGCGATCCGGTGCGCCACGACTACGTGCTCACCGACAAGGGCCGGGACTTCTTCACGGTGATCGCCGCCATGACGCGGTGGGGTGACCGGTGGCTCGCCGACGAGGCGGGGCCGCCGGTCACCTTCCACCACCGCAGGTGCGGGCACGACACCCACGCCGAGGTCGTGTGCGCGCACTGCAAGGAGCCGCTGGAGGCGGACGACACCGACATGCGGATGGGGCCCGGCTACCCGCGGCGGCTCGCGCACCGGCCGGACGTGCAGCGCCGGTTCGGGCTCGCGCCGCCTACGTCTTCTGTCGCGGCGCAGGATCGTCCCAAGCGCGGCTGACCGGGCGTTTGCGCTGCTCTACGGTTTTCCAGCAAGCGCGTGACCGGTGATCGTGGGCGAGGGTGCCCACGACGGAGCGAGGAGCGCGGCTGTGCTGACCGTGACCACCAAGGGCGTCGCGCCTGCAGACCAGCCCGACTACTGGCAGTCGGTGGTGCAGCGGTACTTCTTCGCCGTCCACGGCACCAGCCTGGTGCCGAAGCGCAACGGCTTCGCCGGCCGGATGGACCGGCTCGCCTTCGGTGGGTTGTCGATCGACCGGGTCGCCGCGCAGCCGTACCGCGTCGTGCGGTCCGACCGGCTGGTCCGGCGGGAGCCCAGCGACACGCTGGTGATGTTCGTGCTCCGCCGCGGGGAGGTGGCCGTCGCCCAGGACGGGCGGGCCGCCCCGCTGCGCAAACCGGGGGAGTTCGCGATCGTCGACTCCGCGGCGGCGTACACGGCGGAGTTCGTGACGCCCTGCCAGCTGACGATGATCCAGATCCCGCGGGCGTGGATCGGGCCGCGGCTGCGGGCGCTCGGCGACCGGACCGCGACGGCCCTGGACGGGCGGGCCGGGCTCGCCGGCCTCGCCGTGTCCACCCTGCTCGCCCTGCGCGTCCACGCGGCCGACCGCGACGACGACCTGGCGTGCGCCGCGGCGAAGAACGCCGTGGAGCTCACCACCGCGGCGGTGCTCGAACGGGGCGGGGAGACCGCCGAGCGGCACTCGCCGCGGTCGGCGATCCTGCACCGGGCCCAGCGGTACATGCTCGACCACCTGGCCGACCCCGACCTCGCGCCCGCCCAGGTCGCGGCCGCGATCCCGATCTCCGAGCGGTACCTGTTCACCGCGTTCCGCGAGGCGGGCACGACGCCGGTCGAGTGGCTGCGCCGGGCCCGCCTCGAGCGGGCCAGGGCCTACCTCGCGCAGGTGGGCGGGCCCGGGGAGGCCATGACGATCCAGCAGGTCGCGAACGCGGTCGGCCTGCCCCGGGCGTCGCACTTCAGCCGGCTGTTCCGGGAGCGGTACGGGGTGAGCCCGCGGGAGTACCGGGCGGGGCGGACACAGCGCTAGCCGGGATCACACAGCGCTAGCCGGGATCACAGCGCTAGCTGTAGTGACTCAGGACGTTGTTGTCAGTGCTCGACGGCGTGTCGGCTTGAACGAGGGGAGGGCCTCCGGGCGAGGTGGGTGTGTCTGAGGCACCTACTTCGAACCCAGGAGGCCCTCCATGGCGCACCGTAACGCCCGCACCACGGTCTATGCCCGCCGGCTGATGGTGCAGCGTCATCTGGCCGGTTGGTCGCAGGCGCGCATCGCCGAGCAGCTGGGGGTCTTTCGGCCAACGGTGAGCAAGGAGCCTGTCATCTTTTCCGTGTAAGCCACGGGTGACTGACGTTGTTAATCTATCACATGGGGAGTCGTCCCGGGAAGAGGACGACGAGAGTGTTCAGGGCTGTCTTCCAACCCCAGGTCCCTGTT
>Ga0310823_100223_pt1 | contig 64784 bp, 70 predicted proteins | sample P4_ome_3_FD_201316 | JGI IMG/M metagenome (GOLD analysis project Ga0310823, IMG submission 201316) | Sorghum-adapted microbial communities from Joint BioEnergy Institute, Emeryville, California, United States - P4_Day56_Rep3 | ecosystem: Engineered > Bioreactor > SSF (Solid state fermentation) >...
TGGAGGGCCTCCTGGGTTCGAAGTAGGTGCCTCAGACACACCCACCTCGCCCGGAGGCCCTCCCCTCGTTCAAGCCGACACGCCGTCGAGCACTGACAACAACGTCCTGAGTCACTACAGCTAGCGCCCCTGCGCCGCCACCGCGGCGGCGGCCTCGGCCGCGGCCTCCGGGTCGAGGTACTCGCCGCCCGGCACCTTCGGGCGCAGGTCGTCGTCGAGCTCGTAGCGCAGCGGGATGCCGGTCGGGATGTTGAGCCCGACGATCTCCTCGTCCGAGATCCGGTCGAGGTGCTTCACCAGCGCGCGCAGGGAGTTGCCGTGCGCGGCGAGCAGCACGACCTTGCCGGCGCGCAGGTCGGGCACGACCGCGGACTCCCAGTACGGCAGGAACCGCGCGACGACGTCGGCGAGGCACTCGGTGCGCGGCACCTCACCGGGCGCGTAGCGGGGGTCGCCCTCCTGGTCGTACTCGGACCCGCGCTCGATGGGCGGCGGCGGGACGTCGTAGGAGCGGCGCCACTTCATGAACTGCTCTTCGCCGAACTCCTCGAGCGTCTGCTTCTTGTCCTTGCCCTGCAGCGCCCCGTAGTGGCGCTCGTTGAGCCGCCAGTCCCGGCGCACCGGGATCCAGTGCCGGTCGCACGCGTCGAGCGCGATGTTCGCGGTGGAGATCGCGCGCCTCAGCAGCGAGGTGTGCACGACGTCCGGCAGCAGGCCCGCCTCGCGCATCAGCTCGCCGCCGCGGCGCGCCTCCTGCTCCCCGGTCTCCGACAGCGGCACGTCCACCCACCCGGTGAACAGGTTCTCCGCGTTCCACACGCTCTGCCCGTGCCGCAGCAGCACCAGTGTTCCCATGCGCGCAACTCTGCCAGGCCGCGCGCGTCCGTCACGTGGTCACCGTCAGGCTGCGCAGTGATGTGTCGAACACCGGCCCGTAGCCGTCCCAGGTGTCGGCGAGCGCCGTGCCGGTGACGACCACCGTCTCCACCCCGCCGTGCACCGCCACCAGCTGCAGGTTGCGCAGCACCAGGCCGCTCCCGGGGTCCCGGTAGGTGCCGCCGAGCAGGTGCGCGGCGGAGCCGTCGGGCAGCGTGACCGGCTCGTCGGCGGTCGGCACGTAGCCCGCGAGCTCCCGCACCTCCCGCCGCGCGCCGGTGACGATGCCGGGCAGGTCGGTGCGCGCGGGCACGACGATCACGTTGATGTTGGCGCGGAACCGCGCCTGCGGGGCCCCCGTCGCGCTCGGGTCGGCGAAGACGACCGCGGTGCCCTGCCGGCCGCTGGTGTCCACGGTCCAGCCCGGCGGCGGGACGAGGTCGAAGCGGTCGAGGGCGTCGTGGAACGCCGGGCCGGGCGGGCGCGGCGCGGGCGCGGGACGGGGCAGCGCCGCCGGGTCGGCCGCCGGGGAGCCGGGCACGGCCACCGCGCAGCCGGCCACGCCGACCGCGCCCGCCAGCGCGACCGCGATGCCGATCGTCCGGATGCCCACGCCGCCCCCTCCGCGAGGCCGAGAGCGTCAGCCTGGCAGGACGTCGCGCGCGTCGCCGCCGGGGACGCCCAGCCCGGAGAGCACCGCCCGGCTGATGTCGCGCAGCTGCCCGACCTGCTCCGGGGTGAGCCGGTCGAACAGGTGGCGGCGCACGGTGCCCACGTGGCCGGGCGCCGCGGCCGCGAGCGCCGCGTAGCCCTCCTCGGTGAGCTGGGCGAACGTGCTGCGCCGGTCCTCGGAGCACGGCTTGCGCCGCACCCAGCCCCTGCGCTCGAGCCGGGCGACGGCGTGGGAGAGGCGGCTCTGCGAGCTCTGCGTGATGGCCGCGAGCTCGCTCATGCGCAGCGTGCGGTTCGGGACCTCCGACAGCATCGCCAGGATCTGGTAGTAGGCGAGCGGCATCCCCGCGTCGCGCTGCAGCTGGCGGTCCAGCGCGCCGTCGAGGAGGGTGGTGGCCGCGACGTAGGACAGCCAGGCTTCCCGCTCCTCGGGATCAAGCCACCGGGTCTCGTCTCCGCTCACCGGATCAGGATACCTCCCGAAAGTTGAACATTCATGAGTTCACGTCTACCATGCGATTGAACATTCAACATCCTGGAGGAACGATGCCGGTCCAGCGGCTCAACCACGCCGTGCTCTACGTGCGCGACCTCGACCGCAGCGTCGCGTTCTACACGGAGGCGCTCGGGTTCCGGGTCGTCAACGAGATCTCGGGGCGCGCGGCGTTCCTGCAGGCGGAGGGGTCCACGAACGACCACGACCTCGGCCTGTTCGCGATCGGCGCCGAGGCGGGCCCGTCCGCCGCAGGCCGTTCGACCGTGGGGCTCTACCACCTGGCGTGGGAGGTCGACACGCTCGCCGAGCTGAAGCGGATCGCCGACGTCCTGCGGGAGCGGGGCTCGCTCGTCGGCGCCTCCGACCACGGGACCACGAAGGCGCTCTACGCCCACGACCCGGACGGGCTCGAGTTCGAGGTGTCCTGGCTCGTGCCGGCCGACCGGCTGGGGCCCGACGTCACGATGAAGACCGCTCCGCTCGACCTCGACGCGGCCATCGCCGAGTACGGCGCCCACACCCGCGGCGGCGTCGGCGTCTCGGTCCCGGCCTGACCGGGGCGTCTCGCCGCAGGCGGCTTTCCGACTCGACGGGTCAGGCGGAGATGTCCATCTGGTAGCCCTCCCGCGCGGAGAAGCGGGCGGAGATGCTGAACCGGTCGGCCCGGACCAACGTCTGGCGCCACTCGACGGGCCGGTCGCCCGCGCAGCCGAGCCGGTCGATCGAGAACGCGGCGACGCCGTCGGGGATGGCGAGCAGCTCGCGCTCGGCCGGGCCGGGCACGACCGCCCGCACCCGCTCGTTCCCGCCGGTGACGTGCACGCCGCAGCGGGAGGCGTAGACGGTGTAGAGGGCGGTGCGCCCGAAGTCCACGTCGAGCAGCGGGGCGGCCAGCCGCTCCGGGAGCCACACCCGGTCGACCGCGAGCGGTTCGGAGTCGGCGAGGCGCAACCGCTCGAGGTGCACCAGCGGCGTGGACTCCTCCAGCCCCAGCCGCGCGGCGACCACCCCGTCGGCGCGCACGTCGAGGGTGCGCACCACGCTGCGCTGGACCTGCCCGGCCGCCTCGACCGCGGAGAACAGGCTGAAGATCTCCCCGAGCTGCTGCTCGATCTCGGCGGGAGCCGCGCGGCGCGGCGTGCGGCCGCGCCCGGCGATGACGAGGCCCTCCTCGCGGAGCCTGCGCACCGCCTCGCGGACGGTGTGGCGGCTCACGCCGTACTCGGCCACGAGGGCCAGTTCACCGGGGAAACTCGAGGCGAACTCGTCCTGGTCGAGTCGTCGGCGCAGGTCGGCGAGCAACTGCGCCCAGAGCGGCTCGCCCGCGAGCCGGTCGAGGGTGGCGGCGGTCATCGGTGGTCTGCTCCCGATCGGTCGTGCGGCGGTGGGCACGAACGGCCTGCCGCGAACCGCCGTGACGCGGCGTCAGCAGGCCGGCCGGGGGCGACACCGCCGGTCGTCGACCGAGAGCTGGTCGGCCCCGATCAGGCACACGCAGAACGTGCGCCGCTGCGGGAGGAGATCGCCGACCACGCTCTCCAGTGCACCAGAGCGATCGAGCAGGGGCAACAGGGCTGTGGCGTACGCCTACGGGGCGTGGCGGGAGGCCGCCGCCCGCAGCCGCGCCGACATCCGGTGCAGCGTCTCGCGCAGGTCGGCGATCTCGGACGCGGTGAGGCCGGTGGCGGCGCCCACGTCGATCTGTGCCCCTACGACCCGCGCCTCCAGCTCGCGCCCGGCCGCGGTGAGCGAGACGAGCACGGAGCGCTCGTCCCCCGCCCGGCGGGTGCGCGTGATCAGGCCGGCCGCCTCCAGCCGCTTCAGCAGCGGCGAGAGCGTGCCCGTCTCCAGCTGCAGCGCCTTGCCGATCCCGGTGACGGTGGACTCGCCCCGCTCCCACAGCACGAGCAGCACGAGGTACTGCGGGTAGGTGATGCCGATGGCGTCGAGCAGGGGGCGGTAGCAGCTCGTCATCGCCCGCGACGCCGCGTAGAGGGCGAAGCACAGCTGCTCGTCGAGCGGGGTCGACCGCGCCGGTGGGGCCTTCGCCATCCGCACACCGTAGGTCCACCGCGCCACTCGCTCCAGGCGGCAGGATCACCGCATGGACTCGCCTCGGCGCACCGGCCTGACGACCGCGGCCGAGATCGGCCTCGCGCACTGGTTCTTCGGCAACCTCTACGAGGAGGTGGTGCGGATGCCCGCGCGGGTCGCCGAGCAGCCCACCACCGGCGGCCCGTTCGCCCCGGGCAGCCCCGTCCGCTACTACGTCCCGGCGGCCCCGGTCACGCTCGCGACGACGTTCGCATGCATCGCGGCCGGCTGGCGCAGGCGCACCGCCCGGCCGGCGCTGGGCGCGGCGGCCCTGCTCACCGCGACCGGCGCCGCGCTCACCGGCCACCTCGTCACCGCGGTGAACCTCCGCCTGCTCGACGACGCGAAGCGGCCCGCAGACCCCGACGAGCGGCAGCGGCTGGTCCGACACTGGCACCGGGTCAACCGGGTCCGGCTCGTCGCGGTCGCCGCGGCGGCCGTCGCCCTCCGGGCGGGCACCCGGGCGGGCCGCCGGTGAAAACCCGGTGCGCCCCCGGCGCCGTCCGCCACGATGCTGACCGGGTGAGCACGCTCGGCGCGTGGTGTTCGACTGCAGCCATCCGGCCTCGCTCGCCCGGTTCTGGGCGGCGGCACTGGACGGCCACCGGGTCGCCCCGTACGACGAGGCGGAGCTGGCGCGGCTGCGGTCCTGGGCGTCGACCACCCCGAGGACGACCCGTCGGTGCTGGTCGAGCCCGCCGCGGGCGGCGAGCCGCGGCTGTGGTTCACCCGGGTTCCGGAGCCGAAGGCGGGCAAGAACCGCGTGCACCTCGGCCTGTGCGCCGCCGACGTCGCCGCGGAGGTCGTGCGGCTCGTCGGGCTCGGCGCCCGGATCCTCGCCGAGCTCGACGACCGGGTCGGGCTCGCCGACCCGGAAGGCGACGAGTTCTGCGTTCAGCCGGCGCGGCCGTGGCCGGGCACGAGCGCCGCCCGGCCCGCGACGATCTCCCGGATCTCCGCGGTGTCCTCGTCGGCGTACCGGTCCAGCACGGCGGCGAGGTCGAGCAGGTCGGCGTGGCTGGAGTACCCGGCGAGCTCGGCCACGAGCCGGTCATCGCGCCCGCGGCCGAGCGACCGCACCGTCACCGAGATCGAGATCCGCGCCGACACGCGCATCCGGTCCGAGACGAACGATGCGCGCGACGCCAGGCTGAACCGGGCCATGCCTCACTGTGCTCCGAGTCACACGCTCGGACAAGCGGTACCGCGCCCCGGGGGCCGCTCCCGCGCACGCCGAGGTGATCGCGCGGCTGACGGGTGCCGCCACCGGACGCCCGCTCCCGCTCAGCTTCCCGCGGTCCTCCCGGCCGCCGCGGGGCGGACGGCTCGGTAGGCCAGCCGACGCAACGCCACCTCGGCGGGCCCGCGCAGACCGCGGCGTTCCATCGCGGTGGCGACGGCCACCGTCGCGCCCCAGACCGCGACGGCGAACAGCGCCACCGACCAGCTCGACAGGTGAGCGCCCAGGCCGACCCCCCAGGCCGCCAGCACCGGCCCCCACGCCAGCGACGCGCCGGCCCAGCGCCCCGATCCAGCGCGCCGGCCGGCCGGAGGCCGCGCCGCGCCCGGACAGCCGGTGGGCGATCAGCCCGAACAGCGCCGCGTAGCCGACCCCTGTGAAGATCCCGGCGAAGAAGTGCAGGCTCGAGAGCGCGGTCACCGCACCGAGGTCGACCACGCCGATGTGCTGCAACGCCAGCACTGCGCCGGTCGCCCACCCGGCGGCGATGCCCCACAGCGCCAACCGACGCAGCAGCACCAGGTGGCGGCCGGGTTCGTCGAGGATCCGGTACCGCGCCGCCAGCACCCCCATCAGGAACGCCACCGGAAGCGCCGTCGATACGAGGCCGCCGATCATCGTGGAGATCCACACCGGCAGGCGCTCGGCGATCGAGACGAGGTAGTCCGGCTCGGCGATGCTGAGCCGCTGCTGCTCGACGAGGACCGATTCCGCCTGCGCCGCAGCGAGGGCCGAGCTCAGGCCGTTGAGCACGGCGAACGCGACGGCCAGCCCGAGCAGGACGCCGATCCAGACCTTCAGGGTGCGATCGGTCCGGCCGAGGAACAGCGGCACCACGATCAGACCGATCAGCCCGTAGACGCCGATGATGTCGCCCTGCCACAGCAGTGCCGCGTGCACCGCGCCGACGACGATCATCCACAGGTGGCGCCTGCGCAGCAGGCGCCGCACAGCGGTGGGGCTGACGCCCTTCCCGGTCTGGCGGGCGTGCATCTGCCCCATCCCGTAGGCGAACAGGAATCCGAACATGGTGTGCACCCGGCCGTCGACCACGGTCAGCGTGACCACCTGCGCGATCCGGTCGGCCGCGTTCCCCGTGACGGGGTGGAGCCCGATCGCGCCGGTGGGGGCGGCGTGGAGGAAGTAGGGCACGTGCGCCAGCGCGATCAGCAGCAGCATCATGCCCCGCGCCAGGTCGGGCGCGGGAGACCGCTCCGACAAGGGGGTCGGGAGCGCCACGCCGCCGCCCCGTGGCGTCGGGTGACGACCGGCGCGGGACCGACCCCGCCGGTGGTCGGGGGCGCGGGTCCGGCGGGGTGGGTGCGGTCTGCCATGGCGGGTCCTCGGTCTCCGTGGGTCTCGCCGTGTCGGCGGTCGAGGGCGCGGCTCAGTTCCCACCCCCGTCGAGCAGCCGGTGGAAGCGCAGCCGCAGCGCCCGTTCCGTGCTGGCCAGGCCGGCCGCGACGGTGAGCGCGACGTTGAGCCAGAGCGGCAGGTGGATCGGCGACTCGAAGACGCCGAGGCCCTCGGCGACCAGCGGTATCCGGGAGATCGGCTCGAGGGCCTGCAGGAGGTTTAGGCCCACGCCGACGATGAGCACGACCACCGAGACGAACCCGATCACCCGGGGTTCCTGCTCACGGTCGTCAACGGGCTCAGCCTGGAGCGGGCGTTGCCCGCCGAGGCCTCGATCCTGCAGACCGAGGCCGACACCCTCTGCACAGCCGTCGACTGCGCCCTGGGTTCCCGATCCTCATGACCGGCTCACGGCGGCGGCCCGCGACCTCCCCGACGACGACCCGCTCACCCCGTTGCGCCGCCGGGAGACGGTCGCGCTCTGGCGGATCGGCCGTGAGGTCAGTCGGAGACGAAGCAGAACTCGTTGCCCTCGGGGTCGGCGAGCACGTGGAACCGCCCGTTCGCGTCGGCGACGAGCCCGCCGACCGGCGTCGCACCCAGCTCGGCGGCCCGCGCGACGGCCGCCGGGATCCCGCCCGGCTCGACCTCGAGGTCGAGGTGCAGCCGGTTCTTGCCCGCCTTGTCCTCCGGCACCAGCTGGAACGTCAGCGTCGGCGTCCCGGGCGGGGAGACGCGGGCCCACCCGTCGGGCCGGACCACCGGCTCGCCGCCGAGCAGCGCGGCCCAGAACCGCACCAGGCGCGCGGGCTCCCGGCTGTCGATCACGATCTGCTGCAGGCGGATGCGCACCCCGGCACCGTACGGGCTCTCCACGTCCGCCCGACGCGAAATCCCACCACCACCGGACCCGGGCGCGGCTAGGGTCACCGCCGTGGCGGAGCCCTTCCTCACCCGTGCCGACCTCCGGGCCGACCTGCAGGAGCTGGGCCTGCGCCCGGGCGACGCGGTCCTTGCGCACGGCGCCCTGAGCAAGGTCGGGCCGATGTTGAACGGGCCCGACGCCGTCATCGGCGCGCTGCTCGACGCGGTGTCCCCCGGCGGCACCGTCCTCGCCTACACCGACTGGGACGCCGGCTACGACCAGCTGCTCGACGCCGACGGCCGGGTGCCGGAGCGGTGGCGCCCGCACGTGCCGCCGTTCGACCCGCGCGCCTCGCGGGCGGCGCGCGACAACGGGGTGCTGCCGGAGTTCCTGCGCACCACGCCGGGGGCGCTGCGCAGCGGCAACCCGGGCGCGTCCGTCGCCGCGCTGGGGGCGCGCGCCGAGTGGTTCACCGCCGACCACCCGCTCGACTACGGCTACGGTCCCGGCTCGCCGCTCGCCAAACTCGTCGAGGCGGGCGGCAGGGTCGTGATGATCGGTGCGCCCCTGGACACCATGACCCTGCTCCACCACGCCGAGCACCTCGCCGACCTGCCCGGCAAGCGGGTGATCCGCTACGAGGTGCCGTTCGCGACCGACGCCGGCGTCGAGTGGCGCACGGTGGAGGAGTTCGACACCTGCGACCCGGTCGTCGACGGGTTCGCCGAGGACTATTTCGCCGACATCGTGCGCGACTTCCTCGCCACCGGGCAGGGCAGGCGCGGGCGGGTCGGCGCGGCCGAGAGCGTCCTCGTGGACGCGCCTGCGATGTGCGCGTTCGCCGTCGAGTGGATGGAGAAGCACCGCCCTCGCTGAAGTGGCACCTCGAATCCGGCCCGGACTGGCCATCGCGGAAGTCCACCGGCGGGTGGAGGATCGCGGGCGTGTACGTGCCGGCCCACTTCGCCCCCGATGACGCCGACGTGCAGGAGCTCCTCGCCCGGCACCGCGCCGCCGACCTGATCACCGTCGGGCCGGAGGGGCTCGAGGCGACGATGCTGCCGCTGCTGTACGACCGCGAGCAGGGCACGTTGCTGGGCCACTTCGCCCGCAACAACGACCACTGGCGCCGCGCCGACGGGCAGCCGTGCCTGGTGATCGTCCGCGGCCCCGACTCCTACATCAGCCCGGGCTGGTACGCCTCGAAGGCCGAACACGGCCGCGTCGTCCCCACCTGGAACTACGTCACCGCGCACGTCCACGGGCACGTGCGGATCCACGACGACGTCGACTGGCTGGCCTCGCTCGTGCGGCGGCTCACCGACGCCCACGAGGCCGGCCGGCCCGCGCCGTGGCGCGTCGACGAGGCGCCCGAGCGGTTCATCGCGGGCCAGCTGCGCGCGATCGTCGGGGTCGAGGTCCGCATCGAGCGCATCGAGGCGAAGTTCAAGCTCAGCCAGAACCGCCCCGCCGCCGACGTCGACGGCGTGGTCGCGGGCCTGCGCGCGGTGGGCGACGCCCCGGGCGCCGACGCGGTCGCCGCGCACCGGCCCTGACCGCGGGCGCCCCGTCACCCGCCCGGCGCGGGGACGGCGCCGAGCTGCACCATCAGGCCGAGCTGGTCCGTGGTCGTCCAGCGCTCGATCACCCGGCCGCCGCGGAACCGCAGCACCGTCTGGCCGGTGATCACGACGTCCCGCCCCGTCGGGGGGACGCCCATGAAGTCGCCGCAGTGCCGCCCGCTGAGGTGGAACCGTACCGCCACCCGGTCGCCCTCGGCCACCAGGTCGTCGAGGGTGAGCCGGATGCCCGGGAACGCCGCCCACACGCCCTCGTAGAAGGCCCGGTTGCCCGCGTGGTCGAGCGGTTCCGGCCCGAGGCCGTGGTGGCGGACCGACGGGTCGTACAGCCGCAGGTAGGCCTCGCCGTCGCCGTCGTTCCACGCCATGACGGCAGCGGCGAGCCCCGCTCGGTTCTGCTCGGCGGACATCGGCGTCACGCTCCTCCGGTCCGGTACGGCTCGGCCCCGAAAGGCGGACCGTTACGGGCCTCAAGCGCGGAGCGCGTCCACGGCGGACCAGACGGCGAGGCCCACCATGACGGCCGCGGCGACCCGGGTCACCCACACCACCGGGATCACGCGGCGGAGCCGGTCCCCGCCCCACACCGCGAGCGCGGCGCAGGCCCAGAACCCGAGCGTCGCACCGACCCCGACCGCGAGCAGGTCGGCGGCGTAGCGGGCCGCCAGCGAGGCGGTCACGATCTGGGACGGGTCGGCGAACTCCGAGAGGACGGCGACGCCGAAGGCGGTTGCCACCACACCCCACCGCGTCCTCGCCGCGGCGACGTCCCCCGCTTCGTCGTCATCGTCGTCGTCCTCCTCACCCTCGCGCCAGATCAGGTAGGCGCCGACGAGGAAGACCAGGGCGAGGACGGCGGCGAGGAGCCACCGGGGCAGGAGCGAGAGCAGCCCGCCCGCGACGAGCGCGACCGCGACGTTCACCACCATGCCGAGGCAGACGCCGAGCAGCACCCAGCGCGGGGGGAAGCGGGCGGCGAGCACGAGCGTCACCAGGCCGCTGGTGTCGGCCACCTCCGTGAGGAAGACCAGCACGAAGGTGATCGCCGCCACGGACACCGGGGGATCATCCTCCGGCCATGGCGCCGACCACAACCGCGACCCCGCCCGTTTCCGAGGACGGGGCCGCGGTGCGGTGGGTGCACCGCCTTACGCGCGCGCCTGCTCGCGGGCCCGCAGGTCCTTGCGCAGGATCTTGCCGGAGGCGGACTTGGGGATCTGGTCGATGAACTCGACCACCCGCACCTTCTTGTGCGGCGCGATCCGCTCCGCGACGAAGGTCATCACGTCCTCCTCGGTGAGGTCGGACGCGCCCTCCTGCCGTACGACGAACGCCTTCGGCACCTCCTCGCCCTCGGCGTCGCGCACCCCGATGACCGCGGCGTCGGCGATCTTCTCGTGCGTCAGCAGCAGCGCCTCGAGCTCGGCGGGCGGGACCTGGTAGCCCTTGTACTTGATCAGCTCCTTGACCCGGTCGACGATCGTGAACACGCCGTCCTCGGTGACCGTCGCGACGTCGCCGGTGTGCAGGTAACCCTCGTCGTCGAGCGTGGCCGCGGTGGCCTCGGGGTTGTTGAGGTAGCCCGCCATCACGTTCGGGCCCTTGACCCACAGCTCGCCGGGCACGCCGGGGCCGACCTCCTCGCCGGTCTCCGGGTCCACGATCTTGCAGGTGATGTTGGGGATCGCGAAGCCGCAGCTGTTGAGGTCCAGGTCGGGCCGGTCGTCGGGCATGCTGTGGCTCACCGGGGACAGCTCGGTCATCCCGTAGCCCTGCAGCACGGTGCAGCCGAGGCGCTTCGCGACGGCGTGCCCGAGCTCGGCGTCGAGCGGGGCGGCGCCGGAGAAGATCACGTCGATGCACGACAGGTCGTACTGGTCGACGATCGGGTGCTTGGCGAGCGCCACCGCCACCGGCGGCGCGATGTAGATCCGGCTGACCCTGTACTCGGAGATGACCCGCAGGAACTCCTGCAGGTCGAAGCGCGGCATGGTGACGACCGTGGCCCGCCGGTGCAGGCCCTGGTTCATCATCACGGTCATGCCGTAGATGTGGAAGAACGGCAGCACCGCGAGGATCCTCGTGCCGTCGTCGACCTCGCCCATGGCCGCGATCTGCTGCAGGTTCGCCACGAGGTTGCGGTGGGTGAGCATCACGCCCTTCGCCCGTCCGGTGGTACCGGACGAGTAGGGCAGCACGGCGGTGTCACCCGACGTCACGGTCTGGGCGGGCGGCTGCGCGGTGGTCGAGAGCAGGTCGGCCAGGCTCTCGTGTCCCTCCGCGCCGTCCAGGACGACGATCTTCTCCGCCGGCAGCCCCACCTCGGCGGCCGCCGCCAGCGCGCGGTCGAGGAACGGCGAGATGGTGAACAGCAGCCTCGCCCCGGAGTCGGAGAGCTGGTGGGCGAGCTCGCCGGGGGTGTAGAGCGAATTGATGCTCGTGACGACGGCGTTGGCGCGCAGGATGCCGTGGAACACCGCCACGTAGTGCGGGCTGTTGGGCGCGAACAGGCCCACGACGTCGCCCGCGCCGATGCCGCGTTCCGCAAGGGCCGCGGCGATCTTGTTGACCATGCCTTCCAGCTCGCCGAACGTGATCGACGCGCCGGTTGATCCGTCGATCAGCGCTGGGTCCCCGGCCTTCTCACCGAAGCCGGTGAAGAGGAAGTCGTAGAGCGACACGTCGGGGATCTCGACGTCCGGATACGGGCTGCGGACGGGCATGCGGGCGCTCCTTTGCGGGTGACGACAGCGGGACTCTACCCGCCAGTAGGGCGCAATGGTCCAGACCGCGCAGGCGCCCCGACCGGCGGCTTTCACCCGAATGGCCTAACTCGGAAGGGTTGTCTTGATCGTCACCGCCTGCCAATGTGAGCGCGCCGGCCCTGGCGGGCCCCACTCGCCCGGCCGGCCCGGAACGGCGTCCCCTCGCCGTGCCGGTTGCCGCCGGCGCGCGATGCCCCCGATCGCGCTGCCGATGTGGCGGTTCCAGCGGAGTGGCCCGAGTTCATGACTCCCCCTCAGATCCCGGGCCGCTCCGCCCCACCCGCCCCCCGTCCGCAGCTCAGGACGTCGCGTCGGGCCCCTGTCCGCCCGAGGCGACCGCCGGGGCGGTCGCCCGCCTCGATCGCACGACCCGCCGCCCGAGCAGCCCGAGCCCGCCCAGCAGCGCGAGCACCGGCAGGAACGGCAGCACGAACCCCACCACGGCCGCGGCGGCCGTCCCCACGGTGCGCAGCCCTGCCCAGCCCGCGGCCAGGCCGTCGAGGAAGCCGGGGGTCTCCCGGACGTCCGGCGCGGGCGCGGGGAACGGGCTGCGCAGGTCCACGGTCAGCGTGGACATGGCCACCTGGTCGCGCAGCGCTTCGAGCCGCCGCGTGAGCGAGTCCAGCTCGGCCTCCCGCCGGGCGAGCTCCGACTCGATCGCCACCACGTCGCCGATCGACCTCGCCTCGGCGAGCAGGCCTCGCACCCGGGCCACGCTCGCCGCCTGGCTCGCGACCCGGGCGTCGAGGTCGACGACCTCCTCGGTCGCGTCCTGCACCTGGCTGGTGCGGCTCGTCACGCGGCCGAACCCGGCGATCTCGTCGACGACGCGGTCGAGGGCGTCGGCGGGGACCCGCAGCACCAGCCAGCTGCCGGTGTCGCTCGTCTGCTCCTCGGTGATGAACCCGCCGGCGCCCGCTGCGGCGGCGCGGACCTGGCGAACCGCCCCCGCCGGGTCGCCCACCTCGACGGTGAGCTGCGCGGTGCGCACCAGCTGCCGCTGCACGCTCCCGACCGGGACGCCCGGCGGCGCCTGGTCCCGCCCGCCCGGCTCCGGGGCCACGGCGTCCTTCTCCACCGCGCCGGATCCCCTGCCCATCGACGGGCGCGGGAAGGCGGGCGCCGCGCTCACGACGGCGTCGCCCCCGCCCTCCTGGTTCCCGCCGCCCTGCACGAGCCCGATGGCCCCCACCAGCACCGCGAGCACCACGCCCGCCCCGACCAGCACCGCCCGCCGTCTGAACCTCGCCTGCACCGCCACCGCCTCCTCGTCCGTGATCCGCCGTGAGGACGGGCGGGGCTGCGGGGCGGGTTGGGCGGCGTCGGTCACGATCGCGTCACGACGCCGCGCTCCGGGCGCAACTCGCCCGCACCCAGGCCGCGACTCGCCGACACCCGGAGCGCGACTCGCCGACAGCGAGAGCGCGACTCGCGGGGTGGGTCAGGTGAACAGGTGCTCGAAGGCGCGGAGGTTGGCGATGCTCTCCCCGCGGTCCTGGCGCCATGCGTACTCGCGGCGGATCGAGCCGGCGAAGCCGAGCTCGAGCAGGGTGTTGAAGTCGCCGTCGGCGGCCTCGAGGACCTGGCCGAGGACGCGGTCGAGCTCATCGGCAGTGACGGCGTGCAGCGCGATCCGGCCGATGAGGTGGATGTCGCCGATGCGGTCGAGCGCGTAGTGCACGCCGTAGAGCCGGGCGTTGCGCTGCAGCAGGAACCGGTAGACCGCCTCGTGCCCCTCGTCCGGCCGGCGGCAGACGAACGCCTGGACGAACAGCGCGTGCTCGCGCACGAGCAGCCAGCAATGGGTCTGCAGGCGGTTCGTCCCGGGCAGGGTCACGAGGAACTCGCCCGGCGCGTGGCGGCGGTGGTCGACGCCGAGCTCGGCCAGCGCGGCCTCGACGGTGGCGTCGACGTCTCGTCGATCCGCTGCGGTCATCCTTCGATCATCCCGGCCGCCAGCCCGGCGCGCATGGCGCCGCGCTGCCGCTCGGCGAACTCGGCGGCGGCGTCGGCGTAGGTGTCGAGGAGCGCGTCGACGGTGCGGTCCCACGAGAACCGGTGCGCGTGGCCCACGGCGTTCGCCGCGAGCTCGGCGCGCCTGCCCGGCACGAGCGCGACGGCGGCGAGCGCGTCGGCCCACTCGGAGTCGCCGTGGCCGTCCACGAGCAGGCCGGACACGCCGTCGGCCACCGCGACCGGAAGCCCGCCCACCCGCGCCGCGACCACCGGGGTGCCGCAGGCCTGCGCCTCGAGCGCCACCAGGCCGAACGACTCGTTGTAGCTCGGCACGGCGACCACGTCCGCGGCCCGGTAGAGCTCCACCAGGCCGTCGCGGGACTGCGGGGGCAGGAAGCGCAGCAACTCGCTGATGCCGAGGGCGGCACCGAGCCCGTGCAGGCCCCGCGGCTCGGCGAGGCCGCTGCCCGACGGGCCGCCCGCCACGAGCACGACCAGCCGGGACCGCAGCGACGGGTCGCGCCGGACCAGCTCGGCGGCGGCCCGCAGCAGCACGTGGGGCGCCTTGAGCGGCTGGATCCGCCCGGCGAACGCGAGCACGACCGCGTCCGGCGGCAGCTCGAGCGCGCGCCGCGCCGCGACCCGGTCGCCGGGGGTGAAGCGGGCCAGGTCGACGCCGGGCGGGATCGCGACGGTGCGGCGCGGGTCGGCGCCGTAGAGCGAGACGAGCTGGGCCGTCTCCTCGTCGGTGTTGCCGATCAGCCGGTCCGCCTCCGCGACGACCTGCTCCTCGCCGATCACCCGCACCATCGGCTCCGGCTGGTCTCCCGCGGCGAGCGCCGCGTTCTTGACCTTGGCGAGGGTGTGGGCGCTGTGCACGAGCGGCACTCCCCAGCGGTCCCTGGCCAACCATCCGACCTGACCGGAAAGCCAGTAGTGGGAGTGCACGACGTCGTAGTAGCCCGGCTCCTGGCGCGCCTCGGTGCGCAGCACGCCCGCGGTGAACGCGCAGAGCTGGCTCGGCAGGTCGTTCTTGCCGAGGCCCTCGAACGGCCCGGCGACGACGTGGCGCACGAGCACCCCGGGCGCCAGCTCCGCCACCGGCGGGAGGTCCGACGAGGTGGCGCGGGTGAAGACCTCGACGGCGACGCCGCGGCGGGCCATCCGGGTGGCGGTCTCGACGATGTAGACGTTCATGCCGCCCGCATCACCGGTGCCGGGTTGCTCCAACGGCGACGTGTGGACGGACAACAGGCACACCCGGTCGGGTCGCCGCGGTGCGCCGGGGCGGGCGGAGGTCACGACTTTGTGTAGCACGCCGAGGGCCGGTTCAACCGGTCGAATCGGCGCCGATCACATCCTCGGCGAGCAGCCCGAGCAGCGCGTGCACCGGGTCGCTCGCGTGCCAGCGCCCCGCCGCGTCCCGCCACGCGGGCACCCGGAACCGCCCGGAGACGGGCCGGTGCACCCGCACCCGCAGCTCGTCGTGGACGCGCAGCTCGCCGTCGGGCACCGGGACGTCCAGCGCCTGGCAGGCCACCACGACCGCGGCGAGCTCGGCCCACCGCGCGGCCCGGCCCTCGCCCTCCACCTCGGCCTCGACCACCTCGGAGGCGAGCGGGAGGTCGAGCAGCTCGGCGAGCGCGGCCGGGTCGCCGCCCGCGGCCAGCTCGCCGGGGGGCAGCACCGCAGCCAGCCACGGCCGGTCGAGCACCACCGCCACCTCGACGTCCGCGACGCTCCCGTCGAGCGCCCTGACCCGTTCCGGCAGCTCCAGCTCGGCCGGGTCGACCCGGCCGCCGGCGACGGCCTCGGCGAGCTCGGCGTACGCCTCCGCGGCGAGCGCGGCGTCCGGCGTGCGGGCCGGGTCGGCCAGCCGCGCCAGCAGGTCGGCCGCCGTTGCGGTGTCGGGGACGCTCAGGTCGGCGCGCACCCCGATCGCGGCGAGCACGGCCTCGTCCGGCAGGCCGTCGCCGGGCGGCGGGTCGTAGAGCGCGGCGAGGTCGGTGGCGCTGGGCAGCCGCCAGTGCGCCGGGCGGTGGCCGCCGATGCGGGCGTGCCTGCCCAGCCACCACGCCGTGTACGAGCCGGGCGCGGTGAGCGCCGCCCTGGTCTCCCGCTCGCGCGCGAGCAGGGCGAGCGCGGCGGGCCACGCGTCGTCGGCGACGAGATCGAGGTCGCGGACCGCCACCAGGCGCGCAGGCGGGGCGTCCAGCCCGTCCCACCAGGCCTCCTCGTCGTCGAGGTCGTGGTCGGGCCCGATCGGGTCCTCGTCCACCAGCACCGAGAACCCGTCGACGACGCCGACGGCGAGCAGCGCCGCCCGGGGCACGCGGGCGGCGAAGTCCGGGTCGAGCACGGCGAGCGGGACGTCCGGCGCGAGCAGGGGCCGGATCGCCGCGTCAGGGACCATGAGCTCGTCGGCCCGCGCCGGGAGGCCGTCGGCGTCCGGGAGGGCCAGCGCCGCGAAGGCCTCGGGCGCGCTGCCCGCCTCGCCGACGAGCGCCAGCACCGCCTCGGCGAGGGGCCGGACGTCGAGCCCCGCCTCCGCGTCCTCCACCGACCGCTCGACGGCCTCGGCGAGCGCCGGGTGGTCCAGCAGCGTCGCCGCGTCGGCCCGGCACGCGCCGAGCCGCTCGAGCAGCGGGTGCGCGGCCTCGCGGTGCGCGATGTGCAGCCCCGGCAGCCCGAGCTCGGCCACCCGGGCCACGCCACCTTCGCCACCGTCGTACCCGGCGTCCGGCGGCAGCAGGACGGTCGCCGGGCCGGCCGCCGTCCGCCCGTCGGCCAGCGGGACCGGGAGCGCGCGCAGCTCGTCCGGCGCGCCGGGCACCGTGTCGGCGACCGCCTCCAGCGCCGCGTAGAGCGCCCGCCACCACGCCGGCGCCCGCTGCACGCCGAGCAGCCGCTGCACCAGCTCGGGGAGCGACACCCGGTGCACGCCGAGCCCCGCGGGCACGGTCGGGTCGGTGCCCCGCGGGAACGGCGCCAGCAGCCGGTCGAACCCCGCCTCGGCGAGCAGACCGGGCAGGGCCGCGCCGGGCCCGTCGAGCGGCGGGAGGTCGAGCCACTCCGCCCGGCCGGGGGCGAGCTCCGCGCCGCCGACGGCGGGCAGCCACTCCGCGGCGCGCAGGGCCTCCGACAGCAGCTCGCGCAACCGCCCGTCCAGCTCGGAACGCGGGAAGCCGGGCTGGGGCGCGAGCGCGAGCCGGACCTCGGGGGCGACGGCGCGCACGAGGTCGACGTAGGCGGCCGCGGCCCCTTCCAGCACCGCCGCGGTGGCCGGCCCGTGACGCACGCGCCTGCGGTCCGGCTCGAGCGGCACGGTGGCGATCAGCCGCGCGGGCAGCGAGAGCCGCTCCTCGGTGGCGGTCGGGGCGTGCAGCACGTCGGCGCCGACCGGGTCCGGGGCGCCGTCGGCGGACAGCGGCAGCGCCCAGCACACCGACCAGTCCCGCCGCGTCCGCTGCTCGACGGCCTCGGCCTGGGCGGCGGCGTCGTCGATGCGGCCGCTCGCGCGGACGAGCAGCCAGCGCCGCCCGCCGATCGCCACCTCGCCGGGGCCGACGCCCTCGGCCCGGGTCACGACCTGACCCGCGACGGCGATCTCGACGAGGTCGGGCAGCGCGAGCAGCAGGTCGGCCGCGCCGGCACGGGCCTCGGCGAGCAGCGCGTCCGGGTCCACCCCCGGCCGCAGCGGCAGCCGGACCTCGGTGTCGTAGCCGGGGGTCGGGGGCTCGTCGGTGGGCCAGACCAACCGCAGGACGGGTGGCGCGTCCCGGCGGGACAGCTCGGCGGCGGGCCCGGGGAGGGCGGCGACCTCGGCGGCCGTGCGCTCCGCCGAGAACGCCACGCCGCCGCTCGTGCTCAGCACCCGCGGCGCGTCGGTGAGCGCGAGCACGGCGGCGAAGCCGACGCCGAAGCGGCCGACCGAGCCCGGGTCGTCGCGCTTGGCGGACGCGCGCAGGGACGCCAGCGCGGCGACCCCGGCGGCGTCCAGCGGCGCCCCGGTGTTGGCGAACCGCAGCTCGCCGCCGCACACGTCCACCCGCACGCGGCCCGGCACGCCCGCCGCCCGCGCCGCGTCGGCGGCGTTCTGCGCGAGCTCGACGAACCACGCGTCGGCGTAGCCGCCGAGGCGCAGGTCCTCCTCGGCGTTGGCGTCCTCGCGGAAGCGCGTGGGCGAGTCCGCCCACGCCGAGAGCACGGCGGACCGCAGCTCCGCCGTGCCGAAGGGATCGTCCACTAGTCGCCGACCGGCTCCAGGTCCACGCCGTCGTCGTACACCAGCTCGGCGACCGCCACCGACGAGCCGGTGTCGGGCTGCACGTCGGAGTGGGCGCCGCAGCCGAAGGCGACGTCGACCACCCTGCCGTCGGCGGGCGAGTACTCGTTGCCGCACACCCCGAACGCCGCGCGCAGCGACCCGGCGAGCGGGAAGAAGAAGCCGCAGGTGCCGCACTGTGCGGGGGCGGCGCGGGCCATGTCGGAGCCGGGACCGAACGGGCCCTCGTGCCACCGGCGGGCGGCCTCGTCGCGCCCGTACTTCGAGGGCACGAGGCGGCGCCCCAGCCCCACCTCGAGGGCGACCTCCTCGACGGCCGGGTCGTCGGAGGCGAGGTAGCCGGGCGCGAGCCGCGGGTCGTCCGCCCGGGCGGGCAGCAGGTCGCCGACGCCGAGGTCGCCGGGGCGGACGCGCTCCTCCCACGGCACCCAGGCGGGCGCCACGAGCGCGTCGGGGCCGGGGACGAGCACGACCTCGCTGACGGTGACCGGCGCGTCGTCGCCCGCGGTGGCGAGCGTGACCGACCAGCGCCAGCCGCGGTAGCCGCCCTGCTTCGCCTCGAAGTGGTGGCTGACCGCGTTCGGGCCCTCCGGGACGACCTCCAGGTGTTCGCCGACGGCGTCTTCGGCGGCGCGCGGGCCGAGGTCCGCCGCGGCCTCCTCGACCGCCGCGGCCCGAGCCTGCTCCACCGCGTCCACGAGCCGGGCGGGCGGATCGAGGGTCGGTACGGCGTTCACCGGACGGATTGTGCCACCCTCTCCGCCATGACCTTCGGCCGTGCACTGCTCGGTGCGCTGGCCATCGCGCTCGCCGGGTGCGCCGCGGCCGCGCCCGCGGCTCCACCCGCGGGGCCCGGCGGCGTCGAACGGCTCCGGCCGACGGTGCTCGCCGAGCTCCCGCACGACACCGACGCGTTCACCCAGGGCCTCGAGCTCGCCCCGGACGGCCGGCTGTACGAGGGCACGGGCCTCGCCGGCCGGTCCCGGCTGCGCGAGCTGGACCCGCAGACCGGCGAGGTCCGCCGCGAGGTGGCGCTGCCCGGGTCGCTCTTCGGCGAGGGCATCACCGTGGTCGACGACCGGATCTGGCAGCTGACCTGGCAGGACGGGATCGCGCTCGAGTGGGACCGGGCCGACCTCGAGCTGCTGCGCCAGGTGCCGATCGACGGCGAGGGCTGGGGCCTGTGCCGCGACGGCGGCCGGCTCGTGCGCAGCGACGGCACCGACCGGCTGCGCTTCCACGACCCCGTCTCGTTCGCCGAGACCGGCTCGGTGGCCGTCACCCTCGACGGCGAGCCGGTCACCGAGATCAACGAGCTCGAGTGCGTCGACGGCCAGGTGTGGGCGAACATCTGGCAGACCGACCGGATCGTGCGGATCGACCCGGCCGACGGCCGCGTCACGGCGGTCGTGGACGCCGCCGGGCTGCTCGACGACACGCGCCGCGCGGGCGCCGACGTGCTCAACGGCATCGCCGCGGTCGGAGACGGCGAATACCTGCTCACCGGCAAGTTCTGGCCCGCGTCGTTCCGGGTCCGCTTCACGCCCGCGGGATAGATCGCCGAACGCGCCCGTCCCCACGACCGGATGGGACAGAATGGGGCGGTGGCCCGTCCCGAGTCGCCCCGCCCTCGTCGCGGCCTGCGCGGCCGCCGCACGTGGGTCACCGTGGACGAGGGGCGCCCGCAGGCGGCGCACGAGCGGCCCGGCACCGAGCGCCCCGACACCGTGCGGTCCGGCACCGTGCCCTCGGACGAGGTGCCCTCCGACACGGTGCGATCCGACACCGGGCGATCCGACGCCGGGCGATCCGACACCGGGCGCTACGTGCCGCGCAGGCGCTATCCGTGGCACGACGACCCGGACTACGACCCGGCCGCCCACCGCCGCACGCCCCCGCCGCGCACCTGGACGCCCCCGCCTGCGGCGGCCGCCGCGGAGCCCGAACCGGCGCCGCCCCCACGGCAGCCACCGGAGCCACCGGAGCCGCCGACCACCCGGCGGATGCCGCGCAAGCTCACCGTCACCCGCGTCGCCGCGCTGCGCAGCCGCGAGCTGACCGAGGGCGGTATCCGGGCGTTCCGCCGCGCCACCACGGCCGACGGGGCGGACCGCTCCGGCCTCGCGGCGCTCACCTACGCCACGATGATGAGCTACGCGATCGACGCCGCGGTGGCGGTCGCGCTGGCCAACACGCTGTTCTTCGCCGCCGCCACGGCGGAGAGCAAGACCAACGTCGCGCTCTACCTGATCATCACGGTCGCCCCGTTCGCGGTGGTGGCGCCGGTGATCGGGCCGATGCTCGACCGGCTGCAGCGCGGGCGGCGCGCCGCGCTCGCCGTCTCGTGCTTCGGGCGGGCGGCGCTCGCGGTCGTGATGGCCTTCAACTACGAGAACTGGCTGCTCTACCCGGCCGCGCTGGGCGCGATGGTGCTGAGCAAGTCGTTCGCGGTGCTCAAGGCGGCCGTCACGCCGCGCGTGCTGCCCAGCGCCATCACGCTCGTCACCACCAACTCCCGCCTCACCACGTTCGGGCTGGTCGCGGGCGGGGTCGCCGGCGCGGTGGCGGCCGGGGTGGCCTGGCTGTGGGACTCGCCGGGCGCGCTGTTCTTCACGGCCGTGCTCGGCGTGGCGGGCACCGTGCTGTGCCTGCGGATCCCGCGCTGGGTCGAGTCCACGGCCGGCGAGGTCGCGGCCACGCTGCGCACCACGGCTCGGGGCAGGCGCACCCCGATGGGCCGCCGCGTCACCGTCGCGCTGTGGGGCAACGGCGCGGTGCGGGTGCTCACCGGGTTCCTCACCCTCTACGTGGCGTTCGTGGTGCGCGAGCAGTCGGAGACCGACCCGGCGTGGCAGGTCTTCCTCATCGGCCTCGTCGGGGCCGCGGCCGGCCTCGGCTCGTTCACCGGCAACGCGGTCGGCTCCCGGCGGCAGTTCCTCCGCTCCGACGCTGTGATCATGTCGTGCGTCACCGCCGCCGTGGTGGTGAGCACCGTGGCGGCCCTGCTGCCGGGCATCGCCACCGCGGCGCTGGTCGGCCTCATCGGCGCCGCGGCCAGCGCGCTCGCGAAGGTCTGCCTCGACGCGGTGATCCAGCGCGACCTCCCCGAGGAGTCGCGGGCCTCGGCGTTCGGGCGGTCGGAGACCGTGCTCGCCCTGGCGTGGGTGCTCGGCGGCGCCATCGGCGTGCTGCTGCCGCACGACACGTTCTGGCTCGGCTTCGCCGTGATCGCGACCGTCATCGCGCTCGCCGGGGTGCAGTCGGCGCTCGTCGCCCGCGGGCGCAGCCTGCTGCCGTTCCTCGGGCACCGGGCACCGCAGGCCGGGTAGCCCGCCTTGCGTACGGTGGTCGCGTGCCGCGCCGCCTGCTCGCCGTCCCCGTCGCCGCGCTGCTCCTGGCCGGCTGCGGGGCGCAGGAACCGCCACCGCCGCCCGAGGTGACGTTCACGGCCGGCGCGGCCGGCACCGTCGCCCGCCCGGCGCAGTACTGCGACCTCGAGCTCACCGAGTGCGTCACCGACGTCGCCGCGCCGGTGCGCCTCCCCGTGCCGCCGGGCACCCCCCTGCAGGTCGCGGTGCCACCGGAGATCGCGCAGACGCCCTGGCAGGTCGTCTTCAGCTACACGGATGCCGAGGGCACCCCGATCGACGAGCGCAGCCCGGTGTTCGCCCCCGGCGCGCGCAGCGACTGGACGTTGCAGCTGAGCGCGCCGGAGGCACGGTTGATCACCGCCGAGGTGCAGCAGTACGGCCCACCACCGCAGCCGAATCCGGACACCGGGGAACTGGAGTTCCCCATCCGGGCGAGCTGGGTGCTGAACGCGGAGTGAGGGGCCGCCCCGCTAGCCGTCGAGGTCGCGCGCGACCGCGCGCACCACGTCGGCGGCGAGCTTGCACGTGCGGCGGTCCGGGTAGCGGCCGCGGCGCAGGTCGGGCTGGACCTTCGTCTCGAGCAGCCGGATCATGTCCTCGATCAGGCTGTGCAGGTCCTCGGCCGGTCGTCGGGTGGCCTCGACCACGGACGGCGGCTTGTCCACGATCCGCACCGACAGCGCCTGCGGTCCGCGCCTGCCCTCGGCCATCCCGAACTCGACGCGCTGGCCCGCCTTGAGCGCCTGCACCCCGGCCGGCAGCGCGGCCTTGCGAACGTAGACGTCCTCGCCGCCGTCCTGAGCGAGGAACCCGAAGCCCTTTTCGGCGTCGTACCACTTGACCCTGCCGGTCGGCACCCCTGCTCACCCGTTCCTCGATCGAACCCGACGTCATGCGGCCCCCAGCCGGGACCGCATGACGAACGCGCCCCGAGATGCCGTGACCGCCACTTGGTCGGCCCATCGAGCGACACCGGGACGCGTACCACCACACTAGTCCGAGCGACGGGGCGCGCGCACCCGTCCGATTCTCACCAGTCGCATCCGCACCACCGGCACGCTGCCCGCACCCCGCCCTCCGTCGGCGCGGTACACCGGAAGGCGCTGGTCCAGCCCCCGCTCAGGCGTTGCGGATCCTCGCCGCCTCCTGCAGGTCGAGCATCTCGATGCTCTTCTGGCGCATCTCCACCTTCCGCACCTTGCCGGTGACCGTCATCGGGAACGAGTCGACCACCAGCACGTACTTCGGGATCTTGTAGTGGGCGAGCTTGCCGGTGGCGAACTCGCGCAGCGCCTCGGCCGTGAGCTCCGGCGCGCCCTCGCGCAGCGTCACCCACGCGCACAGCTCCTCGCCGTAGCGCTCGTCGGGCACCCCGACGACCTGCGCGTCGACGATGTCCGGGTGCGTGTAGAGGAACTCCTCGATCTCGCGCGGGTAGATGTTCTCCCCGCCCCGGATCACCATGTCCTTGATCCGGCCGGTGATGTTGACGTAGCCCTCGTCGTCCATCACGCCCAGGTCGCCGGTGTGCATCCAGCGGGCCTTGTCGATCACCTCGGCCGTCTTGTCCGGCTGCTCCCAGTAGCCGAGCATCACCGAGTAGCCGCGGGTGCACAGCTCCCCGGGCGTCCCGCGGGGCACGGTCAGGCCGGTCTCCGGGTCGATGATCTTCACCTCGACGTGCGGGTGCACCCGCCCGACCGTGGACACGCGCCGCTCGAGCGAGTCGTCGGCCCGGGTCTGGGTGGAGACCGGTGACGTCTCGGTCATGCCGTAGCAGATCGTCACCTCGGTCATCCCCATCCGGTCCACGACCTGCTTCATCACCTCCACCGGGCAGGGCGAGCCGGCCATGATGCCGGTGCGCAGCGACGAGAGGTCGAAGGAGTCGAAGTCGGGGTCGTTCAGCTCCGCGATGAACATCGTCGGCACCCCGTAGAGCGAGGTGCAGCGCTCCTGGGCGACGGCCTTCAGCGTGGCCTTCGGGTCGAAGCCGGGGCCGGGGATCACCATGGTCGAGCCGTTGGTGGTGGCGCCGAGGTTGCCCATCACCATGCCGAAGCAGTGGTAGAAGGGCACCGGGATGCACACCCGGTCCTGCGGCGTGTAGCCGCACAGCCGTCCCACGAAGTAGCCGTTGTTGAGGATGTTGTGGTGGGACAGCGTGGCGCCCTTCGGGAACCCCGTGGTCCCGGACGTGTACTGGATGTTGATCGGGTCGTCGGGCGAGAGCGCCGCCTGCAGCCGCGCGAGCTCGGCCCGGTCGCCGCGGCGGCCGTCCTCCACGAGCTCGTCCCAGTTGGGGCGGCCGATGAGGATCACCTGCCGCAGCGCGGGGCAGTTCGGCCGGACCTGTTTGATCATCGCCTCGTAGTCGGAGGTCTTGAAGCTCGGCGTGGCGATGAGCATCGAGATCCCGGCCTGGTTGAGCACGTACTCGAGCTCGTGGGTGCGGTAGGCCGGGTTGATGTTGACCAGGATCGCCCCGAGCTTGGCCGTGGCGTACTGCACGAGGGTCCACTCGGGGAGGTTCGGCGCCCAGATGCCGATCCGGTCGCCCTTCGCCACCCCGGCCGCGTGCAGGCCGAGCGCGAGCGTGTCGACGTCCTCGCGCATCCGCCCGTAGGTCCAGCGCCTCCCGCTCGGCACGTCGACCATGGCCTCGGCGTCCGGCTGGGCGGCCGCCATGCGGTCGAAGTTGTCCCCGATGGTGTCGCCGAGCAGCGGGACGTCGGACGTCCCGGAGGCGTACGACGGAAGGGCGGGCGCAGCGGCAGCTGACACGGCGATCGGTCCTTTCGACATCATCGGCGGCAGGTATCGCGCGCTCATCCTGCGACGCCCAGCGGACGACCGCCACCTCCGGATGGGGAGGAAACCCCGTCGCGGGGTGCCGATACCCTCGGAAGATGCACGATCCGCGGGTGCTTCTCGACCCTGCCACCGACGCCGTCCGCAAGCTCGCCCGGCGGGGCTACACGCTGGACACGGCGTCCCTGGAGAAGCTGCTGGCCGCCCGCAACTCCGCCATCCAGCGCGGCGACGAGGCGCGGGCCGAGTCGAAGCGGGTCGCGAACGCCGTGAAGGGCGCCGCGCCCGAGGAGCGCGAGGCGCTGGTCGCCCGGGCCCGGGAGCTCAAGGCGGTCGTGTCGGCCGCCGAGGAGGAGCACCGGGCGGCGGAGGCCGAGCTGCAGGAGCTCCTGCTCGGCATCCCCAACCTGCCCGCCGACGAGCTGCCCGACGGCGCGAGCGACGAGGACGCCGAGGAGGTGCGCCGCTGGGGCGAGCGCCCGGAGTTCGACTTCACCCCGCTCGACCACGTCGACCTCGGCGAGCGGCTCGGCATCCTCGACCTGCCGCGGGCCACGAAGCTGTCCGGGCCCCGGTTCGCGGTGCTGCGCGGCAAGGGCGCCGCCCTGGAGCGGGCGATCGCCCGCTACCTGCTCGACCTGCACACCGCACAGCACGGCTACACCGAGTTCTCGGTGCCCACGCTCGTCAACCGCGTCACGATGACGGGAACCGGCCAGCTGCCGAAGTTCGAGCAGGATCTGTTCAAGACCGGCGTCGGCGACCGCGAGCTCTTCCTCATCCCCACCGCCGAGGTGCCGCTCACCAACCTGCACGCGAAGGAGACGCTCGACCTCGAGCAGCTGCCGCTGGCCTACACCGCCCACACGCCCTGCTTCCGCTCCGAGGCGGGCTCGTACGGCAAGGACACGCGCGGGCTGATCCGGCTGCACGAGTTCTCCAAGGTCGAGCTCGTGCGCATCGTCGACGCCGAGCGCTCCCGCGAGGAGCTGGAGGTGCTGCTCGGGCACGCCGAGGCGGCGATGCAGGGCCTCGGCCTGGCCTACCGCGTGGTGAAGCTCGCCGCGGGCGACATCGGGTTCTCGGCGGAGTTCACCTACGACATCGAGGTGTGGCTGCCGGGCCAGAACGCCTACCGGGAGATCAGCTCGGTGTCGGACTTCGGCACGTTCCAGGCCCGCCGCGCCGGCATCCGCACGAAGTCGAAGGACGGCAAGCGGGGCTTCGCCGCCACCCTGAACGGCTCCGGGCTGCCGATCGGGCGCACGCTCGTCGCGGTGCTCGAGCAGGGCCAGCAGGCCGACGGCTCGGTGCGCCTGCCGGAGGCGCTCGTCCCGTACGCGGGCTTCGAGGTGCTCGAGCCGGCCTGATCGCGGGCGCCGCTCACAACCCGCCGGTGTTGAGCAGCCGGTTGGGCGTGCCGCCGATCCCGCCGCCGCGGACGACGCCGGGCGTCGCGTTGTCGATGATCCACTTCTCGACCGCGGCGCTCGGCGCGTCGCCGAAGGTCTGCTTGTAGAGCGCCGCCACGCCGGCCGCGTGCGGCGCGGCCATCGACGTGCCCGTGTAGGAGGCGACCCCGCCGCCCGGCACCGTCGAGCGGATGTGCGTGCCGGGCGCGTAGAGGTCCACGCAGGGGCCGGTGGACGAGCTGGTGGCGCGCTGGTCGTCGATCGTGGAGTTGGCGACGACGAGCACGCCGGGGAACGCGCGGGGCGCCACCGTGCAGTCGTCGGCGCCGGAGTTGCCCGCCGACGACGCGACGAACACCCCCTTGTCGACGAGCCCCGCCACCGCGGAGAGCAGCACCTCCGACGGCCCGTAGCTCCACGACATGACCGCGACCGAGGGCCCCTGCGCGGTGGTGGCGACGTGGTCGACGCCCGCCAGCAGCGACGACAGCGTCCCCGCGCCGTTGCAGTCGAGCACCTTGACCGCCCGGACCTGCGCCTTCTTCGCCACGCCGAAGTCGCGGGACGCGGCGATGCCCGCGACGACGGTGCCGTGCCCGTCGCAGTCGCGGTCGTCGGTGTCCACGGTGTTCAGCGCCCAGGCGGCCCGCCCCTCGAACTGCGGGTGGGTCACGTCGACGCCGGTGTCCAGCACGTAGATCGTGACGCCCTCGCCCGTCGCGTTCGTCGTGTACCGGTGGTCGAGCGGCAGCGTGCGCTGGTCGATGCGGTCGAGGCCCCAGTTCGGCGGGTCGGGCTGCAGGCCCTCGGCCATCGCCCGCCTGCGGCCGGGGTCGAGCGGGACCACGCGCCGGTCCTCCTCCACCCCCAGCACCCCGTCCCGCGCCTTCAGCCGGGCGACCTGGGCGCGGTTCATCGGCGCCGCGAAGCCGGCGAAGGCGTGCCCGAACGTCCGGGTCGGCCGCACCCCGACCGCGGCCGCGGCGGCGTTCGCGTCGGCGGCCGAACGGGCGTGCACCACGTACGGCACGGGCTCGCCGAGGTCCTCGCCGGCGTGCGCGGTGCCGGGCAGGACGACCGCGACAGCCAGCTGCAGCACGAGCGCCACGGGGGCGCCGATGCGCAGGAGGGACCGCGTCACGATCAGCGACGCTACGGTCCTGGTACGGGTGGGAACAGAGACACGATCGTGGCTGGTGTGACGGATGAGCACCGATGGGGTGACGGAGCGTTCCGGCGCTCCCGGTGTGGGGTACGGGTGCAGGCGGTGCCCGTCCCCGCTCACGAGCGGGTGGAGTCCGCCTCCGGTGCCCCGACCCCGGCCGCGTGGATGGCCACCTCGGTCGCCTTCACCGCGAACCACACCCGCGCACCGGGCTCGGCGCCCAGCTCGGCCACGGCGGCCGGGGTGACGTCGGCGGCGAGGCCCTCCGCCCACGGCGGCCCGTCGGGCACCGCGGCGGCCCGCAGCCGCACGACGTCCCCGTGCGGCTCGACCGCGGCCACCCGCACCGGCACCACGTTGCGCGGGCTGCCGTGCGGCCGCTCCGCGAACACCGCGACGGCCGAGGGCGGGAACACCGCGACCGCGGGCTCACCCTCGGCGAGGCCGCCGTCCCGGCCCGCGACGACGGTGCCGTCGGGGGCCAGCAGGCCCTCGGGGCACGCGGTGCCGGGCACGAGGTCGAGACCCGCGATCCGCGCGGTGAACGGGCTGCGCGGGCGGGCGAGCACCTCCCGGGTGGGTCCCTCCTCGACGACCCGGCCCGCGGTGAGCACGACGACCCGATCCGACAGCACGAGCGCGTCGAGGGCGGAGTGGGTGACCAGCACCGCGGTCTGGCCGGCCGCGCGCACCACGCGGCGCAGCAGCGAGCGCATGGCGGGGGCGGCGTCGACGTCCAGCGCGGCGAGCGGCTCGTCGAGCAGCAGCAGGTCCGGTCCGGGTGCGAGCGCGCGGGCGAGGGCGACCCGCTGCTGCTGCCCGCCCGACATCCGGGCCGGGCGGCGGTCGGCGAGCTCGGCGGCGTCCACGGCGGCGAGCAGCTCCCGCGCCCGCCGCTCGGCCTCCCGCCGGGGCACGCCCGCGGCCCGCGGGCCGAACGCGACGTTGCCCAGCGCGGAAAGGTGCGGGAACAGCAGCGGCTCCTGCGCGAGCAGCCCGACCCCGCGCCGGTGCGGGGGCACGTGCAGCCCGGCGGCCGGGTCGGCGACGGTGGTGTCCCCGAGCCGGACGTGGCCCTCGTCCGGGCGCACCAGCCCGGCCAGCACCCCGAGCAGCGTCGATTTGCCCGCCCCGTTCGGCCCGAGCACGGCGAGCACCTCGCCCGACGCCGCCTGGAGTTCCACGTCGAGGGTGAACGCCGGGCGCCGGACGACGACGTGCGCGTCGAGCGCGGTCACCGCAGGCCCTCCACGGTGCGGGGGCGGGCGACCGCGATCACCACGACCGCGACCACGACGAGCAGCAGCGACAGCGCCACCGCCGCGTCCACGTCGCTCTCGCGCTCCAGGTAGACCAGCAGTGGAAGCGTGCGGGTGGTGCCCTGCAGGCTGCCCGCGAACGCGATCGTGGCGCCGAACTCGCCGAGGCACCGGGCGAACGCCAGCACCGCCCCCGACGCCAGGCCCGGCAGCACCAGCGGCACCGTGACGCGGCGGAAGGCGAGCCAGGGCGCGGCGCCGAGCGTGGCCGCGACCGCCTCGTAGCGCCGCCCCGCGGTGCGCAGCGTCCCCTCGAGGCTGACCACCAGGAACGGCATCGCCACGAACGTCTGCGCCAGCACCACGGCCGCCGTCGTGAACGGCACGGTGATCCCGAACGCGAGGTAGAGCGAACGCCCGACGAACCCGGTGCGTCCCAGCAGGAACAGCAGCGCGAGGCCGCCGACCACCGGCGGCAGCACCAGCGGCAGCAGCACCACCGAGCGCAGCACCCGCAGGCCGCGCACCCGGCCCCGCGCGAGCACCACCGCGAGCGGGCCCCCGAACAGGACGCACAGCGTCGTCGAGATCGCGGCCGTGAGCAGCGACAGGCGCAGCGCGTCGAGCGCCGACTCGCTGAGCAGCAGCTCGGGCAGGCGCGGCCAGTCCGCGCGCACCGCGAGGCCGACGACCGGCAGCGCGATCAGCGCGAACGCGAGCGCCGCCGGCACCCAGAGCAGCCGCGGCAGGCCGACGCCCGTGTCGTGGTCGTCGGTGCGGGGGGCCGCCTGCCGGGTCACGGGCGCCCGAAGCCCGCCGAACCGAGCACCGCCCGCCCCGAGGGCCCGGTGACGAGCGACCGGAACGCGCGGGCGAGGTCGGCGTCGGGCACGTCGGCGATCACCGCGATCGGGTACTCGGTGCGGGCCAGGTCCGCCTCGCAGAACGCGATGCCCGCCACGTCGTCCCCGGCGGCGCGCACGTCGCTGGCGTAGACCAGGCCGGCGTCGGCGTCGCGGGTGACGACCTTGCCGAGCACCGACTCGACGTCCGGCTCCTCGCTCACCGGGTCCAGCGCCACGCCGGTGGCCCGTTCCACCCGCTCGGCGGCCGCCCCGCACGGCACCTGGGGGGCGCAGACGACGACCTGCAGGCCGGGACGGGCGAGGTCGGCGAAGGACGCGATGCCGGCGGGGTTGCCGGACGGGGTGGCGATCTGCAGGACGTTCGTGGCGAACACCACCGGCTCCCCGTCGACGAGCCCGGCGTCCGCGACGGTCCGCATCGTGGCGGGGTCGGCGGTGGCGAGCACCTCGGCCGGGGCGCCGTGGACGACCTGCTGGGCGAGGTCGGAGGACGCGCCGAAGCCGAACACGACGTCGACGCCCGGGTGGACCTCCTCGAACCGGGTCTCGAGCTCGCCGAACGCCTCCGTGAGCGACGCGGCGGCGAAGACCGTGAGCGTCCGCGGCTCGGGTTGCCCCGCGGCGGCACCACCGCCGCCCGCGCCGGAGCAGGCCGCGAGCAGCAGCGCTGCCACCGCCGCGGCCGCCCACCTCACGAGCTCGCCCCCGGGGTCTCGACGACCACCGTGGTCGACTTGATCACCGCGACCGCGAGCGCGCCGGGCTCGAGGCCCATCTCCCTGACCGCCTCGCTCGACATCAGCGAGACGATCCGGTGCGGCCCGCACTGCATCTCGACCTGCGCCATCACCCGGTCCGCCACCACCGACGTGACCAGGCCGACCAGCCGGTTGCGCGCCGAGCTGCGCACGTCGGACGGGTCGGGCGGCGCGGCCGCGTGGTCGCGGGCGAACGCGGCGAGCGCGGCACCGTCGATCACCTTGCGGTTCGACGCGTCGACCTGCACGGGCAGCGCCCCCGCGTCGACCCAGCGGCGCACGGTGTCATCACTGACGCCGAGCAGCCGGGCGGCCTCGGCGATCCTGAATTGCGGCACGAACCCGACAATAGGTCCGCGGATGCGACTTCAGCCAGGACGGATCGTCTGTGGTTGGGTTCTGGTCGTGGACTTCGAACCCAGCACCGTGGCTGCCGACTACACGAGGCGGATGCGCGAGTTCCTCGACGAGAGGATCATCCCCGCCGAGGCCGAGTACGAGGCGTTCCGCGCCGAGCGCCGGGGCACCCCGCAGGAGTGGGACCTGCCGCCGGTGGTCGAGGAGCTGAAGAAGGAGGCCCGCGCCCGCGGGTTGTGGAACCTGTTCCTGCCGAGCGTCTCCGGGCTGTCCAACGTCGAGTACGCCCCCATCGCCGAGGTCTCCGGCTGGTCGCCGACGATCGCGCCGGAGGCCATCAACTGCCAGGCCCCGGACACCGGCAACATGGAGACCCTGCACCTGTTCGGCACGCCCGAGCAGAAGCAGCGGTGGCTGGAGCCCCTGCTCGAGGGTGAGATCCGCTCGGCGTTCGCCATGACCGAGCCCGACGTCGCCTCGTCGGACGCGACGAACATCCAGACCCGCATCCGCCGTGAGGGCGACGAGTACGTGATCACCGGGCGCAAGTGGTGGATCTCCGGCAGCGCCGACCCGCGCTGCAAGATCTTCATCGTCATGGGCAAGACCGACCCGGACGCGCCCAGGCACCGCCAGCAGTCGATGGTGCTGGTGCCGCGCGACACCCCGGGCTTGGAGATCAAGCGGCACCTGCCCACGTTCGGCTACCAGGACCAGCACGGGCACTCCGAGCTGGAGTTCCACGACGTGCGCGTGCCGGTGGAGAACCTGCTCGGCGAGGAGGGCGGCGGGTTCGCGATCGCCCAGGCCCGCCTCGGCCCGGGGCGCATCCACCACTGCATGCGGCTGATCGGGATGGCCGAGCGCGCGATCGACCTCATGGTCCGCCGCGCCCGCTCCCGCACCGCGTTCGGGCGCCCGCTCGCCGACCAGGGCGTGGTGCGCGAGCAGATCGCGCTCTCGCGGATCGAGGTCGAGCAAGCCCGGCTGCTCGTGCTCAAGACGGCGTGGCTCATCGACCGGTACGGCTCCAAGGGCGCCGCCACCGAGATCGCCGCGATCAAGGCGCTCTGCCCCCGCATGGCCTGCACGGTGATCGACCGGGCCATGCAGGTGCACGGCGGCGCGGCGATGAGCGACGACTTCCCGCTGGCCTCGTTCTACGTCTGGGCCCGCGCCCTGCGCTTCGCCGACGGGCCCGACGAGGTCCACCTGCGCACGGTCGCCCGCCAGGAGCTGGCCCGCCACGAGTGAGGCCCACACCCGGAGCGCGACCCGCGCACAGCGAGACCGCGACTCGCGGGCATCCAGAGCGCGACTCGCGGGGGCCCGGCGAGTCGCGCTCTCGGTGCGGGCGAGTCGCGCGCTCCGGGTGTGATCCACCCATCTTTTCGGACAGCCCGACGATCAGCATCTGCGGCGCCCTTCGACACTTCCCCGCGCAGATGCGGAAGCCGAACCGCCCCGTGATCAACGGTGCCGACACGCCCCGTTCCGGGCTATTACGCTCGTGGTGTGACGGCAACCGAGCTCGGATTCCCGGCGGTGCGGGGTTCGACCCCCCGCGATCCGGCGCGCCCCGCCGACCCGCGGCTCATCGACACGTTCGGTCGCGTCGCCACCGACCTGCGGATCTCCCTCACCGACCGCTGCAACCTGCGCTGCACCTACTGCATGCCGGCCGAGGGGCTGGACTGGATGCCGCGCGACGAGCAGCTCACCGACGAGGAGCTGGTCCGCCTCATCACGATCGCGGTGCGCGACCTCGGCGTCCACGAGCTGCGGTTCACCGGCGGCGAGCCGCTGCTGCGGCGCGGGCTGGAGAACATCATCGCCGCGTCGGCCGAGCTGGAGCCGCGCCCGGACATCTCGCTCACCACCAACGGCATCGGCCTCGCCCGCCGGGCCGAGGCGCTCGCCGCGGCGGGCGTGAACCGGCTCAACGTCTCGCTGGACACGCTGCGGCCGGACCGGTTCGCCACGATCACGCGCCGCGACCGGCTCGACGACGTGCTGGACGGCCTCGCCGCCGCGCGCGCGGCCGGTCTCGACCCCATCAAGATCAACACCGTGCTGCTGCGCGGCGTGAACGACGACGAGGCCGTCCCGCTCCTGCGGTTCGCCCTCGAACACGGCTACGAGCTGCGCTTCATCGAGCAGATGCCGCTCGACGCCCAGCACGGCTGGCAGCGGTCGGAGATGATCACCGCGGGCGAGGTGATGGAGCGGCTGCAGGAGGCCTTCACGCTCACCCCTGACCCCGCCGAACGCGGCGGGGCGCCCGCCGAGCGCTGGCTGGTGGACGGCGGGCCCGCCGTGGTCGGCGTGATCGCCTCGGTCACCCGCCCGTTCTGCGGCAGCTGCGACCGCACCCGGCTCACCGCCGACGGCCAGGTCCGGTCGTGCCTGTTCGCCCGCACCGAGACCGACCTGCGCGCGCTGGTGCGCGGCGGCGCCTCGGACGAGGAGATCGCCGACACCTGGCGGTACGCGATGTGGGGCAAGGCGGCCGGGCACGGGATCGACGACCCGGGCTTCCTGCAACCCGATCGCCCGATGAGCGCGATCGGCGGGTGAGATGGGCACGACCACCGCAACCGTCACGATCCGCTACTTCGCCGCCGCGCGCGCGGCGGCCGGCGTCGAGACCGAGCCGCTCGAGCTGCCGGAGGGCGCCACGGTGGCCGACGCGATCGCGGCCATCAGGGAGCGGCACGGCGCCGAGCTGTCCAGGGTGCTCGACCGCTGCAGCTACCTGCTCGACGAGGTCGCCGTGCGCGACCACTCCGCGACCGTCCCGGCGGGCGCCACGCTCGACGTCCTGCCCCCGTTCGCAGGCGGATGACAGGTAGGAAACTTCCTACCCTTGACTAGTAGGAGATTTCCTACCTATTGTCGCCACATGGCGATCACCCAGATCCGGACGATGACCCTGTTCGTGTCCGACCAGGAGCGGGCCAAGGCCTTCTACGTCGACCGGCTCGGCTTCGACGTGCGCACCGACCAGGCCGTCGGTGAGAACCGGTGGCTCGAGGTCGTCCCGCCGAAGGGCGGCACCGCGGTCGTGCTGCACCGGCCGTTCCCCGGGACGAGTCCGGGTGCGGGGGACGGGATCATCCTCGAGTCCGACGACCTCGACGCCGACTGCGCGGCGCTCGTCGCGGCCGGGGTGGCCGTGGACGGCCCGACGGAGATGCCGTGGGGCAGGCAGGCGACGTTCGCCGACCCGGACGGCAACGGCTTCGTGCTGACCGCGGCCCGGTGACCCGGTTGCCCCCGCCGCGGCCGTGATGATGAAGTGTGCGGCGATGCCGCAGCGTCCCAAGTCCTCGCCCGCCGACCGGGTGTTCTCCGCGCTGGCCAACCCCACCCGGCGCGACGTGCTCGACCTGCTGCTGGAGGGGCCGCGCCCGGTCCAGGACATCGCCGACCGGTTCGACATGACCCGCCCGAGCGTGTCGGAGCACCTCAAGGTGCTCCGGGAGGCCGGCCTGGTCAGCGAGACGCGGCAGGGCAGGCAGCGCCTCTACGCCGTCGAGCCCGGCCCGCTGCGCGACCTGCAGGAGTGGCTGCTGCCCTACGAGCGGTTCTGGCGGGACAAGATCCGCGCGCTCGGCGAGCTCCTCGACGCCGACCGGGATGCCCACCCATGACCGGCACCGACCTCACCACCATCCACGTCGACCAGTTCCTCGCCCACCCACCGCCCCGGGTCTGGCGGGCGCTCGTCGACCCCGAGCTGCTCGCCGTGTGGTTCATGCCCACCGACTTCGCGCCCGTCGTCGGCCACCGCTTCACCTTCCGCGCGAAACCGCTGGAGGCCACCCGCTTCAGCGGCGTGGTCGCGGGGGAGGTGCTGGCCGTGGAGCCGGAGCGGCTGCTGCGCTACACCTGGACCGACGCCGAGCGGCCCGACGGGCTGAACTCGACGGTGACGTGGACGCTCGAGCCCGAGGGCCGCGGGACGCGGCTGTTCCTCGAGCACAGCGGGTTCGACCCGGACGACCCGATCCAGCAGCTGTCCCGCTCGATCATGGGCGGTGGCTGGCGCAGCCACGTGATGCGCAGCCTGGACCGGTACCTGAGCCGAGTCGCCTGACGGGTCAGCCCGCGGCCCCGACCACGTCGCGGTAGCTGCGCCACGTGCGGGCGGGCGTCCGCACCGTCTCGGCCGCGAGGAGCGCGTGCGCGATCGCCCGGCTGACGACGTCGGCGGCCGCGGCGTGCAGCGCGACGAGCCCGCGCAGGTCCGGGGCGGGCCGGGCCGTGGTGGACAGCGCGAAGACCGCGTCGCCGTCGGTCGCGGTGTGGGCGGGCGAGATCGCGCGGGCCAGCCCGTCGTGGCCCATCGTCGCGAGCCGGCCGCACCCGGCCTTGTCGAGCGTGACGTCGGTGGCGACGACCGCGAGCGTGGTCGCGACGCCGAGCGCGGGCGCGAGCGGTGCGGAGCGCAGCTCCTCCAGCGCGGCGGGCCCGACCTCGAAGCGCGGGAACTCGCCGGGCAGGCCGGCCCGCGCCCCGAGCAGCTCGCCCGTGGCCGGGTCGACCGGGGAGCCGGCCGCGTTCGCGACCGCGAGCGCGGCCACGGTGGCACCGTCGTCGAGCACCGCGCTGGCCGTGCCCACGCCGCCCTTGAGCCCGCCGGCCACGGCGCCCGTGCCGGCGCCGACCACGCCCTGCGGGACCGGCCCGTCGCTCGCCGCGTCGTAGGCCGCGGCGCCGGTGGCCGCGTCCGGCCGGGCGGTGAACGCGCCGCCGCGGCCGAGGTCGAACACGACGGCGCCCGGCACGATCGGCACGACGCCGCCCGGCACGGGGAACCCGACCCCCGCCTCCTCCAGCCGGGCCATCACGCCGCCCGCGGCCGCGAGCCCGTAGGCGCTGCCGCCGGAGAGGACGACGGCGTGCACGCGCTGGACGGTCGCGCCCGGGTGCAGGAGGTCGGTCTCGCGCGTCCCGGGCGCCGCGCCCCGCACGTCCGCGCCCGCCACCGCGCCGCCGTCGGGGGCGAGCACCACCGTCGTGCCGCTGAGGGCGCCGGGCCCCTCGATCGAGGCGTGGCCGACCCGCAGGCCGGGGACGTCGGTCAAGCAGTTGCGGGGTCCGGGGAGCATGGAGCCATCATCGCGCCCGCCCGTCCGCGCGCTGGTCAAGGGGCCGCTTCGCGATCATGCACCGCCCGCCGCAGCTCCGACATCAGCACCAGCGCGGGCCGCGGCAGCGGGCGGGTCGCCGACGTGGCGAGCGTGACGCTCCACGTCGGTTGGTCCCCCTCGACCGGCACCACGACCAGGCCGGAGTCCTCGTCGAAGGCGCTCTCGGGGAGGAACGCGAGCACATGGCCCTGCCGGATCAGCGCCGCCGCGGTGGCGTAGTCGGTGACCTCCAGCGACACCCGCCTGCTGAGCCCCCTCCGGTCGAAGGCGAGGTCGACGATGTCGCGCGTGCCCCAGCCCTCGGGGAACTCGGCGAAGTGCTCGTCGGTGAGGTCCTCGAGGCGCACCCCGTCGGCCCCCGCGAGCCGGTGGTCCGGGCCGCACACGAGCCGCAGCGGCTCCGTCGCCAACGTCTCCGTGACGAGCCCGGCCGGCGGGCGACGGGCGAACGCGACGAGAGCCAGGTCCACGGTGCCGTCGAGCAGCGCGTGGACGTGTCCGCGCGAACCCATCGTCGAGTGCTGGACGCGGACCCGCACGGCCGGGTGGGCGCGGTGGAACCGCCCGAGCACGCCGGCCACGTCGACCCCCGGCGTGCTCAGCATGCTCCCCACCACGACCGAGCCGTGCAGTTCGCCGTGGTGCGCCTGCACCGCGTCGTGCGCGGCGCGGGCGGCCTCGAGGGCGGCGCGGGCGTTGGGCAGCATCGCCGCGCCCGCGTCGGACAGGCGGACGTGCCTGCTGTCGCGGACGAACAGCGGCGCGCCCACCTCCCGCTCCAGCGCGCGGATCGCGGTGGAGACCCCGGACTGCACGACGCGCAGGCGCCGGGCGGCCTTCGTGAAGCTCAGCTCCTCGGCGACGGCGACGAAGTAGGCGAGTTGGCGCAGCTCCACTCAATCAATCTACATCAGAGATAGCAACGTGCATAAACATTCGTTGGACGTGATTGATCGCAGCACGGAGAGTGGATGCCGGACACCAACGAGATCGAGAGGAACCCCGGTGACCACTTCCGCCACGATGAGCCCACCGGCCGTCGCGACCGACGGCTCGCGCTCGCACGACCGCGGCTTCTGGATCGTCGCGTTCACGTTCGCGGTGACGATGGCGTTCTCGGCCGCGCCCGCCCCGCTCTACGTCCTCTACCAGGCCGAGCAAGGCTTCGGCCCGTTCACCGTCACGGTCGTCTTCGCCACGTACGCGGTCGGTGTGCTCGCGAGCCTGTTCCTCGCGGGGCACGTCTCCGACTGGGTCGGGCGCCGCCGGATGCTGGTTCCCGCGGTGCTGGTCAACGTCCTCGCGGCGACGATCTTCCTCGAGTGGACGTCGTTGCCCGCGCTGCTCGTCGCGCGGTTCGTGTCGGGCATCAGCATCGGGATGCTCACGGCGACGGCGACGGCGCACCTCGCGGAGCTGCACATGGCCGCGCGGCCGGGCGCCGCCCGCACGCGGGCGGACGTCGTCGCCACGGCGGCCAACCTCGGCGGCATCGGGCTCGGCCCGCTCGTCGCCGGCCTGCTGGCGCAGTACGCGGGCGCCCCGCTGCACCTGCCGTACCTGGTGTTCGAGGTCCTCATGCTGGTCGCGGCGCTCGCGTTGACGCTGGTGCCGGAGACGGTGGAGCCGTGGCGCGTGGCGTACCGGCCGCAGCGGGTCTCGGTGCCGCACGCGGACCGCGCCCGCTACTTCGCGGCCGCCGCGGCGGCGCTGGTGCAGTTCGCGGTGTTCGGCCTGTTCACCTCGCTCGCGCCCGCGTTCCTGGCCGGTGTGCTGCACCAGGATTCGCACGCGCTGGCCGGGGTGGCGTCGTTCGCGGTGTTCGCCGCCGCGGCGATCGCCCAGATCGTGGTGTCCCGCGCCCCGCTGCGCCACCAGCTCCGCTTCGGCCTCGGGGCGCTGGTGGCCGGGATCGTGCTCGTGGCGGTCGCGGTGCAGCTGCCGAGCCTCGCGCTGTTCCTCGTCGGCGGCGTGGTCGCGGGTGCGGGCGCGGGCGCCGGCTTCAAGACGGCCATGGGCATCGTGCTGTCGGTCTGCACGCCCGAGGCGCGCAGCGAGGCGCTCGCCGGGCTGTTCCTGGCCGGCTACGTCGGGCTGACCGTGCCGGTGCTGGGGCTCGGGCTGGCCGTGCAGCTGGTGTCGGTGCAGACCGCGCTGATCGGGTTCGCGGTGGCGCTGCTGGCGATCCTCGCCCTGGTCGGCAGGCGCCTGTTCGCCGCCGCGCACTGACCGACTAGCAGCTCGCGCTGAGGTTCCCGCAGTACATCCACCCGTCCGCCCCGAAGGACGTGCGGACGAAGTACCAGCGGTTGCCCTCCGGGTTGATGGCGAACTTGTTCCACTCCAATCCGGTGCCGGGACGCAGCCACACCAGGGCCTCGCAGAACTCCCGGTAGCACTTCCTGATCGGACCGCGGTCGACGACCCGGGTCCTGGCCCAGCCCTCGTCCTCGACCGTCGCCGCTGCAGCCGTCCCGCCTCCCGGTGGGACGGCTGCAGGCGTCATCGGGACCACGCCGAGCACGGCCACCAGGCCCAGGACGGTGGAAATCCTCGCGACGACGCTCACCGCACATCCCCCTCGGCTCGTCGGCCACCACGCTATGGCCGGTGACGGCGACGGGCATTGCCCCCGCGTGCAGTCCCGTTCGCCATCGGTGCACTCCGGGTCGCGGGCCCGCGGCCGAATCCCGCCAGCGGGAGGGCGCCACGCGCGCGAGGCTGGAGCCATGACCGCCGTGCTGGACCGACTGGACGTCCCCGCACTGCAGGAGCGCCTCGACACCGACGGCGTCGCGAGCACCGGGCCGCTGCTCACCCCCGAGCAGTGTGCGGAGGTGATCGCGATGTTCGACGAGGACGAGCGGTTCCGCAGCACCGTGGTGATGGCGCGCCACGCGTTCGGCGAGGGCAGCTACCGCTACTTCGCCGACCCCCTCCCGCCACTCGTGCAGCAGCTGCGCGAGCAGCTGTACCCGCCGCTCGCGCGCATCGCGAACACCTGGGCCGAAAGGCTGGGCGAACGCACGTTCCCGACCGAGCTCGACGCGCTGCTGGCCGAGTGCGCCGCGGCGGGGCAGCACCGCCCCACCCCGCTCCTGCTCCGCTACGGGCCGGGCGGCTACAACTGCCTGCACCAGGACGTCTACGGGGAGCTGGCGTTCCCGCTGCAGTTCCTCGTGATGCTGAGCCGCCCCGACGAGGACTTCACCGGCGGGGAGAGCGTGTTCGTCGAGCAGCGGCCGCGCCGGCAGTCGCGCCCGACCGTGCTGCGCCCGCGGCAGGGCGAGGCCGTGGTGTTCCCGGTGCACCACCGGCCCCGGCGCGGCTCCCGCGGGTTCCACCGCGTGCAGGTGCGGCACGGCGTGAGCACCGTGCGCAGCGGCAGCCGGTACGTGCTGGGGATCATCTTCCACAACGCGCGGTGACGCGCCGATCGGGCACGATGCACCCGTGCCCGAGTCCCATCTCGACCGGTTGGTCGAGGCGATCGAGCGGGAGGACCGAGCCGTGTTCGCCGACCCCGACGCCCGCGGCCGCCTCCGGCTCGCCGAGTACCGCGGTGAACGCTGCGACCCACCGCTCGTGCTCGACTCCACCGAGGAGGAGTTCGACGCCGCCGTGCCCACCACGGGCCGCGGCACGCGGTCGCGCTGGCCGGCGGACCCCGTACCGGAGGCCGGCATCGAGCTGATGCTCGTGGACCGCTCCGAGAGCACGTCGAAGGAGCGGCGTCCGCGGTCGCGCACCTGCATCGACAACGGTCGGATCGGGGCCGGGTGATGCCGCTCGAGCTGGTCCCCCGGGAGCGCCGCGTCCTCGCCCCCGGCGCCGTGCACGTCCCGGACTGGCTCGACCTCGACCGCCAGCGGGCCCTCGTGCGGGCCTGCCGGGAATGGGCGCGCGAGGGCCCGGGGATGCGCGCGGCCGTGCTGCCGACCGGCGGCCGGATGACCGTGCGCAGCGTGTGCCTCGGCTGGCACTGGTACCCGTACCGCTATTCGCGCACCCGCGACGACCAGGACGGGTCCCCGGTGCTCCCGTTCCCGGAGTGGCTCGGCGAGCTCGGCCGGGAGGCGCTGGCCGACGCCTACGGCGACCCCGAGCGCGCCCGCGGCTACCGCCCGGACATCGCGTTGATCAACCACTACGGGCCGGACGCGCGGATGGGGATGCACCGCGACGGCGACGAGCGGGCGCCCGACCCGGTGGTGTCGTTCAGCATCGGGGCGGCGTGCGTGTTCCGGTTCGGCAACACCGGCGACCGCGGGCGGCCGTGGACCGACGTGGAGCTGCGCTCCGGCGACCTGGTGGTGTTCGGCGACGAGAGCCGCCTCGCCTACCACGGCGTGCCGAAGCTGCTCCCCGACGTCGACGTGCCCGACACCGGCCTCTCGGCCGGCCGGCTGAACATCACGCTGCGCGTCTCCGGCCTGTCCTGACCAAAAGATCGGCTCCCCCGCCGGCGGGTGCCGACGGGGGAGCCGTGGTGTCGTCGTCAGCCGCGGCGGCTGCGGCGGATCAGGAAGATGATCAGCAGGAGCAGGGCGCCCGCCGCCACCGGGGCGATGCGCTTCATCACCGGCGCACCGGCGGTGTCGAGCAGGTCGATCGCGTCGACCTCGCTGCGCAGCGGGCCGCTGCTGGTCGCGGGCTTCGAGGCGAGCACGGGCCCCTTCGCCGCCTCCGCCGACCCGCTGCCGTTGGTGCTGCCGCTCGTGGTGCCGGTCGCGGCGGGCGCGACGACCGAGCCGGCCGCGGCCGACGGCGCCGAGTCCCCCGTACCGCTCGGTGCCGACGAGGGCGTGGACGCAGCCGGAGCGGGCGCCTCCTCCTTCGCCGCGGGCTCCTCGGCCTCCGGCGCGAGCTTGCTGGCCACACACGCCGAGAACTGGCCGATGATCTTGTCGGCGACGTCGGAGATGACGCCGCGGCCGAACTGGGCGGGCCGGCCCGTGATGGTCATGTCGGTGACCATCGTGACGGCCGTCCGGTTCGGCCCGTCGGCCACCATCGTGCCGGTCACGGTGGCGCTCGCGGTGCCGTTGCCGCGGGCGTCGCGGCCGCTGGCCTCGATGACGACCCTGTGGTTCGCGTCGTCGCGCTCGACGTAGGTGCCCTTCCCCTTGTACGTGAGCGAGATCGGCCCGAGCTTCACCTTGACGGTGCCGGTGAACGAGTCGCCCTCGTACTCCTGCAGGGTGGCGCCGGGGAAGCAGGGAGCCACCGTCTCCGGTGTGTTCAGCGCCTCCCACGCCTTCTCGATCGGCGCGTCGATCGTGAACTTGTTCTCCAGCTGCATCAGTAAGTCTCCTCCACAAAGCCGCAGGACGCCTGCCCCGGATGACCGAAGCAGGCGTCCTGCGGGACGAGCGTCAGCCTGCGGCCGCCAGCACCGCGCGGCCCGTGAGCACCTTGGCCAGGTGTTCACGGTAGTCCGCAGCGGCATCGGCGTCACTCGGCGCGGCGGTGCCCTCGGTGACCCGTTCGGCTGCCGCCCGCACCGCCTCGGCGGTTGCGGGTTGCCCCACGAGGGCCTCTTCCACACCTCGCGCGCGGATCGGCGTCGCGCCCATGTTCGTGAGCCCGACCCTCGCCTCGGCGATGGTGCCGCCCTCGACCCGGACGGCGGCCGCGATCGCGACCATCGACCAGGCCTGCGCGGTGCGGTTGAACTTCTCGTAGTGGCTGCCCCAGCCCGTGTACTTCGGGAACCGGATCGCCGTGAGGATGTCGCCCTCGCCGAGCGCGGTGGTGAAGTAGTCGACGAAGAACTCCGACGCGGGCACCGTGCGGCGCCCGGACGGCCCGACGATGTCCATCTCCGCGTCGAGGGCGAGCGCGACGGCCCCCAGGTCACCGGCCGGGTCGGCGTGGGCGAGCGACCCGCCCAGCGTGCCGCGGTGGCGCACCTGGCTGTCGGCGACCGTCTCGGTGGCCTGCCCGAGCAGCGCGACGTGCTGCTGCACGGCCTCGTCGCGGATGATGTCGTAGTACGTCGTCATCGCGCCGACCACGACGCGGTCGCCCTCGTCGCGGATCCCGCGCAGCTCGGCGATGCCGCCGAGGTCCACCAGCAGGCTCGGCGCGGCGAGCCGCAGCCGCAGCACCGGCAGCAGGCTCTGCCCACCTGCGATGATCTTGGCGTCGTCGCCGCCCTGCTGCAGGGCCTGGACTGCCTCTTCGACCGACGACGGCTTGACGTAGTCGAACTTGGCGGGGATCACTGGACCTCTCCCTGGGGGTTGTTCGGGTCGATCGAGCCGAGGCCCGCGCCCGGGGAATGGGTGTCGACGGGGGTCTCCTGCGTGGAGCGGCCCTTCGCCTCCTGGATGGCGCGCCACACGCGCTGCGGCGTGCACGGCATCTCGATGTCGGTGACGCCGAGGTGGCGCACCGCGTCGATCACACCGTTGACGATCGCCGGGGTGGAGGCGATGGTGCCCGCCTCCCCGACGCCCTTCACCCCGAGCGGGTTGGAGGTGGCCGGCGTGCTCACCACGCGGGTGTCGAAGCTGGGCAGGTCGGCGGGCGAGGGCAGCGTGTAGTCGACGAACGTGGCGTTGACCAGCGTGCCCTGCTCGTCGTAGTTGGCCTCCTCGAACAGCGCCTGCGCGATGCCCTGCGCGAGCCCGCCGTGCACCTGGCCCTCGACGATCAGCGGGTTGATCACGTTGCCGACGTCGTCGACGCACACGTACTTGCGCAGCCGGACGCGCCCGGTCTCGGTGTCGACCTCGATCGCGGCGAGGTGGGTGCCGTGCGGGAAGGAGAAGTTCTCCGGGTCGTACACGGCGTCGGCGTCGAGCGAGGGCTCCATCCCCTCCGGCAGGTCGTGCGCCATGAAGGCGGCGAACGCGATCTCCTGGATGGACTTGCCCTTGTCGGTGCCGCGCACCGAGAACGTGCCGTTGGAGAACTCGATGTCGTTCTCGTCGGCCTCCAACATGTGCGCCGCGAGCTTCTTGGCCTTGGCGATCACCTTCTGCGCCGCGTTGACGATCGCGATGCCGCCCACGGCGAGCGAGCGCGACCCGTAGGTGTCGAGGCCCTTGGGCGCGATCTGGGTGTCGCCGTGCAGGATCTCGACGTCTTCGAACGGGACGCCCAGCTGGTCGGCGACGATCTGGCTGAACGCCGTCTCGTGCCCCTGTCCGTGCGGCGAGGCGCCGGTGATCACCTCGACCTTGCCGGTGGCGAGCATCCGGATGCTCGCGGCCTCCCAGCCGCCCGCTCCGTAGGACAGCGAGCCGAGCACCCGCGACGGCGCGAGCCCGCACATCTCGGTGAACGTCGAGATGCCGATGCCCAGCTGCACGGGGTCGCCGGAGCGACGACGCTCCTCCTGCTCGCGGCGCAGGCCCGCGTAGTCGAACAGCTCCATCGCCTGCTGCGTGGCCTGCTCGTAGTTGCCGGAGTCGTAAGTCAGCCCGGCGACCGTGGTGTACGGGAACTCGTCGTGCTTGATCCAGTTCTGCTCGCGCAGCTCCAGCGGGTCGCGCCCGAGCTCGACGGCGAGCTCGTCCATGATCCGCTCGATGGCGAACGTGGCCTCGGGCCGGCCCGCCCCGCGGTAGGCGTCGGTGAGCGTCTTCGTGGTGAAGACGTTGGTGCAGGCGAACCGGTAGGCGGGGATCTTGTAGATCGCGTTGAACATGAACGCGCCGAGGATCGGCACGCCCGGCCCGACCAGGCCGAGGTAGGCGCCCATGTCGGCGAGCAGCTTGACGTCCAGGCCGGTGATCGTGCCGTCCTTCTTGGCGGTGATCGTGATGTCCTGGATCTGGTCGCGCCCGTGGTGCGCGGCGAGCATCGACTCCGAGCGCGTCTCGGTCCACTTGATCGGCTTGCCGAGCTTCTGCGCCAGCACGACGCAGAGCATCTCCTCGGGGATCACGCCGATCTTGCCGCCGAAGCCGCCGCCCACGTCGGGGGCGATGACCCGCAGCTTGCTCTCGGGCACGCCCAGGACCACCGACGTCATCGTGCGCAGGATGTGCGGGATCTGGGTGGCCGAGTAGAAGGTGATCTGCTCACCGGTCGGATCCACGACCACGGAGCGCGGCTCCATGAACGCCGGGATGAGCCGCTGCTGGCGGAACCTGCGGCGCACGACGACGGAGTCGGGGTCGGACTCCGCGGCGGCGATCGCATCGGCGACGCTGCCGCCGGTGCCGGCCTCGCCGGAGTCGAACACCCAGGTGGCGCTCGCGTTGGTGCCGAGGTCGGGGTGGACGAGTGTGGCGCCCTCGGCGAGCGCGGCCTCCATGTCGAGCACCGGCTCGAGCGGCTCGTAGTCGACGTCGACCAGGTCGGCGGCGTCGCGGGCCTCGCCCGCGGAGCGGGCGACCACGACGGCGACGCCCTCACCGGCGAAGTGCACGGTGCTGCTGGCCAGGAGCGGCCGCTGGGGCGCCTTCTGATCGGGGGTGATCGGCCAGGCGCAGGGCAGGCCGATGCTCTCCACACCCAGGTCGGCGGCGGTGTAGACGCCGACGACGCCGGGCGCCTGCTTCGCGGCCGACGTGTCGATCCCGTTGATCCGCGCGTGCGCGAACGTCGAGCGGACCACGGAGATGTACAGCGTGCCGGCCGGGGTGATCGAGTCGGTGTAGCGCGAGCGGCCGGTGATCAGGCGCTCGTCCTCCTTGCGGACGCGTGGGCGGCCGATCTCGCCGTGCGTGGTGGGTTCGGCGGTCGTCGTCATGTCACTGGCCTCCAGCGACCGGGGTGGGCGTGTCGACCGGCGCCGTGGCGCCGGGCTTCATCGCGCGCGCCGCGCTCTGCACGGCCCGGACGATGTTCTGGTAGCCGGTGCAGCGGCACAGGTTGCCCTCGAGACCCTCGCGCACGGCCTGCTCGTCCGGGTCCGGGTTGTCGGCCAGCAGGTCGACCGCCTGCATGATCATGCCCGGCGTGCAGTAGCCGCACTGCAGCGCGTGGCACTCGTTGAACGCCTTCTGCACCGGGTGCAGCTCGCCGTCCCTGGCGAGCCCCTCGATGGTCGTGATCTCGGCGCCGTCCGCCTGCACCGCGAGCACGGAACAGGACTTCACGCTCTGCCCGTTCAGGTGCACCGTGCAGGCACCACAGTTGCTGGTGTCACAGCCGATGACCGTTCCGGTCTTCCCCAGGCGCTCCCTCAGGTAGTACACCAACAGCATGCGGGGTTCGACGTCGTCGACGTACTCCACGCCGTCGACGGTGACCCGAACCTGTGCCATGTGACCTCTCCTCACCACGAGCGCGGTGCCGCTCCCCCAGAGCGGCACTGGACGCACCGGACGCAGCCGAGCCACGCCCGGGTGCCGCACACGTCGTTGTGGCGGCGCCCACAATCAGACCGCCGATCATCCGGCCACGCAAGGCCGTTGGTCCTTGCTCCGCTGTGTTGGGACGACCCACCCGACTCGGATCAGCAACAGGACCGCAACTTCGGAGAAATCAAACGATGGGCTCCGCGTCTGCGGAAGTCGCTCGTGGCGAGGTTCACCTGTCCGGACGGCGGTGAAGATCACCCGACGGGGGTCAGGCGTCGGGTGAACGGTCCGGCCCGGTGCCGACCGGGCGCAGCGGCGCCACCGTGCGGTGCCGGATCGCGCCCCACCAGAGGCCGCCGCCGTAGGCGAGGTCGTCGAGCCTGCGGGCGACCAGGTAGCCGAGCAGGCCGGGCCGGCCGGGGGCGTCGCGCTTGCGCCACCAGTCGACCACGCCCTCGGCCAGTGCGATCAGCGCGACGGTGCGGCGGGCGCGGCGCGAGACCAGCGCCGCGGCCAGCGCGATCGGCCAGTAGTGGCGGGTGACGGCGTCCGCGGTCTGCTGCACGGTGCCGAGGGCGCCGAGCCCGATGAGCCGGGCCGCGGTGCGGCGCGGCTCGCGGACCGGGAGCTTGCGCGCGAGCTGCTCGGTGGCGCCCGCCAGCACCGCCAGCGCCGCGACCACCGACCACGGACGGCCGCGCAGCAGCAGCAGCGACACCGCCGCCGACCACGTGTTGAGCACCATCGGCGGCACCTGGCCGGGGTGGCGCAGCGACAGGGGTGCCGCGCCGGTGCCGTAGAACGCCTTGCGCAGCCACCAGTCGCGGGGGTTCGTGCGGTGCTCGTGCGCCACGCGGGAGGCGGGCTCGTAGCGCAGGCGCAGGCCGGCCTCGTGCAGCCGCAGCACCAGGTCGACGTCCTCCGCGACGTGCATGCGCTCGTCGAAGCCCGCCCCGACGGCGTCCCGGCGCACCACGAGCGCCGCGCTCGGCACGTAGGCCACGCGGCTCTTCGGGACCACGAGCGCGGGGTCGGGCCCCTGGTCCAGCGACGAGCGCACCGACTCGTACCCGCCCAGCCAGCCGTCGCCGCCCAGCGCGACGACCCGCGGCGCCACCAGCGCCACCGCCGGGTCGGCGAACCGGGCGAGCAGCGGCTCCAGCCAGCCGGGCTGCGGCACCACGTCGGAGTCGAGGAACGCGACGAGCGGGGTGCGGGCCGCCGCGAGCCCCGCGTTGCGGGCCGCCGCCGGGCCCTTCGCCACCTCGTGGCGCAGCAGCCGCGCGCCCGCCCGCTCGGCGACCGCGCGGATCGCGGCCGCGTCCGCGGAACCGTCGTCGACGACGATCGTGGCGCCGAGGCCGGCGGGGAGCGCGGCGAGCAGCCGGGCGAGCCCGTCGACGCGGTCCTTCACCGGCACGACGACGGTGACGTCCGACGCGGGCGGGATCGCGGACGCGGGCTCGGCCACCGGGTGCGCGATGCCCGCGTCGAGCAGCCTGCGGGCGAGCTTCGCCGAGAGGGCGTCGCGGACCTCGAGCGCGCCGTCCTCGATGCGGGCCGCCGCGGCCGGGGTCAGGCGCAGCATCCGCGGTGGGGCGCCGCCGAAGAGGGCGGTGCCGTCGTCGGTCACCATCGCGTGCCGGTCGAGCACGATCCGCATTCCGTCCGGCAGCCGGTCGTCCACGGTCGCGAGCCTAAGCGGCGATCACCCGCCTGGCCGCCCGTACCCAGAGCCCGACTCGCGCGCACCCAGACCGCGACTCGCCGACACGCAGAGCGCGACTCGCCGACAGCGGGGGCGGCTCGTGGAGGGGGAGACCGTGGGGCGTCCGGCTGGGAAGCTGGGGGCGTGGTCGAGCCGCTGCTGCCCGAGTACGGACGTCGCTCGCTCGCGGAGGTGCTGCCCGCGCTGCTCGCCGCGCTCGGCGTGCCAGGGCCGGCGCCCGCGCTCGCCGTACCGCCGGCGCGGGCGGCAGCGCTGCTGCTCGTCGACGGGCTCGGCAGCGAGCTGCTGCGCCGCCACGCCGCGGACGCGCCCTTCCTCGCGAGCCTGCCCGACCTCGGGCCGCTCACGGTGGGGTTCCCGTCCAGCACGTCGATCAGCCTCGCGTCGCTGGGCACCGGCGTGCCGCCGGGCGCGCACGGCCTGCTCGGCATCGTGCTGCGCGCGGACGGGCAGCTGCTCGACACCCTGCGCTGGACCGCCCAGGGTGGCCGCGACGACCTGCGCGAACGCCTCGTCCCCGAGGAGGTCCAGCCGGTCCCCACGGCGCTGGAGCGCGCCGCCGCCGACGGGGTCGGCGTCACCGTGGTCTCCCTGTCGGAGTTCGACGGCTCCGGGCTGACCAGGGCCACGCTGCGGGGCGGCCGCTACCAGGGCACGTACGCGATGGGCGACCTGGCCGCGGGCGTGCTCGCCGCGACCGCGGGCCCGGGGCGGCAGCTCTGCTACGCCTACCACCGCGACCTCGACCTGCTCGGCCACGTGCACGGCCCGGGGTCGCTGCCGTGGCGGCTGCAGCTCGCCCAGGTCGACCGGCTCGCCCAGATCGTCGCCGACCGGCTGCCGGCGGACGCGCTGCTCGCCATCACCGGCGACCACGGCATGGTCGCGGTCGACCGCCGTCACGACGTCGACACCGACGAGGCGCTCTCCGCCGGCGTGGACGCGGCGGCCGGTGACCCGCGGGCCCGCCACCTCCACGTCCACCCCGGCGCGCTCGACGACGTGCTCGCCACGTGGACCGAGGTGCTGGGCGACGGCGCCTGGGTGGTGCCGGGGGAGCAGGCGGTGGCCGACGGCTGGTTCGGGCTGCCGGTGGCCCCGCACGCCCGCGACCGCATCGGCGACGTCGTGGTCGCCGCGCGCGGGGGAACGGCCGTGATCCGCTCCCGCGCGGAGCGGGTGCTGTCGCGGATGCCGGGCCAGCACGGCTCGCTCACCGCCGATGAGCAGCTCGTGCCGCTGCTGGTGCACCGGCCACACCCGACCGGGTGAACTCCCCGAGACCCGCCGTTCGCCAACCTCAGATGTTCCTCAATTCTGTGGCCGCGCGATCCACGATTCCCCCACCCTGGTCTCACCTGTTGGAATTGGGGGGATCGCGATGGAGCTCGTCGCCGATGTCGAGCTGAGCGTTCGTGACCGGGCCATCCTCCGCGCCGTGGAGCGCGGACGCGCCGAGCTCGTGTGGGGCTCGGAGCCCGACCTCTACCTCGACGGCCGCTTCTGCTGCGACCAGAGCGCCGTCCACCGGCTGGTGCGGGCGGGCCTGATCGCGCCGGCCGTCGACTGCGCCGTGGGCGAGCGCGTCCCGGCCGTGATCACGACCGCGGGCCGGCTGGAGCTCGTGGCCTGACGCGGGCCCCCGCGCGGCGGAGGTGGCGTCCCCGCTCGTGAGCAGGCCGTCCGCCCGCCGGGAGCGGATCCTCGCGGTCCCGCGGGTCCGCGCCGGTGGCGGACCTCGCCGGAGTTCGGCGTCTCCCCGATTGCTGCGCCCCGACGTCGAGGCGCTCGCCCGGGCCGAGCAGGTCGTCCGCGTCGCCACGCCCGAGTACGACGCCCGGCCCGCGATCGCCCTCGACGACGTCGCGCTCGACCTTCACCGACCGGGTGGACGAGGGCTTCCCCGAGTACCACCCGCGCGTCGTGATCGGCTCGCTGTTCGCCCTCGTCCCGCCCGTCGTGGCCTTCCTGCTGTTGCAGCGGTACTGGCGTTGCGGCCTCACGGCGGGGACCGTGGAGTGATGGTCCGCGCCGCCTTCGCCATGGCCGTGTCCACCGCCCGCGAGCTGCTGCACCCGGCCGCCGTCGCCCGCATCGCCGCCGCCGTCGACATCGACCCCGAGGTGGTGCTCGACGACTTCGCCGGCGCCGACCTCGCCGACGTCGAGCTGCTGATCACCGGCTGGGGCTGTCCCCCGATCACCGCGGACGTGCTGGCCGCGGCACCCCGGCTGCGGGCGGTCGTCCACACCGCGGGCACGGTGCGCCAGCACGTCACCGAGGCCTGCTGGGACCGCGGCATCGCCGTCAGCTCGGCGGCGGCGGCCAACGCCGTCCCGGTCGCCGAATACGCCGTGGCGATGATCCTGCTCGCGGGCAAGCGGGTGCCCGACATCGCGCGGGAGTTCCGCGCGGCGCGGGCGCAGCTCGACTGGAACGCCCTGCATCCCGACGCGGGCAACTACGGCGCCACGGTCGGGCTGCTCGGCGCGTCGCTCGTCGGGCGGCGCACGGCCGACCTGCTGCGGCCGTTCGACCTCGAGGTGCTCCTGCACGACCCGTACGTGCCCGACGACGAGGTGCGCGCGCTCGGCGCCGAGCCGGTAGGGCTCGACGAGCTGTTCGCCCGCTCCCGCGTGGTGTCGCTGCACGCGCCGCTCCTGGACAGCACCCGGGGCATGGTCGACGCCCGGCTGCTCGGCCTGATGCCCGACCGCGCGACCCTGATCAACACCGCGCGGGGCGGCCTCGTCGACCACGCCGCGCTGGAGCGCGAGCTGCTGTCCGGGCGGCTGCGGGCCGTGCTCGACGTGACCACGCCGGAGCCGCTCCCGCCCGACTCCCCGCTGTGGGACTGCGACGGGGTGGTGCTCACCCCGCACATCGCCGGGTCCACGGGCAACGAGCTGCGCAGGCTCGCCGACGCCGCCGCCGACGAGGTGCGGCGGTGGGCGGCCGGGGAGCCGTTCGCCCACCCGGTGCGCCGCGAGCTGCTGCCGATCACCGCGTGACCATTCTGGAACGGGCCCCGATCCCGCCGACGACTTCGAGCTGGTGAGCGGGCCGGGGCCGCCGGGCCCGACGGTGGCCGCCCATCGGCGCACGGGCCGGGCGGGCAGCCGATGGTCGAGTCGGCGTCGGTGGCGCTCGGGCTGCTCGCCGCGCGGCGCCGACGTGGGCCTGCTCGCCGACGGCGAGCGGGACCGCCTCGAGGCGTGGTGGCGGGGCGCCCTGCGCCACGAGCCCGCGCCCGACAACCGGTACCCGTTCCCGATGACCGTGGCCGCCCTCCTCGAGGAGGACGGCCGCGCCTTCGACCACCACGTCGGCTGGGCCGCGCACCCCTACCCGGTGCCGGTGGCGCACCTGCGCGGCGACGAGGAACCGCCGGCGCGGCTCCGACCGCGTCTGGAGGAGTCCCTCGGCTCGTTCGCCGCCACGTTCGACGCAAGGCTCCCCGCTCTACCAGGGCCGCTCGCCGGCCCACCGGACCGCGGCGCTGTCGGCCGTCGCGCTGGGCAGGTCGTCGGGTGGACGCCGCTGCGGCCCGGCCGGACCCGGCGGATCCCGTCGGCGGGCCTGCGCTGCCTCCTCGACCGCGGCGCGCTCATCGACGATCTGATCTCCCGCGGCTGGCACGGACCGCACGGGGCGACCCTGCAGAGCTACTCCGGCCCCGCGTCGCCGTACCGGGCGAGCAAGGGCTTCGTCGGGCCGCTGCTGCCCGCGACGGCGCCGCTGTGAACGGCGGTCGAGGAACCGCCGCCGCCGGCCGGGCCGGACCGCACGATCGTCATCCCGCGGTGGGCCGGCCGGTGCAGACCACCGGCCGTGGATGGCCCGGTGCGCGTGCACGACCGCGGCCACCTGAACCCGTGGGACGCCGACGGCGGCGAACCCGACCCGCCCCACGCCCAGGTTCGCCTGCTCCACCCGCACCGGGCCCACCGCCGTGCGCGGGCGTCGCCGACAACCACGTCTCCCGCCACGTGCGGATCCACCCGATCGGCAGCGGACCGGACCGGGTGGCCTCGTGGCACCAGCCGCAGCTCCCCTCCGCCGGTGGCGGGCGGGCCGGTGCTGCCGCAGGGCCGGATCGAGCGCCCGGTCGTCGCGCGGCGCGCGGGAGGTGCGCGTCCACCGGCTGCGCGCCGTGCCGGGGGGCGTTCCCGTCACGGTGACGGGATAGGCGCTCGCCGCGGCGGGTCCGCCGCAGTTCGACCAGCGCGTCGAGGGTCTCCCGGTGTCGGTGCGCGCCGCGACGAGGCGACCCGCCTCATCGGCTGCCACGGCTTCGACTCCGCCGGGGTCGAGCGGGCTCCGCAGGGCACGGCCTGCGGGGCGCGGGGCTCGTGCCCGTGCTGCGCGGCACGACGGTGCCCGCCCGAGCTGCTCGTGCCCGCGAGGTGTCGATCGGGTGGCCGGACGGGGCCGCACGAGCTGCTCCTGGACCGGCGCCACGCGTCCGTCACGACGCGCTCCCCGCGGCGTGAATCGAACGGTGACCCTCCTCACCTGCGCATTTCCGAGCCGGAACGGCGCCGTAGCATTTTCTGTCAAGTGGACCAGCGCCGCTCCCCCGCCTCCTCGCTCCCACAGGTGTGGCCCATGTTGTACGCATCCGACGCCCCCGATCCCATCGACACCGTCGCCAGCGTGCTGCCCGGCTACCGGTTCCCGTGCCCGGACATCGCCAGCGTCGACCGGCACATCGCCGAGCGCTGGGACCACGCCGGGCCCCGCTCCGGGCTCACCCCGCGGCTCAAGGCGGCGGCGCGGCAGGACGTCGACCGGCTGCTGGACCGGCGCCTCTACCTGATGACCGTCCGCGACGCCGAGTCCGAGCAGGTTCCGCGCGCGGCCTGACCCCGCGCTAGGCGAGGCGACCGGTCCCGTCCGGCGCCCACCGGGTGACCCGATCGCGCAGGGCCGCGGCCAGCTCGCGCAGCACCCGCTCGCCCTCGGCCGCCGTGGCGCCGGTGGGGTCGCCGAGCACGCCGTTGGGACTCACCGCCGCCACGCCCCCGTCCCGCAGCGCGGGGAGCAGCTGCGCGAGCGGGGCGGTCGCGCCCGGCTCGGCCGCGTCCACCCGGACCGCGGCGGGGTCGAGGGCGAGCAGGACGGCGGTCTCGGTGCGCCCCGCGTGCGCGTCCCCGCCCGCCACGGCACACGGCCACCACGCGGCGTCCCGGCCCTCGGCCCGCAGCTGCGCCACCGCGTCCGGGACCGTCGGCAGGTTCCCGCCGTGCCCGTTGACGAACACGAGCCGGTGCACCCACCGGAACGCCGAGCGGCCCAGCTCCACGAGCACCGCACGGAGCGCGTCGTGCCCGATCGACAGCGTGCCGGGGAAACCCTCGTGCTCACCGGACGCCCCGTAGGCGAGCGGCGGCGCCACCAGCAGCGCATCGTCGCCCGCGGCGGCGCGACGGGCCACGGCGGCGGCGATCCGCAGGTCGGTGTCGAGCGGCAGGTGCGGCCCGTGCTGCTCGCACGCCCCGAGCGGGACCAGCACCGTGGCGGCGGGCACGTCGGGCCAGGCCAGCCCGCCGAGCGTCGCCGCCACCGAGGTGCTCAGCGGCCCGCGACCGGGACCTTCAGGCCCGCGAGCGGGTTCTCGTCGCACGCCCGGTCCGGGCGCATCCCGATCGTCACCGGCACGGGGCCGCGGGAGTTGCGCGGCGCCGAGCGGGAGTGGTCGACGTCCGACTTCGGGATCACCGTGTCCGGGCCGCGCGCCGCGAGGGCCTGCTCGCCCAACCCGCGGACGCACTCCGGGTCGGGCCCGTCGAGCGGGAGGCCGGTGAAGAACTTCGCGGCCATGCAGCCGCCCTGGCAGGAGTCGTAGAAGCCGCAGCTGCGGCACGCGCCGCCGGTCTGGGGCCGCCGGAGCTCGGCGAAGAGCTCCGAGGTGCGCCACACCGCCTCGAACCCGCCCGGCGACCGGACGTTGCCCGCGAGGAAGTTCTCGTGGATCGCGAACGGGCAGGCGTAGACGTCGCCGACCGGGTCGATCAGGCAGACCACCCGCCCCGCGCCGCACAGGTTCAGCCCGGGCAGCGCCTCCCCGTAGGCGGAGAGGTGGAAGAACGAGTCGCCGGTGAGCACGTCCTCCCCGTGCGCGACGAGCCAGTCGTAGAGCTGCCGCTGCTGCTCGGCGGTGGGGTGCAGCTCGTCCCACACGTCCGCGCCGCGGCCCGACGGCCGCAGCCGGGTGATGCGCAGCTGCGCGCCGAACCGGTCGGCGATCGCCTTGAACTCGTCGAGCTGGTCGACGTTCTGCCGGGTCACGACGACGCTGATCTTGGGCTTTCCGAACCCGGCCGCGGCCAGGTTCTCCAGCGCCCTGATCGCGGTGGCGTAGGAGCCGGGGCCGCGCACGTGGTCGTTGACCTCGGGCGTGGCGCCGTCGAGGGAGATCTGGACGTCGACGTAGTCGGTGGCGGCGAGCTGCGCGGCGCGCGCCTCGTCGAGCTTGATCCCGTTCGTGGAGAATTTGACGCCGACGTCGTGGGTGACGGCGTAGTCGACGAGCTCCCAGAAGTCGGGGCGGACGGTCGGCTCGCCGCCGCCGATGTTGACGTAGAAGACCTGCATCCGCTGCAGCTCGTCGATCACCGCCTTCGCCTCGGCGGTGGTGAGCTCGCGCGGGTCGCGCCGTCCCGACGACGACAGGCAGTGCACGCACGCGAGGTTGCAGGCGTAGGTGAGCTCCCAGGTGAGGCAGATCGGGGAGTTCAGGCCGTATTGGAAGTGCTCCACCAGCTTCACGGTCGCTCCTCGATGGTCCCGTTCGCGGCGAGGCCGGCGAGCGCCCGCAGGTAGGCGGGCCGCTGCGCCTCCTCGACGCCCGCCGCCTCGATGGCGGCGTGCACGGACGGGTGCCGTTCCAGGCCGGAGACGACCTCGACCAGCTGGGGCGTCTTCAGGAACGACAGCCTGCGGGTGCCGAAGTGGTAGACGAGCGCCCCGAACGGCTCGGGGCGCAACGCCACCTGTGGGCTGCAGCGGTGCGGCAGCTCCGGGTTGAAGACCGGGCCGTCAGTAGACACCGCACATGCCGTCGATCGAGACCTCCTCGACGAGGCTCTCCTCGACGACCGGCTCCTCGGCGGCGGCCTGGGACTCGCTGGTGGGCGACATGCGCAACCTCCTGGCGGGACGGCGGCTGGGGATGTGGCGGACGATAATTGACACGTCGTGTCAAAGACAAGGCCCGGCAGACTGCACCGGTGGAGTCCGACGTCCTGTTGCACATGTGCACCGCCGGGGAGTGGGAGGCCGCCCGCGCGGCCGGCGTGATCGCCCCGCCGTCGCTGGCCGAGGCCGGGTTCGTCCACCTCTCGACGCCGGAGCAGGTCTCCCTCCCGGCGAACCGCCTGTTCAAGGGCCGGTCCGACATCCTGCTGCTGGTGATCGACCCGGCACGGATCGGCGTCGAGGTCCGCTGGGAGCCCGGGGTGCCGGGGGATCCCGCGTCGATGCGCTTCCCGCACGCGTACGGCCCGGTCCCGGCCTCGGCGGTGACCGCGACCCTGCCCTACCGGCCGGGCGAGGACGGCACCTTCACCGCCCCGACCCTGCCCGGCCGCTGACCCCGGCGGGCGCGCGCCGCCCGGCGATGAGGCGGTGCACGACGAGCTCGAGCGGGCCACGGTCCGCGCGGCGCAGCCAGAGCGGCGCGGCGACCAGCAGGAGGGCCGAGACGCCTGCCCACAGCGCGACCGCGAACCACGGCCCCGCGCCCGCGAACCGCTCGGCGAGCCCCAGGCCCCAGCCGTAGCAGAGCGCCGCGGCGAGCACGTTCTGCAGGACGTAGCAGGAGAGCGCGGTGCGGCCGACCGCCGTGAGCCCGCACCGGAGCGGGCCGGGCGCGCGGCGGGCCCGCAGCACGAGCGACGTGCCGAGCCCGAGCAGGCCCAGCGCGACCAGCGGTGGGACGAGGTAACGGTCCAGGAGGAACAGGTCCGGTCCGCCGAGCGCCGTGAGGGCGTTCAGCGGGAGCCCGACGCCGAAGCCGACGGCGGTGAGCCTGCGCCGGATGCGCGTACCTGCCTCGGTGAACGCACCCGCACGGACCATCCGGGAGCCGACGAGGAAGAGCACGACGGCCGAGGGCACGATCAGCACCAGCTCCGCGCGCAGCAGCGCGAAGTGCTCCAGACGCAGCCGGACCTGCTCCGGCCAGCTGGCCGTGAGCGCCGGGTCGGAGGCGCCGCCGGAGGCGGGCGGGCCCGGGGTCACCAGCAGCAGGGCCGTGAGCGCGAGCAGCGCGGCGACGTACACCGCGCCGACCGCGCCCACCCACGCCCGCACGACCCGCTCGCTGCGCCCCACCAGGTACGCCACCAGTATCGAGGCGATCGCGTAGCCCATCAGCACGTCGAACTCGAACACCAGGACGTAGTGGACGAGGCCCTCGACGAAGAGGACCGCGGCCCGCACCGGGTACCGGCCGGGCCACGGGTCGCCCCGCCGCACGGCCGACCGGTACTGCAGCTCGATCCCCACCCCGAACAGCAGCGTGAGCAGCGCGAGGAACTTGCCGTTGCTGAGCGTCCGCAGCGCCGTCTCGACCGCGCCGACGTCGGTGAGCGCCGCGCCGAGGTAGGCGATCGGCCCGCCTGGCTCCGCGAAGAGCCAGACGTTCGTCGCGAACGTCCCGAGGATGGCGACGCCCCGCAGGACGTCGAGCGCGTCGATCCGCCCCCGTTCGGTGATCACCGGCATGGGCCGAGCATCGTGGGACCGCGCCGTCGCGTCGTCGGGCGCGCGATCGACCCCGGCGTACACCCTTCGACCGATCCGGGCCGGCCGCACCGAGCCCGCGACTCGCCGGGCCCCAAGGCGCGACTCGCCCGCACCCGCAGCGCGACTCGCCCACACCGAGCCCGCGACTCGCCCGCAGCCAGAGCGCGACTCGCCGGGCGGTGCGTACCACCTTCGATCGACGCGGACCGGCGCCGTCGCGTGTTCAATGGGCGCCGTGACGGGCTGGCTGGAGCGGCACACGGACCTGCTCCACGCGGGCGGGTTCTTCGCCGTGGGCGTGCTGCTGTACCTGGCCGCCCCCGACGTCGCGATCCGCTGGAGCGACGTCCCCGCCCCACCGCTGTGGGCGGTGGCGGCGCTGCTCGTCGTCGCCGCGCTCGGCCAGACCCAGCGCCGAGCCCGGCCCGTGCTCGGGCTGGTGGTCGCCTGCGGCGTGCTGGTCGCGATGATCCTGCTGGGCGTCGTGCCGCTCGCGCTGATGCTGGTGCTGGGCGACCTGCTCTACTGCGCGGTCCTGCACACCTCGGAGCGGTTGAGCTGGACGGTGGCGGGCGCGACCGCGGCCGTGGCCGGTGGCGCGGCGCTCGTCAGCCTCGTCGCCGAAGGCGCCCGCGCGGCCCTCCTCGTCGCCCTGAACCTCGGCCTGGTGCTCGCGGTGCCCGTGCTGTGGGGCCGCGAGGTGCGCCTGCACCGCGAGCGGGCCGACGCCGAGCGGGAGCGCGCCGAGCAGGCGGCCCGGATGGCCGAGCTGGACCGGGCCGCCGCGGTGGCGGCCGAGCGGGCGCGGATGGCCCGCGACCTGCACGACGTGATCGCCGGCCAGCTCTCGGGCATCGCGATCCAGTCCGAGGCCGCGCTCAACCTGCCCGACCCCGACCCGGCCGTGCTGCGGCGCGTGTTGCAGTCGGTGCGCCGCGACAGCGTGGCGTCGCTCGCCGAGATGCGCACGATGATCGGCCTGCTGCGGGCGGGCGGCGCGGCCGACGCCGACCCCCGCACCGCGCCTGCCGGGCTCGACCGGCTCGACGCGCTCCTCGAGTCCGCCGCGGGCACCGGCCTGCGCATCGAGGTGGAGGACGCCCGCGGCGAGGCGGCCGAGCTGCCCGCCGCCGTCGACCTGGCCGCGTTCCGGATCGTGCAGGAATGCCTGACGAACGCCGCCAAGCACGCCCCGCGCAGCCGGGTCCGCCTGCGCCTGGACGTCCACGACGGAGAACTGGTGATCGACATCGAGAACGACCTGGTGCCCGGGGCCCCGTCGGGCGACGGCACCGGCACGGGGCTGCTCGGCCTGCGCGAGCGCGCCGACGCCGTGGGCGGCACCATCACCGCGGGCCCGGACGGCGACCGCTGGCGCGTGCGGGCGGCGCTGCCGGTGCGCGCCCCGGCGGGGGCGGCCCGATGACCGGCGAGACCGTCCGCGTGGTCGTGGCCGACGACCAGGCGGCGATCCGCACCGGGCTGGTGATGATCCTCGACTCCGCGCCGGACATCACGGTGGTCGGCGAGGCGGCCGACGGCCTGGCGACCGTGGCCATGGCCCGCGAGCGCAAGCCGGACGTCGTGCTCATGGACATCCGCATGCCCGGCATCGACGGGATCGAGGCGACGCGGCGGCTCGTCGCGGACTCGGTGTGCGAGGTGCTCGTGCTCACCACGTTCGACCTCGACGAGTACGTCGACTCGGCCCTCGCCGCGGGCGCGGCGGGCTTCCTGCTCAAATCGGTGGAGGCGCCCGCCCTGCTCGCGGCCGTGCGCGCCGTGGCGAGGGGCGACGGCGTGCTCGCCCCCGAGGTGACCCGCCGGGTGATCTCCCGGCTCGCCGCGCCCGCCCGCAAGCCGGTCCTCCCGCCGGGCTTCGACGAGCTCACCCCGCGGGAGCGGGACGTGCTCGCCTGCCTGGGCCGGGGGATGTCCAATGCGGAGATCGCCAAGGAGCTGGTGATCACCGAGGCCACGACGAAGACCCACGTCTCGCGGGTGCTCACCAAGCTGGGCCTGCGCTCCCGGGTGCAGGCGGCGATCGCCGCCCAGGACGCAGGCCTGGTGGACTGAGGCCCCGTCCCGTTCCCGAGGAACGGCGCGCCCGTCGGTACCTGTCCGACGAACGCGCCGTTCGTCGGAGGAAGGGGTGGGGCTCAGCGCGTGCGGGCGCCTGCAGCCGGCGCGGAAGACCGCGCACCGATCCGGCGGGCCCGGGCCGTCGCCGCCAGGAAGGCGGCGAAGAAGACCAGGCACGCGGCATCGAACACGACGCTGAACGGCGTCACGTCCTCCCGCAGGGCGGGGTGCGGGAGGAGGAGCGCGAGGAACGTCCCCTTGGTGACGGACGCGCCCACGGCGACGGGCACCCGGGCGGGCGCGAACAGGCCGGCCCAGACCAGAGCGGCGCCGAGCGCCAGCTGCAGGACCCCGCGGTGCTGGAGCAGCGCGAGCGTCATGGGATCGGGATCGGTGACCCCGTAGGTCCAGCGCAGGACCTCTGGGTCGGCGAGGGCGAGGACCGGGGTCGCCGTGATCACGCCGATCACGACGAAGACCACCGTGAGCGCAGCTGACGGCTTGACGGACATGGGCGCGGTCCTCGATCGGTTCTGCTGATCACAGGCTAGCCGGCACCCGGGCCGTCACCAGCGGGTCGGCTGAGACTCCGCTGAGCCGGCTCACTCCGTTCCGACGAACGGCGCGCCCGTCGGCACCTATCCGACGAACGCGCCGTTCGTCGGAAAGGGATGGCCTCAGCGCAGGCGGGCCGAGAGGCCGATCGCGTCGGTGACGTCGGCCGCCGCGCTGAGCGGCGGCGCGGCGGGCGCCGCGGCGACCGCGAGCATCGCGACGAGCGCGGTGAGCGCCGCGAGGGCGATGCGCGACACCGGGCGTGCCCCGGGACGGCCGAGGCGGTGCCGCCCGTGGCGGCCCACCCGCGCCCGCGGCGGGGACTCCAGCCCGAGCGAGGCGGCGGGCGAGGCCGGGTCGGCCGACAGCGCGGACGCCACGGCGGCCGCGGGCGGCCTGCGCAGCGGGTCGTCCTGGGTCATCGCCCGCAGGACGGAGGTGAGCCCGGCCGGCAGGCCGTCGGGCACCGCGGGCGGGCGGTGCAGCCGCGCAGTGGCCGACTCGACGGCCGCACCGGGGTACTCCCGCCGCCCCGTCAACGCCTCCAGCAACACCAGGCCCAGCGCGTACACGTCGGTGGCCGGGGCGACGTGCTCCCCGCGCACCTGCTCGGGCGCGAGGTAGGCGGCCGTGCCCACGACGCAGCCGTCGGCGGTGGCGGCGGTGGCCTCGAGCGCGCGGGCGATGCCGAAGTCGGCCAGGCACGGGCGCCCGCCGCTGCCGAGCAGCACGTTGGCCGGCTTCACGTCGCGGTGGACGATGCCGGCCGCGTGCACGTAGGCCAGCGCGTCGGCGAGCTGGGCGCCGAGGCGGCGCACCGCCCCGGGAGCCAGCGGTGGCCCCGAGGCGATGCGCTCGGCCAGGGTCGGCCCCTCCACCAGGTCGGTCACGACGAACGGGCAGTCGTCCACGAGCCCGCCGTCGTGCAACCGGACGAGCCCCGGATGGTCGAGCCGGGCCAGCAGCTCCATCTCCTGGCGCTGCTGGCGCAGGTCTCGCTCCGACCCGCCCGGCCGGAAGCACTTGATCGCTACCTCGACGCCTCGCCGCAGGTCACGGGCCCGGTGCACGACGGCGGACGATCCGGCGCCGAGCACGGACCCGAGTTCGTAACGACCGGCGACGACGCGGGGAGCGTCGCCGAACGCAACAGCCTCGTCGGGGGCCATACCGAAGTCTTTCCCCCGTACGGGGCAGTTACGCACGGAACCGGGAAACTTCGACCCGGATGTGCGTCACCCGTTGGCGGCAGTGGTGAGCGCCCGGCGCGTGAGCACGCGCGCTAGGTGACGCCGGTACTCCGCGGTGGCGGCCGAATCCGACGGCGGCTCGGTGCGCTGGTCGGCCAGCGCCGCGGCCTCCTCGATCGAGGCGCCGTCAGCGAGCGCGGCCTCGGTCTGCGAGGCCCGCAGCGGGGTGGGCCCCATGTTGACCAGGCCGACCCGGCCGTCGACGACCGCGACCCCGACGACCGCCCAGTCGATCGCACGCCGGGTGAACTTCTCGTACGCCCAGCCCGCGCCGCCGGTGCGCGGCACCCGGACCTCGACGATCAGCTCGTCGGGTTCCTTCACCGAGGAGAACACGCCGGTGTAGAAGCCGGTGATCGGCACCTGCCGCTGGCCGCGCGGGCTGCGCAGCACGACCGTCCCGCCGAGCGCGAGCACAGCGGCCGGCAGGTCGGAGGCCGGGTCGGCGTGCGCGAGCGAGCCGCCGATGGTGCCGCGGTGGCGCACCTGCGGGTCGCCGACCGTGCGAGCGACGGCGGGCAGCAGCGGGCACTCCGCGGCGAGCACGTCCGACACCGCGATCGCGTGGTGGCGGGTCCCCGCGCCGATCGCGACCTCGTCGCCGTCGACCCGGATGTACTGCAGCTCGGTGAGCTTGCCGATGTCGATGATCAGCTCGGGCGCGGCCAGCCGCAGCTTCATGACCGGCAGCAGCGAGTGCCCGCCCGCGAGCAGCGTGGCGTCCTCGCCGTGCTCCTCCAGCAGGGCGAGGGCCCCGTCCACGGACTCGGGGCGCGCGTAGTCGAATCCGACGGGGATCATGCGGAGCTCCCGGTGGAGAAGCCGGGCGCGGCGAGCTCGGCGGGCGAGTCCTCGGCCTTCGCCGGGTCGTCGCCCGCCGCGGCCAGCACCGCGCGGACGATGTTGTGATAGCCGGTGCAGCGGCAGAGGTTGCCCTCGAGGCCCTCGCGCACGTCCTTCTCGGTGGGGTGCGGGTTCTCCTTCAGCAGGCTCACCGCGGCCATCACCATGCCGGGCGTGCAGAAGCCGCACTGCAGGCCGTGCTCGGCGCGGAACGCCGCGGCCACCGGGTGCAGGTGCTCCGGGTCGGGCGAGAGCCCCTCCATCGTGGTGACCGACTGCTGGTCGGCCTGCACGGCGAGCACCGTGCACGACTTGACCGACTCGCCGTCCAGCAGCACGGTGCAGGCACCGCAGGAGGTCGTGTCGCAGCCGACGTTGGTGGCCTTGAGCCCGACGACGTCGCGCAGGTAGTGCACGAGCAGCAGCCGCGGCTCGACCTCGGCGCTGGTCGGCTGCCCGTTGACGGTGATCTGGACCTTCTCTGTCATTTCGCGCCTCCGGCGGCCTGGATCGCTTCCCAGACCCGCTGCGGTGTGGTCGGCATGTCGATGTGGCGGACGCCGAGGTGGGACACCGCGTCGATCACCGCGCTCTGCACGGCGGGGGTGGCACCGATGGTGCCCGCCTCGCCGATGCCCTTCGCGCCGATCGGGTTCAGCGGTGTGGGCGTCTCCATGTGCTCCAGCGTGAAGCTCGGCAGCTCCGCCGCGGACGGGAACTCGTAGTCGGCGAACGTGCCCGTGAGCGGGTTGCCGTCGGCGTCGTAGAGGACCTCCTCGTACAGGGCCTGCGAGATGCCCTGCGCGATGCCGCCGTGGCGCTGGCCCTCGGCCAGCAGCGGGTTGAGCACCGGGCCGGCGTCGTCGACGGTGACGATCCGGTCGACGACCGCCTTGCCGGACTCGGTGTCGACCTCGACCACCGCGACGTGCGCCCCGAACGGGAACGTCGCGGCACCGCTGTCGAACGAGGTGTCGACGCGCAGCTGCTCCTTCGCGGCCAGCTCCGCGAGGTCCACGCCCGTGCCGGTGCCCTTCACGACGACCCGGCCCTCGGCGACCTCGAGGTCGTCGACGTTCGCCTCGAGCAGGTCGGCCGCGCGCTGCTTGGCGATCTCCACCAGCTGGCCCGCCGCCTGGTACACCGCGACGCCGCCGGTCTGCAGGCTCCGCGAGCCCATCGTGCCCGCACCGCGCGGGATCAGGTCGGTGTCGCCGTGCTTGACGGTGATCTTCTCGATCGGGATGCCGAGGTGCTCGCTCGCGAGCATGGCCCACGCCGTCGCGTGGCCCTGGCCGTGCGGGGAGGTCCCGGTGAGCACGGTGACCGTCCCGTCCGGGTGCACCTCGACCGAGGCGTCCTCGCGGAACTCGCCGCCGCCGGTGATCTCCACGTACGCGGACACGCCGATGCCCAGCTGCACGACGTCGCCGCGCTCGCGCCTGCGGGCCTGCTCGGCCCGCAGCTCGGCGTACCCGGCCGCCTCCAGGACCCGGTCGATCGCCTTCGCGTACTCGCCCGTGTCGTAGACGGCCCCGCCCTTCGTGGTGAACGGGAACTTGTCGGGCGGCACGACGTTGCGCTTGCGCACCTCGGCCGGGTCCATCCCGATCTCGGCCGCGAACAGGTCCATCGCCCGCTCGATCGCCGCGGTGGCCTCCGGGCGGCCCGCGCCGCGGTACGCGCCGGTGGGCGTGGTGTTGGTGACCAGCACCTTGGCCCGCGACTCGACCTTCGGGATGTCGTAGACGCCCGGCGCCATCTGCCGGGTGAAGAACGGCAGGAACGTGCCGAGCGACGGGTAGGCGCCCGCGTCGGCGAGCACGTCGAGGCGGTAGGCGAGGACGGTGCCGTCGCGGCGCCCGCCGATCGTGATCGTCTGCAGCTGGCCGCGGCCCTGCAGCATCCCGGTCATGTTCTCCGACCGGGTCTCGGTCCAGCGGACCGGGCGCCCGGCCCGCTTCGCGAGCCACGCCACGAGCGCGAACGTGGGGTCGGCGCCGATCTTCGCGCCGAACCCGCCGCCGACGTCGGGGAGGATGACGTGGACCTGGGACGGCTCGATCCCGAGCCAGCCCGCCACCTCGTCGCGGGCCATCTGCGCGTTCTGGGTGGACGCGAACAGGGTGAGCCGCCCGTCGTCGCCCCAGGCGGCCGCGGCGGCCCGCGTCTCGAGCGGGGCGGCGGCCAGCCGCTGGTTGACGATCTCGCGGGTGACCACCACCTCGCAGTCGTCGAAGAGGTGGTCGTCGAAGGGGCCGTCCTCGAACGCCAGCGCGACGTTCGTCCCGGCCTCCTCGAACAGGAGGACCTCGTCCTTCGCCGACTCCTTCAGCCCGACGACGGCCGGCAGCGGGTCGTAGTCGACCTCCACCAGCTCGGCGGCGTCCGGCCCCTGGTACGGGTGCTCGGTGAGGACGGCCGCGACCGGCTCGCCCACGAACCGCACCCGGTCCTTGGCGAGGAAGGAGCGGACCATCGCCTTGTTCGCCGCCGGGAACATCAGCGCCGGCCCGAAGTCGAGGTCGGCGCCGGTGATCACGTCGACGACGCCGGGCGCGGCCTTCGCCGCCTCGACGTCGATGCCCGTGATCCGGGCGTGTGCCATCGGGGATCTGACGAGCGTGAGGTGCAGGGCACCGGTCAACCGCTCGTCGGTCAGGTCGTCGGTGTAGGTCGCGCCCCGGGAGAGGAACACCGGATCCTCTGTGCGGACCACGCGCGTGCCCATGATGCTCATCGCCGGGGATGCTAGCCCTCCGGCTCGCCCACCGCCTGCACCGAGACGGTGCTTCCGCGAGGCGGAACCTGATCTGACGACCAGGGTGCCGCGCCGCCGGTCGCGCACCGCAACCGGGCGCTCACCCGGGGTCGGCCGATCGTGGGCGGCAGCGCGGGCACGGGCGGCTCGCGCTGGACACAGCAGTTCAGGAAAGCCACATTCCTGACGCCCACCTTCAGGAAAGCCACATCCCTGACGCCGACCGACCCCGGCACCCGACCGCCCGGGGCGTCAGGCGGTCTCCTCCCACCACCTGCGGACCGCCCACAGCGACGAGATCGGACCGTGGCCGGTGCCGAGCGGGTAGGAGTGGCGCACGCCCTCGACGATGTAGCGCTTGCCGAACGCCACCGCCTCCGGCACGGACATGCCGCGCGCGAGCCCGGAGGCGATCGCCGCGGCCATGTTGTCGCCGCCGCCGTGGGTGTTGCCGGTGTCGAACCGCGGCCCGGGCAGCTCGGTGAAGGTGTGGCCGTCGTAGAGCAGGTCGACGCACACGTCGCCGTCCTCACCCAGGTGCCCGCCCTTGACCAGCACGTACCGCGACCCGAACGCGTGCATCACCTTGGCCGCCTCGTACTGGCCCGCGCGGTCGCGCACGTCGACCCCGGCGAGCAGCCGCACCTCGTCGAGGTTCGGTGTGACCAGCACGGCGCGGGGGAACAGCAGCGTGCGGTAGGCGTCGAGGGCCGAGTCGGCGAGCAGCGGGTCGCCGTGCATCGACGCGGCGACCGGGTCGATCACCAGCGGCACGCCGTCACCGCCGATGCCCACGCGGTCGCACGCCCCGACGATCGCCTCGATGATCGGGGCGTTCGCCAGCATGCCGGTCTTCACCGCGTGGAGGGTGATGTCGCCCGCCACCGACTCGATCTGGGCGGCCACCGTCTCCGGCGGGATCGGGTGCACGCCGGTGACCCCGACGCTGTTCTGCACCGTGACCGCGGTGACCGCCACGCATCCGTGCGCCCCGCAGGCCGCCATCGCCCGCAGGTCCGCCGCAACGCCGGCGCCGCCGCCGGAGTCGGTGCCCGCGATCGTCATGACGGTCGGGGGTGTGGTGCCCACGGTGGGCTCCATGATCTCGCCTCCCTACGCCGGCATTACCCGGACAGGTTCCTGCGGTCGGCGGCGCCCCAGCCACCCTCTCAGCCCGCTGCTGCGAGCTCCCGGCCGCCCGACGGTAACCCGTCCGCGGGCGGAGGGGAAGATCCGGCGCTCCGGCGCCGTTGGTCACGACATGCCACTCGAGGGTGAGACCGAGATCAGCCCGACCCCCTGGGTCCGGGAGCAGACGCAGAAGATTCTCGAAACCGGGACGACGGAGAGCGTCGACATCAAGGGGCGGCCCGTCGTCCTGCTCACGACGCGGGGAGCGAAGAGCGGCAAGCTCCGCAAGGTGCCGCTGATGCGCGTCGAGCACGAGGGCAAGTACGCCATCGTCGCCTCGCTCGGCGGCGCTCCGAAGAACCCGGTCTGGTACTACAACGTCAAGGCCAACCCGCACGTCGAGCTGCAGGACGGCACGGTGTGGCGCGACTACAAGGCGCGCGAGGTCACCGGGGAGGAGAAGGCGGTCTGGTGGGAGCGGGCCGTCGCGGCCTACCCGGACTACGCCGAGTACCAGAAGAAGACCACGCGGGAGATCCCCGTCTTCGTGCTCGAGCCGATCGAGAGCTGACACCACCTTCCGACGACCACGGCGGCGGTGTGCGCGGGCGTCCGCGCACACCGCCGCGTTCTTCTCGGGCCGTCGTCAGGAGTACCGCCCGAGGACGACGTGCACGAGCTCGTTCCACGTGGCCGCGAGGCCGGGGCGCAGGTCGAGCGTCGCCGCCCGGTCGCGCCGGATCCATTCGAGCCGGCTGGTCTCCCGGCTGCGCCGGAACCCGGTGTCACGCGCGTTCACCACCGCGAACACCGTGGTGAACCCCCGATCGCCGTGATCGTCGAGGAACGATCCGGGGATCGTGTACACACGACGGGTGGAGACCGCCTTCCTCCTCGGCTTCCCGCACTGCCGCCCGCTCGGCCGACCCGCCGGCCTCGCGGGCGCCGCCGCCGAGCCGCGCCCAGCCTCCGGCGCAGGGAGCCGCGCTCGATCGGCTCCTCGGTGGGCCTGCCGGTCGACTCCGCCGCCGGCTTCCCACCCGGCTTCTCCGTCGGCGGCGCGGCGCCGCCGGTCGTCGGGG
>Ga0310823_100224_pt1 | contig 64742 bp, 55 predicted proteins | sample P4_ome_3_FD_201316 | JGI IMG/M metagenome (GOLD analysis project Ga0310823, IMG submission 201316) | Sorghum-adapted microbial communities from Joint BioEnergy Institute, Emeryville, California, United States - P4_Day56_Rep3 | ecosystem: Engineered > Bioreactor > SSF (Solid state fermentation) >...
TGACCGCCTGAATGACCCGGGATGCGGCCAGGACGACGTAATGGGGCGCCGCGAAGGCCGCCGCATTCCCGATCACGAAGACGAGACACGACAGGAGCAGCAGCCTGCGCCGCTCCATGCGGGCCGCGGCCGAGATCAGAACGGGCGAACCGAGCGCGACCCCGACGGCGTACAGCGTGACCAATTGCCCGGCCGTTCCGACGGACACATGCAAATCGTCCGCAATCATCGGCAAAATGCCGGCCACGACGAGCTCCGAAGTGGCCATGACGAACACGCTGACTGCGAGCAGATAGACGATGGCGCGAAGTTTCATGATGATGCGCACCTCCCGGTTTTTTTGAACAGTCATTAAAAAATACAGCGAAAAAAAAGCCTCTTTCAATCGAAAATTGAAAGCGTCACCTGCACGATATCCTCCAGCACTGCCATGTCCCGCACCGTCTTCGCCGTCACCATCAGTCCGCTGTGGGCGTTGTGCAGGTAGCGGGCGAGCGCGACGAGATTTTGGTGCCGCTCGGGCAGTTCCCCCTGCTCCCTGGCCCGGACCAGCGCGCTCAAATAGGCCTTCTCGGCGCGCAGCCGCTCCTGCTCGATCCACGCGGCGATCTCGGGATCGTGCGGGCCGAGCTCGACGGCGGTGTTGGCGATGAGGCAGCCTTTCCGGCAATCCGCGCGGGCGATGCCGTCCAGCGCGTCGCGGAACACCTTCACGATCGCCGCTTTGCCCGAGGGCGTCTGCTCGAGCGTCGCGACGGCGCTGCTCTTGGCAATATAGTGTCTGAGCGCGGCCTGATACAGATCCCGCTTGCTCCCGTACGTGTTGTACAGGCTTTGCGCCTTGACGCCGAGATGCTTCACCAGGTCCTGGATCGACGTCTTCTCGTAGCCGTGCTGCCAGAAATAGTCCATCGCCCGCTCCAGCACCGCCGCCTCGTCGAATGCTTTGTGTCTGGCCATGCGCGCTTCCTCCCTCTGAAGGGAGTGTAGCATTAATTTAACGATCGTTCAATAAAATATGTCCGCCTGCCCGCTCACACATCCACCCACGCCTGCCGCGCGCTGCTCTCCAGAATCGCCTCCGTAATGCGCACAAGGTTGTGTCCGTCCGCGAACGTGGCGAATGCCGGAATCGTCTCCGACCCGCCGCGCCCCGACAGCACCCGGGAGTAGAAGTGCAGCATCTGATTTTTCAGCGAATCCGGCCAGCCTTCGTTGTGCCCGCCCGGATAATGGAAGTTCGCGCGCGCATCGCTCGCCGCCAGCGACGGGTCCGCCAGCAGCACCTCATTGGCCTTGTCCCGGTATCCCAGCCACAATTTCTCCGGCTCCTCCTGATTCCAGTACGCCGACTTCCGCTCCCCGCTTACTTCCAGGCTGAGCCGGTTTTTCCGACCCGCGCTGACCTGGGATACCGTGAACGCTCCCTTGGCTCCGCCTTCGAACCTGACCAGCACGGAAGCGCAATCTTCCGTCGAGACGGACACAAGGTCCGCCTCCGCGCCATCCTGCCGCTCGAAGGTCGCCACCCGCGCCGCGGGCTTCTTCCTGACGGGATGCACCGTCGTCAGATCCGCGAACACGCTGCGTATTTTCAGTCCGGTCACGAATTGAACCGTATCGCACCAATGGGAGCCGATGTCCGCGATCGCCCTGGACCGGCCGCCGATCTCCGGCTCCAGCCGCCAGTTGTAGTCCGTGTCGTACAGCAGCCAATCCTGCAAATAACCGCCGTGGATCAAATAGATTTTCCCCAGCTCTCCGCTCCGGATCATCGAAGCGAGCTGCCTCACCATCGGAAATTGCCTGTAGTTGAAGTTGACGCCGTGCACCACGCCGCGCTCTTCCGCCAAACGCAGCAGCTCCGCGGACTCCGCCGACGAGACGGCAAGCGGCTTCTCGGACAGGATATGCTTGCCCGCGAGGATGACGGCCTTGTTGATCTCGTGATGCACATGGTTCGGCGTGCAATTGTGCACGACCTGAATATCCGGATCCGCCAGCATCTCCCGATAGTCGCCATAGGCCCGCGGGATGCCCCACCCGGCCGCTTTCGCCTTCGCCGTCGCCTCGCTCGATCCGGCCAAAGCCACGATCTCCGCCACCCCCAACCTGCGAACGGCTTCAATATGCGCCGCCGCGGTGAAGCCCGTTCCGATCACGGCCGCCTTGAGTTTATCCATTTCCCATCCTCCCCTTTCCACGATGTCAGAGCCGGGCGCAATCGTTCCGCCGGCCATAAACATCATCTTCGCCCGCCGGCGCCGCGTTTCCTTCTCTCTCCCGGCCGTTACGCAAAGTAAATTGTCTTGCCCGTCTCCGAAGACGCATAGATGGCGTCCAGAATCTCGGTCACGACGAGCGCCTGCTCCGGCGTGACGACAGGCTCCCGGTCGTTCAGAATGCTCTCGATCCAGATCCGGGTTTCCTTGTCGTTCGCACTCTCCCGGTTCCCGTCATAAAACGATACGCCGCCCTTGCCGAGACCGAGCTTCATTTCATACAGGCTGCCGTTCTTCTCCCCGTTGATCCTCAGCCCGTCTTCCATGTCCGCGCCGCCGAGCGTCCCGCACAGCGTCGTTTTCACATGGTCGCTGGTCAGCATGTTGATCGCCCAGCCGGACTCCGGCATGATCGTCGCGCCGTTCTTCATCCTGATATAGCCGAACGCGGAATCTTCCACCGTCATTTTCGCGGGATCCCAATTCCCCCACGCGTTCGCTTCGCTGCCCTGGGCGGCAAGCTTGCGGAAGACGGAGCCGGTCACGCTCGCCGGCTCGTAATTGTCCATCAGCCAGAGCGCCATGTCGAGCGCGTGCGTGCCGATGTCGATCAGCGGGCCGCCGCCCTGTTTTGCCTTGTCCAGGAACACGCCCCAGAGCCGGGTACGGATCGACAAGGCCAAGGAGCTGCTCGCCAATCCGAACCTCAAAATCGTCGACATCTCCCAGGCCGTCGGTTATCAGGACGAGAAATACTTCAGCAAAGTGTTCAAGAAGCTGGAGGGCGTTTCGCCGAACGAATACCGGAAAGCGATCGAGTAGCGGGGACCGGCCATGTCTCCCGGAGAGGCGAACCGGTTGATGAACGCCGCTTCGATCCTACGGTCACGCCCCGCCGGCGTAACGCCTCAGCACCCGGTCGACGGCCGGGCCGTACGCCTCGCCGAACAGGATCAGGTGCACGAGCAGATGGTACAGCTGATAGATCGGCTTTCGCTCCTCATACCCGCCGTCCAGCGGATACGCTTCCCGGTAGGCGGCATAGAACCGGGCCGGGAACCCGCCGAACAGCTCCGAGAACGCGAGATCGCACTCCCGGTCGCCGTAATAGACCGCCGGGTCGATCAGCCATGGCCGACCGTCGGCGCCGGCCAGCCAGTTGCCGCTCCACAGATCGCCGTGCAGCAGCGAGGCGGCGGGCCGGTCCGGCAGCCATTGATCCAGCCGTTCCATCAGCTTGCGCAGCCCGTCCCGTCTCGCCTTCGGCAGCATCCCGCGCGCTTCCGCCAGCTTCGCCAGCGGCAGCAGCCGCGAGTCCCGGTAGAACGCCAACCACGAATCGCGCCACGCGTTCGCTTGCGGCAACAGCCCGATGTAATTGTCCGCATCGAGGCCGTACCGTCCGTCCGGGCTCGTCCGGCGGTGCTGCGCGGCAAGACCCGCGCCGAGCGCTTCGATCGTCTCCGGGCGGATCGGGCCGGTCTCGATCCATTCCAGCACGAGCATGCCGCCCGTGCCCGCCTGCCCGGGAATCGCCCCGGCATGGAGCGGTTCGGGAACGGCGAGCGCTCCGGCCTGCCGCAGCTGCTTGAGCCCCTCCGCTTCGCACCGGAACAGATCCGCCGGCATATCTCGCCGCACCTTCACGAACAATCTTCGCCGCTCTGTCTCGACGCGGAACGATTCGCCGATATCGCCGCCCCTCGCCTCCCGGACGGACACGATCCGCTCGCCTTTCAGCCCCGGGACGGCTTCAGCGACGGCGTTTTGGAGCCAGGTGTGGTTCATTGCGCATCTCCTGACAACAAGGATTTTCATCGCTGACGAAAGAATCCGGAATCTAAAGTCATTATCCATTTCGCAGCAGCGTAACATGCTGAAGGCATCTGTCATTTATCATGACTTGCTGATCCTCGGAGATCAAGGATGTGCGTACGGTGAGAAAGAACCGGTTGCTGCTCCATGCAGGTTTGATGATCCTCGCATGGCTGGTGGTGTGGCTTGAGCTCCGGGCCATTCCGATCGTCGCCTTATGGCTGATCGCGAGATGGCGCAAGGATCCCTGGCCGGAGAAGCTCCTGCTCGTCGCAGCGCTTGCCGTCATCTATGCGGTCGTGCATTTCGCCGGCTATTCGGCTGAAGAGAAACTGAATCTGTCGTTCGTCATCTTCATCGTGGCCTTGCTCGCGCCGGTGATCGGCCGGCTCACCCGTGAGCGGACCAAATGAAAAACCGTCGGGGCGATATGCACCGACGGTGAGCCTGACCAAGATCGCAATTCCCGGCTGATTCCATGAACGAACGGCGGAGAATTCCGTCAGGACCCCTCCGCCGGCTCGACGGCATGCCAGATGGCGATGCACGCTTCGCCTGACGCGTTGTTGTAAGCTCTGGCCTCTCCGCCCATTTTCGCCGCAAGCTGCCGCACGATGTAGAGTCCCAGCCCGGCGTGGCCGCCTTTGCTGCTACGCGCTTCCTCTCCGCGATAGAACTTGTTGAACAGGTTCTCCAGATCCTTCTTGCCGAAGGCCGGACCGGTATTGCAAATCTCGTACAGAACGCGATCGGGGCGGATGTCGACCTTGATCCGGATGCGTCCGTCGGGCGGCGTATGCTCCAGACTGTTCGTGATCACGTTGTCCAGAATCCGCTCCGCCATCTCCCGGTCGAACCGGACCGGCGCCTCCGCTTCGCCGCGGATATCCGTCTCGATGCGGATCCGGCGCTGCTGCGCCTCCAGCTCGTAGTGGGCCAGCTTGCGCGCCAGGAACGGACCGATCCGGACCTCGACCGGACGCGGCGTGAGGCCGGCGCTCTCCAGTTCGGAAATATACTGCATCCGCCGGACGAGGTCGGTGCTTTTCTCCGCGTTTTCCCGGATGATGCCCAGGTACCGGGTCTGCTTCGCCGTGCGAACCGACTCGGGCTCGTCGAGCAGCGCTTCCGTATACCCGAGGATGAGCGACATCGGCGTCTTCAGGTCGTGCGCCAGCGCCTCGGTCATGCTGCGCCGCTCTTCCTCCATCCGCCATTGGGCGGCCAGCGAACGCTTCAGTTCGTCCTTCATCTCGGAGAAGGCGGCGCTCAGCCGTCCGAGCTCGTTGTCGGCCCGGTAGTCCAGCTCGAAGTCGAGATTCCGCTCCCGGATATGACCCACCGCCTCCATCAGCATCGCGAGCGGCTTGTTCACGCGGGCCGCGAACCGCTTCGTGAAGAACAGGAGCGCCAACACGAACCAGACGAACGGCGTCACGATCAAACCTGCGGCCAGCACCGGGATCCAGATCCTGCCGGCGTTGTCCGCGGCCGTGACCCGAAGCTCGTAGGCCAGCAGCACGGCGCCGGCCAGCCCGCCCGCCTCGCCCGGAACCGGCACGGCCTTCACGAACCGGCCATCGGCCGTGAAGGTGGTGTTGATCCGCCGGATCAGTTCCTCCGGCTGCGCGACGTACGCCGCCTTGCTCGAACCGTACAGCAAGCCTCCGGCGGCGTCGAACACTTGGTAATCGATGCCTTCGAGCGGGATGACGCCCTCCAGCCGCTCCCGGGCGTCCGGATCGAGCAGCGACGCGCCCCGTTCCCCGATGTACGCCTCAATGTCCGGCAATTGCGCCTCATAATGATTTGCGGGGTTGATATTTCGGTCCAACAAATATCCGAAAAGTGCGATTCCCGCCGCATAGGTGACGATCGTCGCCAGCAGGCTGGTGACGATGATCAGCACGATGGTGAGGCGGATTTGCGATTTCAGCGGTTTGTCCGTCACGGGTGAGCGCTCCTTGCGGCAGGCATCAGATTTTGTTCCATTTGTAGCCGATTCCCCACACCGTCGCGATGTACTCGGTAGACGGATCGGCGGCGGCCAGCTTGGCACGGATTTTTTTCACATGTTCGACGACGGTGGACGAATCGCCTTCCGCGTCCCAGCCCCACACCTTCTCGTAGATCTGCTCGCGGGAGAACACGTGCCCGCTGTGGGTGGCGAGCAGTTCGACCAGGTCGTACTCCCTCCGGGTGAGCGGGACGGGCCTCCCGCCGATCGCGAGCGTCCGCTCCTTCAGGTCCAGCCCCAGATGGCCGAAGTACAGCTTCGACCGCTTCCCTTCGTCGGTCAGATACTGGGCCCGCCGCTCCCGCCGCAGATTGGCCTCGATGCGCGCCATCAGCTCGCGCAGGCTGAACGGCTTCTGCACATAATCGTCCCCGCCGAGGCTGAACGCGGTAATCCGGTCCATCTCCGACTGCTTCGCGCTCAGGAAAATGATCGGGCACATCACCTCGTCCCGGATCGCCCGGCACACTTCGTAACCGTTCAGGCTCGGCATCATGATGTCGAGGATGATGAGATCCGGCTGTTTCCGGGCCTGCCGCACCCCTTCCGCGCCGTCTCCGGCGGTGAGCACCGTATGGCCCCGTTCCTCCAGTTCCTCGCGCAGCAAGGCGACGAGGTCCTCTTCATCGTCAATGATCAATATGCAGCCCATCCCGTCACCCCATCCGTTCAAAATGGCATTGCCGCCCATCGTCAGTCCTCGCCCCGTCGCCCCTCCCATCGGTTGAACCACGCCATGCCGCCCGCCGCAAGCACGACGAACGCGATCAGGGAGAGCGCAAGCCCCCGGGTCAGCACATCCGCCGGCACATCCGATGCCAGCGGGACCATCGAGAGGCGGACCGGCCACGCCCATGCCACATACGGCCAGATCCCGTCGCCGACGCCGGTCGCCCCGACGATCGCGCCGATCAGCAGACCGGCGCCGCCGGCGCCGACGCTTGCGCCCCATCCGGCGGCGAGGCCGAGCCACAGGTGCAGCGCGATCAGGGGAAGCGCTCCGGCCGAGGCCAGCAGCGCGCTGGCATAGAGCATCCCCATATCCGGCGCCGGGATGCCCGGCCACGACTTCATGCCGAGCAGGAGCAGCGTCACCGCGCACAGCACGCTCCCGGTATGGATGAGCACAAGCTGCAGCAACCTGGCGGCATACACGACCGGTCTGGGCGCTGTGGAGCCGAGCAAGGCGGCGAAATTCCCCGCGCGCTCCTCCTGCAGGGCAAGCAGCCCGGCCAGCAGGCCGACGATGAGCGGCACCATGGCGGTCCATCCTTCGGAGAAGGCGCCCAGCATGTCCCTCGGCTGCTCCGGCGTCACCCGGCGGTTCGCAAAATACAGCAAGATCAGCAGCGCGTACATCGCGGGCGCAGCAAGGATGGCGAGGCGGAGCGGCGTCCGCCTCGTCTTCAGCCAATCCGCCCTCATCAGGCGGAGCAGCATCAATCCGTTCACGGTCACCGCACCTCGCTTCTCGCGAACCACAGGGCGGTCAGCGCGGAAGTGACGGCCAGCAGCAGCAGCGATGCCGCGATGCCGATCGGAATGACGGAGGCGTCGAGCAGCGGATCTCCCGCCGGAAGCGGCACGCCGTTCGGATGGACGCCGATCAGCGGCGCCATGAGGCGGGTCGGCCAGCTCCAGGGCACGGCGATCCACCAGTCTTCCGGAGCCGCCAGCACGCCGGCGAACATCGCCGCCGCTCCGAGGGCCAGCCCGGCGAAGGCGCCGAAACGCGCGGCCGCGAACAAATGGATCGGGATCAGACCGAGGGAGACCAGCCAGATCAGCAGGCTCGCTTCGACGATCTCCAGCAGCGGAACGTCTCCGCCGGCCGCGATCAGTCCCGCGGCGACGGCAGCGGCCGCCAACACCAACGATGATAGCAGTTGATAATAGCCCAGCACAATGATTCTGGCCAGCCACAGCTTCGGAAGGCTGATGTCGCTTGAGCGGAGGCTGCGGCAGCGGCCCGCTTTTCTTTCCCGGTTTTCCGCCAGCGCGCTGAGCAGCGAGACGCCGATCGGGACGAACAGCACCGGCCACCAGTTGAAAATCATCGCGAGCAGCGCGTCCCAGGGCAGGAGCGAGTCGTCCGGCAGGTAGAGGCGAACGACGGCGCCGTACAGCGCGAAGAAGAGCGGCGCGATCAGCGCCAGTTTTTTGGCGAAGCTGCGTTTGTATTTGAGCCGTTCGGCCAGCGCCATGTTCATCATCTTGCGGCCGCCTCCCTTCCCGGCTTGCGAACCACTTCCATGAACAGCGCCTCGAGATCCGCCCCCCGGTCCAACCGGCCCTGATGGCGCAGCCGCCCGCCGCTGATGATCCCGATGTCGTCGACGATCTGTTCGACTTCGTTCAGCGCGTGGCTCGACAGCAGCACGGTGATGCCCTGCGCCGGGAACGAGCGGATCAGCTCGCGGAGATCCTGGATGCCCAGCGGGTCGAGCCCGTTCGTCGGCTCGTCGAGAATGAGCAGCCTGGGGCGCTTGAGCAGCGCGATCGCGATGCCGAGCCGCTGCTTCATGCCGAGCGAGAACTGCGAGGCGCGCTTCCGGCCGGTATGGGTCAGGCTCACCGTCTCCAGCACTTCGTCGATGCGGTTGTCCGGCAGCCCGAGCATCATCGTGTGCACCTTGAGGTTTTCCCTGGCGGTCAGGTTGCCGTACAGCGCCGGCGCTTCGATCAGCGAACCGATCTGCCCGAGGCTGCTCCGGCTCCAAGGCTTGCCTCCGACGAGAATCCGGCCTTCGGTCGGGCGCAGCAGCCCCGCGATCATCTTGAGCACCGTCGTCTTGCCGGCCCCGTTCGGGCCGAGCAGGCCATAGACGGCGCCTTCGCGCACGGCGAGCGACACATCGTCGACGACGGTCACGTTTTTGAACCGCTTGCCGAGGCGGTCGGTTTGAAGAACATAATGGGCGGTCATCTCTCTCATTCCTTTGCTTCATCCATGTGGTTTGCTTGCCATGGCTGAAGCTTACCAGGGAAAAATAAAGAAACGATAAAGCGGGGGTTATTTTTTGGTGAGGCGGAGAAACAAGAAAAATAAAACGGAACCGGGAAGCGTCATGGGCACCATCAGCGGTCAAAACCGGCGGATTGCACGCCCATGACGACTTCGGGTTCCGTTGAAATGCCGAACCGGCCGTCTCGGGATCGATATACGTTCACGGCAACAGAAAGCGCAGCTTGTCCTTGCGCCGCAGCAGTTCCGTGAGCCTGTCCGCGGGAATCGGCGGACTGATCAGGTAACCCTGGATCTCGTCGCACCCGAGCGCCCGGAGGACCCGAACCTGATCCGCCGTCTCCACGCCTTCGGCGATGATCCGGAGTCCGAGGCGCCGCGCCATCGCGACAATCGCCATCACGATGGCCTGATCCTGGGCATTGTCTGTCAAGTTCCGGATGAAGGAGCGGTCGATCTTGATGCTGTCTATCGGCATTTCCCTCAGATAATGAAGGGAACTGTAGCCCGTGCCGAAATCGTCGATCGACACCCGCACACCGAGTTTCTGCAGCCGCTCGAGGACCGGGAGCGCCCGCTTCGGATCGACCACGACGCCCTCGGTAATCTCAAGCTCGAGACCGCTTCCGTCCAGCTCGGCATCGGCGAGCGCCGAAGCGACCGTATCGACGATGTCACCGCGGGACAGCTGGACCGCCGACACGTTCACCGCGACCCGGAGATTCGCGATGCCGGCCTGCCGCCACGACCGGCTCTGCATGCAGGCTGTCCGGATGACCCACGCGCCGATCTCCGCGATGCGGCCTCTTCCTTCCGCCAGCGGAATAAATTCGGCGGGCATGACGATCCCCCGCCCGGGCAGGCGCCAACGGATCAACGCCTCCGCGCCGACGATCCGGCCGGAGGAAAGGTCAAGCTGCGGCTGATATTCCAGAATGAACTGTTCCCGCTCCAATGCCGACTCCAGCGCCTCCGCCAGCCCGCATCCGGCGACCGGGCCGCTCCCGGTCTCGCCGCTTGCGGACCGCTTCATGAAGGCCGGTTCACCGAATAAATCCGGCACGCGAACCCTCCTCTCGCATCATTACAATTACAAGAACGCCATAATGCTGGAGAACATGGCAGGCAGTTCCGCCTGCGCATCCGCAAGCCCCGCCTCGTACACGGCCTTCGGCATGCCGTATACGACGCACGATTGCTCGGCCTCCGTCAGCACGAGGCCTCCGTTTGCCTTCACCCGGCGGCAGCCCTCCAGCCCGTCCTGCCCCATGCCGGTGAGCACGACGGCAAGCATCCGGTTCCGGTAGACCGGCGCCACCGAACGCAGCGTGACGTTGACGGATGGCCGGTACAGCATGTCCGGCTCTTCATCCACGTGCAGCACGACCCGTCCGTCCGCCAGCTTTCGCGCCGTCGTCTGAAACCCGGAGGGGGCAAAATAGATCGTCCCCGCCCGCAGCGGATCGCCTTCCTCCGCCTCCTTCACGCGCAGCTTGCAGATCGTGTTGAACCGTTCCGCCAGCGCTCCCGTGAAACCGGGCGGCATGTGCTGCACGACGAGCACCGCGGCCGGATAATCCTCCGGAATATGGGGCAGAATCGCCTGCAGCGCCGACGGACCGCCCGTCGAACAGCCGATGACCAGCAGATCGTAGGCCGGCGCGCCGCTCTTCGTTACTCCGCGTGAAGCGGCGCTTGCCTTCTCCGGCGCGGTGTGCACGGTGGGCCCGGCAACGACGGCCGGTCCGGCGGCCGGCGCGCCGCCCGCCACCTTCGCCGTCGCCGCGATTTTCAGCCGCGTGTGAAAATCCCGCAATGCCTCTTCATCCGGCGCATCGGCGACCAGGCTTTCCTTCAGGAAAAAGTCGACCGCGCCGAGCTCCAGCGCGCGGATGGTCGATTTCGTGCCCGCGCCGGTCTGGCTGCTGAGCATCACGACCGGCACGGGCCGCTCCCGCATGATCTTCTCGAGCGCCTGCAGCCCGTCCATCACGGGCATGGCCACATCCATGGTGATCACGTCGGGCGAAAGCCGTTCCAGCTTGTCGAGCGCTTCGACACCGTTGCGGGCGATGCCGGCAACGTAAAGCGCCGGGTCCCGCTCGATGAGCAAACCGACGGCCCGGCGCATGAAGGCGGAATCGTCGACAACCAGGACGCCGTATTTTCTCACGCCGTTCCTCCTTCCTTCCGGTAGTAGAACGTGGACGGCGCGTTGATCGTATGCAGCCCCGGCACAAGGCCCGAGACCGTCTCTGCGTGTCCGAGGAACAGATAGCCGCCTTCGGCGAGCCGGCCGCTCAGATGCGAAGCGACCGTCCGGATCGAAGCCTCGTCGAAATAGATGAGCACGTTCCGGCAGAAGATCACGTCCATCACCGGCAGCAGGCCGGCGGCATCGTGGAGCAGATTCCAGCGCATGAACCTGACGCGATCACGGATGTGTTCCTTGACGCGAAAGCCTCCCGGCTCTTCGTCGAAATAGAGCTTCTTCATCCGCTCCGGGGTGCGGCGGAAACACATCGACTGTGCCGGGTAGAAGCCCTGCTCGGCGCTCTTCAGCACCTTCCGGTTGATGTCCGTCGCATAGATCCGGACCTTGTCGAGCGGCACGACCCCCGATTCCAGAATCGCCATCGCCAGACTGTACGGTTCCTCGCCCGTCGAGCATGCCGCGCTCCAGATCCGGATCTCGTCCCGGTCCGCAAGCTCGGGCAGCACGACGCGGGCCAGTTCCTCCAGTTGGCACTCCTCGCGGAAGAAATACGTCTCGTTGACGGTGATCGCCTCGATCAGCGCGTCCCACTCCGTCGGATGTTGATCGAGATGACGGAGGTATCGGGCGAACGTAACCCCCAGCGCCGTCACGCGCGCCCCCGCTTTGATGGCCAGGGAATACAGGTTGCCTCTGTAGTCGATGCCGCATCGCGCGTGGATCGCCCTGGCCAGCCGGCTGACGTCCGGATCATGTTCCAGCGCGGCGTAGTCCAATATTTCCGCCAACATGGGCACTCCCCCGCAATCACGGCATGAACATGAATGTGTTGCGCACGATCGCCGCCTGATCGATCAGATCCTTGATCGCGGATGCCATCTGCCGGATATCTTGGGCACCCTGCTGCGCGGATTTGTCGGCATCCGCCCAGTTGCCGCTCATCGTCCGGAGTCCGGCGGATTGCGTCCGAAGCGCGCGGGAGAGGTCCTCGGCCTGTCCGACGGCCGACTCCAGTTCCCTTGCGGCCGTTCTGCCGTGCGAAGCCTGCTCCTGACTTGCGGCGGCCGCGCGGCGGATCCGGTTCTCCGCTTCGATGACGCCCTTGCCGATCTCGTCCATGCCGATCAGTTGCTCCTTCACGGCCGTCGTGACCAGCTCCGATTGCTGTTTCACCTGCTCCACGGTGCGGACGATATCGCGGCTGTGCTTCGCCTGCTCCACGGTGGCCGCGCTGACCTGGCGGACCTGATCCCGCACGTTCACGATGCCCTTGCCGACCTCGGCGATGCCGGCGGCCTGCTCCTTCACCGCCTGCGCCACCATGGCCGACTGACTGGACACATTCTCGACGGCGCGGACGATCTCGCCGCTCTGCTTGCTTTGCTCGGCGACGGCCGTCGTAATCTGGCGCACCTGCTCCCGAGCGTTGACGATGCCCTGAATGATCTCCTCCACGCCGGCGGCCTGTTCCTTCATCGCCTGGGCAACCTGCGCCGACTGGTCGCTCACAATGCCGATCGCGCGCGCGATGTCGCTGCCGAGCTGCGCCTGCTCGACCGTCGCCGTCGTCACCTGATGGACCTGATCGCGCACGTTCGCCGCTCCCCGGATGATCTCATCCACCTGCGAAGCCTGATCCTGCGTCGCTTTCGTAATTTGCGCCGCCTGCTCATTGACGTTCCGCGCCAGCGCGAGCAGCCGATCGCCCTGCTCCGCGTTTTCGCCGATCCGCTCCGAAACTTCGCTGAATTGTTCGCGCGTGCTCACGATTCCGCGGACAATCTCTTCGATGCCGGTCTGCTGTTCCTTCACGGCCCGCGCCACTTCCGCCACCTGTCTCGTCACATCCGCCGCCGCGCCTGCGACCTCCCGGCTCTGCCTTGTCTGCTCTTCCATCGCGACCGTAATTTGCCGCACCTGCTCGCGCGCGTTCACGACGCTCTTCAGCACTTCTTCGACGGCGGCGGCCTGTTCCCGCGCCGCGCCCGTCACCTGATCCGCCTGATCCGTCACATTCTGGACGAACCGGACGATATTCTGGGATTGCTTCGCCTGTTCGACCGTTGCCGCCGTCACCTGGCGCACCTGTTCGCGCGCGTTCACGACGCCGCGGATGATCTCTTCCACCCCGGCCGTCTGTTCCCTCGTGGCCCGCGTAACGCTGCTTGCCTGATTGCGGAGACCCTCGACGGCCTTGACGACCTGCTCGCTGCCCTTCGCCTGCTCGATCGTCGCGGCGGAAATCTGCTCCATCTCGCGGGTGATGCTCTCCACCCCCGAGACGATTTTCTCGATCGCCTGCCCCGTCTCTTCGGACAGCTTGTTGCCTTCCTCGACCTTGGCCGTTCCGACCTGGATCGCCTTGATCGCGTCCTCCGTCTCGCTCTGGATGCCCTTGATGAGCAGCGCGATCTCCTTCGTCGCCTTCGCGCTGCGCTCGGCCAGCTTGCGCACTTCGTCCGCGACGACGGCGAAGCCTTTGCCGTGTTCGCCCGCGCGGGCCGCTTCGATCGCCGCGTTGAGCGCGAGCAGATTGGTCTGCTCCGCGATATCGTCGATCACTTCGATGATGCTGCCGATCTCCTCGGAGCTCTTGCCGAGATTGTTCATGACGCTCGCGGCGCGCTGCACGACTTCGCCGATCTCTTTCATCCCTCTGACGGAAAGCTCGATCGTCCGCCTTCCCTCGAACGCGTCGGACTGCACCTTCTTCGACAGATCGTTGGCGTTCTTCGCGTTGCCGGCGACCTGCTCGATCGACGCCGCCATCTGCTGAATGGACGCGGAGATGTCCGAAGCCGTCTGCTGCAGCTCATCCGCGTTGACGGCAACGCCGCGGATGGACTCGCCCATCTCCTCGATCGAGGCGGAAATTTCCTCCACCGAAGCGGCGCTGCTTTCCGCGTTGCCGGCCACCTGTTGAATGGAGACGACCATTTCTTCCATCGCGGCCGACAGTTCCCTGGCGGAAGCAGTCAAGCTCTCCGCGTTCCCCGCCACGCCCTTGATCGACTTGCCCATCTGCTCCATGGAAGCCGAGATCTGCTCCACGGATCCCGCCGTGCTGGCCGCGTTGCCGGCCACCTGCTGGGTCGAGGCGACGAGCTCATCGATCGAACGGCTCGTCTGTTCCATGGAGGCGCTCATGCTGACGGCGTTGTCGGCGACGCCCTTGATCGACTTGCCCATCTCCTCGATCGTCGCCGAAATTTGCTCGACCGCCGCGGCGGTGACGTCGAAGTTTTTGGACAGCATCTGGATGGAGGATACCGACTCGTGGATGGCTTCCGTCGTCTGTCCGGCGATGGCCGTCAAATTTTTCGCATTCTCCGCCACTCCTTTGACCGAGCTTCCCATCTGCTCGATGGCTGCCGTAATCTGCTCCACCGAGCTCTGCACGCTGACGGCGTTGCCGGCCACCTGCTCGTTGGAAACGACCATTTTCTGAATGGCGCCTTCCGCTTCTTCCGCCGATGCCGTCATGCTTTCCGCGTTCGCCGCCACGCCCTGGATCGACTTGCCCATCTCCTCGATGGCCGCCGAAATTTCTTCGACGGACCCCGACGTGCTCGACGCGTTGCCGGCGACCTGCTGGATCGAAGCGGCCAGCTCCTGGATCACCGCCGCCGTCTGCTCCGCGGAGCCGGTCAGGCTTTCCGCGTTGTCGGCCACGCCCTGAACCGACTTCGACAGTTGCTCCATCGAAACCGCGATCTGTTCCACCGAACCGGCGGCGCTCTCCGCGTTGCCCGCAACTTGCTGCACCGAAGCCGCAATCTCCTGGATCGAGGAGGCGGTTTCTTCCGCCAGCGCCGTCAGGTTCTCCGCGTTGCCGGACACGCCCGAGACGGACTCCCGCACCTTGCCGAGCGCCGCGCCCGTTTCCTCCACCATCTGCAACGCGCCGGCCGATTCTTCGGCGAGCCGGCCCGCGGAAGCGACGATCGCCTGGCAGGATTCCGCCGCCACCTTCACCGAAGCGGTCAGACGTTCCGCGCCTCCCGCGGCGCCCGCGGTCGACCGCGCCAGCTCATCCAGCGCGCCGCTTCCGGCCGTGAATTCGGAAGAATGGCGGGAGGCGTCTTCCGCGATGCGCCGGGCCATGCCGTCGAGCTCCGTCAGCTTCGCCTCCAGCACGCGGGCGCCGCTGATCGACTGATCCATCCACTGGTTGAATCGCGCGGATTGTCTGGCCCATTTGAGGCCGATCGACTCTTTCAAGCTCATCCTGATCTTCCTCCTTGTTCACGTTTACAGTTCATGGTGGACAACTTCCATCGTGCCGGGATCGAGCAGTTCGTCCATTTTCAGCAGGATGATGATCCGGTCGGACATCTTGCAGATCGAATCCGCGTAGCCCGTCAGCCGGGTCCGGATCGCGTCCGGAACGGGCTCCAGCTCGCCGCTCTGGATCCGCAGCACCTCCGTGACCTCGTCCACGAGCAATCCGATCACCTTGCCGCAGGATTGCGTCACCACGATGCGCTGCCGCTTGGTGGCTTCCCCCTTCGGCATGGCGAACAGTGTGCGAAGGTCGATGACGGGAATGATCTGCCCCCGCAGGTTGATGACCCCGATGATCGATTCCGGCGCCCTGGCGATGCGCGTCAGCTTCGGAACCGAGATGATCTCGTACACCTGCATGATCGGGATGCCGAAATGCTCGTCCTCCACCCGGATGGTCACAAGCTGTTCGATGTGCTTGCCCATGCTCCTCCCCCGCTTTCTCCGTCCGCCGCCTCCGGCTGCGCCGTGATCGGGCTTTCCTGTCCGGAAGCCAGCTTCAGCACGCCCGCCGCGTCCAGGATGAGCGCGACGCTGCCGTCGCCGAGAATGGTGCCTCCCGACACGCCGTCCACTTTGCCCAGATAGGAGCCAAGCGGCTTGACCACGATTTCCTGGTTGCCGATCAGTTCATCCACCACAAGCCCGAGGCGCTTCTCCGCCAGGCCGATGACGACGACGAACACATTTCGTCCCGCGCGCTTCTTCCTTGGAATCCGGAAATGGTCATGGAGCCACGCGATCGGCATGATCTGCTCGCGGATCTGGACGACCGGGCGCCCCTTCACCGACCGGACTTCCTCCTGCGGAATCCGCACGATCTCCACCACGCTGCTCATCGGCAGCGCGTAGGTCAGATGGTTCAGCTTGATCAGCAGGCCGCGGACGATCGCCAGGGTGAGCGGAAGCTTGATCGTAAAGGTCGTCCCTTCCCCCGGCTTCGTATCGACATCAATGAGCCCCTGCAGCTTCTCGATATGGGAGCGCACGATGTCCATGCCGACACCGCGGCCCGACACCTCGCTGACCGCCTCCGCCGTCGAGAATCCGGGGGTGAAAATGAGCTGAATCGCGTCCCGGTCGCTCATCGCTTCCGCCGCCGCCGCGGTGATCAGACCTTTCGCCGCCGCGGAAGCCCTGATCTTGTCGGCGGAGATGCCCCGTCCGTCGTCCTCCACCGTGATGACCACATGATTCTCCTGGTTCATCGCGGACAGGCGGACCGTTCCCCTCGCGGGCTTGCCGGCGGCCAGACGTTCCTCCCGGGATTCGATGCCGTGATCGATCGCGTTCCGGATCAGGTGGATGAGCGGATCGCCGATTTCCTCGATTACCGTCCGGTCCAGTTCCGTCTCCTTGCCAACGACGATCAGTTCGATGTCCTTCCCGAGCTCCCGCGACAAATCCCGGACCATGCGGGGGAAGCGGTTGAACTGGCGCTCGATCGGCAGCATCCGCGTCTTCATGACGCTCTCCTGCAATTCGCTGATGACCCTCGCGATGTGATTGGTCACCTGTTCCAGATCTTCGAGCGCTTCAAGCCGGTAGTCATCCCGGAGAATGCCGCTCGCCTGCGCAATGCGCGTCTGGTCGATGACCAGTTCCCCGACCAGGTTCATCAGATGATCCAACCGTTCGACGTCCACGCGGATCGTCTGGCCGGACTTGGGCTGCGGTTCCGCCTCCTTGCGCGCGGCCGCCGGATCGGGCGCGCTCTCCGGTCTCTCCGCCGGGGACGGTTGCTCCGGTTCGCTGTCGGGGGATGACGCGCCGTTCCGCGGCATGTCGACCAACTGTCGCAGGACAACGTTCTCAACATCCGGGTCCCGGCGAACCATCGCCGCAACCTCATCCGGCCGCAGATCGGTCTCGACGAGCAGCACGGCTTCGTCGACGCCTCCCCGCAGGATGATCTCTTCCAGCGGGGGCGATATCGCGATCACCCGCATCTGCTGGCCGAGCGTGTCGCGGATGACCAGCATCCTCGCCGCCTTCATTTCACAGGCCGCGGAGAGCGTGACGCGGCACTCGATTCTGCGCGGTCCCCGCCCCGGAACCGCCGGAGCCGTATCCTCCGCCTCGCGCCCGGCCATGAAGCCGCCCGTTCCGCCGGTCTCCGCCGGCGCGGCGCCCTCCGCCAGGGCGCGCAGCTTCTCCGCGACTTCGTCTGCATTCGTATGTATGGTGCCGAAACGCTCGATTTCCGATTTGTGGATGCCGAGCATATCGCGGCATTCGAACAGCGCGTTCACGATCTCGGGCGTCACCGCAAGCCGATGATTCCGGATTTGCTCGAGCACGTTCTCCATTTCGTGCGCAAGCTGCTTCATCGGCTCAAAGCCCATGACCGCGGACGAGCCTTTCAGTGTATGTGCGGTGCGGAAAATGCTCTGAATCGCTTCTTCCGACGCTCCCGCCTGCTCCAGCCGCAGAATATCCTGTTCCAGTTGCTGGAGCTGCTCCTCGGCCTCTTCGAGGAAAATGCCCAACAATTCGGATTTCATTGGCGATCACTCGTTTCCGTACCGGCCAAAATGTGGTCAATGTGCAGAATGCTGATGAAACCTTCCTCCGTGCGACCGATTCCGGCAAAATATTGCCCTTCGATGCCGGATACGATGTCGGACGAAGGCTGGATCTCGCTGAAGCGCGTCACCTGCCTGACGCCGTCGACGATGATGCCGATCATTCCGTCCCTGTGCCGCACGACGATGATCCGGGCTCTTCTTTCCGCCGCCGTCTCTTCCAGGCCGAACCTTTTGCGCAAGCTGATGACCGGCATGATCTTTCCGCGCAGGTTGGTCACGCCTTTCAGAAAAGGCCTGCTGTCCGGCACTTCGGTGATTTTCTGCATCTTGATGATCTCATGGATATCCGAGATGGCCATCGCATGCTTCTCCGTGCCGAGTTCGACGATGACATACTGCTGCGAAAGGCCTGTATCCATCTGCATCCTCTCCTTGCCCTGCGCGCTGCGCTTGAGGCGCGCCCGTCGCGGGCGTCAGGCGCAGCCGCCGCTTCCAATCTGATTTTTCGACATGGATCAGGACGTGTCTCACCTCTCCGGTCCCATACAGCAATGGCGCACTAGTGCTTTCCTATCAAAAATTGTAGATCAACAGCCCGAATCCGTAACCGAAAAGGTCGTTTCGGAACCGCGCAAAACTTTTGCGCCGAACCGCAAAATCACGCAACAAATCACGCGTTCCCCGCGGAACGCGTCCATATCGCGCGGGTGGTTCGGCACCGTTCACCGGTAATGGATGAGGTCCTCGTCGAGCAGCAGCCCCAGCGATCTCGCCTTGTTCACCGCCTCGACCCGGGAATGGACCGAGAGCTTGTGGAACACCTGCGTCAGCACATACTCCAGCGACCTTTGGCTCATGTGCATTTGTTCCGCGATCAGCTTGTTGCTTTTTCCCCGGGCCACTTCCCGCAGAATCACAATTTCCCGATCCGTCAGGCGCGCCCCGCCGTCCTTCAGTCCGGGGCCGCCTCCGTCCCTGAAAAGCGCCCGGAGCAGCGCGACAGGGACGATCGCCTCCTTGTTGAGCGCGGACCGCACCGCCTGGACCAGCCGCTCCCGCGAGGCCATCTTCGACACGAACCCGACGATCCCGAGCTCAATCAGACGGCGGAAATGCGGCGTGATGTCAAACCCGCTGTAGATCAGGATCGTCGAGTCCGGCCTCAGCTCGAGCACCCGCCTGGACAACTCCATCCCGCTTATGCCGGGCATGACCAGGTCGAACAGCATGACGTCAAACGCTCCGCCCGCGGCCAGCTCAACCAGATTGTCCTGCGGACTCGCGACGGTAACCTCGAAGTCCTCCTCCTGCTCCAGCATCCATTTCGTACCGAACATGACGGGTGGATGGTCATCCACCAACAAAACCCGATGTTTCTTGCCCAATCCAATCTCCCTCCACTAGAACGATGTAGAACTGGTTGTTTTCGGCATCTGTCGCCCCGAGTGACGAAGGAGCGCTGAAAGAATGCAGCCATTGAATTAAACATTACCAGATGCGAATGGTGAATACATCGCGTCAGCCGCAGGTTCACGGATATTTCCCTGCGGGAGTCCGGGATTGGGGGATTGATGGGGCAGGGGCCGCCCGCGCATGACAAAAACGCCCGCCAGCGGAACAGTGTTCCGTTGGCGGGCGTTGGATGGGCGGCGCGAGGCCGCCCGGCCCCCTCAATCTAGTACCGCAGCCAGACGCTCATCTCGCCCGGCTCGCGGTTCCCCCACAGGAAGTACGGAATCGCGCGGAACCGCTTCGGCCGGGTCGCGCTCCGGAGCGGCCGGTAAGGCTCGTCTTCCGGCCAGTCCATGTCGGCCGGCACCCGGCCGCTGCCCTCGATCACGACGCAGCCGCCCGGCAGATTCGGCTCATGCCGCTCGCTCAGCGCGGGCTCCTCCTCCAGCGACAGCGCCGCGAGCGGCGCGCCGTTGTCCGCTTCCTCGACGCAGTACACGAGCGGGCCGCGCTGGATGGCCGCCCGGCCGGCGTTCGCGCGGATCTCGGGCCGCGCGCTGACCAGCACCGTCTCCACCGGCAGCAGCCACTCCATCCGGTCGCCGTCCTTCCACTCCCGTTCCACGATCGCGTAGCCTTTTTCCATCCGGTACAGGCAGGCTTCCCCGTTCACCGAGAGGATCGGCTCCGCCGTCTGGAACCAGTCCGGCACGCGCAGCGCGAACGCCAGCCGAGCGCCGTCCCCGCCGGAGACGGACAGTTCGAACGCCACCGTGCCGTCCCACGGCAGCCCCGAGCGCTGGCGCAGCGTCACTTCGCGCCCCGCAACGGCAAGTTCCGCCTCGCTGCCGATGTACAGATGCACGTACACCCGGCCCGCCGCCTCGTCAATGTCGTAGATGTAATCGTCCAGCGAGGCGAGCAGCCGCGCGATGTTCGGCGGGCAGCACGAGCAGCCGAACCATTTCTGGCGGACGGGCTTCACGTGGCGGCGGTCCGGGTTCTTGAGGCTCGCCTCCGGCCACACCTCCAGCGGGTTGACGTAGAAGAAATGCTTCCCGTCCCGCGACATACCGCCGAGCACCGTATTGTAGAGCGCCCGCTCGATCACGTCTGCGTACTCGCTCCGCGCCTCGAGCTTCTGCATCCGCCGCGCCCAGAAGATCAGCCCGATCGACGCGCACGTCTCCGCGTACGCGAGATCGTTCGGCAGGTCGTAGTCGAACGTGAACGCCTCACCGAGACGCGTCGACCCGATGCCGCCCGTGATGTACATCTGCTTCTTCGTCGTGTTGAACCAGAGCCGGTCACACGCCTCGCGCAGGCGGTCATCGCCGGTCAACCGGGCGAGATCGGCCATCGCGCTATACAGGTACACGGCGCGCACCGAATGGCCGACCGCCGCCGTCTGCTCGCGCACAGGCAGATGGGCCTGGTTGTACTCGAGATTCGGCCGGCCCGAGCCCCAGATCGGCGGCCGCCCCCGCTTCCACTCCTCCAGAAAATAGTTCGGCTCCTTCCCCCGCTCGTCGACGAAAAACTTCGCCAGCTTGAGATACCGCTCCTCGCCCGTCGCGCCATGCAGCTTCACGAGCGCGAGCTCGACCTCCGGATGGCCGCAGTAGCCGCGAATCTTCCCTTCTTCCGTCCCGAATGTGCGGTCGATCAGATCGGCGAACCGGCACGCGATGTCGAGCAGCCGCCGCTTGCCCGTCGCTTCATAATACGCAACCGCCGCCTCGAACAGATGCCCCGCGCAATACAGCTCGTGCGCCTCGTACAGGTTCTTCCAGCGGTTGTCCGGCTCCTTGATCGTATAGTACGTGTTGATGTACCCGTCCTCATGCTGGGCTTGTCCGATCAGCTCGATCGCCTCGTCCGCGATGCGCTCCAGTTCGGGATCCGGCCTCAGGCGCAGCGCGTACGCCGCCGCCTCGAGCCATTTGTACAGATCGCTGTCCTGGAACACGAATCCGTAGAACTCGCCTTCCTCCAGCCCGGCCGCGACGCGGAAATTGCGGATCGCGCGGCTCGGCTCCGCTCCTTCGACCCTGTCGTTCAGCGCCTCCCACTGATACGGAATGACCGTGTCCGTTACCCGCTCCTGATAACCGCTCCAGAAGTCGTCGCGTATCCGGACGCGTATGTTGTCCATGCCGCCCACCTCTTCTTTACACGATAAAATTTGACCCTTCACACAGGCGAGTATATGCGGTATCGTCGGGATGGAACAGTGAGAGAACGCGCTTTTTTTTATAAAAAATGAGATTGTCTTCGGAGGGCATGCGCATGAGCTGGACGACGTTCATCGAACTGGCGACACCGCCGCTTCCGTACTTTCTGGAATCGGGGCTCGCGGAGTTCCGGCCCGGGGACCGGCATCCGAACCGCGCCGATATCGGTGTGTTCGACCTGCTCATCGGCGTGAGCGGCGCGCTGCACATCGGGGAGAACGGGCGGGAATGGACGCTGGGCGAAGGGGATACGCTGCTCCTGCTGCCCAGGGGGGCGCACTACGCGGTGAAGCCGTGCGGGGTGGATACGCGGTTCTACTGGCTGCATTTCGACCATCCGGACTGGCGCGAAATGTCCGGGGCGGCCGAGGCGGGGGAGCACGCGCATGTCTTGCCCTTCGACCGGCCGAGGTCGATCCGGCTGCCGAAGCATGTCCGGCTGCCCGATCCCGGGCCCGCGTTCGACCGGATGCGGCGGCTGCTGGCGATGCCGATCGGCGAAGGCTTCCGGGAGAAGCAGCAGCTCCTGTTCCAGCTGCTTGCCCTGCTCGAACAGGGGCAGGCCGGGTCCGACGGGACGCCGGCCGCACGGGTCGCCGGGCGCGCCGCTTCGCTGCTGCGGCAGCACTACCGGGAAGACGTCACGAACGAGACGCTCGGCGAATGGCTGCACTACCACCCCAGCTACATCGTCCGTTGCATGAAGCGGGTGTACGGCGTCACGCCCGCCCGGTATCTGCTGCAATACCGCATCGAGCAGGCGAAGCGGCTGCTCGTCTCGACCGGTTGGCCGGTCGAGCGGATCGCGGAAGAAGCCGGCTTCCGCTACGCGCCGTATTTCTCGGCCTGCTTCAAGCGCGAGACGGGAATGACGCCGATGCGGTTCAGGCGGAGCGCGCCCGGCGCAGACCGGTAGCCCCGGCCGACCGGCACGCTGTTCAATCCGTGGAATACGTGCTATAGTTCGTCATAAACAGGTCCCGTGTGGAGTCGAATGCGCGATGACAGAAGAGAATCAGGAATTGGCCGTCCTGGTCAGGCGAGCGAAACAAGGCGAACCGTCCGCCTGCGAAGCCCTGATCAAGCGGTATCGCGGAGCGGCCGTCTCGTGGGCCCGGGCGATTGTGCATGACGGGCATCTGGCGGAAGATATCGCGCAGGAAGCTTTCCTGAGAATGATCGCCAGGCTGCATCAGCTGCAGGACGAGGACAAGTTCACGCCATGGTTCCGCCTGCTGGTGCGCCGGCTGGCGCTGAACGCCGTGCGCGGCGCGCGGCATGCCCGCGAACAGGTCGTGGACGCCATGCCGGACAAGGCCTCCGAACCGGCCGATCCGGAGCGCTGGCAGAAGCGAATCGAAGCGGAAGAGGAGATCCGCGAATCGCTGGAAGCGCTGCCGGAGCGTTCGCGCGTTGTGATGACGGGCAGCGCGTATCGGGACGAAACGCCCGAAGAGCTGGCCGCCCGCCTCGAGATGAAGAAGAGCAACGTCTACAACATCCTCTCCCGCGCCCGTTCGAAAATGAACGACGAACGCTACGAGAAGGCGATTTCGCATTATTTGCATGAACGCCGCTCCAGCCGCAAACCGGTGAGCGTTGCGCTCGATCCGCCCGTCATTTCGCGGCCGTACGCTTTCCTGTCCGTCATGGTCGGAGAAATCCTTCGCCTGATCGGCCATCCGCCGTACGCGCACGCCGAACTGATGGGGATATCGGGCGAGGCGTTCCGCCTGAACGTTCCCCGGAACTGCCGCTGGCAGGATATTGCGACGTATGATTGGAGCTATGCCGCATACCGGATGCTCGAGCAGCTTGGCGTCTCGGGCACGTGCCGCGGACGCCCCGGGAGCGCCGCGTTCGCGCCGGAACAGCAGGCGAGTCTTCTGGCGTCCATCCAGCAATCGCTTGACCGCGGCATTCCCGTCATCGTCCGCAATATGCGGATGAACGAGTTCGGCTTCATCTGCGGATACAACGACGAGACGCGCGAAGTCCGGTACCGCGGCTACAATCGGGAAGTCTTGCACTGCCGTTACGAGCAGCTGGGGCGAAACGAAGACGGCCGGCCGCTGTTCGTGTTGTGCGTTCACGGCAAAACGTCACCGCCCCTGAACGATGCCGGCGTCCTGCGCTCGATCGTGCGGCACGCCAGGGGCCAGGAGCCTCCGCTGAACGATTTCGCTTTCGGTCTTGCAGGCTACCGGCTCTGGCTGGAGGCGGTCGAATCGGGAACGCTGGATTTGAGCGGCCACGCCTATCAGGTCGCGATTCTGTCCGAAGCCAGGCAGCGGGCGGCCGAATATTTGAACCTGCTCGCGGACAAATACCCCCGCGCCTCCGGGCGGCTTCGCGCGGCGGCGGACTGTTACGCCGAGGCGGCTGGCGCGTTCACCCGGATGTACCCCCGCTTTCCTTTTGGATACGGCGGCAGTCACGGGAATCGGTTCGGCATCATCCATGACGGCCTGACTGCCGCAAGAAACGCCGAGACACAAGGCGTCGCCCTCCTGGAATGCTGTGATCTGTGAACACGCGGATCCATTGAACAGCTTCATGATAGACAGATGCATCCCACCGTGTCTTTACGATGGAAGCACATATTTTGATGCAGCACGATCTGGTCGATGAGTTCAGAATCAGCATTTGCCCGATCGTTCTTGGCGGCGGCATTCCGCTGTTCCATCACATTCGGGAGCGCATGAAGCTCGAGCTTCTGGATTCGAGAACCTTCCAATCCGGCGTGGTCGTTCTGCATTACCGGGTCGGCCGATAGCGGAATGGAGGGGGACGGCAGACGGACGGACTCCGCGAATCGCGGAGTCGTTTTTTTATGCTGGACAGGGGCAAACCATTCGTGAAAAACTCCCCTCAAGGCAGCCCTGATGGTCGCGGTTGCAGGTGCTTGCTTCGAGGGGAGCCGGTCATACAGCCTGATCGGCCGTTCTCGTCAGCGATTCTAGTCTCTGACGCGCTCGTAATGCAGCGTAATGACCCCTGACGGAAGCGTGCGCGATGCGAGCAGCTTCATCCGGATTCGATCCTTCACGTCCTTGAACAGCGGAATGCCGCCTCCAAGGACAACCGGCGTAATGGAAATCCGGAATTCGTCGATCAAGTCATGCTGTATCAGAAAATGCGCGAGCGTAGGACTGCCGAATACGACGATATCTTTGCCGGGAGAAGCCTTCAGCTTCCTGATGGATTCCAACACGTCGCGGTTGATGATCAGCGTACCGTCCCAGTCCGTCGATTCCATTGTCGTGGATACCACAATCTTCGTGGCGTTTTTCAGCCACGTCGCGTGCTGGATCTCAAATTCGGTTGCGTCCGGATTGTCCAGCATGGTCGGCCAATAGGCTTTCATTCCTTCGAACGTCACGCGGCCATGCATCGCGGCATCCGCGGTTTTGACAATTTCCCTGGCGAAGCCTTCGAGATCCGAGTCGTATGCCACCCACCCGAGATCCCACGGAACTTCCGACTGCACATAGCCGTCCAGCGAAGCATGATTGAACAAAACCAGTTTTCTCATCTTTCCGCCTCCAGAAATGTTTTTTCTCTTACTTCATGGTAATAGACGTCCTTGCCGGACCTTTTCTATCACTCCGGCAGCATTTTTCAAAAATTGCGGCAGCCGCGTCCGGTTGTCTTCTCCGCTCGAACCGACTATGATTGATAGAAACCCGCGCATGGGCGTGTCGATAGGGGTGGATTCAAACCGAACGAAAGGACTGGTGGCAGTGGCTCATCCGATTTTGCGCAGAATTCCCGCGGTGTTCTTCCCGGTTCAAGATTTGAAGCGGGCGACGGAGTGGTATTCGGACTTGCTGGGACGCCCGATCGTTCCGAGGGAGCATGACGACGGCATTTATATTTTTGACATGGGCGGCACGGAGATTATTCTGGACAGCAATATTTACGGCTCGCCCTCCGTCATCATGTTCGCCGCTGACGACATCGAGGCGGCGCACGCCTTCTGCGCGAGCCGGCCGGAGAATGAGGTAACGGAAATCTTCAGCGACGAGTATATTTCCCTCTTCCATGTCAATTCCCGGATGGTGTGCAAAGCGCATCTGGTCGAGCCCAAGGTGAGCGGAAGCGGCCGGCTGGCCCGCATGAGCCATGTGATCGTCCATACCGACGAGCCGGACCGGACGGTCAAATGGCACGAACAGCTCCTTAACGCCCGGTCCGAACTTTACGATCCGTTCGGCGGCCTGCCGTCCATCGCGATGGATCCGGGCGCCGATCTGCTGTTTGACGACGGCCGGCTCAGCGGTTCGACGGCGGTTGTCGATCCGGACAGCGGCACCGCCGTCCAAGCAAAGCCGCTCGCCGTTCTGGGAGCGCCGGATCTTTCAGCCATTCACACGTACCTGCGCGGCAAGAACGTCCCGGTTTCCGGGATTGCGGAAAATTGGGGCAGCCGGTATTTCACCTTCGTCGATCCCGACGGCAACGGCGTCATCGTGCGGGAAGCCGCGGGCTGAGCCGCTTTTTCTCATCTGTTTTTAATGTTCGTGTCTTAAAATGGGGACAGCCATTCCTGTGAAAAAGGAGGGGAGCCCCCTTGCGCATTTTGGCCGTGGAAGACGACCGCCGCCTGCTTGCGACGATCGTGAACATTTTGCGGGAAGAAGGCTATGAGGCCGACGGTGCGGAGTCGGGCGACGACGGTTTGTATCTGGCGCAGCAAGGGATCTACGATCTGCTGGTCGTGGACATCATGCTGCCCGGGATGAGCGGGCTCGAGATCGTCCGAAGACTGCGCGCGGAAGGCGCCGCCACCCCTCTGCTGCTGCTTACGGCCAAAGACAGCGTCGAAGATCTGGTCCGCGGCCTCGATACGGGCGCGGACGATTACCTGACGAAGCCGTTTGAGATCCGTGAATTTACGGCGCGGGTGCGGGCGCTGCTGCGCCGCCACGGAGCGGCCGAACCGAACGGGGATTTGCGCTACAACCGCCTCGCCCTGAACCTGAAAAAGCGGGAAGCCGCAGTCGACGGCCGGCCGCTTGAACTGACGCACAAGGAATTCGAGCTGCTTCATTTTCTGATGCGGAACCGGGAGCAAATATTGACGCGGGACCAGTTGTTCTCGCGGGTGTGGGGGCTCGATACGGAGATCGGCTGCAACGTCGTCGATGTCTACATTTACTATTTGCGCAGGAAGCTGAAGCCGCACGGGTACGATCACGTCATTCAGACGGTCCGAAACGTCGGCTACATGCTGAGGGAGAAGCGGCCATGTTCGCCAAGACCCGCGTTCGACTGACGGCGCTCAACGCGGCCGTGTTCCTGGTCGTGCTGGTGGCGATCGGAGCGGCCGTCTACGCGCTGCTGCGCGCGCAGATCTATGAGAGGCTGGATGCCGCGCTCGTCACCGCGGCGCAGCGGTACGCTCCGAAGGACGAACCGAGCCGTCGTTACGAACAGCAGAAGGGCACGCCTGCGGGCGCGGGCGAAGCCGAAGCGGCGGGTCGTCCGGTGTTGGAGCGCGGCGTTGTCGTGCTGCTCTGGGACGGGCAGGGCGTGCCGTATCCCGCTTCGCTGGCGGACGCGGGGCACGAATCGTTCTATGCGCAATTCGGCGCGTACCGGTCGGCGGAGCGGCCGGTCACGGTGAAGATCGACGGCCATTATTACCGCACCTGTTTCCTCGCGCTGTCCTCCCCGCTGCTGCTGCATCGGAGCTTCATGCCGCCGGGCGGGGCGGATGCGGGCGGAGAGGCATCCGGCGGGGCGGGGCCCGGGTCCGGCGACGGCAGCGTTCGGGCGGGGTCCGGCGACGGCAACGGCTCCGGCGGGGCGGAGCCGGTTTCGCCGATTCCGATCACGCACGTCCAGGCCATCGTCAACATGGATGCCGAGCAGAACATGCTGAACAAGCTCGCCGACTGGTTTCTGGTCGGGCTCGGAGTGGGCGGAGCGCTGACCGTCCTGGCCGGTCTGTACCTCGCCAACCAGGCGCTCAGGCCGATTCGCCGCTCGTGGGAGCAGCAGCGCCGGTTCACCGCCGACGCTTCCCATGAACTGCGCATGCCGCTGTCGATCATCCAGGCGAACGCGGAGCTGATGCTGATGCATCCGGATCGCTCCGCGCTGGAAAACAGCGAGCAGATCTCGATGGTGCTCTCGGAAGTGCGGCGGATGGCCAAGTTGACGGACCAACTGCTGCTGCTCGCAAGATCCGATTCCGGCCGGGAGGAGCTGCTGCTGGGCCCCGTGCAACTTGAAGCGTTGATTCGCCATGTCATTCAACTTTTCGCGCCGCTGGCGGAGTTGAACGGAGTGCGACTCGACGCGGAGCTCGCCTCCGGCGTCGAGCTGACGGGGGACCGCGACAAGCTGCAGCAACTGCTCGTCATTCTGCTCGACAACAGCCTGAAGCACACGCCCGCCGGCGGCTCGATCCGGGTGGTGTTGACAAGACGCGGCCAGCAGGCGGCCATCGTCGTGGAAGATACCGGCGAAGGCATTGCCGAGGAAGATTTGCCGCACATCTTCGAGCGGTTCTATCGCGGCGACCGGGCGAGAAGCCGCGGCGACGGCGGCACGGGGCTCGGCCTGGCCATCGCCCGCTGGATCGCGGAGAAGCACGGCGGCACGATCGCGGCGGCCAGCCGGCCCGGACGCGGCACGACGATGACGGTCCGCCTGCCGGTCGCGCCCGCGGGAAAGCGAATCGGGCGGTTCAGGTAGGTTTATAATCTGATTTTTATGTGCCGTTGCCATAATGGTCTCCGAACTATGCAATACAGGAGGCCATGCCAAGATGGAACGCAAACGCAGTACAAAATGGATGAAAATCGCCGGCATCGTGCTGATCGCCGCGGCCTTCGCCGGATGCGAGGCCACGGCCGGGTCGGGCAAGCAAGCGGCGGGAAAGACCACTTCCGCGGCCGCCGCGTCCGAAACGCCGGCCGGCGCGGGGCCCGGTCCGGCGGTTCCGGCGGCGCGGCTCGACGCCGCCGTGCGCGGGCAGGTGGCGGAGGCGCTGGCGCAAGCGCTGGCCGAGCATTATGTCTACGAAGATCTCGGCCTCAAGATGGCCGAGGCGATCCGGACCAGGCTCAAAGAAGGCGCGTACGACGGGACCGATTCGCCGGTCGAATTCGCCGACGCCCTGCAGGCCGATCTGCGGGAAATTTCCCGCGACGGGCATCTCGGCGTCCGGTATGAGCCGATGGCGGATGCGCCGGGGCCGGGAGGACCGGAGCCGAAGGGCCCGGCTCCGGGACCCGTGCCAAGAGTCGCGGAGCCGGGCGGGCCGTCTCCATGGATCGCGGAGCCGCCCTCCCCGGAGCCGCGTGTCACGCCGGGGCCGGCTGTCCCGCTTCCGAGTGATGCGGGACCGATGGCGCCGGGCCGGATTGAACCGGCACCGAACACCTCGGCCCCGCTGCCTGGCGAACCGGCGCCGCAGGCTCCGCTCGCCCCGGCGCCCCGGACGGCCGGACCGGACGCGGCGATGCTGCCCGATGTGCGCATCCTCGACGGCAACATCGGCTACATGGCGGTGAACGCGATGCCGCCGTCCGAAACGGCAATGCAGGCGGTCGCGGCGGCGTTCGCCCTGCTGGACCGTACCGACGCGCTCATTCTCGACCTGCGCGGGAACACCGGCGGGTCACCGGCCATCGTCGGCCTGATCGAAGGGTATTTGAGCGAAGGTCCGTCCTACACGACGAACACGGTGCACTGGCGCAATGACGACCGCCCCGAGCGGCTGCGCACCGCCGATGTCGGCGAGCGCGCCTACGGAAGCCAAAAACCGGTCTACGTGCTCACCTCACAGACGACGTTCTCCGCGGCCGAACAGCTCAGCTACGATTTGCAGGCGTTTAAGCGGGCCACAATCGTCGGCGAGACGACCGGCGGCGGGTCGCACACGTCGAACATCGGGCCCGTCCCGCTCGGACACGGCTTTGTCGCGAACATCCCCACCGGCTACCTGGTCAACGCCGTCACCGGCACGAACTGGGAAGGGACGGGGGTGAAGCCCGACGTCGCCGTCCCCGCCGAAGAAGCGCCGGCCGCGGCCTGGTCGCTGGCGGCGCGGACACTGGCGGACGGCGCGCCCGACCCGGCGGCCCGCGCCTGGCTGGAGCTGTTCGCCGAAGCAAAGCTGAGCGGCGAACCCGATCTCGAGTTCGCCGCCCTGGAAGGCGAGTATGTGCCGGTCCAGGGCGGGGGGCCGGGCATGCCGGCTGCGGTCCGCGAGGAGGACGGCGAGCTGCGCATCCGGATGCGGGCCGGTTCCGGCGTCCGGGACGCCGCCCTCGCGCACGCCGGCGGCAACCGCTACACGCTGGAAGGCTATCCGAGCGGCTTCTCCTGCGTCTTCGTCAGGCAGCGCGACGGCATCCGCCTGCTCGTGTCCGACGCCGGACGCATGACCGTCCTCGGCAAGTAGGCAAGCAGCGGCGCGCATTTCCCGCGCGCGGGCGGGGGACGTCAACGATGGGACACAGCCCCCGTCAACGCGTAAAAATGAGCGGCCTCGCCCGTGCTGTAGTAGTTGTACCAGGCTTCAAGCGCATCATCCGACATGACGTCCAGCCGCTTCATCACCTGGCGCGCCAGCAGCAGCGCGCCCGCCGAACCGGTCGTGATCAGATTTCCGCCGTCCACGACCGGTTCGTTCCTGTAGAACGAAGCGCCTTTGTAGTTCGGGCAGAAAAACGTCAGAAACTCGAGGCTGTTGCTGGTGTGCGGGCGGCTGTCCAACAATCCCGCTTCGGCGAGGGCGGCGGTCGCGCCGCAAATGGCGGCCACGAGGCAGCCGCTGTCCAGCAGTTCGGCCGTTTTGGCAAGGATCGGTTTGTGCCGCGGATCCTGCCAAGTGTCGGCGCCGGGCAAGAGCAGCACGGCGCACGTCTCGGGGCGGATTTCCCCGACCGTCAGATCGGGAACAATCGTGACGCCTCCCTTGGTGATCAACGGTTCCCTTGACGCTCCGACGGTTCTGACCGGAACGCGCCCGCCCGGACGCTTGAAATATTGGCCCGAGTTGAGCTCCGCCGTCACGTGGCCGAGCTCCCAGTCCGCGAGCGTGTCGAGCACGTAGACGTAAGCATGTTTCATGGACGCAGCCTCCTTCATTCCGTCCGGATTTCCATCCGCGTCAGGGGCAGCCCGAGAAACTCGCCGTATCGGCGGGCCGCGCCGGCGACGCGCTCTTCGGTGACGCCCGAATCCTCGAACGGATGAACGGCCAGCTCCACGCCTTGCTTCCCGATCGACCGCCGCCAAATGCCCGCGATCTTGCCGCCGACCACCAGCATCGGGGCGTACACGCCGTTGCCGCCGGGGACGATCTTCGGGGCATGCTCCGGCTTGAGCACCGCGCTCCTGTCCCTGTAGCCGAGCAAATATTCGTCGTACCCCGCCAGCAGCGCGATCTCGGGCACCTCCGCTTCCGCGCCATCCGTGCCTTGTTCCCCGCCCGACCAGTATTCCGTCCCGCCGATCTTCCCGGAAAAAAGCACGCCGTCCGCCGCCGCCACCGCTTTTTTCGCCTCCGTGATCGTCAGCCCCGACCACCAGCCGAAGTCATGCAAAGTCGCCGGACCGTGACCCGTGAAATACCGGACCGCGAGCTCCCGCAGCGCTTCTTCCCCGGACAGTTCGCGCGCATCCGGCACCCAGTCGTCGAGCAGCACGAACGTCTGCTGCTTGCTTTCCAGCGGCCCCGGGCAGATCAGCCCGGTCTGGGCCAACACCCACAGGATGTGGTAACCGCGCTGCCGCTTCGTGCTGATCCCCGCCTGCTCGAGCAGCTCCATCAGCTCGGCGCGGGTCATCCGCTTCCGCTCCTTCAGCGCGCCCTCGATCAGCAGCCCGCATTGCGCGATCAGCCGCCCGTCAATCTCGAGCTGCCGCTGCATCCGCTTGTCGCGGGCGAGCACGCGGGGAGCGGACAGCCGGACCATCCAGCGCGCGTCTTCCGCGGGCACCGCATGCAAGGTGCCGCGCAAAGCCCAGGTGAGCACGATGCGCCGATCGGCGATGGCCCGCTCGACATCGGCGAGGTTTGCGCCAACCGTGCGCAGGCCGATCGCCCATACCGCCTGCGCGTAATCCTGCGCCTGAAGGGCGCCGAGCCGCCGCACAACTTCGGCGGGCGTCTCCATCTTCAAGCCGCTGATGAGCAGATTCCGCATTCTGCGGGAAGCGATGGCGATATCGGGCATGCAATCACTCCTGACCATGCGTTATTCCGGTTCTTGCGGCATTATCGTATCACGGGGGAGCGGCGGTTGTATTGTAAATTTTTGTCCGGGAGCGTCAAAACATCGGCAGGTGGCTGGGGTGCATGCTCGTGGTGAGGCGGTATTCGGTCGGCGTGAGGCCCGAGAAAGCGTGAAACTCTTTGACGAAATGCGCCTGGTCGTAATAACCGCAAGCGCAGGCGATGTCCGCCCAATGGATGCTCTCCCGCTGCCGGATCAGATGCAAGGCCTTCTGGAACCGCATCAGCCGGCAGAAGCGCTTGGGCGTCATGCCGACTTCGCGCTTGAACTGCTCGATGAACCGTTTCGGGCTTGCGTTCAGCCGCTCGATTGTTTCGCCGATCGTCAGGCTGCCGGGAGCTTGTCGGAATTCCGCCAAGGCGTACGCCACGGCGGCGTTCGGCGCCAGGCCGCCATGGATGCGGCCGAGCAGCCAGGCTTCGAGGATATGAAAACGTTCGGCGAGCGTCGGGGCGTACAGCAGCTCGTCCCGCAGATCGGCCGCGCCGGCGCCGTGCAGATCGGCCAAATCGAGGATCAGCCCGGCCGCTTCATACGCGGGCACGCCGAGGAACGCGGCGGCGGCGCCCGGCTTGAACTGCGCGCCGATCATCGTCCGCTCGCCCGCGTTCTCCATGACGAAATCGTCCGTGCGGGGACCGATGACGACGGCATGGCCGAACCGGCTTGCGCGACGGTTCCGGTCCCACATCCGGAACCGGTCGTCGCGCAGGTTCACCGCCAGATTGACCGCGCCTTCCGGGAGATTTCGCTCCTTCGCCCCCGCAGGATTGGTCCCCGAGAAAAACCAGAGAACATCCACGAACCGCGCGAGCGGTTCGCGGGGAATGAACGTTCTGTAGATCATGAGTCCATTATACATCAGGTTCCGGCTCCGGCAGTTCACGATATGTGAAATAGTCGAAGTCCGCGTGTTTCCCCTGTCCGCTCATGTCCTGCGCGCAGATGCCGAGGAAGGCGCCGGTGAAGCCCTGGTCGATCATACGGCCTTCGATCTTCGCTTCCACGTTCTCGTCGGAAATGACGCTCGCGTCCAGCTCCGGCCCGATCGGCGTCCATTCCTTCCCGTCCCGGGAATAGTGGAACTGCAGACGGTCGTAACCAAGCGACGCTTTCAGGTGGACGCGGTCCCATCCTTCAACGGACACCGGCCGCTCGAGCGGTTCGTCGTACAGCCCGCGGTCGCTGCTCATGATGTTCAGGCATTTGCCCAGCTCTTCGTCGCGGCTGACGTACAGGTAGTAGTAGTTGCGCGTGTTGTAGTAATGGATGAGGCCCGCCATCTGCTGGAACGTCTCCGGCTCGAACTCGACCGCCGTCTCCGCTTCCGCAATGAACGCCTGCTGCCGGCGCGCAACGAGGCTTTGCCGGTGCATCGAGGACAGCGATTCCCGCCCCTTCAGCCGCAGATACCCCGGCCGCGCGGCCAGCGACGCCCATTGTTCGTCGAGCGGCTCGCGCAGCGTCTGGAAGTGGATGGAGATCCGCTCTCCGTCGAAATGGTCCGTCTCCGGCTCGGGCGGGAACGGGTGGTCCGGCAGATCGGGCGCGGGCACGACCGCCTTCGGGCTGTTTCCGCCGCCGGCCAGCCGCAGCCAGCCGTCTTCCGTCCATTCCACGGGCTGCAGCGCCGTCTCCCGGCCGAGAATGCAGCGCTGCGACGGCTTGAGCGGCCGGCCGCACAGGTGGGCGAAATACCAGTCGCCGGTCTGCGTATCCACCAGGCAGGCGTGCCCGGCCCGCTGCAGCTCCAGTTCGGGTTTGTTCGCCGCGGTCAGGACGGGATTTTCGGGGTCCGCTTCATACGGACCGAACAGCGACTTCGAGCGGGCGACCGTCACCGCGTGGTTGAAACGGGTGCCGCCCTCGGCCGTGACGAGGTAGTACCAGCCGTTCCGTCTGTACAAGTGCGGCCCTTCCGTCAGCCCCAGCGGCGTGCCGCGGAAAATGTTGCGGATCGGTCCCACCAGACGCTTCTGTTCCGGAGAATACTCCTGCAGCGCGATTCCGGCGAACTTGTTTTTTCCCTTGCGGTAGTCCCAGATCATGTTGACCAGCCACTTGCGGCCGTCATCGTCATGGAACAGGGACGGGTCGAACCCGCTGCTGTTCAGGTAGACCGGATCGGACCACGGCCCTTCGATGCTGGGCGCGGTCACCAGATAGTTGTGGGTGTCCTTGAACGGCCCGATGTGGCTCTTCACATCCGTGAACACGAGGTAGAACAGGCCGTCCGACCAGCTCAGGCACGGCGCCCAGATGCCGCCCGAATCGGGATTGCCGAGCATGTCGAGCTGGCTTCTGCGCTCAAGCGGCCGGGCGGCGAGGCGCCAATGGCGCAAGTCCCGGGAGTGATGGATCTGCACGCCGGGGAACCACTCGAACGTCGAGGTGGCGATATAATAGTCGTCCCCCACCCGCAGGATGGACGGGTCCGGGTTGAAGCCGCGCAATACGGGGTTGTGGATCGTCTTCAATGGAATTCCCTCCTTTACTCTATCATGTCATAAAGTCGGTCCGACGCGCCAATCATCATTTTTCAGAATGTCGGTCCGATGCGCCAAATTCCGAAGTCGTGCTGCTTCAAAATTTCCGCCCGGGTCAGCTTGCCCGAGCAGACGGCCAGCAGTTCCTCGTACAGCCGGCCGCCGACTTCTTCGATCGTCTCCGTTCCTTCGATCACCGTGCCCGCGTTGAAATCCATATTGTCGCCCATGCGGCTGAACATGCGGGAATTCGTCGCGATCTTGATGACCGGAGCGATCGGCGAACCGGTCGGCGTTCCCCGGCCGCTCGTGAACAGGACGACCTGCGCCCCGCCGGCCACCATGCCGGTCAATTGCTCGATGTCCTGGCCCGGCGTGTCCATCCAGACGAGCCCATTCCTGCTCGGCCGCTGCGCGTAGTCGACCAGTTCCTGCAGCGGGCGGCTGCCCGCCTTGGCCGCGGCGCCGAGCGATTTCTCCTCGAGCGAGCTGAGTCCGCCGCGGATGTTGCCCGGGCTCGGGTTGCCCGTGCGGATGTCCACGCCCATCATGAACGCGCGGCTCTCCATCGCCTGGATCACTTCATATACCCGTTTGGCCACCCGGTCATCGGCGGCCCGGGCCGCGAGCAGATGTTCCGCGCCGATCAGCTCCGTCGTCTCCGCGAGGATGGAGGTGCCGCCGGCGTCCACGACCGCGTCGCTGACCCAGCCGACGGCCGGGTTCGCCGAGATGCCCGAGCAGGCGTCCGATCCCCCGCATTCGGTGCCGACGATCAGCTCGCTGACCGGCACCGGCTCGCGCATGAGCCGCGAGGCGTCCGCGACCATCGCCGCCGCGATTCGCGCTCCCTGCGCGATCGCCATCAGCGTGCCGCCGTGGTCCTGGATCGACACCACCTCGACCGGCTTGCCGCTCCTTGCGATTTCCTCCGCCACGCTCCGCGCCTGGTGCGTCTCGCAGCCGAGTCCGAGCACGACGACGCCGTAGACGTTGGGATTGTTCCCCAATCCGGCGTAAGTGCGGAACGTCTGCTCGTAATCGACGCCCACCTGGGCGCAGCCGTGCTGGTGGATGAACGACACCGTTCCCGCCACGAGCTGCGTGATCTGATGCGCCGCCTGGGCCGCGCAGGTGATCGTGGGCAGAATGAGCACGTGGTTGCGCACCCCGACCCGTCCGTCCGGCCTCCGGTATCCCCAAAATTGCCTTTCATTGTTGTTTTGCAAGTTGATCCCCCCTGCCCCGAACCCCTTCGAGATTGTGAATATGGACGTGCTGCCCCGGGCGAATGTCGGCAGTCGCGCGCCCGATCACTTCGCCGTACTTGAGGATGGACTCGCCCGCCGCGATCGGCCGAACCGCAAACTTGTGACCGAATTCGATCGGCTCCTCCACTTCGACTTCGAAAACGCTTTCCCCGGAAACGACACGAACCCTCGTGCCGGCGGGAATGTCCGTCAGGGCGACGGCCACGCTGTCGACGGGCTTCATCATCACCACTTTGTGCGTTTTCTGCACGCTGCGACTTCCCCCTTTGCCGGTCAGGACATGGTAATTTTTCTGTTGAAAGCGCTTGACATTTTATTGGCCCAAACTATAGAATGACATCAATGGTCAACCAATCAACCACTCAATATGTTACCACAGGAATGCGGTTCATGACAACCGACGAGGTGTTTCCAACCATGAAGTTTTCCAGCATTATTCTCAGACTTGAGCTCGATCTCGGTGTCGTCACCTTGCATGACGCGATCGCGGCCATTGCCGGCGCGGGCGGTGAAGTCGTCTCCATCGACACGGTGCGCCCCGGACGCGCGCAATCGGTCTGCGACATTACCGTCAATCTGACCGAGGACGTGGAATCGGCCATTTTTCAGGCCGTGGAACAGCTTCCGGGCCTGCGTGTGATCCACGTGTCGGACCGCACATTCCTGATGCATCTGGGCGGCAAAATCACCGTTCAGCCGAGTGTTCCCATCAAGAACCGCGACGACCTGTCGAGAGTGTATACACCGGGCGTGGCCCGCATTTGCACCACCATCCGCGATAATCCGGGAACGGCTTACACGCTCACCATCAAACGGAATACGGTGGCCATTGTGACGGACGGTTCGGCGGTCCTCGGCCTTGGCAACATCGGCCCGTATGCGGCCGCGCCCGTCATGGAAGGCAAGGCGATGCTCTTCAAGCAAATGGCCGATGTCGATGCCTTTCCCATTTGTCTGGATACGCAGGACCTTGACGAAATTGTGGATATTGTCCGAAAGATTTCTCCGATCTTCGGCGGGATCAATCTGGAAGACATCAGCGCTCCCCGCTGTTTCGAGATCGAACGGCGCCTGTCGGAAGAGCTGGACATCCCCGTCCTGCACGACGATCAGCATGGCACGGCCATTGTCGTGGCCGCGGGACTGCTGAACGCGCTCAAAGTGGTCGGCAAACCGTTGGAGGACGTCAAAGTGGTGGTGAACGGCATCGGAGCGGCCGGCGGTTCCATCTGCAGAATGCTGGTCGCGATGGGGGTGCGCCGGCTCGTGCCCGTGGATCGGGAAGGCGCGATTGTCTACGGAGAGCGGTACACCAACCCGATGTGGCGCTGGCTGTCGGAACAACCCTGCGTCGAACGCGCTCACGTTCCGCTGAAAGAGGCGCTGGCCGGAGCGGATGTTTTTATCGGCGTGTCGGCGGGGAACCTTCTGGATGTGGAAGACATTCAACGGATGGCCCAAAACCCGATCGTATTTGCCCTTGCCAACCCGGTGCCCGAAATTGACCCGTTCAAAGCGCGTCCGCATGTCGGAGTCATGGCCACGGGACGAAGCGATTACCCGAACCAGATCAACAACGCGCTGGTTTTTCCGGGCATTTTCCGGGGGGCGCTGGATTGCCGCGCCCGTTGCATCAACGACGCGATGAAACTGGCTGCCGCTTATGCGATCGCCGGCGTCGTGACGGATGAAGATCTGAACAGCGACTACATCATTCCCGGCATTTTCAATGAACGGATCGTGCCCCGGATCAGACAAGCCGTGATCGAAGCCGCAATCTCTACCGGCGTGGCAAGACGCGTGCCGTCGGACTTTCAGATTCATTCCATCGGATAACGAAACGCCGCTCGCCTTCAAAATCAAAAAAAACCAACCGTATCGGTTGGTCTCATGTTGACACCGGCTTCTTCGCCGGCTTTCGATTTTCTTTGATGACCTTGAGCAACCGGCTGGTGGCGTCCGTCATATGCTTCTCCATCGCGAGGGCTGCCGCGTCGGGATCCCGCTTGGACACCGCCTCAAAGATGGCCGAGTGATCCTTGTACGAAAACTCCGTGTCTCCCACGGATTCGATTACCAATTTGATCCACGTCCGCAGCAACGACTGGATGCTGGAGAGGATGTCCTTCAGCACCGAATTGCGGGACATTTCAGCCAGTTTCAAATGAAACGACACATCGAGTTCAACGAAATTCGCCGGTTCCAGCTTCATTCTGTCCATGATCTGTTTCAGTTCGGCGATTTCTTCGTCTTTGCCCCGTTCGGCGGCAAATCGGCAAATGGAAATTTCGATTACTTTTCTCGCCTCGATCAGGTCCAGCGCCTGGTTCTCGCCAAGCAGCAGGCTCCACTCGATCACCTGGGGCAGCAAGGTGGAATCGGTTCTTTTCAGGTAAGTGCCGTCGCCCTGCCTGACCTCCAGCACCCCCAGAACCGTCAGCGCCTTGATCGCCTCGCGTATGGCCGATCGGCCGACTCCGAGCGCTTCCGACAGTTGGCGCTCCGCCGGCAATTTGTCGTTGACCTGCAAACTCCCGGAAAATATAAAGTCCAGCAATCGTTTCGTAATCTCAACGACCAGCGAATTTTTTTGAATGGGTTCAAAATTAAAATTAGCTCCTGCCATTTTCGCCACCAATCATCATTAATGTTGCAAAATCCTGGTTATGACCTTTAAACTGGTCAACCAATTCAACAAAATAAAAGACCTGAGAAATATAATATACAAGATTAACATCAATTGTCAATCGGCATAATGGCGATGGCGCGCGCAGCGCGGAGCATAAGCGGATAATGCCCGGATTTTGCCTACAGGATCGTCTTGCCGCCGTCGACAATGATGGTCTGCCCGGTAACAAAATCGCCGCCTTTGATCAGCGCGACGGTCATTTCGGCCACATCTTCGGGATTGGCGACCCGTCCGAGCGGCGTACCGCTTCCGTACCGCTCGACATGGTCTTCTCTCCCGTCCACCCAGCGGGTCCTGACAATTCCCGGGGCGATGGCGTTCACCCTGACATCGGGCGCAAGCACGCGGGCCAAAGATTTCGTAATGCTGATGGCGGCGGCTTTGGAAGCGGCATAGGCGATGGAGCTCCCCATTCCGTTGAAGCCGGCGATGGAGGTAATGTTCACGATTGCCCCTTTGCTCTTCCGCAGGTGGGCGGAGCATGCCCGGCTCGTCAGGAAGATCCCCTTGGCGTTGACGTTGAACGCCCGGTTCCAGTAGTCGTCCAGCAGACCGTCCAAATCTTCGAGCGCCACGTAGTTGGTCGTCCCCGCGTTGTTGATCAGGATGTCGATGGATTTGTATTTGTCCGCGACATACCGGCACATTTGATCGACTTCCGACTCGCTTGAGACATTCGCCCGGAAAACTTCTCCGTCTCCCCCGGCTTCCCGCACTTCCCGCAACGTCTGCATGGCTTCGTCTTGGGAACGGGAGTAGTTGATCACGACATTGGCTCCTTCCCGCGCCAACTCAAGCGCGATCGCACGGCCGATCCCTGTTCCGCCGCCGGTTATGATGGCTGTCTTCCCTTTGATCTTCATGTCTTGTTCAACTTCCTTCCACCGTATCTTCCCTCAACTGATGCAAGCATTGAATCCATTCCCTGTACATGCGGGTTGTTGTCCGGTAAAGTTCAAGGGCGTCCGCCGATTCGGGCGTGATGACCTCAACTCCCATCGTCCACGCTTCCCGCCTGTCGAAAAACCCCAGCTCCTTCAAATCGCGCATGAACGACAGAACGTCGTCGCGGCTCACTTCACCGTCCGGCCAATCGAAAGGGGGATGCTTATCACCGTACATGGGGTGATCCGGATTCTTCAGATAACAATTCGCCAGATGAACATGCCGCACGTAAGGCAACAGTTTTGCCAGGCTTTCAGCCGGAGCCTCGCCCAGTTGAACGACGTGGCTCAAATCAAACGTAATTTCAAAATTGCCGTGCTCCGACGCCACGGATTCCGCGAGTCTCCTGGTCACGGAGGTTGGACCGATCAGAAAGTAAGGCTCGCCGTGATCATTGAAAAACTCGAGGGTGATATGAAGCATCCGCTCCCGCGCGCGCGCTTCGGCGTAAGCGCACAGCTCCCTCAGGGATTCCGCCAATCGTTCGAACGATTCCCGCCGATCCGCGGCCGAAGCCAACGTCTCGCCGCTCGTCACCAGGATTTTGGAGCTGCCGTACCCGTAGGCCTGATCAATCAGTTTCTTCGTCTCCGATATCGCGTAACGCCGATGGTCATCATCCAGACTGCCCAGGTTCAGCTTGCGGCTCTTGAGGTAAGCTCCGCCAAGAAACACGGAAGGTTCCGCAAACCGGTCAAGCGCTTTCCGGATGTCGGCCGCGGCGGAAAGATCGCCTTCGTAATAGAATTCCACCGTGTCGTAAAAACCGTCCTCGGCGGCCAGCCGGAGGGCGCGAATCAGGGCGTCCGCCGAGCGGACGGCTTCCGGAAACAGCGCCGTGATGACAACGCTTTTGACGACAGGATCATGATCGGGCTTGTGCGCGTTCCTTTTGCCCCGCAGCAAAATACGGTTTCCCCCCATCACGACGAAATGGGTGACGGGGGCGGGCATCCCGGACGCGGAATTCCCGCCCCGCCTCAGTGCTCAGCGAACGGTTATGTCGGTGTAGTTCACGGACAACGGATTGCCGCTGCCGTCCACGACCTGCATTTCGATTCTGTACGTGCCGGTCGGGGCGTCCGCGGGGATCTGCCATACGATCTGGTCGACCGCGACGGCGGAATCTTGAGCCAACTTCGCGGTGAAACGGTTCTCCAGAACGACGTTGCCCGTCTGCTGTTCGACGATTCTCCAACTGATGGACGCGTTGTCGATGGCGTGGAAATAATCGTTCGTCACCCAGACTTTCGCCGTAAACGTCGAAGCCCGGTCGTAGAATTTCTCGCGGCCGATGATATACGGCTTCACGTTCCGCTCCAGGCTGATCAGGACGCGCGAGTAGACAGACTTGAGCGAATCGTAGACTTTGTACGGCCGGTTGTAGTAGTCGAACAGACCCGAACCCATGACGGGGCACGAATCTCTCCAATAGTAGAGATACATCGAACCGACCGGCCGATATTTCTTCTGGCGCAAAAATTCCACTTGCTCTTTCACGACGAGCGCTTCATAGGATTGATAGTGATCGATGAATTCTTCGAGCGTATCCTTCATCTCGATCTTGGCGAACCCGAAGGCAAGATTGTAGAAGAACCCGTAGTATTCCCACGTATCCCAGTGCGGCGGCCACAGTTTGTCTTCCGGAATGAATTGCTTCAGCGATTCGACAACCGGGACGGATTGGGCGCCGAACTCGACGATGATCGGTTCGATCTTCTTCGTGCTCAGGTCGGTATCGCCGTCCGCGCATGCGCCGATCATCAGGTTTTGCACGCCTTCGCGGTAGTCGCCGATGTGAATCCATCTGACCGGGTCGACGGTGCCCAGCGTTTCCTTCAGAATCTGGCACAGCCGGTGAACGTTGTTCGGTTTGTCCGGGAGGAAGTAAATTTCAGGCTCCTTGAATACCGACCACATCCCCAGGCTCGCATGGTTGCAGAGCATCAGGCCCATGTCCCTGATCATTTCGCTGGCGCGCTCGATGAAGTCGTCGCTGTCGCTGACGCAGTAATGGAGCGGGAACACTTGCCAGACCAGGAAGCCCATCTCGTCGCACAAGGTGTAGAATCCGTCCGGTTCGACGTGGCTGCCGATGCGGATCGAGTTGATCTCCATCTCCAGCATTTTGTTCAGATCTTCCCGCCACAAATTCGGGTCCGCTTCGCTCAGCCACTGGCTCGTAATATAACGCATGCCGCGGAGGAACAGCTTTTTGCCGTTCAGGTAGAAGTGCCCGGTATCTTCTTCGTGGACCACTTCCTTGATCCCGAAGTTCTGCTTCACCGTATCTTCCATCACCGACACGGTCGCCGTGTACATGCTGGGATGTCCCAGGTCCCATGTCCACCACAGCCGGGCATCGGGAACGGTGATGACGAGTTTGAACGTATTGAGGCCGGGCTGGAGCACGACCTGACGGCTGCGGTTCAGCGAAAGATTTTCCTCGAAATTGTAGGGGACGATGTTCATGTCCAGGTTGGTCCGGATCACTTGTCCCGTCGTGTTGTTGACCGTCACGTCCGCCGCCACGATGGCCGTTCCGTCCGGCTTGTCGAGCTGATCGCCGAGCCAGTCTTTCTTGATGCCGATTTTCGTATAGATCTTCACAAAGTCGACATAGACGTGCGGGCGGGCGATCAGCTCCACGTCTCCCCAGATGCCGCCGGAGTTTCCGTCATCGCGGAACGATGTCATGGCGCCCGGTTTGTGCATCGCGTCGATCATATGCCCTTTGATCTGGTTGATGGCCCGCGCCTGATGCCGCTTGTACGGCGTCGACAGCGGGTCGGCGTTGAATTCGGCCTGGATGTAATCCGTCCCGTCGCGGGGCGCTCCGTCCTTGACGACAAGGATGTTCTCGCCGTTCAAGTCCACAATGTCCGTCACGTCGAATTCGAACGGATTGAACATCCCTTCATGCGAGCCGAGGTATTGCCCGTTCAACCAGACATCCGCGTAGTAGTCGACCGCCGCGAACCGGATGAACAATTTCTTGCCGTGGAACGATTGCGGCACCGTGAAACTGGTCTGAAACCATACCGTCCCGAAGAAATCGCCGAGTTCCGTCAAATACCAGTTCGTCGGAATCTTCATTTCCTTCCAGGACTGAAAATCCGTATCCCGCTTGTAATAACCCAGCGCTTCGCCCGGCTCTTTCTCTTCGACCCGATACCGCCAAACGCCGTTCAAGCTGTGTTTCGTGCGGCCTTCATGGATGGAAATCATCTTGGTTCGTCCCTCCGGTTAACTGTAGTGATGTTCAAGTACGCCGTGAAAAGCATTCTCGATAATGCGGCGGATATCATCCGGGCCGGTCAGACGCGGATTGATCAGAACGTTGCCGCTGCGCATGGAATCCTCGACCAGTTTCGGGAGCCAGTCAAGGGAAACTCCCAGATCCTTGATGTTGGAAGGAATTCCCATAGACCGGTTCATTCGCAAAATGGCGGCGATCGCTTTTTTTCCGCCTTCTTCTTCCGACAATCCTTGCGTATTTTCTCCCAGCGCCTCGGCGATCTCTTTCATTCTGCCCGGGCAGGCCGGCAGATTGAACTCCATCACATAAGGAAGCAGCGCGGCGTTCGCAACGCCATGGGGAATATTGAACACGCCGCCGAGCGTATGCGAGATCGCGTGCACGTTTCCGAGCCGCGATTGGGAGAATGCGGCGCCCGCGATCATGGAAGCCACAAGCATCTGCTCCCGGCTCTCCACATCCGTACCCGTGAAGTAGGCCCTGGTCAGATGGCGGCCGATCATGCGCACGGCCTGAAGCGCCATGCCCTGGCTGACGGGGCTGGCGGCCTTGGACGTGTACGATTCGATCGCGTGCGTCAACGCGTCCATGCCGGTCGCCGCCGTCAGCGGCTGGGGCAGCTTGAGGGTCAGAAGCGCATCGAGCAGCGCCAGGCTGGGAAACAAATGCGGACTGATGACCGCCGCCTTGAACTTCTGCTCGGTGTTGGTCACGATGGTCGCGGACGTCACCTCGCTGCCCGTACCCGCCGTCGTGGGAACGACGATCAACGGCACGGTGGCATGGGGCAGCTTCCCTACGCCTTCGTAATCCAGAATGCTTCCGGGATTGGTCGCCATGGCCGCCACGCCCTTGGCCGTGTCGATGCTGCTTCCGCCTCCCACGGCGATGACGCATTCGTACCGTCGCGCGCGCCATGCGTCGGCGCCTTTCTCCATGTGCTGCGCGCTCGGGTTCGGATCGACTTCGTCGAAGATGTCGTACGTGATATGTTCACGATCGAGCGAAGCCGCCATCTTGTCCAGCAATCCGGCCTTCCGGATTCCGGGATCGGTGACGATGAACGCCGTCCGGCATCCCATTCTGCGGACATATTCGCCGAGATTGTCCGATATGCCGCAGCCGCATTCGACGGCCGTAGGCATCGAGAATCGAAAAGACATATGTCCCGTTCTCTCCTCTGCTACATCTGTTCAAAATACGCGGTCTTGTTGGCGTCAAGCTTTCGCTGGATGCTCAGACCTTCGATCTCGCAAAGCATGATTTCCGCCAGATAGAGCACGGTCGTGCCTTCTTCCAGATGGCCCACATGCGTTTCCTGCGGATCGGCCGCGACGATGTGGAAATGGGGCTGGCCGTTGATCACCATGCCGCTGCACATGCCGATTTCCATCGGTTTCTCCACGGTGATGAATTCATCCTCGGCCGATGGCGCAAAGCTGAGCGGGCGATGGTAGACCAGCTTCTGCAGGGAACCGACAATGGAGAGAAGCGCCGCGTTTTTCACCCCCTCCCGGGCCAGCAGGTCTCGTACGCTCTCCAGCAATAAATCGCCTCGTTTCAGATTCAGCACGATCACCCTGCCGAGCCCTGTTCCGTGAAAGACGCGTTGCGGATTGCTCATTCTGATCTCCTCCAATGCTTCAAGGTTCACAAATCGATAACGGATTTCCGGCGGCTCGATTCGTGAATGGCATGCGCGACGCGGAGCGCGATGATTCCGTCTTGCAGCGTGACAGCCGGAGACACGCCGCCAAGCAGACTTTCGACGAAATGTTCGCCGATTGCCCGATACGATCTGACATCAAGCGGATCGTCCAGCGGGTCTTCACGTGCTTCTTCCATGTCCGCAGTGCGATAGACGAGCCGGTCGTAATGCCAGGTGCCGCTTCCTGTCAGCATCGCCGTTCCCCTGGTTCCGATCACCCCCCTGTTGTTCAGATTGAGATGAGCCGACAGACTCGCCTGAATGACCGCCGTTGCTCCGCCTTGCAGCGTCAGCAGCACGTTCGCGTTGTCGTCGAAGCCCGGCAGGTCATGCCGCGTGCTCACGACGGATGCCGAGACGTTCACGACCTCGCCGCAGAGCCAACGGAACATGTCGATATCGTGGCTGAGGGATTCGATCGTCATGCCGCAGACAAACCGGGGATCCGTACGCCAACTGCTGCCGGGCCACATGCGGTCGATGCGATGGCTCCACAGGCTGATCACATCGCCGAGTTCCCCGGATTCGATCAAGTTCTTCAGATGCCGGTATCCGGCGCGAAAACGCATGTTGAAGCCGACCATTGCCGGTATTCCGGCCTTTCGGCAAGCTTCCTCGATCGCCTCGGCGTCTTCCAGGCTGACCGCGACCGGTTTCTCGATGAACATCGGCTTGCCTGCCGACGCGACCCGGAGGGCAATCGACCGGCGGGTCGACGGCGGTGTCAGGATATAGACCGCGTCGCTCGACGCGATCAAGTCATCCAAATCCGTGTATGCGTTCGCGCCGCATTCTTCCGCCAGTTCCCTCGCCCGATCGGCTTGCACGTCATGGATGCCGGAAATTCGGACTTGTTCCAGTTCCCGCAAGGCCGCGACATGCGTCCGGGCAATTCCGCCGGCGCCAATAATCCCGATTTTGATCTTCATGCGCGTTCCTCTCTATCCTTTTAATCCCGTCGTGGAGATCCCTTCGATCAACAGCCGCTGCGAGAACACGAAGAACAAGAAAATCGGAAGAAGGGAAAGGACCGACATCGCAAACAGGTAGCCCCAGGACGAATCGCCCATCGAATCCAGGAACGACCGGAGCGCCAGGGTTACGGTCAATTTCTGCGGATTGCTGATATAAATCAACTGGCTGAAGAAATCGTTCCATGTCCAGATAAACGTGAAAATGGCCGTAGTGACGAGCGCCGGCAACAACAACGGGAATATGATCCTTGTGTAGGTCTGGATCGGACCGCAACCGTCGACGGTGGCCGCCTGATCCAGTTCATAGGGCAGCCCGCGGATGAACTGCACCATCAGAAAGATAAAGAACGCTTCGGCCGCCAGAAATTTCGGCACGAGCAAAGGCAAATAGGTGTCAATCCATTTCAGTTGGAAAAAGAACACATATTGCGGAATCAACGTCACATGGTGAGGCAGCATCAACGATGCCAGCATGATGCCGAAAAAGGTTTTCTTCATGCTGAAATCGAGCCTGGCAAAGGCGTACGCGGCCATGGAACACGTCAAAATGTTGCCGATGATCGCCAGGATGACCAGGAAGAAGGAATTGGCAAAGAAATGTCCGAACGAAATGCCGCCTATCCCTTGCCAACCGTTGATGTAATTTTCCAGCGTAACGGTTTTGGGCAGCAAACCCGCATCCCTGAAAATTTCGGATTTCGGTTTGAAAGACGCGCTCAACATCCACAGCAACGGGTACAACATCACGTATGACCCGATGACAGCAACGGCAAGCTTGGTATAAGGGATCCATCCGCCCTTCTTAGCGTGCATGCCGTATCCCCCTAATTTTCATAATGCACCCACTTCTTCGATGACAGGAAAAACAACGCGGTAAAGAACCCGATGATGAGCAACAGGATCCAGGCCATGGCCGATGCGTAACCCATCTGGAAGTTGTTGAACCCGGCGATAAACAGATACAGCGTGTAGAAGAGCGTGGAATCCAGCACGCCGCCGTTGCCCCCGACGATGAACGCGGAGGTGAACGCCTGGAACGCGTTGATGATCTGCATGACCAGGTTGAAGAATATAATGGGCGTCAACATCGGAATCGTGATACGGAAGAACGAGCTGATTCTGCCGGCCCCGTCAATGGACGCGGCTTCGTAGTAATCCTTCGGGATTTGCCTAAGCCCGGCCAGAAAAATAACCATCGGCGAACCGAACTGCCATACATGAAGCAAAATCAGGGTCAGCAGCGATGTGTCCGGATCACCGATCCAACTTCGAGGTTCGATTCCGAAGGGGGCTACCAATTGATTGAACAATCCGTCGCTGCCGAAAACCTTCCGCCACAGCAACGCGATGGCGACGCTCGGCCCGAGCAAAGACGGGATGTAGAAAATGCCGCGAAACAACTCAAGTCCCGCCAGTCCCCGGTTCAGAAACATGGCCAGCGCCAGCGCGAGGGTCAACTGGAGCGGTACGCCGACAAACACATATATAAATGTAACTTCCAATGCCTTGGCATAACGGGTATCGTTCGTGAACAGGTTGATGTAATTGGTCATTCCGACCCAATCGGGTGACTGGAACAAATTGTAATTCGTAAACGAAAGATACAGCGATACCATCATGGGAATCAGCGATAACGTAAGCAGGCCAAGCAGCCAAGGTGAAAGAAACAGCAAGGCCACCTTGTTACGTTTCCACCAGCGCGAGATGATTGACATGAATGCGCCCCTTCCGCCTACTTGGCTTCCTGATGAGGGAGAAGCAGGAACGCCCCTGTCGAACGGGGCATTCCCGCATCCTCCTTGTGCAACGATGCCGATTATTTGGAGTTCAGGATCCGGTCGAATTCGGCGAAAGCTCCTTCAACCGCTTCGTCGACCGACATTCTGCCGAACGCGATCTGCTCGCCGAAGGAGAAGACCGCCTGGATGACCTGCGGAGACCCCGGCGCCCGCACCATGACCGGCGGCGCGTCGTTTGCGGCTTCCGCCTGCAGTTGGAAGCCCTTGACGTCAAGCGGATGCAAGATATCTTTCAGCGCTTCCTGAACTTTGAGGTTGCCCGGGATACCGAGCTCGGCCTTGAAGATTTTGCCGGCTTCGATATCGTTTACAAACCAGTTGAGCAGTTTGACGGCTTCTTCCTTGTTCTTCGAGCTCTTTGCGATCGACCACGCGGACGACTGGAGGTTCTCCCCGCCCTTGTAAACGCCGTCCGCCATGATCGGCCAACGGATCACGTCAAGCTCGTCATCCATGTAATTGGTATAAATCTTGGCCTGGTTGAGGTTGGTAATCAGCGTTGCCGTAAGGCCCTTGACCAGCGTCTGGTTTTCCTGCGGCTGGTTCTTGTGCTCCGCCGTCATGCTGGCCGGCGTTACGATGCCGTCCTTGATCAGATTGTTCCAGTATTGATAGAACTCTCTGAGATCATCCTTCGTGAAGCCGATCTGTTTGCCGTCCGGCGACATCAGGTTTTTGCCCTTCTGACGCACCCAGGTGTCGATGGCGTGTTCCCACTGAATGCCGTCGGAGGAAGCGTATACACCCTTGGGCAGCCTGGACTGGAGCTCTCTGACAAATTGCGCGTATTCCTCGTAGTTCATGGTGTGGTCCGGCAAGGACACGCCCGCTTCCGCCAACATTTTTTTGTTGACGACGATGGACGTGAAGGTTACGCCTTTGGAAATCCCGTACATGGTGCCGTCCACGCGCCCGGAATCCAGAATCGCCGAATCCCAGTCCGCGGTTTGAATGGCGCCGCTTTCAATGTACGGATCCAGCGGTTCCAGCACGCCTTTGGCCACGTATTCTCCGCCGTAGTTGAGCATGTGCATGCCGAGCAGATCCGGCGGGTTGCTGCCGGCGAACTGCGCCGCCAGTTTCGTGTAGTAATCACTGTAGTTTGCGGTTTCTCTCAAGATTTTGACATGCGGGTTCAATTGCTCGTACAGATCCAGGATTTCGTTGTATATTTTTGCCCGGCTTTCATTTCCCCACCAGGCGACGCGCAATGTCACCTGCTCTTGCTTCGGCTGCGAAGAGGTACCCTGAGACGATTGGTTGCTGGACGAATTGTCGGAATTGTTGGACGAATTGTTGGACGAATTGTTGGGCGAAGCGCTTTCATTTTTCGAAGCGCCACCGCACGCCGTCAGAAGGAGCATGAATACCGCAACCAGCAATGCCATCCATTTGCGTTTTCCCCTCAAGCTCAATTCCTCCTCATGAGAAGTTTTCGAAACGTGACCATCTCTCAAAACATCAAGACCCCGTAGTATGCGTTCCGACAAAACCCCCTTCTCTTCGTAATGATACAACCGGTTGTGTGGTTAATTGGTTGATGTTTTGCTATTATTGTATTTGGGCAGGCCATGCAAAGTCAACCATTTTTTAAAGCGCTTTATTTTTGGCGCCGTCGGCGGCGCGCGAGGCTCCGGTCACGAAAATAGACGTTTACAACGGTCGCGTCCGCGACGTAATATAAATGAATAGGAGATGTTCAAACGATGTTTTATATTATCAAACCTTAAGCAAAGGAGTTTCCGCCGCCATGCCGATCATCCAGGCGCTGGACCGGGCGCTGCGCATTCTCGACCTGTTCGACGAGCAGACGCCCGAGTTGAAGCTGACCGAGATCAGCGCGCGCATGGGCCTGCACAAGAGCACGGTGCACGCGCTGCTGAGGACGCTGCAGATCCACGGCTACATCGAGCAGGACGAGGAGAGCGGCAAGTACCGGCTCGGCCTCCGATTGCTGGAAAAAGGGCAATTGCTGCTGCAAAACCTCGACATCCGCAACGTGGCGAGGCCGCATCTGCAAGCGCTCTCTGACGCGACCGGGCAGACGGCGCATCTGCTCATTCTCGACGGCCGGGAGGGGGTGTACATCGACAAGGTGGAAGGCGCGCAGGCGGCCATCCGCTATTCCCGCATCGGCCGCCGGGTTCCGCTGCACAGCAGCGCCAGCGGCAAGGTGCTGGCTGCCTTCCAGCCGCCGAACGCGCTGGAGCGCCTGCTGGCCGGCTACACCTACGTGCGGCATACGCCGAGCACCATCGATTCCGAGGCGAAGTTCCGCCTGGAGCTGGAAGAGGTGCGGAAGGCCGGGTGCGCCTTCGACCGGGAGGAGAACGAGCCCGGCGTCATGTGCATCGCCGCGCCGATCTTCGGCCATGACGGGCAGTTGGTGGCGGCGATGAGCCTGTCGTGCATGACCGCGCGGGTGGACGAGGCGGAGGCGCGGCGGCTGGCGGAGCTGGTGCGGAAGACGACCGCCGAGATTTCGGCCCGCCTGGGGCATCGCTGACGGAGAGCCGCAACCCGCGGACGCGGAAAAAATCATTCGAATGGAGTGAACCGGATGCGCATTATTCGCTACATCGGGGAAGGCGGAACGGCTCGCCTCGCGGCGGTGACCGACGAGGAGAAAGCTTACCCGCTTCGGTCGCCGGATTTCGTGGCGCTCATGCGGGAAGCGGACGGCGCCGGGATCACCCCGCTGGAGACGGTGCGCCGCCAGATTGAAGGCGCGGAGCCCTTGCCCGGCGACTGGCGCGGCCTGAACCTGCTGACGCCGGTGGACGCGCCCGAAGTGTGGGCGGCCGGCGTCACCTACGAGCGCAGCAAAGCGGCGCGCAACGAGGAGTCGAAGGGCTCCTCCACCGCCGAAGAAACGTTCTACGACAAGGTGTACCGGGCCGAGCGGCCGGAAATTTTCTTCAAATCGACGAGCGCCCGCACCGCGCGGCCGGGCACGCCCGTCTGCATCCGCGGCGATTCGGACTGGCAGGTGCCCGAGCCGGAGCTCGGCATCGTGCTGGACAGCCGCGGCCGCATTCTCGGCTACACGGCCGGCAACGACATGAGCTGCCGCGACATCGAGGGCGAGAACCCGCTCTATCTGCCGCAGGCGAAAATCTGGCGCCGCTCCTGTTCCTTCGGCCCGGCGATCCGGCTGGCCGAGACAGTGCCGAATCCGTATGATCTGACGATCACCTGCCGCATTTACCGGGACGGCGGGCTGGCGGTGGAGGAGTCGGCGAACACCGGGCAGCTCAAACGGAAGCTGGACGAATTGGCGTCATACCTCGTGCGGGACAACGTCGTGTTCGACGGCACCGTGCTGCTGACCGGCACCTGCATCGTGCCGCCCGACCGGTTCACGCTCAAGCCCGGCGACCGGATCGAAATCGACATTTCCGGCATCGGCACCCTGATCAACCCTGTCGCGGCGGCGGACGCCGAAATCCCGGATTAAACTGAAATGATAGGGAGGAATTTCAATGAGCGGTCATGCTCCTGTTATCCAGAACTACATTAATGGCGAGTGGCGCGGTTCGTCCACCGGAGACACCGTCGCCAGCGTCAACCCGGCCAACCGCCACGACATCGTCGGTCTCGTGCCGAATTCGGGACGGGAAGACCTCGAGCGCGCCGTGGCCGCGGCGGACGCGGCCCGCAAGGCGTGGCGCAAGCTGGCGGGCCCGGCGCGCGGGCAATTCCTGTACAAGGTCGCGGACATCCTCGAGAGCAGGCTTGACGAGATCGCCGGGACGATGACGCGCGAGATGGGCAAGACGTTCGGCGAGGCAAAAGGCGAAACCGCGCGCGGCGTGGCCCTGCTCCGCTACTACGCCGGCGAGGGCATGCGGAAGATCGGCGACGTCATTCCGCCCTCCGACGCCGCCGCGCTCATGTTCACGACGCGCGTGCCGCTCGGCGTCGTCGGCGTCATCACGCCGTGGAACTTCCCTGTCGCCATTCCGGTGTGGAAAATCGCTCCCGCCCTTGTTTACGGCAACACGGTCGTCTGGAAACCGGCGACGGAGACGGCGGTCACGGCGGCGAAAGTCGCGGCCTGCTTCCATGACGCGGGGCTGCCGGCGGGCGTGCTGAACCTCGTGATCGGCAGCGGTTCGGTCATCGGCCAGGGCATCGCCGACCATCCCGGCATCCACGGCGTCACGTTCACCGGCTCGAACGGCGTCGGCAAGCGGATCGCCCAGGCGGCGCTCGCCCGCGGCGCGAAGTACCAGCTCGAGATGGGCGGCAAAAACCCGGTCATCGTCCTGAAGGACGCCGACCTGGAACTGGCGGTGAACGCGACGATCAGCGGCGGCCTCCGCTCGACCGGCCAGAAGTGCACCGCGACGAGCCGCGTCATCGTGGAGAAGGCGATTTTCCCGGCGTTCAAGGAGAAGCTGCTGGAGAAGATCGCCGCGCTCAAAATCGGCGACGGCATGGACGCGTCGACCTGGCTCGGCCCGTGCGCGAGCGAAAGCCAGATGGAGACGGTGCTCGACTACATCCGCAAGGGCGTCGAGGAAGGCGCCGAACTTGTGTGCGGGGGCGAGCGGCTGAGCGAAGGGAATCTGGCGGACGGGTTCTTCGTGGCGCCGACCGTTTTTGACCGGGTGACGCCCGACATGACGATCTTCCGCGAAGAAATTTTCGGTCCGGTGCTGGCGCTGGTGCAGGCGGACAATCTGGAAGAAGCGCTCCGTCTCGCGAACGATTCGGAGTACGGGCTCAGCGCGTCCATTTTCACCAGGGACATCGGCAGCATCCTGACTTTCATCCAGGACATGGACGCCGGGCTCGTGCGGGTGAACGAGGAGACGGCGGGCGTTGAGCTGCAGGCGCCGTTCGGCGGCATGAAGCACTCCAGCTCGCACTCGCGCGAACAGGGCACGGCCGCCATCGAGTTTTTCACCGCCATCAAGACCGTGTTCGTGAAAGGCTGAGCGGGCGGGATCAGCCGGCCTGGCGGCCCGAAGCGGCCGCCGCCATGACCCGAGGCAAACCGGAGAGGAGCAACTCGCATGTCATCCGCATTGGAAACGATTCTCGGCTTCCCGGAGGACGACGATTACCGCATCGCCACGCACGCGCCCGGCCCGGACGGATCGCTGCCGCTGACGCCGGAGATGCTGCGCGAGAGCCCGAGCGGCGACCTGTTCGGCTGGTCGCAGAACGTCGGGATGGGCTGGGACCCCGCCCGTCTGCTCGGCCCGCAGGTGCTCATCCTCGGCACGCAGGGCGGCATCCGCGATGAGGACGGCCGCCCGGTGGCGCTCGGCTACCATACCGGCCACTGGGAAGTCGGCCTGCTGATGCGGGAAGCCGCGGAGGAAGTGGCCGGTCTGGGCGGCGTGCCGTTCGCCGGGTACGTCAGCGACCCGTGCGACGGCCGCTCGCAGGGCACGACCGGCATGTTCGACTCGCTGCCGTACCGCAACGACGCGGCGATCGTCATCCGCCGGCTCATCCGCTCGCTGCCGACCCGGCGGGCGGTGCTGGGCGTCGCCACCTGCGACAAGGGGCTGCCGGCGATGATGATCGGCCTGGCCGGCATGCGGAATCTGCCGTCCGTCGTCGTGCCGGGCGGGGTTACGCTGCCGCCGACGCGCGGGGAGGACGCCGGCAAGATCCAGACGATCGGCGTCCGGTTCGCGCGCGGCGAGCTCACGCTGGAGGAGGCGGCCGACCTCGGCTGCCGGGCGTGCGCCACGCCGGGCGGCGGCTGCCAGTTCCTCGGCACCGCCGCGACCGCGCAGGTGGTCGCCGAGGCGCTCGGCCTGACGGTGCCGCACGCGGCGCTCGCCCCTTCGGGGCAGCCGGTGTGGGCGCGGATGGCGCGGCAGTCCGCGCGGGCTGCGCTGCACATGGCGGAGAGCGGCCTGACCGTCGGCCGCATCCTGACCGACGCCTCCATCCGCAACGCGATGGTCGTGCACGCCGCGTTCGGCGGCTCCACGAACCTGCTGCTGCACGTGCCCGCGATCGCGCACGCGGCCGGACTGCGCGTGCCGGACGTGTCCGACTGGACCGAAGTGAACCGGTCCGTGCCGCGCCTTGTGAGCGCCCTGCCGAACGGGCCGGTGCCGCACCCGACCGTGCGCGTCTTTCTGGCGGGCGGGGTGCCGGAGGCGATGCTCCATCTGCGGCGGCTCGGCCTGCTGGACGACCGCGTCCTGACCGTCACCGGCGAGACGCTCGGCGCCGTGCTGGACTGGTGGGAATCGTCCGAGCGGCGCCATCGGATGCGGAAGGTGCTCACGGAGCGGGACGGCGTCGATCCGGACACGGTCATTTACCCGCCGGACAAGGCCCGCGCCGCCGGCCTGGCGTCGACCGTCACCTTCCCGGTCGGCAACATCGCGCCGGAAGGCTCGGTCGTCAAGTCGGCGGCGATCGATCCGGCGCTCGTGGACGAGGACGGCGTGTACCGGCACACGGGCCGGGCGAAGGTGTTCACCTCGGAGCGGGCGGCCATCCGCGCGATCAAGGACGGCCGCATCGTCGGCGGCGACATTCTGGTGCTGATCGGCTGCGGGCCGTCGGGCACCGGCATGGAGGAGACGTATCAGCTCACGTCGGCGCTCAAGCATTTGCCGTTCGACGGGAAGGTGTCGCTGCTCACCGACGCCCGGTTCTCGGGCGTGTCCACCGGCGCCTGCATCGGCCACATCGGCCCGGAGGCGCTGGCGGGCGGGCCGCTCGGGAAGGTGCGGGACGGCGACTGGATCGACATCCGCATCGATCTGGAGCGGCTCGAGGGCCGCATCGACATGGTCGGCGACGGCGACGCTCCGGCCGATCCGGCCGAAGGCGCCGAACTTCTTGCCCGCCGCGCGCCGCATCCGGAGCTGGCCGCGAATCCGCTGCTGCCGGACGACACGCGGCTGTGGGCGGCGCTCCAGGCGGCCAGCGGCGGCACGTGGCGCGGCTGCGTGTACGACGTCGACCGGATCATCGAGGTGCTGGAGGCGGGCGCGAAGGCGCTGGCCGCGGCGCGGGAAGCCGGCGAGGCGGCGGGCGCTGCCGGCGCGGAGGTCGCTGGCGATACGTGAACGCTGGCGGCATGACCGTCTGCCGGGAAAGATAAAATGGCCGTCACCAACGGTTTCTCACGCCGTTGGCGGCGGCCCTTTCTGTGATCACCGGACGGTCGCCCGACCTGGGCAAATGCTGACGAAACCATACAACGCTATTTCGCCTTTCAAGCACATTTCCTGATGCCAACGAAACGGAGCGTTCTTATTTGCTCCGAACGGGCCATTTGGCCCCCCGTTATCCCCCTGCCCCGAGCAGCGGCATATCGTCGCTTGAGACTCCTCCCCGGCAGCCCCGAGCAGCGGCGCATCGGCACACCTGCGCGCTGCACGGCGTCACATGGCCGGGAATGCTCCCCAACGCCGTACTGAGGCGCACCGCCGCCCTGCAACACCAAGGGGACGTGCCCGTGCACGTCCCCCATGCTCGTTTCCTTCAACATCCTGCTTCGAACAGGCCATTTGTTCGCCCGTGCGAACTGCCGGCGGCACAAGCAGCGGCAGCCGCCGTCCTCAATATCCGCCTTCGCCCTTGCCGGACATCGCCATCAAGGCGCCGGAACTCGTGCCGATCCGGCTGGCCCCGGCGGCGATCATGCGGCGGGCGGTCTCGAGATCCCGCACGCCTCCGGACGCCTTCACGCCCATCTTCGGCCCGACCGTTCGACGCATGAGGGCGATGTCCTCCACGGTCGCGCCGCCGGGCCCGAAGCCGGTCGATGTTTTCACGTAATCCGCGCCGGCCGCCTTGCTGATCCGGCAAGCCTCGATCTTCTCGTCATCCGTCAGCAGTCCCGTTTCCAGGATAACCTTGACGATTGCCCGTCCGCGGCACGCGAGCACAACGCTCTCGATGTCCCGTTTCACGGCGTCGGCATCGCCGGATTTGAGCGCGCCGATATTCATCACCATGTCGATTTCCGTGGCGCCGCTCGCGATCGCGTCGCGCGCTTCGGCGATCTTGACGAACGTGGTGGAAGCGCCGAGGGGAAATCCGATGACGGTCGTAACGCCGATTCCGGTGCCGGACAGCTGTTCGGCCGCCAGGCGCACCCAGTACGGATTGACGCATACCGTGGCGAAACCGTAAGTTTTGGCTTCTTCGCACAATCGGACGATGTCCGCCCTGGCTGTATCCGGTTTCAACAACGTATGGTCGATCTTCCCGAAGATCTCCTCCGGGGTGATCCGCATCTCTTGATTCATGGCCCTGTTCCTCCTGTCGTCAAAACCCTCGTCCGCTTCCGGAGCGCAGCGGCTTGTCTCCCGGTCTCCTGATCGTCCGGCCTGCTTCCACCCATTTCCCCCGCGACCGGCAAACGAACTTCCCGCACACATCCTTGCCACGCACGTCCCTGCCACGCACGTCCCTGCCACGCACGTCCCTGCCACGCGCGTCCCTGCCACGCGCGTTCCTCCGACGCGTGACCCTGCAACGCGCGCACCTTCGGCTCACGCCCTCAGGCTTGACCTTCCGGCGCGCGAAACCCCGACGAGCGATCCGCCGGTGCGCGATCCGCCGGTGCGCGATCCGACGGTGCGCGATCCGACGGTGCGCGATCCGACGGTGCGCGATCCGCCTGCGTGCGATCCGCCTGCGTGCGATCCGCCAGCGCGCGATCCGCCTGCGTGCGATCCGCCGGCGCGCGTTCCTCCGGCTCACGTCTCCCCGGCTCGCGTTCCGGCTCACCCTCCGCGCGTTCCAGCAACGTTTTGGCCGTGAACTGGTCGGTGATCAACACGTTCGGGTACCTTCCCCGCAGCGCGCCGTAGACGGCCTCGACCTTGCACGGACCGCCCGCCACCAGAATCGATTCTTCCTTGCGGCGAAGCTCGGACAAGTCGATGCCGATGGTGCGTCGGTCCATCTCTTCGCTGCACAGGTTGCCGTCGATGTCAATGTAACGGCAGCAAATGTCGCCGACCGCGCGGGAATAAATCACCTGCAAATCTTCAAAGTTGAAGTACCCCGCCCGGATCACGACCGAATCGGAGTCCGGAACGCCCACGGTGAACACGGCGATGTTGGTATTTTTGCCCATATCCAAAATTTTGCGGATATGGCGGTCCGCCTCGATCGCCTGCTTGACCAGCATATGATCGACGATGGCGGGCAGCGGGAGGAAATGGGGCGTCGTATTGAACGCCTTGCCGAACAGGTGAACGATCTCGTAGGCGTACGTTTCGGTCTCCGAATAGCTGACGCCGCCGTTCATCTGCACGATGCTGACGTTTCGCACATGCTTGTTCTGCAGGTTGACGGCCACTTCGTACAACGTCGTCCCCCACGTGACGCCGATTGAATCGCCGTCCCGGACGATGTCGTACAGATATTCGGCTGTCGCCTCGCCGAGATATTTCTTGACGATCCGGTCTTCGTTCTGCGGCGCGGAGACGACGACGGCTTTCCGCAGGCCGTACCGCTCCTCCAGCCCGCGCGCGAGAATCTCGTTGTCGTGCGTCGGATCCAGAATCCGGATCTGCACGATGCCTTCTTCCTTGGCCATCTGCAGCAGACGCGACACCGTCGGCCGGGAGATGCCCAGCTTCCTGGCGATCTCCTGCTGGCTGTAGTCGAGCTGGTAGTACATTTTGGCCGCGTCGATCATTTTTTTGAGCTTGCCCGTTTCCATTCTTCACGTTCGCTTCTTTCGCATGGTTATCGTTCGCCTTTCTGATAAGGCTTGCCGACGGCGCCGGGCGCCACCGCGCGTCCCACGAATCCCGCCAGCACGAGAACCGTCAAAATGTACGGGAACATGTAAATGAAATCGACGGGAATGTAATTGGTAATGCCGTACACCTGAAACACCGACTTCAGGGCGGAGGCGATGCCGAAGAACAAGGCGGCGAACATGCCCGCCACCGGCCGCCACTTGCCGAAGATGAGCGCGGCGAGCGCGATGAAGCCTTGTCCCGAAATCGTGTTGTGCGAGAAGTTGCTGGTCGTCGTCAGCGTGATCGTCGCGCCGCCCATCGCGGCCAGCGCGCCGCTGATCATGACCGCGGCGTACCGGACGCGGAAGACGTTGATCGCCACGGAATCGGCCGCCTTCGGATGCTCGCCGACCGAGCGCAGCCGGAGTCCCGCGGGCGTCTTGTACAGCGCGAACGCGATCACGGCGACAAGCAGGAACGCGATGTAGCTGGTCGGATACGCGACGAACAGCGCCGATCCCAGATAGGGGATGTCCGACAGCACGGGAACGGCCCATTTGGAGAACACGTTCTTCAAGGTCGGCGTCTGGGCCGCGCCGTCCAGCAAAATTTTGCACAGGTAGATGGTGGCGCCGGCCGCAAGCAGGTTGAGCGCGACGCCGCTGACCACCTGATCCGCCCGGAACGTGACCGAGGCCACGGCATGCGGCAGCGCGAACACGGCTCCCGCGGCGACGGCGCAGACGAATCCGATCCAGGGCGCGCTTCCCCCGAGCCCCGCTTTCGTCTCCAGGAAATAGGTGACGATCGCCGCCGTGAACGCCCCCGCCATCATCATGCCTTCCAGGGCGATGTTGACCACGCCGGAGCGTTCGGAGACGAGGCCGCCCAGCATGGCGAACACCAGCGCCGTGGCGAACACGATCGTGGTCTGGATCAAGTCGCTGGATACTTGCAGTACCGCCATGCTAATGCACCGTCCTGTTCTTTTTTCTGAAGCGCCGGATCAGCAGCTCCACGATTCCGCTGGCGGCCACGAAGAAAATGACCAGCGCGATGACGACATGGATCAGTTCTTCCGGGACGCCCGCGCCGAACTTCATGCCGGACGCGCCGTAGGTCAGCACCCCGATCAGCACGGCGCCGAGCACCACCCCGACGGCGGTGTTCCGCCCGATCAGCGCGACGGCGATTCCCATCAGGCCGTAGCCCGGAAACGCGGCGTTGATCGTCTGGTAATGGAACACGCCCATCACTTCGCAGGCGCCGCCGATGCCGGCGAACAGGCCGCTGATGAACATCGCCTTGACGAACGTGGACTTGACGTTGATGCCCGCGTATTCGGAAGCGTCCGGATTGAACCCGACCGAACGGAGCTCGAAGCCCTGCCTCGTCTTCCACAGCAGAAAATAGAACAGCACGGAGAGGGCCAGCGCGATCAGAATTCCGTAGTGGATGCGGGCGTTGTCGAACAGCCCGGACAAGCCCGGCGAAGACAGCCAGGCGCTTTCATGAATATACTTCGAGCGCGCCATTCCTTTTTCGAGCAGGGCATTGCGCACGATGTAATTCGCGACGTGAAGGGCGATCCAGTTGAGCATGATCGTGGTGATCACCTCGTGCACGCCGCGCGCCGCCTTCAAATAGCCGACGATTGATCCCCACAAACCGCCGGCCAGGGCGCTGGCCGCCAGCGCCAGCGGGACGTGCAGATACCAGGGCAAATCCAGCAGCACGCCGACGGCGGCCGCGGCGACGGCTCCCATGATGAACTGCCCTTCCGCCCCGATGTTGAACAGGCCGGCCCGGAACGCGAAGGCGACCGACAGGCCGGTGAAGATGTAGGGCGTGATCTGCCGGATCGTCTCGCCGAAGTTGTACATGTCCCCGAACGCTCTCGAGAACAGCGCGCAGTAGGCCAGGAACGGGTTGTAGCTCCCCGCCAGCATGATGACGGCCCCGAGGATGAGCCCGATCAGGACGGAGACGACGGGGATCAGCGTCGATTCGCGAAACAGCCGTTTGACGAATCCGGTCATGCGCGTACCTCTCTTTCTCCCGCATGGCCTCCGGACATCAGGAGGCCGATCTCCTGCTCGTTGGTTTTCCGGGGGTCCAGAATGCCGACGATCCGGCCTTCGTACATCACCGCGATGCGGTCCGACAGATTCATGATTTCATCCAGCTCCAGCGAATAGAGCAAAACCGCCTTGCCGTTGTCGCGCTGTTCGATCAGCTTCTGGTGGATGAACTCGATCGCGCCCACATCCAGTCCGCGCGTGGGCTGCGTCGCGATGAGCAAATCCGGATCGCACGCGACTTCGCGCGCGACGATCACTTTCTGCTGGTTGCCGCCCGACAAGGCTCTCGCCGGCGTTTTCTCGTCCGGCGTGCGAATGTCGTATTCCCCGATCAGCCCGACTGCGTGTCCGAAAATCTCGTCGTACCGCAGCAGACCGCGTTTGCAGAACGGGGGAGCGTAATAGTTTTTCAGCACCAGATTTTCCCCAACGCAAAAATCGAGCACGAGCCCCCGCTTCTGCCGGTCCTCGGGAATGTAGCCGACTTTCGACTCCGAGATCTGGCGCGGGCTTCCGTTCTGGACGGACCGGCCCCGCAGGCGGATCTCCCCGGACGCCGCCTTGCGCAGCCCGGTGAGCACTTCGATCAGCTCGCGCTGGCCGTTGCCTTCCACGCCCGCGATGCCGAGGATTTCTCCCCTGCGCACTTCCAGGGACAGCCCTTTCAGCACCTGGATGCCCCGGTCATCGCAGGCCGTCACGTTGTCGAGCTCCAGAATCGTCTCGCCCGTCTGCGCTTCCTTCTTCTCGATGAAGAAGCTGACTTTCCGTCCGACCATTTTGGCCGCCAGCTCTTCAGGCGTCGTCCCTTGGACGGGAAGGCTGTCCACCACCTTGCCGCGGCGAATGATCGTGACCCGGTCGCCGATCGCCATGATCTCCTTCAGCTTGTGGGTGATGAGGATGATCGTCTTGCCTTCACCGGCCAATCTGCGCATGATCGCCATCAGTTCCTGGATTTCCTGCGGCGTCAGCACGGCGGTCGGTTCATCGAAAATGAGAATGTCCGCGCCCCGATACAGCGTTTTCAAAATTTCCACCCGCTGCTGCATCCCCACGGAAATCTCGCGGATCGTCCGGTGCGGATCGACCTGGAGCCCGTATTTGTCCGAAAGTTCCGCGATGCGGGCGAGCGCCTTTTTGTAGTCGATCATGATGCCTCTGCGCGGTTCCGCGCCGAGGATGATGTTCTGCAAGACCGTATACGGTTCGACCAGCATGAAATGCTGGTGGATCATCCCGATCCCGAGATCGATCGCCTTCTTCGGATCGGTGATCCTGACTTGCTGTCCGTGAATGAGGATTTCGCCTTCATCCGGTTGATACAGGCCGAACAGGATGTTCATCAGGGTCGTTTTCCCCGCTCCGTTCTCGCCGAGCAGGGCGTGGATTTCGCCCTTTCGCACCTGCAGATGGATATCGTCGTTCGCGACAATGCCGGGGAAACGCTTGGTTATGCCCTTCATTTCCACGGCGATCTCGTTCGGCACCGGTTCATCCCCCGCTTGTGACGGCCGGGCGGAATGGACGCGTCCGTCCATCCCGCCCGTGCCGCAGTCTGAATCTGCTCCTGGTTACTCGGAAGGCACCGCAATTTCACCGCTGACGATCTTTTGCTCGTATTCTTTCACTTTGTTCAGCACATCTTCCGGAACGTTCGGGTTGTTTTCCGGCAGGCCGACGCCGTTCTCGGCCAGACCGAGCTCGGTCACGCCCGGCTTGAACTGGCCGCTCGCCAGATCGGCGCTCACCCTCGTCACCGCCTGATCCACCCGCTTCATCATGGAGGTCAGCGTGATCTCCTGGCCGAAAGTGATGGACTGGTCCTTGTCGACGCCGATGACCCAGACGTCGCCTCCCGCTTTCTTGCGCTCGCTGCCTTCGTTGAACACGCCGTCGCCCGTCGCGCCCGCCGCATGGAAAATGATGTCCGCCCCGTTGTTGTAAATGGTGGCCGCCGACGCTTTCCCCTGGTCCGGCGCGTCGAATGCGCCCGTGTAGTCGATGATGACTTCCGCGTTCGGATTGACGGCTTTCACACCGGCGACGAAACCGGCTTCGAACCGCTTGATGACGGGAATTTCCATGCCGCCCACGAAGCCGATCTTGTTCGTCTTGGTCATGAGACCGGCCACGACGCCGACGAGATAGGACCCTTCATGCTCCTTGAACGTGATCGAAGCGACGTTCGGCGCGTCCACCACCGAGTCGATGATGGCCAGCTTCGCGTCCGGATTCTGGTCCGCGACCTGTTTCACGGCGTCGCCCATCAGGAAGCCGATGCCCCAGGTCAAGTCCGCTCCGCCCTTGACGAACTGCGTCAGGTTCGGCACGTAATCGGCGTCGCTCTGGCTTTGCAGGTAATCCACTTTCGCGCCGAATTCCGACCCGAATTGCTGCAGGCCTTCCCAGGCGCTCTGGTTGAACGAGTTGTCGTTCACGCCGCCGACGTCGGTCACCATCGCCACAAAATATTGCTTCCCTGTGTCGCCGGAAGGCGCGTTCGATCCGGTCTCCGTCTGTCCGTTCTGCTGTCCGCTCTGCTGTTCGTTCTGCTGTCCGCCCTGCGATTCCGAGGGCTGTCCGCCGTTGTTCTGATTGTTCTTCGAACCGCCGCCGCAGCCCGCCAGCACGAAGGCCAGCGCGAATACCGCGGCAATGATCATCAACCAGCTTCTTTTGCGCAATACTGCCATGTGCAAAATCCCTCTCTTCCTCTGTAATCCGAAATGAATTTCATGCCTCACATGTCCATTGTTATTGCCTGGAGCGTTTGCGTGTCCCATTTCGTCCGACTGTTCACCCCCTTTGTCTGGTCGAGCGATCGATAAGCAAAATGAAAAATTGGCAATACCCTTGTTGAACAAATGTTCATCTCGCACTTGGGTGTTGGGTCAAATGCTCATGCAAAAGCACGACTTTCCAACTCTTCTTTATCGGAAATCGTTCGTTCAGGTTGAACATATGTAAAGTTTGAGTTTATTATTTTGTTCCAGTATAGCTGAGACCGCGGGCAATGTAAATATTGTTTACATCGAATTTCGTCGCGGTGCCGACTCTGGAACAGAATTTGCTGCATTGGGCACAGGTACGCATCTTTTTTGCCTGCTTTTTGCGGCGGGGCCGCCAACGCAACGACGCGTAACCGCCATTGCGCCGCGCCGCAACCGCACCCGCCGCAAATGCCAAGGGGACGCGCTTGTGCGCGTCCCCTTCAACGTTCGCGATGTTTCAGTGGAACTTCGGCAGCCAGTCGCCGTGCGCCTCGATCAGATCGTCGCACAGCGCCACAATTTCGTCCAGCGTCAGCTCGGCCGCCGTGTGCGGATCGAGCATCGCCGCGTGGTAGATATGCTCTTTCTTCCGCGTGATCGCCGCCTCGATCGTGAGAAGCTGCGTGTTGATGTTCGTCATGTTCAGCGCGGCAAGCTGGGGCGGCAGATCGCCGACATACGTCGGCGTCACCCCGCCGGCGTCCACCAGGCAGGGCACCTCGACGCACGCTTCCTTCGGCAGGTTCGTGATCAGCCCGGTGTTCATCACGTTGCCGCCGATCTTGAACGGCACATCCGTTTCGATCGCCTCGAAAATATACGACGCGTACTCGTGCGTCCGCTCATGTGTCAGATTGACGTTGTTCACGAGCGACTCCCGCATCTTCTTCCAGCCTTCGATCTGGGCCACGCATCGGCGCGGGTACTCGTCCAGCGGAATGTTGAGCTTCTCGATCAGCTCGGGATACTTGCTCTTGATGAAATACGGATGATACTCGGCGTTGTGCTCGGACGACTCCGTCACGTAATAGCCGAAGCGAAACATCAGCTCGAAGCGCACCATGTCGTGGTGCTTCTCCTTCTGCTTCTCCCGCGCCCGCCGCTTGATCTCGGGATACAGGTCCGCGCCGTCCTTCGTCACTTCCAGCAGCCAGGCCATATGATTGATGCCCGCGATCTTCCACTGCACGCCTGCGGGATCCATGCCCAGCGACTTGAACAGGTGCGGCACGCAAGCTTGCACGCTATGGCACAGGCCGACGGTGCGGACGCCGCCGTATGTATTCATGACGTTGGTGAGCACGGCCATCGGGTTCGTGTAGTTCAGGAACAGCGCGTCCGGACACACTTCCTGAATGTCCCGGGCGAAATCCAGCATGACCGGGATCGTCCGCAGATTCCGGAAAATGCCCCCGATCCCCACCGTGTCGCCGATCGTCTGGCGCAACCCGTATTTCTTCGGCACTTCGAAGTCGGTGATCGTGCACGGGTCATAGCCGCCGACCTGGATCGCATTGACGACGTATTTGGCTCCCCGCAGCGCTTCTTTCCGGTCGGTATACGCTTTCACCCGACAGGTGCTGCCGGTCGTCGCCTTGAGATTGTTCAGCATGTTCTCCGAATCTTTCAGCCGCTCGTGGTCGATATCGAACAGCGCCAATTCGAATCCTTGCAGCGCCGGGGTCAGCATGCAGTCTCCGAGGACGTTTTTGGCGAAAACGGTGCTGCCGGCGCCGATAAATGTAATCTTCGACATGGATCCATTCCTCCAATCTGCAATCAGGGATTGTCTCAATTATAATGCCGCTGATGCATGCGCAACATGGAGCCATGCCATCACAATATGGAGAAATGTAGGCTTTTTCATGCCATAAGGCCATTTCTGCCGTGCAAGACGCGCGGCCATCTCCGTATTCGGCACACGGCTACCGGCAAGGCGAGAGGATGTGCCCGTTGCAAGCCGCGTCCATCGTCACGACGAGCGCGAATGTTTTTCCTTCACTGGAGGCAATGGTTGCAACATCATATTTGATCTGATGCTTCTCAACGGAATTTTTGCCATCCTCGTTTGAACGCTCGGTCAAGGTTGCGACATCTCCGTAAAGGGATAAATCGCGCATCAATCCGGATCGTTCTTCGGGAGACAGGCCGGGGTTGCTTGCAGCAATCAGAATTTCATAATAAGGCTGCAGAAGCTCCAAATGCCACTCGCCAAAGGCGGCCTGTTTTCCTCTGACATACATCCGTTCCAATCGCCCGTCGTCCTTGCGCGCATATCCCGTCAAATGGACGTAAGTCTCGTTCTTCTCCTCGCCCCAGATCCGGTGGATGACAAGGGATTCTCCCGTTGTCATCACTTCAAATCTGCCGAGGTCATGGTTTTCCGTTTCCTCGAGCAGAGCCGACGCCGCCGCATTCCACCTGTCCGGCAGATTGTAAATGTACACCGGTGGGATCTCAACTCCGGCGACATCTCCTGTCGGATCAGCCTGGTCGTCCGCGGGCGTGTCGCCGGACGGATCGGGACCTGTGCTGTCCGGAGGTTCGGACGGTTTGGACGGATCAAGGTTTTCGGCATCAGGGAGGATGTTGCCTTCATTCGAGTCAAAGCAACCGCCCGACAACAACGCAATCAGCAAAAACAACCCCCAAGACCGACGAATGCTCATAAACGCCCGCCTTTCCCAATTTTTTCATCAAACGTAATGACGACTTTGAAAATTATACGGTTGCAAGGCGTTGCTCGCACCCGGCCTCATTTGACACCCGCCCGCTCCCGCGATACAATCAAACTGATTAATAAGTAATTTACTAATTTAGTAATCCAAAAGACGAGGCGATCCCCGTGAAAATCCCCACCGCCCTCAAGCACAAACCGGTCATCGTTTGCGAGAACTACGGGAACGTCGACGGCAAATACGCCTACCAATCGGATGCGAAGGGCCTGTCCCTCGGCCTTGCGCAATGGAATGACCGCGGCAAGCTCGACATCTCCGCCAAGGTGTGGCGCCACACCGGCGGGAAATGGTCGCGGCAGTCGGAGGAACTGCCGCTGCATCGCGTGCTGGATCTG
>Ga0310823_100226_pt1 | contig 64461 bp, 59 predicted proteins | sample P4_ome_3_FD_201316 | JGI IMG/M metagenome (GOLD analysis project Ga0310823, IMG submission 201316) | Sorghum-adapted microbial communities from Joint BioEnergy Institute, Emeryville, California, United States - P4_Day56_Rep3 | ecosystem: Engineered > Bioreactor > SSF (Solid state fermentation) >...
GCACCGCAGCGGCCTTCTCTTCGAGGCTGTAGCGACGCGTGGTCGGCTTCCCCGGGGTGGTGTCCTTCGGCATGAGTCCATCCTCGTTTCCAAACGATGGAGACTCCAACTAACCCAGGGCGATTCAGGGTCAGCCGGAATGGCCGCCCTGACGGAGAAAACAAGGCCTTGACCGCAAGGATGCATTTTATAAGATGCATCCTGTGAATCCACTCTCCGGAATCAAGGTCGTGGACGTCTCGACGCTGTTCGCGGGCCCGACGGCAGCCATGCTCATGGGCGACTTCGGTGCCGACGTGATCAAGGTCGAACACCCGCGACGCGGCGACCCGTCCCGCGGGCACGGATACGCCAAGGATGGTGTTGGCCTGTGGTGGAAGGTCCTGTCCCGCAACAAGCGCACGACAGCGATCGACCTGTCCGCCCCGGAAGGTCAACAGTTGCTCAAGCGCATCCTCGCCGATGCCGACGTACTGATCGAGAACTTCCGTCCCGGCACCCTCGAGCGCTGGAACCTCTCCCCCGCGCAGCTGCACGAGGTCAATCCCCGGTTGGTGATCGCCCGCTTCACCGGATTCGGACAGGTCGGTCCCAAGTCGAACGAACCTGGTTTCGGCACCCTGGCCGAGGCGATGAGCGGCTTCGCGGCAATGACCGGCGAGCCCGACGGCCCACCGACCCTGCCACCGTTCGCGCTTGCCGACGGAGTCGCCGGGCTTGCCGGGGCCTACACCATCATGGTCGCGCTGCAAGGCAGGCAGAAGTCCGGCAAGGGTCAGGTGCTGGACCTGGCGATCATCGAGCCGATCCTGACGGTGCTCGGCCCCCAGATCACGGCGTACCGCGCGCTCGGCGTGGTTCCGGAACGCACGGGCAATCGGTCGTTGAACAACTCGCCGCGCAACATCTACCGCACCCGCGACGGGCGGTGGCTCGCCGTCTCGACCAGTGCGCAGTCCATCGCTGAACGGGTGATCCGGCTTGTCGGCAGACCGGACTTGGTCGACGAACCGTGGTTCTCCTCCGGCCGCGCCCGCGCCCAGCACGCTGACGAGCTCGACGCAGCGGTCGGCAGCTGGATCGCCGAGCGAGACGCGGACGAAGTCATCGCTGCATTCCGGGAAGCGCAGGCTGCCGTCGCCCCGGTGTACGACGTCGCGGACATCGTCGCCGACCCACAGTTCCAGGCGCTCGGCACGATCGTCGACGTTCCAGACCCCGAGCTCGGCACTGTGTCCATGCAGAACGTGCTGGCACGCCTGTCGGATACACCCGGCGAGATCCGGTGGGCCGGCCCTCGCTTCGGTGAGCACACCTCGGAAATCCTCGCTGAAGCGGGCGTTCCGACCGACGACATTGCGGCACTACGCGAACGTGGAGTGATTGCCTGATGCCGACGTCCGTGCCGGTCACCTCGCTGTACGTACCTGCCAGCAGGCCCGAGATGCTGCCCAAAGCGCTGAACAGCGGCGCCGACGTCGTCCTCGTCGACTTGGAGGACGCGGTCCTGGCAGGGCAGAAAGAAGCAGCCCGAGCCAACGCCCTCGCGCTGCTCGACGAACTCCCCGACGAACCCGCCGTGCAGATTCGTGTCAATCATCCTCGCGGCGATTACGGGATTCGCGATCTGCTCGCACTCGGCCGGCATCCGGTGTTCCGGCAGGGGCGTGTCGGATTGCGTATCCCTAAAGTCACTGCTCCGGACGACGTCGACGTGGCGTTGCGACTCCTCGGAATCGACGACGTCGAGTCGGCTCCACCGGTGCACTGCCTGCTCGAATCCGCGGCGGGTGTGGAGAACGCGAACGCCATCGCCCGCCATCCTGCCGTCGTCGGTCTCGCGCTGGGCGAAGCCGATCTGGCGGCCGAGCTGTCCCTCGAAGGTGAAGAGGCGTACACGTGGATCCGTAGCCGGATCGTCGTCGCAGCGGCTGCGGCAGGCCTTCCGGCCCCCGCTATGGCGGTTTACACCGACCTCGACGACCTTGCCGGGCTCGCGAGGTCCTGTGCCCGCGGAAAAGCCCTCGGCATGTTCGGGCGCAGCGCGCTGCATCCCAAACAGCTTTCCACGATCAAATCGGCATTCGCCCCGACCGACGACGAGATTCGTCGGGCCCGCGAGGTCGTCGCAGCAGCGGCGGCCGGAGAGGCAGACGGCACCGGAGCTCTCGCACTCCCGGACGGTCGGTTCATCGACGCGCCGATCATCGAGTCCGCCCGTCGCACCCTTCAGCTGGCGGAACAGCTCAGCTGATGCGTTCTTCCGTTCCTGTTCCTACAACGAAGTGGATCCCTCATGCTTGGCATCTGGGCGCTGGTCGCCTACATCGCGATCATCATCGCGTGGAACGGCGTGTTCAAACGCAATATCGGGGAAGCCATGATCCTCGGCTTCGTAGCAGTTGCTGCGTTCGGCGGCAGCTCGTTCCTCGACATCCTGTGGGCCGGGCTCAAGGGCGCAGCCACCGAGGAAATCGTCTTCGCCGCGTTGACTTTCGTGTTCATGGGATTCGTCCTCGGTAAGACCGGAGTTGTCGATCAGCTCATCGCGATGCTGAATTCCCTGTTGGGTCGACGTCGCGGCGGCGCGGCATATGTGTCGACCGTGGCCTCCGGCCTGTTCGGCGCGGTATCCGGATCGGGATCAGGAAACGCTGCTGCCGTGGGCTCGGTGACGATCCCGTGGATGGAGAAGTCGAACTTCAGCCCGAAGCTTTCCGCCACCATCGTCGCGGGCAACGCCGGCCTCGGCATCGCCATCCCGCCCAGCTCTTCGCTGTTCATCCTCACCGGATCCGCTGCTGTCGCGAGCTACGTGACAGCAGATGAGCTCTTCGTCGCGTTGTTCCTGGGCGGCGCTTGGACGCTGCTGTACCGCTTGATTCTCGTGTACTACTTCGTGCGCCGCCACAAGATCGGCGCAGTCGATCCGACGCTGATCGAACCCTTCAAGCGAACGTTCGCCGCGGGCTGGTCCAGCCTGCTGGTGTTCATCGGCATCATCGTGCCCGTGTTGCTGACGTCCGGACCCACCGGCGATGCACTTGTCTCGTGGATCGGAGAAGATCCGGCGGACGAGATCTCGATCATCACCTGGATCCCGGTGCTCGTCACGATCATCGGGCTCATCCTCGGGCGGAAAGCCTTGCCTCGGCGGGCATCCGGTTGGTGGCAACTCCTTGGAGAGGTCGGGCCGCGCTACGCCGTCATCGGCGCGACACTGTTCTTCGCTTTCGCCGCGGCCGAATCGCTCGGTGAGCTCGGGCTCGCCGAGCAGCTCGCTTCGCTACTGGGCGAGCTCGACTTGCCGCCGTTCCTGGTGGCTCTCGTGATCGGCTTGATCGTGGTCGGTGTCGCTGCGCCCCTGACTGCAACCGCGACCGTCGCGGCTGTGGGCCCGGTCGCGTTCACCACATTGCTGGCCGCGGGTGTGTCACCGATCCCTGCCGCCGTCGCGATCCTCGTCTTCGCCTCGACCGAGGGTGCGTCCCCGCCCGGGGCCGCACCGATCTACATCGCCAGCGGCATCGCACGCGTCAACCCGGCACGAACGTTCGTTCCGCTGGTTGTCTGGTACGTCCTGCCGATCCTCGTCATCGGCTCGCTGATCGCGGTCGGCGTGCTGCCGGTCTGATGCCAAAGGAGACTTGGATGATCACACGAACGTTGGACATCACTTTCCGCGTCAGCTTGGCCTTGTTCCTCATCGGTGGCGTGGTTGTGGTCGTGACACAGGCGATCGGGCTCGTCGTCCGAAACGGGCCGCTCGTCGAATCAGTTGTCGAATGGGCTGGTACCCCGACCTATGTCCTGGCCGGGATCGCCGGTCTGCTCGGCTTCGTCCTGTCCTATGTGAAGGGCTGGGACACCAGCGACTGAGACCCGGGTAGTTTCCACGACACCGACGCCGAGCGGCTCGGCGTCGGTCGTCACGAGCCGGCGGAACGTGGGTGAGCCACACGTGGTACCGATCGCAAGGGATACCGCGGGTGTCCTGGACGATGCCGCCAGCGGCTCGGGGTGAACATCCAGTTGAGGTGCCAGGCAGCGTCTCGAGAGTCATCGAGGCGGCCGAAGACCCACGCTGTCCGACGTCGCCTGAGGGAATCGATCACGGCGCGGAGGCCTAGGCTTCGCTTGCACTCCAGCTGTACGCGACACGCCGCGTACAGCACAGACGACGTGGGTCACTCGCGGCGATAGATCGCGGCGTACTCGGCCCGGGCCCGAGCGATCGACTCGCGGTTGGCCTCGGCCCGGGCGGCGCGGAAGGTGCCGGGCGGAAAGCCGTGCTTGGTCAGGCGGTGCTCCGCGCTCTCGGTGCTGTAGGCGCCGGAGTAGAAGTAGCTCACGATCAACGCGAGCAAGCTCATCCCGACATGCATCAGCGGTTCGGCAGGCAACAGCCACCACACCGCAGCAAGTGGCCAGATGACAACACTCGCCCGCACGAAGTGGCGCAGCAGCCAGCGGCGCCCGGTCACGTCCTGCAGCACCCACTCGCGGTACCGGTCCGGCAGTCGTCCACCCGCGGCGTACCACAGCCAGCGCAGCGGGCCGGGTCGCCTCAATTCGCTCTTCATCAAGTCCGACCATACGCACGCCTCGGCCTGGGAGGGTGTTAGAACGATCACGACGAGGCGGGCCGAACTCGCAGGTCGCTGCGGCCGCGGAAACGTCCATAGCCAGCGGCGCCGGAAGGAATCCGTGCGTTGTACGCCCGCCGTGCGGTCCGGTGCCGGCGGACATCGGCGTGATCGAACTGGACCAGCCGCGGAGCGGTCTGCTTCTGATCAACCAGTGGCGGGAGTGAGCCGCGAACTCCACGGCTCGGTCGCCGATACTCCCGCGGCAAATCACCGGATTCACCCCGAAAGGCGCGCTGAAGTGCGACGATTAGTCGATGGAGTACGTGGAACGTTCTCCCGTACCGGCTCTGGCGGGCGTCGTGCGGACTGTCTGGATCCACCGCACCGGCACACATCCGTACGTGCAACGGCACCTGCCGACCGGCGGAGTCGAGATCCACTGCCCCATCGGCGGGCGGCCACAGCTGATCGGCCCGCTCACCGGCCCGAAGGTCGACGTCATCCCACCACGCACGACCATCGTGGGCGTCCGATTTCAACCGGGAACCCCGCCCCCACTGCCGGCCGTCCCCGGCGAGCTGCTCGACCAGCAGGTAGATCTCTCGGACCTGTGGGGACGGCTGGTCGACCGCCTCGTGGCGGCGATGGCCGAGACGGGCTCGCCCGAGCGAGCACTGACGTACCTGCAAGCCCACCTGCTCGCCGAGTATCGCCACGCAGGCGGCCCGGACCCGCTGATGCGCGAACTCGTGAGCGCGCTGATGCCGTGGCATCCGGTCAGCATCGACGCGATCGCCTCGCACCTGTCACTGTCGATCAGTCAGCTGCGTCGGCGCTGCGTACACGAAGCCGGGGTGAGCCCGAAGGTGCTGCAGCGGACGTTGCGGTTCCAGGGTTTCCTCGCGCTCGCCCAGGCCGGTGCCGCCGCCACGGGCCGGCGTGGCACGGACGGAGTCGCCGGGCTCGCGATCGACGTCGGGTACGCCGACCAGGCGCATCTGACCCGCGAGTGCGTCCGGCTCACCGGATGCACACCGCGTCAACTCCTCGGCGGTGACATCGACCGGTGCGCGTGCGGACACGACCACGCCGCCTCCTACCGGCCGTTCCTCGCGACCCGCCTGCGGCCGCCGTTGCGGGGGTAGACCTGCGCGACTCGTTCAAGAATCGCCTTCTCGCCACGCCTAGCGTCGAGGGCATGACAGACCTTGCCCGGCTCGACGGCACCGTCTTCGCCCCGGGATCGCCGGGATACGAAGCGAACCGCCGCCCAGCCAACGTCGCGTATCACGACGTGAGGCCCCGGCTGGTGGTGTCGTGCCGCTCAACCTCGGACGTCGTCGCCGTTGTGTCGTACGCGGCGGCCGCCGGGGAACGACTCGCGGTGCGTGGGGGTGGGCATTGCTTCGCCGGACGTTCGTCTACCGACGGAATCGTGCTTGACCTCTCCGAGCTGAACGACGTCACCGTGGCCGCCGACGGCGTCGCGACGATCGGCGTCGGCGCCCGCCTGGGACAGGTCTACCCCGCGCTGCACGCGCACGGCCGGACATTGCCGGCCGGGTGCGGACCGACCGTCGGCATCACCGGCCTCACACTCGGCGGCGGCATCGGCCTGCTCGGACGACAGTACGGATTGACCTGCGATCGCCTGGTCGGAGCACAGGTCGTACTGGCCGACGGCAGCGTGGTGAACTGCGACGATGCGCACGAGCCGAAGCTGTTCTGGGCGCTCCGTGGTGCGGGCGGCGGACAGTTCGGAGTCGTCACCGCGCTGCAGTTCGCCACCGTCCCGGAGCCGCTGACCACACGCGTGGAGGCGTGGTGGTCCGACGTCGCCGTCGAACGGGTCATGGCCGCATGGCAAGCGTGGGCATCGGACGCCCCGGACCAACTCACCGTCAACCTCGCGGTCATCGCCGAGCCGGGCGAGCCGGTCGCGGTCACGGCATTCGGAGCGGCCACGTTGCCCGAGGCCGACACCCACGGGTTGCTGCGCGAGTTCACGCAGCTCGCCGGACTGCCACCGGTGACGGAGCTGATCCCGGACATGCCCGTGCATCGGTTGAAGGCGTCCTTCTCCGACTCGGGCGAGCCGGGCCGAGCCGTGCGGATCAGATCGGAGTTCTTCACTCGCCCGATGCCGGACGACACTCTCGCAGCGCTCACCTCTCACCTCACTGCCGGGCCGATCCACACCACCCGCCAGCTGTCGTTCACCGCCATGGGCGGGGCATACGCCCGCGTGCCGGTCGGCGCCACCGCGTTCGCCCACCGCGGCCAGCGCTTCCTGCTCGAGCACACCGCAGCCGCGGGAGACCCATGGGTGGACCGTTCGTGGCATGCCGCGCACGGCGACGCCTCCGGTCGGGTGTACCCGAACTTCCCGGATCTCGAGCTCGACGACTGGCCCGCGGCCTATCACGCCGAGAACCACGCTCGGCTGGTCGAGGTCAAGAACACCTACGACCCGCACCGGTTCTTCCGCTTCCCGCAATCCCTCTGAACCGGCGAGCAAGGAGCACACGATGGGCAAGGTCTACAGCGCACATTCGGTCTCGGTCGACGGATACATCACCGGCCGCGGGCCGGCACCCGGACGCGGACTCGGCGACGGCACCATGCTGTTCGACTGGTACTTCGACGGCGACACGCCGAGTCGGGTGTTCGACGGGTTCCGGCTGAGCGAACCCAGTGCGAAGTTCTTCGACGCGCTGGCCGGGCGGGACGGCGCCATTGTCGCCGGCCGCAACACCTACGAGGACTCCGACCGCTTCGGCGGCGGGAGCCCGCATCCGGACGCTCCGCTGTTCGTGGTCAGCCACCGGCCCGCGCCGGAGATCACCGAGCGGCAGACCCTGGTCACCACCGGCATCGAGGACGCCATCGCCGCCGCCCGCAAGGTCGCAGGCGACAAGGACGTCGGCTTGATGGGCGGCGGTGTGCTGACCGCCGCGCTGAGAGCCGGACTGGTCGACGAGGTCGTGCTGCACCAGGCGCCCGTCCTGCTGGGCGGCGGCCGCTCGTTCTTCCAGGAACTGCCTGAACACATACACCTGCGGCTACTGGAGGTCGTGCCCGCACCTGGCGTCACACACCTGCACTACGAAGTCGTCCACTGAACCCGCCGAAGGAGCAACCATGCTTGACCCCGCTGTCCGCCGCGTCCTCGACGGCACCCCGATCGCGCACCTTGCGAGCGTCTCACCCGACGGGTCGCCGCACGTGGTTCCAGTCTGGATCGGCACGCGCGGCGACCGCGCCGTCGTGCTGACCGGGCCCGGCTCGCGCAAGGCACGCAATCTCCGTCGCGACCCACGTGTGGCGCTGTCCATCGCGCCCGCCGACAACCCGTTCGAACCGGTCGTCATCCGCGGCAAGGTCGTCGAGTGGCTCGACGGGGACGCGGGATGGGAGGTCGTCGACCAGTTGTCGGACAAGTACGTCGGTGCTGCCTACCCTCGTGACGACGAGCGGGTCGTGGCCGTCATCGAGGTCGTTCGGCAGACCGTCGGCGTCGGGTGAGCTCACGCTTTCGCGCCAGCATCTCCTGTCTGCGGGGGTCAGCGTCACCGCTGCACACACCTCCGGTCGCGGCACAGATCAACAAGGCCCGTCGAGCACGCTCTCGACGGGCCTTGTCACCTGTCTGGCTGTCGGCCGCTATCCCTTCCGCGGGCCCCGGTAGTACTTGATCATGCTCGCGTAGCTCGCACCGGCGAGGCCGTCGGCGATCGCTTGCCGGGTGAGCTCGGCAAGATGACGCGGTAGCGCCGCGTTCACCTCGTGGTCCTCGCTGGTGCGGGTCACGTGCTCCAGTGCCGTCAGATTCATTTCCGTGGTGTCGATCGTGCCCGCGAACTCGCCCGCATCGATCTTCGGCGCTTGGTCGTCGAGGATCGGCACGACCACCGAGTTGAGAAACCATCCCGTGGCCATCGACTCGAACTCCGTGGCGGAGACTCCGGCCGTCCCGACGAGTGCCGCTGCGTGGTAGAAGCCGTTGACCGTCGCGTACATGAAGCCCAGCAGTGCTGTGTTGTACAGCACCGCCAGCCCGGGGTCGGTCCCCACGTGCGACGACGCGCCGCCCAACACGTCCAGGGTCGATCTGTGCGTGTCGAACACGGTGCGATCGCCGCTGTAGAGAATCACGGCGTCCGGCTGCCCGACGGCGGGCACAGGCACCATGATCGCACCGTCGAGGTAGTCGACGCCGTGTTCCTCGGCCCAGGCCGCGGCCTGACGGGCCTGTTCCGGAGTACCCGAGCTCAAGTTGACCAGCAGTCGCCCGCGGAGGGCGTCCACGCTCGAACCGAGAACGTCGTACATGGCGTCGTAGTCCGCGACGCAGGAGATGACGATCCTGCTGGCGGTCACGGCGTCATCGACTGTGTCGGCGCGAGACGCGCCTTCTGCGACGAGCGCGTCAGCCTTGGCGGCCGTGCGGTTCCACACCGTCGTGGCGTGGTCGTGCCGCAGGAACGCCCGAGCCAACGCCGAGCCCATCGGACCGAGCCCGAGGACCGTCACCGATAGTTGATCATCCATGTGCGCCATTGTGGTGCCGTCACCGCGCGATCGCTTGTGCGATGTATTTCGCCAGGACTTCCGGTGCCTGAGCGTGCGCGAGGTGGCCCTGCCCCGGCATGCGAACCACGTCGGCTTGTGGCAGGGCATTCCGGATGACCTCGAACGCCGTGCCGTACGGCGGCGCGCCCTCGTTGAGTTCGCCCAGCAGGAGCGTGACCGGAACGTCGATCTCGGGGTACCGGTCCCACGCCGGAGTGTGTGCGTTCAGCGCGACCAGCTCGTCCGCAAGGGGGTGGGCGAGCGGACGTAGCACGGGCCAGACGGGGTTCGCGCGTAGCTCGGCGACGTACTCGGCGGAGAACCCCGACACGGTGCGGTTGACGATCTCGACGGCCCGGTCGAGATCCCCGTCGTGGTGCGCGTTCCGCAGGTCGTCGAGCGCCTCGATGCCGAACGGGCTCGACACCGGTTCGTAGGCGACGACCGAGCGCAATCTTTGACGGTCGACAGCGACCTCGAGGGCGATCAGGCCGCCGTAGCTCCAGCCGAACAAGTCGACCGGCTCGCCGATGACGTCCAGCACGTGGTTCAGGTCGTCGATCTCGGTACGCAGCGAGTAGTCCGGCCCGAGCGGCCCGCTGGGCACTCTCCCCCGCCGGTTGAGCACGATGACCGGATTGGGCACCGGCAGCGCATCGACGACCGGCCGCCAGCTGCAGGCGTCGGCCATGACGCCGGGTACGACGACCAGCGGTACGCCGTCACCGTCGCGGCGCTCGGCGAACAGCACGGTGCCGTCGCGGTCGAATCGCAGGGTTCGCATCATCTTCCTTTCAGGAGGTGAAACCGGGCAGCAAGCCCAGCAGCGGGATGGTGATGGCGGTGCAGACCGTCATCGAGAACACGTTGCCGGCGAACGGGTGGACGCCCGCGGGCAGACGCCGGGTGGCGAACGCCGCCAGTGGTGGGCCGGTGAGGGCGCCCAGGACCGCGCCGGCAACGATCGCGGGGATCGTCGGGCCGAACGTGAGCACGGCCGCCGGAGCGACGGAGACGACCGGAACGAAGGTCGGGTACCAGCCGTGCTGGGCCCATTGACGGCGGTAGACCAGCACCCCGACCGTCGCGGTGAGTACCTGTGCGGCGAGCAGCGCGGGCAGCAGTGTGCTGCCGTAGACCGGAACTTGCGGGTTCAGCACGTACGCCAGGACCGTCCCCACGATCAGCCCGAGCGAGGCGATTTCGTTGCCGTGGAACGGCGCCTCGGTGAAGTCGGCGAGTACGCGCCGGAGCACCCATGCGGGTCCTTGACGCAGGGGTTCGGCGGGCGCTTCGGGTGCAGGCAGGGGTTGCGGCATCCAGGGCAGCAACCGGCACAGCGGGAAGGCCAGGAGCGCTGACATCCACATCGCGGTGACGTTGCCGACGACGGCGGGGAGCTCGAGCGGCGCGCACACGTAGTTGACCAGCAGCAGGGCGATCGGAACCGTCAGGCCTGCACCGAGGATCGCGCCGGTGACGGCCACACCCCACCCGCGGCCGTAGGTCAGTACGACAGCGGGCGGGACGGACACGAACGCCACGAACGTCGGCTGCCACACGCCGGACGTCTCCAGCGTCCAACCCCACAGGAAGTGCGACACGACCACGGCGAGCAGGGCCGACGCGGTCACCCACGGCCACAGGCCGGTGCCGCCGCTGATGGCGAACCCGGCCCATCGGCGGCCGCGTTTCCACGCCACGTGAGCGATCCACCCACCCGCGAGCATCCCGAGCCCGCCGAGCGCGGTCTTGTAGAACTGCGCCTCGGTCGTGTCGCCGAGGCACCAGCGGAAAAATTGCCAGACATTGTCGTACGCCTGTGCCTGCCACTCCTCGTAACCGGGCAGGACGTGCGGCAGCGACCCGGCAGCCCGGGCAAGGACGAGAGCGAGGCCCGCGGTGGCGGCGACCAGAGCGCCGCCGGCGAGCCAGCGCCCGAGCGAGCCCGCACTGCGCGAGTCGGTCGATTCGGCGAGTTCGGTGGCCATGGGTGCCGCCCGTCAGCGCGGGTAGACCTGACCGCCGCGGTAACCGAGCAGCGGATCGTAGAGATCGGTGCGGCGGTCACGGGGCAGGTCGTTGAGCTCGTTCCAGATCGCGGCCGAGCGGGTCGCCATCAGGTCCAGCTCGGCGGACACCGTGGTCTCCCCCTCAGCCGGAGCCACCTCGCCGACCGGCCAGCCGTTCGTCCCGGTGATCAACGAGCAGCCGAGAAACTTCGCGCCGCGCTCCTCCCCGACGCGGTCGGCTGCCACGATCGGCACGTTGTTGACGTGCGAGGCGGTCATCGTCAGGTACGAGGCCATGCACTTGCCCGCGTCGTCGAACAGCGGCGGCGGCGTCCAGACCCAGTTGTTCACGCTGCAGATGACATCGGCACCTTGCACCGAGAGCAGCCGGGCGACCTCCGGGAACCAGATGTCCCAGCAGACCAGCAAGCCGATACGGCCGATGCGGGTGTCGAACACCGGGAAGCCGAGGTCGCCGGGCGTGAACACCAGCTTCTCGCGGTTCCACAGGTGCGTCTTGCGGTAGTGCCCGATGAGCCCGTCCGGCCCGATCAGCACGGCGGTGTCGTACAACCGCACACCGTCCGCCTCGGCCATGCCACCGACCAAGTGAATGCCACGGTCACGGGCGAGTTCGCACCACGCGTGCACCGTCGGCCCGGTCAGCGGCTCGGCGTGCGCGTAGGCCTCCTCGCGCGTTTCGAACGAGTAGCCGGTGTTGACCAGCTCGGGCAGCACCACGAGGTTCGCGCCCTCGTCGGCGGCCGCGTTCGCCAGCTCGAGGGTGCGGGCGAGGTTCTTGTCCTTGTTCTCCATGCCGACCTGGGGGTCGCACTGGACCGCTGCGGCGACGATGACGCTGGTGGACATGCGGTTTCCTTTCAGTGGGTGATGCCTGACAGGGCTTCGGTGGCGGACAACAAGCGGTACTCGGAGCCGGGTGGGCCGACCAGCTGAACGCCGATCGGCAGGCCGTCGACGCGGCCTGCGGGGACCGAGACCGCGGGCAGGCCCAGCACGCTCCAGGGGCTGGTCAGCGACAACAGGGCCGTGCGAATGTCGACCGGCTCACCTGCGACGCGCCACTCGCGGCTGCCGAGCGGTGGGGCCGTCAGCGGGATCGTCGGCAGGGCGAGGAAGTCGACCCGGCGGAAGACCTCCATCACGGATTCGCGGACGCGGTCGCGACGTTCGAGTGCGCGGACGTACTCCCAGTCGTGGACGTCGCCGCCGGCGAAGAGCCGATCGCGTACTTCATCGCTGTACAGCTCGGCTTCGGTGGCGAGCCGGTCGACGTGCACCGCGTAGGACTCCCTGCCCTGGATGACGCGGTACGCCTCGCGCAGGTCGCGGATCTGTGGGAGCGAGACCGTGCTGGGTTCGCCGACGGCGAGGCGCGCTGCGCGCGCGATGCGGGGCTCGACGGGATGGACTGTGCTGGGCTCGAGCCAGCCGATGCTTGGCAAGCCGTCCTGACCATGCGCGGTCTCGCCGGTGGTCAGAGCTGTCCACGCCAGGCGGCATTCCGCACTGCTGCGGGCCAGCACGCCGACGGTGTCGAGCGATGGGGCGAGCGGAAAGACGCCGCTGGTCGGGACCGCTCCGTAGGTCGGTTTGAGACCGACGACCCCACAACAGGCCGCGGGAACCCGCACCGAGCCACCGGTGTCGGTGCCGAGCGCGAGCGGGACGATGCCCGCGGCGACCGCGGCGGCCGAGCCGCTGCTCGAGCCACCCGCCATGCGGTCGACGGCGTGGGGGTTGTGGGTGGGGCCGTTCGCGGACAAGTCGCCGGTCGGGCCGTTGGCGAACTCGTGGGTGGTCGTCTTGCCGATGATGATCGCGCCGGCCTCCCGCAGCCGCGCCACACACGCGGCGTCCTGCTCGGCGACATGGCCGGTGAAGTGTCTGGCGCCTGCCGTGGTGGGCAAACCGCGGACGTCGATCATGTCCTTGACCGCGACCGGAAGACCGTGCAGCGGGCCGCGGTCGGTGCCTGCGGCCAGTTCTTCGGTCGCTTGCTCCGCTGCCCTGCGTGCTCCGGACTCGTCGAGCGTGACGAAGGCGTTGATCCTCGGCTGCCAGCGGGCGGCTTCGGCCAGTGCGATCTCCACCAGGTCGCGCGGTGACGGCCCGTCCGCGCGCAGCTTCGCCGCCAGCTCGGCGACACCGACCCCGGCGAAGAGGCCGGCACCAGGCGGCGCGACGAGCCCGGCCTTCAGGGATGACGACACACCGGTTCCTCTCTCGGACGCAAACGTTTGGGTTTCGTGTCGCGACGCTACCCAAACGTTTGGGGCAATCGTTTGGGTAGTATGAACGCACCATGGGCCGGTTCGTCAAGGGGTTGCCGGCGAAAAGGGAGGGGTCGTGAAGCGTCAGGGCGGAAAGAAGCCCGCCACGCTGCGGATGGTCGCCGAGTCCGCCGGGGTGGACGTCTCGACTGTGTCGAGGGTGCTCAACGGGCCGCCCGACGAGGTCTCACGCGCGGCGTCCCGGGAGACGGTCAAGGCGATCCGGGAGTGGGCGGCACGGCTGGACTACCGGCCGAACCCGCACGCGAAGAGCCTGCGGACCGCGCGGAGCAACCTCATCGGCGTGCTGGTCCCCCGATTGTCGGACGTCGTGTTGGCGACGATCTACGAAGGGATCGAGGATGCGGCCGCGCGCCACGGGTTGGCCACCTTCGTGATGAACAGCCACGACCGGCCCGAGAAGCAACGGGCGAGGACCGATCTGGCCCTGTCCCGGCGGGTGGACGGGCTCGTGCTGGGAGACGCCCACAGCGATGCGCAGCTCGTCGACGAGATCGCCGCGCGCAATGTTCCGTTCGTCCTGGTCAGCAGGCACGCAGGCGACCACCCGTCGGTCACCTGCGACGACTACCTGGGCGGCAAGCTCGTGGCGGAACACTTCCTCGAGCTCGGTCATGAGCAGGTCGGCGTGATCGCGGGCGAACCGTTCGCCAGCACCGGGATCGATCGCACCGCGGGATTCGTCGACCGCTACCGGGAGGCGGGTATCGACGTCCCGGTCGTGCACTCGGCGTTCGACACCGCCGGTGGGCACCGGGCGGCCGAAAAGCTGCTGCAGCAGGGTGCTCGGCCGACCGCGATGTTCGCGGTGAACGACTTCGCGGCCATCGGCGCCATGGGCGCGGTCCGTGACGCCGGCTTGCGGCCTGGCGAGGACGTGGCCGTGGCCGGCTTCAACGACATCCCGCTCGCGGCCGAACTGCCGCTGCCGTTGACCAGCGTGCGCTCACCCATGCACGAGATGGGCAAGCGCGCGCTGGAAGTGCTTGTCGCGATCCTCGGTGGCCAGGAGCCACGATCCGAACGCCTCGCACCGAAGCTGGTCGTGCGAGCCTCCACCCGTCCCTGACGGCCGTCGGCGGTTTCGGACTCCGTCGACGCTTCGCTCAGGCGAGACCGAGGGCCCGTACCCGGTCCGCCGACCTGGTCGATTCAGCCCGCCTTGAGCTGCTCGACCGCAGCGGCCAACAACTCCTCGCCCAGCTCGCACTGCTTCTCACCGGTATCGAACTCGCGCACCTGCAGCTCGAGGTACGTCTCCGGCCCGGCGTCCACATAGACGTTGCACGTCTCGGTGTTCGGGAACCAGGCCGTCACCGACGGGTAGCCCGCGAGCGTGCCGGACTCCGACGACCGGTACTTCGAGTCGCCGGCCACGCCGGCCGACTCCAGGCTTTCGCCGACCAAGCTCAGCGCCAGGATGCCGTCCTCGCGCCATTCGCAACCGTCGACACCGCCGGAGAAGGTGCGCGGCTGTCCCGGATCGGTGAAACCGGCGGCGGACAGCTCGTCCTTCGGCAGCAACTCACACACCTTGTCGTCCTGGAACTTGCTGACGTCCAGCGGTTGCTGCCGGCTTTCCTGGCCGGCGCCGCCCTCGCTGTCCGGCCCCTCCTCGCAGGCGACGAGCAGCGCAAGCCCGGCGAGCGCGACCGCCGCTCGTGCCAGGTGACCGTGCCGCACGTGGTGCTCCTTTCCTCGCTCAGCGCGCCTGGCCGGTCACCTGTCGGCCAGCTTCTCGACGACCGCCTCGGACAGGTCTTCGGCCACGTCGCACGGGTCTTCCTGTCCGTCAGGATTGGTGACGGCGATGGTGAAGGACGTCGTGTCGGACGTGCCCACGAACACGCTGCACGCCGCCGCGGGCGACTTCTGCGGCGTGGTGGTCACGCTCGGGTAGCCCGCGATCTCGCCCGGCTCGAACTTGTCGAACTTGCCTTCCGCCCACCTCTGGTAGACCACGTCCAGGCCCTGGTCCTCGTGCAGGGCCAGCGACACCGTGCCGGTGTCCCACATGCAGATGCCGAAGTCGTTCTCGGTGCCTGCGTCGGTGATGCCGAGCTCGGTCAGCGCCTCCTCGGGCACCAGTGAGCACTTGTCCTGCGCGGCCTTGGCGATGTCGAGCGGCCGGTCCACCTTCGGTGCCTGCTGGGGTTGCTGCATCGGTGCTTCCGAGGTGGCTGACGGCTGCGCGCCGGCCTCTTGGTCGGCGTTCTGTGCCGGGTCCTCGCCGCACCCGGCTACCAGGCCGAGGCAGGCGACAGCGGCCAATGTGGCATTGATCGAGGAGCGCCAGGACAATTCGACTCCCTACCTTCTTCGTTGGTAACGGCTACCAGCAGCGAGGCCTGCGCGGACCATCTCACCGCACCGTCAGCGCAGGAAATTGATCTGGTCGAAGTCGTCGTCCCAGTCGTCCGGTCCAGGTCGCCTCGGTGCGGTACCGCCGGTGCCGTACCGGGGCTGACCGGCTCCGCCGTAGGGCGGCGCGGACTCCTCGGCCTGCTGGGCCGCTTCTGCTTCCTGCGCCTCCGCCTTGTTCAGGTCGGCCTTGATCTGCTCCCGCTGCTCGGGGGTCAGCGGCGGGACGGTCGCCAGCGAGTTGAAGGCGGCCTTGACGTCGGGGTCCATGGTGCCTGCGAAGTAGCTGGCGATCACGTGCCGCCACGAGAAGTCGCCCTTGGCGATGCGCTCCATGACGACCTGCCACTCCGGGGTGCGCTCGCGCGCCAGGATGCCGGCCTTCATCGCCTCGATCTGCTTGTCGGACAGCCGCTCCGCGTCCCGCGCTCGCTTCTCGCGCAGCTCCGCGGTCGAGTGCTCGACCTGCTGGATGCGCCGGTAGGCGGATTCGATGGTCTCGTCGATCTTGCGCCGCAGGCCGTCCAGATCGGGCAAGTCGACCTTGCCGAATTGCGTCATTCCACTACTCCGACCGAGTTGGCTGACATGGCCGCTGCCCGGCCCACGCTCCCCTGCGTCGGCTGGGCGGTCACGCCGTCACGTGATCCGGTGCCTCGGTACGCGTCGCGACTCACTTGAAGTCCCGACCGTACTTGACCTCACCGGAGCCGTCGTTCTTGATGTACGGCCGGTCGTCCTCGTTGAGCACCGGACCCTGGACCGGCGTGTAGTCCTCCTTCTTGGGCTTCTCCTCCTCGGGCAGCGGGTTGTCCTCCGGCATCCCTTCCTTGAGCCGGTCGGCCCGCTCCTTCGCCTCCTTGTAGTCGCCCTCGTACTTCTCGTAGACCTCGGAGCCCTTCTGCAGCTTCTTGAACGCGTCGCTGTTCTGCACCTCGGTGGTGATCTCTTTGACCTCGCGGGCGAACTCGCCGGCGTTCTTGACCACCTTGATTTCCGGGATCTTCTCCAGCGCGCCCTTGAGGTCGTTGAACAGCGAGAAGATCTCCTTGGCCTGACCGACCAACTCCTTCATGGTCTCGTAGGCCTCGAAGATGTCGCCGATCACCCGGGCGATGCGCTCGATGACGTCGACGATGGTGTTGTCGTCGATGTCGATCCCGAAGAACTCCAGGAACGTGTCGACGACCGCCTTGGCGGTCTCCCAGATGGTGCCCAGCTGACCGCGGGTGATGTGCTTGGCGATGAGGTTCACCAAGATGTCGTTGAGGACTTCGCCGATGGCGTTCACCAGCCGCGCGGCCAGCTGCGCCAACACCTCCGCGATCTTCTTGAACGCGCTGGCGATGAACTCGCCGATCTGTTCCGCGGCACCCTTGACCATCTCGGACCAGTGGTGCTGGATGAACCCTTGTGCGGCGGCCGCGGCCTCGCCGGTCCACAAGTGGCTGTCGACGAGCGTGTGGAAGTTCTTGCTCATCTGGATGACGATCGCGGCGAACCCGTCCGCCAGCACCGCCTTCCAGGCGTTGCCGTTCTTGGTGAGCTCGTTGAAGTCACCCAGCAGCGGGTCGAGCACGACCGTCTCGAACGTCGGCGGGTCGCCCTCCCCGATCTTGGGCAGGCCGAACTGGTTGGACAGCTCGTACCACGCCTCCAGGAACCAGTCGGCGATCGACGCCGCCTCCTTGGCGGGCCCGCGCAAGTGCTGCGTCAGGTCCTTGTCGCCGCCTTCTGCGGCCTCGGGCGGCTGCAGAGCGACCTCGGCGATCTGGAAAGCGGACTTGCCGTCCTTGCCGTAGTAGTCCCGGCCGTGGCTGTCCCCCGGCTTCTCGTCGTCGAGGTGGAACTGGTCGAACAGGCTCGCGTTGGTCTCGTCCCTGCCTTGGATGTTGTCGGCCACGTCGATCATGGCGTCGCCGAGGTCGGCCATGCCGAAGCCGATCTTGTCGAACACCTGCTCCACGGCGGGCTGGGCGACGTCCTTGATGGCCTCCCCGAGCGGCTTGAGCAGCAGCCCGGCAGCACCACCGACGTTGTCGGTTTTCAAGCCGTAATCGATGGCGTACTTCTCGATGGTCGGAAGGTTGTACGCAGCTTCCGCCGCCAAATAGGTTCCGTAAGCCCGAATGCTGTCGGGATTGGCTTCCACAGCGGATCCCCCTGAGATGATCTTGCCCGCGGCCGTTGCAGTGTATCGATGCGCAATGAATGCGCTCGCCACCCCCGGCAAAGCCAACCGAACGGGTGGTCAATTGGGGGTTTCGGCCCGTTTGCACCCTGCGACGCCCATACCAACGCGCCGGATCCCGCTATCCGAGAAATGTGCACAGGAAAACCCGGTCATATCCGACAACAGGAAGAAAGTCGTCCGAATTCACGTGTACGGCATCATGTGGTCACCATTCGCCGTGACCACATGCTGCGGCCCGAACGGTTCAACCGCCGGCCGGCCGTGCGGGCCTCGATCCGGGCACGACCATGGTGGCCCCACCGTGCCCGGGATGGCCGAGCAGTCCTCACGAACAACGGTGCTCGTGCGCCGAGTGAGCGCGGTGCTCGAGCTGAAGTGTGCTGTGGTCGACCCCGAATCGTTCACGGAGAATCGTGGCGGCCCGATCCAGCACCGACTCCTCGCCGCAGCCGGTGGCGGGTCGAACCTCGTCTCCCCCGCTGTCGACGACCAGATGTGCTGACGCGGCGGGCGTGCGGTCGTTGATCGCCCACACGTGGAGGTCGTGGACCTCCACCACTCCCGGAGTGCCTGCGAGCGCATCCTTGACCTCGGTGACGTCGACGCCCCTCGGCACGCCCTCGAGAAGCACATGCGCAGCCTCCCGCAACAAGGCGAAAGCCCTCGGGGCGATCAAGAGCATGATCAACAAGGACGCGACCGTGTCCGCATAGGGCCATCCCGTCGTCAGCAGCACGACGGCCGCGGCGATGACGCCGACGGATCCCAGGGCATCGCCCAGCACGTGCAGCGCCGCCGCGCCGGCGACGGGGACCTGCACTTGCCCGAGTCCGTACGTCCGGCGGAAGGTCGCCGGCCGCGTGGCCAGGATCACGCGATCAATGCGGCGAACAGAATCCTCGCGTCGGTCGACAGGTGGCCGGGATCGGCCAGCTGTGCGGGCGAACCCGTGATCAGTGTTCCGACCAGCCCGAACAGGGTGCCGGCGTGTGTGACGTCCAAGACGCTCGCCAGTCGCCGGCGATTCCCCTCCGGTGCGTGCTACATATCAGCTCGGCGCCTTCGTCGAGCGCTCCTGTGCGTTTCCGCGCTAGTTCCCCATGGCAAGACGTGCGCACCCATATCGTACGACTAGATTATTGCCCAACCCATTGCGCAACTGGTTTCGGAAACTCGGCAGTAGAGCCGCAGATGAAGTTATTGTCCTGACTTCAGACGTTCCACCGCTGAAGAAGCCAAGTTTTCTCCCAGGTCGCACAGCACTTCGCGTGACTCAAGATTCCCCACATGAATTTGAAAGTACGATGTCGGAGAGTCTCTACGTACACTTTGCACGCCCTGGTATCAGGAGACCAGTTGGTTACCGCCGCGAAGCCACCGATGTTCCCTGACTCCGAAACTTTGTCTTCCGTGTCGGCCTTGACCAGCTCGGACAGCTCCTGGCCGAGGCTGATCACCAGTGGAACGAGCGCGTCCCCGCTCCACTCGCAACCAGGCAGTCCAATCGAAGTATCCATGGGGCGACACGGCTCCGTTATCCCGCTCTGGTTCAATTTCTCACCTGGCAAGAGGTCGCAGGCGCTGTCGCCGGAATACTTGTTCACGTCCACCGAAGCAGACTCATCCGGAGATTCGCTACAGGCAGTCACCATGACCAATGTCGCCCCCATGAGAGCTACCGACCGCTTCGAACGTGCCGTCATCGAATGTTTCCCTATCTCTCCCGGGTGGATCGACTTCCACAGTGCGACGTCCCCCTCTTGCGAGTCTTGCGAGAGGTTGTGCAGCCGGCGGCCGAGCGCACTTCTTTTGCTCATTTGCGGTTTTAGAAACTGTGCAAGTGGCACTTTGGGGTTAACTTCCGTGCCGCAGGCGGGAGATAAGTATTGGTTTCTGACGGGGTGAGGTGCTGGCCATCGCCCGCCAGTTCGTAAGAGGGTCGGTGTGATCGGGTCTTGCAGCTCCCGCCAAGGTGCCCGCTCGCTCGAGGCGACGTACGCATGCCTGCCGGGACCGAAAGTTCCTCGAAGGTCTATACATGCAGCCACGGAGACTCGTTCGGCGGCCCGAATTCTTTGTGGAAGGGAAGTCTTAGTGGGCGGCACCTTCGGTATACAGCGGTAACCCAGTGTGGCGTTTGTCGAGGGATCGCTCTTTTGGCAGCCGGATGTGAGTGAGCGATCTGGAGCCCCAGGAAATCAGTGCGAAGGTGCTGCTGAGATTCTGTCCTCTCAATGGGCGGTTTTCGCAAAGGGCTGTCCGGCTGGCGCGCTGCCCAGATCGCTTGTCCCAGCAGCGCCTCTCCACAGTAGGATGATCAGCGGACCTGAGGAACGCATCGACAAGAATCTGGTGGGCCCGGCGATGGTTCGGCGCAGCGCGGGCGCGGTGACTCGAACGTCGATCCCGGGCTCCGCGAGGTCCGGCTTCGAGTACACCCGGGTCTGAAAACCACAAGTCAGTCGAGCGGAGCCCTACATGCCTGTGCAGTATCCATGGTCCGCGGCCCGGCGGGGCGGCAGATGGTGAAGCTCCCGCGCGTGGTCATCGCAGCTCCGGCCACGGGGCAAGGCAAAACCACGATCGCCACCGGGCTGATGGCCGCGCTGACTGGACGGGGTCTGAGCGTGTCCGGCCACAAGGTAGGGCCGGATTACATCGATCCGGGCTATCACGCACTTGCTACCGGACGCCCGGGGCGCAATCTCGATCCCTTCCTGGTCGGCGAGGATCTGGTGACGCCGCTGCTGCTGCACGGTGCTCAGGGTGCGGAGGTCGCCGTCGTCGAGGGCGTCATGGGCCTGTACGACGGACTGGTCGGCGGAGAAGGATTCGCGTCGACGGCTCATGTCGCCGCGCTGACCCGGACACCCATCATCCTCGTCGTCGACATCACCTATGCCTCACGCAGCATCGCCGCCGTCGTCCACGGCATGAGCACGTTCCAACCTGATGTCACCGTTGCCGGGGTCGTGCTGAACAAGGCCGGTCACCCGCGCCATGCGGCCGAAGTTTCGCGGGCGGTGGAATCTGCAGGCGTGCCGGTTCTCGGCGTCCTGCCACGCGACGACGGCATCCAGGCGCCTTCGCGGCACCTCGGGCTCGTACCCGCCGCCGAGCGGGGGCTCGCGGCCGAATCGTTGGATGCGCTGTCGGAGCACGTGGCCGCGCATGTCGACCTCGACGCTGTGTTGGATGTCGCCCGGAAGGCACCCGAGCTCGACGCAAAGCCGTGGGACCCAGCTGCCCATGTGAGTGCGTCGAGCCACGACTCCCCCGTCGTCGCCGTCGCTGCCGGCAGAGCGTTCACGTTCCGATACGCCGAGACGACGGAGCTCCTCGCAGCAGCGGGATGCACGATCGCGACCTTCGACCCGGCCCGAGACACTCACCTGCCCTCGGGCACGCGCGGGCTGTATCTCGGTGGCGGATTTCCCGAGATGCATGCCTCCGCGCTCACCGACAACGCGAGTTTGCGCGCCGAATTGCGGCAAGCGGTGCTCGACGGCGTGCCGACGATCGCCGAATGCGCTGGGCTCCTCTATCTGTGCCGGAGCCTCGACGGCAAGCCGATGGTCGGAGCGATCGACGCCGAGGCGGTCATGACCTCGGGCTTCACGCTCGCGTACCACCGGCCTGTGTTGAGTTCGGACTGCCTGCTCGGAGAAGAAGGCACGCCCGCGTCCGCGCACGAGTTCCACAGCAGCACGGTCTCCCCCACACACGACGCCCGGCCACTGTGGAATATCGACGGCACGCCTGCGGGCTTCGCCGGGCCGACGTTGGCGGCTTCCTACCTGCATGTGCATTGGGCGGGCCACACGGATCATGCGCGACGATTCGTCGACGCCGTTCGGGTCGCAAGCGTCCACCGGGGCGCGCCCGCACCGCCGGTGGATGGTCCTGTCCCGGACCCGTTACGGCACCACGGCGACGAAGAGATCGGGGACGGCCTGCTCGATTTCGCTGTCAACGTCAGCGATCTGCCGCGCCCGACCTGGTTGGACGAAGCGATACGCGAAGGTGTCGCGGCGTCGACGCACTACCCCGACTCGCGCGAGGCGCACGAGGCCGTCGCGCGCCGCCATGGGCGCGACCGTGCGGAGGTGCTGATCACCGCAGGCGCTGCGGAGGCCTTCTACTTGATAGCGCGGGCGCGGCCGTGGCAACGCCCAGTTGTGGTCCATCCGCAGTTCACCGAGCCGGACGTCGCGCTACGTTCGGCCGGACACGAAGTCGGTCACGTGATCTGTCGATCCGACGACGGATTCGCACTGGAACCGACACAGGTGCCCGACGATGCCGATCTGGTCATCATCGGCAACCCGACGAACCCGACCGGCCGCCTGCATCCGGCTGCCGTGCTGAAGTCGTTGACACGGCAAGGGCGAGTCCTGGTGGTCGACGAAGCTTTCATGGATTTCGTCCCTGGGGAGCCCGAGACACTGGCGGCGCAGCGGTTGCCAGGTCTGGTTGTCATCCGCAGTCTGACCAAACTGTGGTCGATCCCGGGCATCCGGGCCGGCTACGTCGTCGGGGACCCGGATGTGCTGGCAGATCTGCGGCATCATCAGCAACCGTGGCCCGTCAGCAGCCCGGCGCTCGCCGCGATCACGGCCACCTGCACCCCCACGGCGCAGGCTGAACAGCGGCGCAGGGCCGAGCAGATCGCGGATGACCGCGAGTTCCTGGTCCAGGGATTGGACGACGTGGGCATCGAGGTGGTCGACTCCACTGCGCCTTTCGTCCTGGCCAGGCTCGGGGGCATGCGTTCGTGGCTACGCCGTGAAGGATTCGCCCTGCGCAGGGCCGACACCTTCCCCGGTCTCGACGAGTCGTGGGTTCGGATCGCCGTACGCCGGCGCGAGGCAACACAGCGGTTGTTGACGACGTTGCGGAGCGGCACGACGTGAGCATTCGAGCTCGTACCGGTCGCGCTGTCGGGCTGGGCTTGGGCTTCATCCTTGACCGGCTTGTCGGCGATCCAGCCCGTTTCCACCCCGTCGCCGGCCTCGGCCGATATGCCCACGCGCTGGAAAACGTGTTCTACGGCGATCGTCGCAGGTCAGGCATCATCTACCACGCCGCTGTCCTCGTGCCACTTGTCGCCGCTGCCGTACTGGTTCAGCGGACCGCACGATCCTCGGCACTCGCTACTGCGGGGGTGACGTGGGCCGTTCTGGGTGGCCGGTCACTCGTGCGGGAGGCCGACATCATCGCCGGCCAACTCGCACGCGGCGAGCTCCCGGCGGCGCGCGAGCAGGTCACGCACCTGGTCGGCCGGGATCCACGTCATCTGGACGCCGACGGGGTCAGCCGGGCGGTCGTCGAGTCACTGGCGGAGAACACCTCGGACGCGGTCGTCGCTCCCCTGGTCTGGGGAGCGGTCCTGGGTATCCCGGGCCTGGTCGGATACCGCGTCGTGAACACGCTCGACGCGATGGTCGGCCACCGCAGCGATCGATACGAGCGATTCGGCTGGGCCAGCGCCCGCGTTGACGACCTGGTCAACCTGGCGCCATCGCGAGTGACGGCCGCATTGGCGGTAGTCCTGGCTCCTCTGGTCGGCGGTCGGCCCGCGGCGGCCGTGCGCGCCTGGCGGCGGGATGCCAGGCGCCATCCGAGCCCCAACGCGGGCCCGGTCGAAGCGGCGTTTGCCGGAGCACTCGGCATCACGCTTGGCGGCACCAACCACTACGGGGGCAGGATCGAGCACCGTGCCCGCCTGGGTGATGGCCCAGCCCCCACGCTCGCCGATCTGCCCCGCGCCAAGAGGCTCGCAACACTGATCGCCTGGACGGCCGGCGGTATCGCTGTCGCCTTCGCCCAGGCCGGGAATGGGAAACCACGCGAACACCATGGAAGCCGACGCCGGAGGCTGCTCCGGGCCCGCGCTACCGGGTGAGCGGCTGACGTCAGCCTTCCGCCTCGACGGCCGGGTCCTCGTGATTCCCGGCTTCGCCGGGCACTTCCCGGCGCGACCAGTAGGAGGCGACGATCGGGCCGGAAACGTTGTGCCACACGGAGAAGATCGCCGCCGGGAGCGCCGCCACCGGGCTGAAATGGGCAGTGGCCAGCGCGGCGGCGAGCCCGGAGTTCTGCATGCCGACCTCGATGCTGACGGCACGCCGGGCCGGGATGCTGACCCGACAGGCCTTGGCGATCGCGTAACCGAGCGTCAGCCCCAGGCCGTTGTGCAGGATGACCGCGACGACCACCAGCAGGCCCACCGACAGCACGGTGTCCGCGCTCCCGCCGACCACGATCATCACCACGGCGGTGATGCCGACGACCGACACGAGCGGAAGAGCGGGCAGCAGCCGATCCACGAACGACGGGACCACAGTGCGCAGAATCAAGCCGACGACGACCGGCACGACCACGATCTGCACGATCGACACGAACAGGTCTCCCGCGTCGACCGGAAGGAATTCGTCGGCCAGCAGCAGCACGAGCAGCGGGGTCAGCAGCGGAGCCAGCAGCGTCGACACGGTCGTCATCGCCACCGACAGCGCCGTGTCGCCCCGGGAGAGGTACACCATGACGTTCGAGGCGGTGCCGCCCGGAGCCGCGCCGACCAGCACCATGCCCGCGGCGAGTTCCGGCGACAGGTCGAGCGCAAGGGCAAGGCCGTACCCGGTCAGCGGCATCACGACGTATTGAGCGGCCACGCCTAGAAGCAGGGGCCAGGGACGCTTCGCCACCGTCACGAAGTCGCGAGGCTGCAGCGTCATCCCCATCCCGAGCATGATCAGCGCGAGCAGCCACGACACGGCCGGGCCTCCCGCGGCGAACGTCTCCGGGGTGAGCAGCGCAATCGCGCCCGCCACGACGACGATGACCGCGAACCAGCGGCCGACCAGCGCGCCTACTCGTTCGAGAGTCTGCATGGATAGCTCCCGCTCCAAGCTTGTCTCGGTGACCACGCATCGCCCGTCGCGGCCGTGGAGAGTGCCCATCGAGACGTATGGCCATTTGTCAGACAGTCATGGAACCAGTTCGGCCCGACAACCCGGGAGTCGACCCGCCCTATGAGACGAACGCAATCGGCGCCTCGCGGCCATGCCCCGGCTGTCGGCTCTCGCCTTGTGACTTCTTGTCGCGTTGTGTGCATTCGGGTCGCGGCGTTTGCTTAAGATCTTGCGAATGAGGTGGGGTGATCTTGGGGGCTACGACTGGCAGCTACTTCCCGCAGCGCAGGGCGGACCCACGGTACTGGGCCTGACCTTCGGGTACGGGCTGCTCGACGAGTCGATCGCAGAGTACGGAACGCTGCGCTACTTCGCGTCGGCTCTGCGGAGCGAGTTGGCCCGGCCCGTGGAGCTGGCGACCAACACGGTCGGGGTTCCCGAGGTCGAGATCAACATCCAGCCGGACACCGTCGCCGTCTCGGTCGTCGGTGACCGCGACACCGTTGTCGGTGCGTGGCAACGGTTGCCCGCGTTCTTCGACGGAACGTTCGCCATCGAGCCGACCGAACCGCACCCGACCGACGAGTGGGGCTGGACGGTCGACATGTTCGCCCGTGCTGGGAAGAACTCGTACTCCCTGTCATTGTTGCCGCAAGAGCCGCCACGGGTCGGCGCGGAAAAGATCGCCCAGCTACGTAGCCATCTCGACCCCCGCAAGGGCGCGGTTCGCTGCCTGTTCTACACCAACGACGAAACACTCGCCGTCTCTTTCCTGTCCGCCCCGGAGACCGACCCACGGAAGACACTGCCGCCTGCCACTCCGCGCGCTCGCGGCAATTCCACCGGCGGATTGATCTCCGCGACCGCCGGTGGGGCGCTCTACTTCACCGGTCTCGTCCCGCGCACCACCGCCGGCTTGGCGGGCGCCCTGGTCATGCGCACGCATTTCGCCAACGCCCTGCACACGGTCAGCGGCCGGGAATGGCCCGAGGTGAGTTGCTCACCCCGTGGGATGGGCGCCGACCTGCTGTTCTCGATCAACGCCCGACCGTCGGTATCCGCTGACCTGCTCCGGCGGGCCGTGACCGTGATGCTCAACGAACCGGTGTCCGACCTACTCGTCGACGCTGTCATCGACGAGGTCGACGCGCTGCCCATCTGGTCCTTCCAGCGTGATCGCCGCGTGCAGGGCCTGCTGGACGAGCCACCGTTGAACCGCGAACAGGTGCGACAAGCCCTGGCCGAGGCAACGCGCACGTTGCACATCACCGACATCGGCATCGGCGAGATTCCCGGCTATCCGTCGTTGGACCGCGCCGTTCCGGACGACAAGCAGCAGGAATTCACCGGCGTGCTGCCCGAGGCGCAGCTCAATGCGGCCGGGTTGGCTCACCGCGTCACCATCGGGAACCGCACGCTGCGGGTGCCGAGCGAGGATGCCGTCGTCGATCTCGACAATGCGGTGGTTCGGGTCGACCTCGCCGTCGGGGGTGGGTATGTCGTCTGGGACGACCTGTGCACCGGCATTCCGGTCGACCCCCGCGTCTACGCCAACGGCGCCGAGCTGGAACGCCGGCTCGAGGAAAAGCTCGCCCACGTCCCCCGCATCACACCACCCGACGTGGGCCCCGATCCAGTCCCCGAGCTGCTGAGCCAGAAAACCAACCAAAAATGGCGTCGCTGGCTCGGGGCCGGTATCGCCCTCGTCGTCGCCGTCGTCGTCATCGTCGTGACCGCGATGGAGAACTCCAAGCCGTCGCTCGAGCCGGTGCAGAAGCGGCTCACGTTGGGGCAGACCGCCACACTGGCCAGCGGCACCACCATCACCGTGGAGGCGGTGGACCGCGCGGTGACCAAGGACAACGAGGTGACGCTCACGGTGGGCGTGCGCGCCTGCGCGGGTGAGAACCTCGACACCGAGGATGACGATGCGATCGCCCAGCGCCGCATCGGGCCGGTCAACTTCCAGCTCTGGTCGGGCTCGGGCACGGCTGCCATGCGGGTCGACGACGACCGTCAGCAGCTGCAGACGATCACCCTGCCGCCCGGCGAGTGCACCAGAGGCGAGTTGATCTACCAGACTCGCGATCCCGACGATCTGCGGCTGGGATACGAGAACCCGTTCGGCGACGACGTCGTGTGGTACTTCCGCTGAACGGTCTCAACCACGGCGTTCCAGCTTGTTCAGCACGCGCGCCTGCCGACGGCCGATGCGGGCTGCCTGCTGCAGGGCGCGGGTCAACCGTGCGCGCGGGTTCCAGTCGCCGATGTGCTCGCTGAGCGTCGCCGCGGTTTCTGCCGCCGACGCCGTGAGGTTTCGCTCGAATGCCGCCCGCCCACGCTGCACGATGCCGATGGCGGCGTCGAGCGAATCATCCGAGGCCGCCGTTTTCCGTTCGGTGCGTGGCAGCGTGCGCTCCTGCTCCAACACGGACTGCCAGCCGTTCAGTGCGACCCGCAGCTTGGCCAGCTGGCGGGTCGACGAGAGGGTGAAAAGCCAGGCGACACCGACGACGACCGGAACGGCGACGATCGCCACGACGAATGGTCCGACCAGCGTCAGGACACCGACGTCGTACAGCAGGAATACGGCCACGACGAAGATCACGGCGGAAATCCCGATGAGGTAGCGCACCGGCTTGGGCCACGGCCGGATCTCCTGGCGTCGAGGCGGGCTCACGCTGCCGAACAATAGCCGCCGAACGATGACCGGGGTGCCGTTCCGGCCTATCGAACCCCACCGGGCTCCATCAAGCGGGTCGCCGGGACGGCAGCGAGCTGAGAGCCGACGAGGATGCCGACCGCGACCATCACCGGGTGATGCCACACCGCGTACGCGGCCCAGGTGCACAATCCGACGACGAGCGGCCCGAGCCACATCATCAGGCGGCTGCGGAACGGCTCCCAGCTGAACGGCGTGACCAGCACGCTCAGTACGAACCCGGCGAGGGCCATTCCTGCGAACACCCCGAACGCTTGCTCGAAGCCGTCCTGGCCGAGCCGGAAACCAGTCAGTGCCCCGGCGATGCTGCCGGCCACGACGAGCAAACCCGTGACGGCGTCCCGCATGGTGACGGCGCTTCTCGGCGTGCCCGCGTGCACGATCTGCCAGCCGCGCATCACCACATCCGGTCCGAGCGATGCCCCGACGAACGCACCGATGACCGCGCCGTACCAGCGGCCGAGGAACCAGCCGACAAGAACTCCGGCCAGCAGACCGAGCAGCAGGCCCCGGCCACCGAGATGCAGCCCGTCGCCGACCCCAGGCGCAGTTGCTGCGGAACCCGACGGTGAAGCCGCATAACTGTCGGGGTCCCGGACGTGTTTCGCCCTCCGCACGATTTGTCGCGCCCGTTTCGGCGGTGTGCCCACCACCGTCAGCACCTTCAGCAGGAAACGGTCGCGTTCGGCCAGGGTGTCCGGACCCCAATGGGTGATCTCCGGGACCATCGCGCCGCGGACCCGGACGAACCCGACGGTGCGGAAAGCACCCTCCGCCGAGACGTACTCGTACAGCAACGGAAGTTCGGTCACGGCGTCGATCCGGAGAACCGACATCCGGTATCTCGCTGGTTCGGAGATCGCGGCCCCTCCTTGATCACTGCAGCGTGCAGCAGCCTACCCACCATGGATCATCGTCGGCCCTGATCGTGACGGGGCGGCTCGTGGCCGACAGCGGACACCAGAGGCCGCGGGACGTGCGGCTGTTCGGGAAGTCCCGGCGACGGAGGACTTCCAGCAGCGGCCCCGGCCCGCGGCACAGTTCTACGTTCGGGTGGCGGGTCCGGGACGACTCCACGCGCGTCTCGCCGATCCGGGCGTCCGAAGGAGAACACCATGCCCAATCCCGTCGTGCACTTCGAGATCGGCACCAAGGATTCCGGCCGCGCCCGGTCCTTCTACCGCGCTTTGTTCGGCTGGCAGCCCGCGCCCGGTGGCCCCGAGTACTGGTTGATTCCGCCCGAGGGTGACGGCATCGGCGGCGGGATCCGGGAAGCCTCCGACCAGGTGCCCACCTACATCACTTTTTACGTGCAGGTCGACGACATCCGGGCCAGCGTCGCCAAGGCGCGCGAACTGGGTGGACAGGTCATCGTCGCACCGACACCGATACCGGGGGTCGGCGAATTCGCGCTGTTCGCCGATCCCGACGGCAACACCGGCGGGTTGATGACACCGATCGAGGACGGTGGTGACGGCTAGCCGGCGCCCCAGGTGCGGCTCGCCTGTCGCCATTCCTCATCCCATGCGGCATACCGTTGGCGGTTCAGTATCCAGCGGACCAGGCATGCGATGCCGGCGAGCAGTCCGACGAAGCTGAGCCACACCCACACGGCGAACAAGGTGGCATTGAAGGCTGCTTCGCCCTGCGTGAGCGGCTTGGGTACTCGTTCGCCCCGGCTGTCGACCCACACGGTCACGGTGACCCCGGCGCGGGATCCAGGTGGTACCTGGGCCGTACCGGTGCGATGCGTCCCGTTGACCGTCCATTCGACCCGGCCCGTGACCGGCGCTGCGCCCGGACGAGCCGGCGGCGCATCGTCGAGCAGCACCGCGGGTACGGGGCGACTTGCAGCGCTTTCCCGGTCCACACGATCTATCAGGTCCGCGTGCGTCGTCGACCAGATGAGTCCGGCGACGGGCAACGCCAACAGCGCGAGGATCACGCACAGCCGCACCACTGCGGCCTCCACGCGGTCGGACTTGCGCACCAGCGAATTGCGGGAGTCGAGTGGCCGCAACCACGTCGCCCACGCAGACCGATGGTTCGCTTGCGCACCCATGCCATCAACGGTCGTTCGCGAGCACGTCCGGGACGAGTGCCGCAAGTCCCTGGCGAAGTGGTCTTTTGCCTGTCCCGTGCCGCGGTGGCCGCGCTTCCCGGCGCGCTCGGCGGTTGACACGCCAATCGGTAAGTTGTAACTTACGTAAGTGTCAGCTTACGAAGTCGATGCGTGGGCCGCACTGGGTGATCCGACGAGACGGCGCATCTTGCAACGGCTCGCCCAACGGCCGCAGTCGGTGACCGATCTGGCCGCCGAGCTACCGATCAGCCGGCCTGCGGTCTCGCAGCACTTGCGCGTACTGAAGCGGGCGTGCCTCGTCACCGACCGGCCGGTCGGCACGCGGCGAATCTACGAAGTCGATCGCGATGGCCTGGCCGCCCTTCGCCGCGAACTGGACCAGCTCTGGGGCGCCACCCTGGACAACTTCAAACGGATCGCCGAGCAGGCGGAACAGGAGCAATCATGACGTCTACCCAGACTGCCGTCAGGCACGAGACCACGGTGGCGGTGCCCGTGGAGAAGGCGTTCGCGGTCTTCACCGAGCAGTTCGACCGCATCAAGCCGCGTGAGCACAATCTGCTCGGCGTACCCATCGTGGAGACGGTGTTCGAGCGGCACGTCGGCGGTCATGTCTACGACAGGGGTGAGGACGGCTCGGTCTGCGCATGGGCGCGCGTGCTCGCGTTCGAGCCGCCGACGCGATTTGTGATCAGCTGGGACATCTCGCCGCAGTGGCAGGTCGAGACCGACTCGAGCAAGTGCAGCGAGGTCGAGGTCACTTTCCTGCCCGAGAGTCCGGGCAGCACGCGGGTCACGCTGGAACACCGGCACCTCGAGCGACACGGTGAGGGTTGGCAGGCCGGACGCGACGGTGTGGACGGCGAGGGCGGTTGGCCGCTGTACCTGCAGCGCTTCATGGACGTTGCCGCACAGGCTTGAGAAGGCGAGGCGGACCGACGGCGACGTTCCGCCGGCCCGCCTCGCTCGCTCAGCCGGCACACACAGAGGTGTGTTCCCTGATCTTCGTCACGAACGTCGAGACGACACGCCGGAGCCTCTCCCGCAGATCTGGGTCCCGCAGGCCGTCAGCGCCGAGAACATCGTCTGCGTGACCAACCGGCAGTTCGCTGTCGACGACGCAAGCCCCCAAGGTGGACAACACCTTGCGTGTCTCGGCCTGAGCCCACACCGCACCGAACATGCCGGTGGAGGCGCCGATCACCGCTGCCGGTTTGCCGCTGACCGGGTTGGTCGCGAACGGCACGGAAATCCAGTCGAGGGCGTTTTTCAGCGCGCCCGGTGCTCGCCAGCGGGTGTCGGTGGCTTGCCCCGCCGGGCTGCGCAGGCGGCCTGCACCTGGACGAGGGCACCAGCGACATCCGCCGTCGATCGTCGGTGGTTCACTGGTGCGGACGGCCAGGAACGGCGGAGGTTGAGAAAGGGAGCGCATGACCACGGAATTCAGCTCGCTCGACGACATTCGTGACGCGATCGGCACCCCGCTCGGGCCGACCGAGTGGTTCCCGGTGGACCAGCAGCGCATCGACATGTTCGCCGAGGCCACGGGTGATCACCAGTGGATCCACGTCGACCGGGAGCGGGCGGCGCAAGGCCCGTTCGGCAAGACCATCGCGCACGGCTACCTGACCTTGTCGTTGATTCCGCAGTTCGCCGGCCAGCTGTTCCGGCTGAACTTCGGCAGCGCCCGGCTGAACTACGGTCTGAACAAGGTTCGCTTCCCCGCCCCGGTCCCGGTCGACGCACGGGTGCGGGCGACCGCGGAGTTCGTCGAACTCCGCTCGGTTTCGGCGGGAGAACAGCTCACCACGCGCTTCACGATCGAGCTCGAAGGCAGTGCGAAGCCGGCCTGCGTAGCAGAAGCCCTGACGCTGCTGCTTCCCTGACCGTGAGCCGTCGCGCTCGGTCGGCCCAGCGCACGCGACCTCGACATCCTGTCGTCGTCCACCGGAACCTGGCGCGAACAGCTGGAACAGGCGTCGTTCGCGAAGCTCATCGGCTTCCGGATACGACTTCGATCTGGACGGCTTGTTCGACTACGGCCTGCAGCGCTTGCTGGACGGACTGGCCGCCCGGATCGGCTGAGGCGTGCTCACCGACCGCACGCAGCCCGATCCCGGCATTCGACCCTGACGCGCGGGTCCTTCAGCTCTAGCCCGCCGGCGACCACCGTCGAAGGCTCGGAGGGACAGGGGCCGTTCGGCATCGGAGGTCGCCATGGCCGACAACACCGACGACGTGCGCGAAGCGGCGCGCAAGCGCTTGGAAAGCAGACGAGGATTCGTCCCCCATCTGCTGGTCTTCCTCGCTGTCAACACGATGCTGGTGTTGATCTGGTGGGTGACCTCCGCGCCGAGTTTCTTCTGGCCGATCATCCCGATCGCGGCATGGAGTATCGGGATTCTGGCCCACGCCTGGGACGCCTTCTTCAGCAAGCCGATCACCGAGGAGGACATCGATCGCGAGCTGCAGCGATGGCGCCACAAGCCCGGTTTCCGCTGAGGTGTCGGAGGGTGCGTCATGCGCGCGTGGCGAGTGCAGAAGCCTGGGCCGTTGACCCACCGACCGCTGCGGCTGACCGACGAGCCACGCCCGGAACCGGCTGACGGAGAGTTGCTGGTGCGCGTGCTCGCCTGCGGCGTCTGCCGCACCGATCTCCATCTGGTCGAAGGTGACCTGCCGGTCCACCGCGAGCACGTGACACCCGGCCACGAGGTGGTTGGTGAGGTCGTGGAGCCCGGCGAGGCGTTTCGGCGCGGTGACAAGGTGGGATCCCGTGGCTGCGCGGCACGTGTTATCACTGTCGCTTCTGCCGGGGCGGGCACGAGAACCTGTGCCCGAAATCCCACTACACCGGTTGGGACGTGGACGGCGGATACGCCGACTACGCGACGGTCCCCGAGCCGTACGCCCTGCCGCTGCCGAACAACTACAGCGACGTCGAACTGGCGCCGTTGCTGTGCGCGGGGATCATCGGCTTCGCGGCGCTCAAGCGTGCGGAGCTACCCGCGGGCGGGCGGCTCGGCATCTACGGCTTCGGCGCCAGCGCTCACCTTGCCGCGCAGGTCGCGCTCGCGCAGGGGACAACCGTGCACGTGCTGACGCGAAGCACGAAGGCTCGGGCCTTGGTCCGTGTTCGCGGCCGCCTTGCCCGTTGCCTTGGCCGGTGAGGCAGCCGTACCCGGATCCGGGCGTGCCGGGCAACCCGAGTGCGAGTGCGAGGTTGATCCAAGCCGTGACGGTGTCGACGCCGTTGGCGTGTTGTTCGGACCCGCGAGCGGTCAGCACGTAGGCGTTGCGGGCTTCGGCCAGCATGGCGGCGGCCCGTCGCTGGTCAGCGGCGGCCACCCCGGTGATGCGTTCGACGCGTTCGGGCCACCACGCTGCCGTCTGCCGCCACGTTTCGGCGAACCCGTTGGTGCGCTCTTCCACGTACTCGCGGTCGACGTGACCGTCCGCCACCGTCGCGTGCAGGATGCCCAGGGCGAGCGCGAGGTCGGTGCCCGGTGCGAGTTGCAGATGCAGGGCCGCCTTCGCCGCCGTCGGGGTACGGCGAGGATCGACCACGATCAACCCATGGGTGTCGATGGCCCGGGCGAGGTGACGCAGGAACGGCGGCATCGTCTCGGCGGGATTGGCACCGGCCAGCAGTACCGCGTCGGCGTCGGCCAGATCCGTCATGGGGAACGGCAGGCCGCGGTCCATGCCGAAAGCGCGCATCCCGGCAGCGGCCGCGGACGACATGCAGAACCGGCCGTTGTAGTCGATCTGCGACGTGCCGACGGCGACCCTGGCGAACTTGCCGAGCAGGTAGGACTTCTCGTTGGTCAGCCCGCCGCCACCGAACACACCGATGGCGTCCGGGCCGTGTTCGGCGCGGACGGCCCGGATGCGGTCGGCAACCAGATCCAGCGCGTGGTCCCATGTCGTGGCCCGCAAGCGGCCGTCGACGCGCACCAACGGGGTGGTCAGACGCGCCGGTGAGGTCAGCAACGCGGCCGAGGTCCAGCCCTTCTGGCAGAGCCCGCCGCCGTTCGACGGAAAGTCGCGCGGGCGCACCTGAACCGAGCCCGCCCCGGTGGGCACCACCGTCATTCCGCACTGCAACGCGCAGTACGGGCAATGCGTGGCGACCTGGGCCTCGGTTCGGGGATGCAGTGCCGCTGTCACGGCGAAGACGCTAGGTCGCCGCTGTTACTGCAGAACGACCGAATGTTTCCGGCAGTTGACATCGGCCGCACGCCACGTGGCGCACACCGTCAGCCCTGGGTGTTCACGGGTTTGTGGGCCAGCAGCGCATACATGAGCGGGATGCGCGGCTCGGTCTGCGGGAGCCGGAACCACCCGCCCTCGGCCGGCTGCATCGACGGCCGGCGTGGCCAGGGCAGGCGATCGGTCTCGCGCAGCCGCTCGATACGAAGTCCCGCGTCCACGACGGCGGTCGTCAGCTCACCGATCCCGTGCATCCACTCGTACGACACTGTCGCCGATGTCAGCGCGGGGCCGTCGGTGTAGGTGTAGGTCGCGTCCCGCTCGACAGCATGCCCTCTGCTCAGGTAGTCGTTGCGGATCAGCAGCTCGTCGCGTCCGTTTGACGGTGGAACGACTCCGAGTGCGTTCAGCAAGGGATGGAACTCGACGACGTACAGTGCCCCGCCGGGCCGAAGCAAATCGGCCACCACCTTCGCCCACACCGACAGGTCGGGCAGGTAGCAGACCGCGCCTTTACCGGTGTAGACGACGTCGAACCGCGCGCGACCGAGTGCCTCGACTGCGTCATGCACGTCGGCCTTGACATAGGTGACATCGACTCCGGCCTCGCGCGCCAGACGCCGTGCTTCGCGCACGGACGCTTCGGAGATGTCCAGGCCGGTGACCCGTGCACCACGTCCCGGCCCGTCAGTTCCCCCAGGTCCGTCCATTCGAAATCGGCGAACCACTGCTCCGGGCCGCGGCTGCCGTCCACGCCGTAGAACCGGCTGGCCACGTGAATCGGCGTCCGTTCGTCCCAGTTGGCCTCGTTGGCGCTGATCAGTGCCCGGACATCGGCGTCGAGTTCTCTCCCCACGGGGATCCATCGAGCCAGATCGAGCCTGGCGTGTCCAGTCGAATCAGGCGCGGCTGAGACCGGAGGCGCGCAGTGCCTGCCGCTCGACGGCCGCGCGCAGGGCATCCTCGCTGCCGATGATTCGCACCCGCTGCTGGGCTCGCGTGATCGCGGTGTAGAGCAGCTGGCGGGTGAGGATCGCGGAGGAGGTGTCCGGGAGCACGATCGACACGGTGTCGTACTGGCTGCCCTGGCTGCGGTGGATGGTCATCGCGTAGGCGGTCTGGACGCCGCTCAGCCGGCTGGGATGGACCAGCACCCCGGTGTCGAATGCGGCGACGAGCCCGTCGTCGCGCCGGAGGATGACACCGGTGTCGCCGTTGCTGATGCCTGCGTCGTAGTCGGTCTCGGTGGCCAGCAGGGGCTGGCCGGGAAAGCCCCGATCCGGGTCGAACCGGTGGCCGGCGGCGATGCCCGCCCCTTCGACGGCGAGACGGTTCCAGTGCTGCACGCCTTGCGGGCCGTCACGGTGCGCACACAGCACGCGGTGCGCAGTCAGCGCGCCTCGGGCGGCCGTGGCGTCGCCTCGGTCCGCGGCCTCGCGCAGCGCGACGGCGCTGGCGGTGACGTCGCGCCGCAACTCGTCGAGGTCAGTGGCCGAGCACAGCTCCACGGCGTCGTCGCCGGAACGGAGCAGATCGAGGGCTTCGTCAACAGCGCCGCGGCGGACGGCGTCCGCGAGCTCGGCGATGGCGCCGGAGAACCGACGCCCGCGGCGCAACCGGACGATCCCGCCGCACAGTTTCTCCCGCTCCTGCGCACTGAGCGGAGGCTCTTCACCCCCGGCACCGTCGAGATCCACCAGCTGAGCGAGGGCTGGGTTGGCCGGCCGCCGGACCGGGCGCGCGACCAGATCGGCGAGGACGGCGCCGGCGTCCACCGAGGCGAGCTGGTCGGGGTCGCCGAGCAGGATCAGCCGCGTGTCCGCGCGGAGCGCCTCGATCAGACGGGCCATCAGGGTCAACGACACCATCGACGTCTCGTCGACGATCACCACGTCGTGCGGCAGGCGTCGGTGTGCGTTGTGGGCGAAGCGGCTGCGGCTGTCGCGACGCCAGCCGAGGAGCCGGTGCAGCGTCGTCGCGGTCAGCCCGTCAGGAAGTCCGAGGTCTTGCCTGGTGACGGCCTCCTGCATACGCGCGGCTGCCCTGCCGGTCGGCGCGGCCAGTGCCACGCGCAGCGACGGGCCGTGCAGGGCGTGGAGCAGCGCGAGGATGCGGGCAGCCGTGTGGGTCTTCCCGGTACCAGGGCCGCCGGCGACGATGGTGGTCCATTCGGTCGCGGCCAGCGCCGCGGCGACCCGCTGCCGGTCCGGCGCGTCATGGCCGGGGAAGAGTTCGTCCAGCTTCGCCCGGGCGGCGGACAGGTCGACGTGCGGCCGGGTGCGCTCTCGCTCGGCGAGCGCGGCACGAATGGTCTCCTCCTGCCGGTGGTAGCGGGTGAAGGACAGCAACCAGCCGCTGTCGGACCGCACCAACGTCAGCGGGATCAGCGGTCCTTGGTCGCCTCCGGTGACGAGCGGACTGGTGCGCAGCAGCGACACCAACTCGTCGGGCTCCGGCCACGGCAAGTCGTCGGTGTCCTGGTCGGCGCCGTGTTCCCGGAGCCGGTCCAACTCGACACACACCGACCCGAGCCGCAGTGCACGCACGGTCAGCGCCACGGCCAGCAGCACAGGTTCGCGGTCTTCCTGGCCGAGAGCGCCCAGCCGCAGGGCGACATGGACGTCCGCCGGGGCGAGGATCCCGGCGTCTTCGAAGACGCGCAGGATTCCGGTCGCTCGCTGGGTGGTCAGTTGGGTCATCGCCCCTCCAGCAGGTCGGACAACGCCGTCACGGCTGCTGCCGGGGGCTGCCAGGTGAACACACCACAGCCGGGTGGCGTGTTCGGGCCGATCATGCCGCGCACGAACAGGTATTGCGCACCGCCGAGATGACGCTCCGGGTCGTAGGCCGGAAGCCGCCAGCGCAGGTATCGGTGCAGGGCGACCAGATACAGCAAGGCTTGCAGCGGGTAGTGCGCGCGCAGCATCTCCCCCGCCATCGCCTCGTGCGTGTAGTCGGTGGCGTCGACGGGACCGGCGGCGAGCTTGTTGGTCTTGTAGTCGACCACGGTGAACCGAGGCCCGGGACGGCGCAGCACGGCGTCGATGCTGCCGGTGAGGAATCCGCGCAGCGGTGGCGGCGTCAGCTCGCTGAGCATGTCGGGGTACCCGGCGAGCGGGTCATCGGCCGGCAGATGTGTCCGGATGGTCTCGGCGATGCGCTGCACCGAGACAGTGGCCGCCACCGGCAACTCGAACTCCAGCTCGGTGAGCCGGTCCGCCGGGGCGACATCGGCAAGGGTGTCGCGGCCGATCGGTGTCCGGAGCGCGGCGGTGAGTGCGTGGGCGAGTACGGCGACGTCCACTGTGGACATCGTGCGGGCGACCGCCTTGGCGCACCGCAGCCGGACCTCGGCGGCCAGGTCGTCGGCCGATGTGTCAACCTCCTCGAGCACGGCGTGCACCAGCGTGCCGAACTCCGCGCCTGCGGGCAGCTCGTTCATCAACGAAGCCGTCGGGCTGTCCGTGCCCTCGGCCATGCCAGTGATCCTGTCAGGGTTGATGTCACCGCCCGTGGCACCGCCCGTCGGCTCCGGGGGCTCCGGCTCGTCGATCGTGGTCCGTTCCTCGGTTTCGCTGGCCACACCCTGGTCGGCATGCGCGGCAGCGGTCAACGCGCTGTAGGACGCGCGGCGCCAGAACGTGTCGAGTCGGCGGTCGAACGTGGCAACGGCCAGCTTGCGGTGCGGCTCGGCCGCCGGCTGCCACCTGCGCGCGACTCGCTCGGCAGGCAGGGGTTCGACGGAGATCGCGCCCTCCGCCCAGGTCGTGAAGACCTGCTGCAGAGCGGAATCGGACGGCACCGGCGCCGTCGCCGCCGGTTCGGGCCCGGCACCACGGCCGAAGAGCAGGCGGTTCAGCGGAGCGCTCTTGGTGTTGGTGGTCGGCGCCCACCAGACGACCACACGGGACAGCGCGCGGGTCAGCGCCACGTAGAGCAGCCGGAGATCCTCGGCGGCTTCCTCTTTCTGATGTTGCTTCCTGCGCAGGGCGTAGCCCGGACCGTTCGGACCTCCGACGTCGCGCACGCGATCGGCGCCCTCGTGCAGCAGTAACGCGTCCACGTCGCGCGGCTTGCTGCCGTCCCAGCCGAACGGCAGATACACCACCGGGTACTCCAGGCCCTTCGCGGCGTGAATGGTGACGATGTGGATCGCCGCGCTGTCGCGGTCGAGCATGCGGCTGCGATCGGCGGAGGTGACCGGTTGATCCTCGGCCATGCGGGCCGACAGCCACCGGATCAGGGCGGTGAGACCCAGCCGTCGGGTGCGTGCTTCGCGATTGAGCAGCTGGGCGACGTGCCGGAGGTCGGTGAGTGTGCGTTCGCCGCCTTCGTGGCGCAGGATGCGCTCGGTCAATCGGGTTCGCGCGGCCAACCGTTCGAACAGCGCCGCCATGCCGTGCGCGGAGAACGTCGCGCCGAGCTCGCGCAGCAGGCCGGCGTGTTCGGCGAGCAGCTCGTCCCCACGTTCGTCGAGCTCCGCGGCCGTGACACCGACCAGCGGGGTGAGGGCGGCGAGCCGGACCCGGGGCGGGCGGTGTGGCCGCTCGACGCCTTGCAGTAGCCGCAACCATGCCTCCGCGGCGGGTGCGGCGAAAACGCTGTTGCCGCCCGCTTGCACGCTGGGTACCCCTGCTTCCTGCAGCGCATCGCGGACCAGTGCGATCTGGCTGCGATTCCGCACGAGCACGGCGATGTCGCTCGGCTTCATCGGCCGCCCGTCGAAGGTCGGCGAGCTCTGCAGCAGTTCGACGATGTCGTCGGCGAGATCGGCTGCGATGCGCCGCCGCACCGCGTCCACCGGGGGAAAGCCGTTCTTGTGCACCCGACCGCAGTCGGTTCGGGTCAGATAGCGCAGGCGCAGTGGCGGGCCGGGCAAGCGCTGCGCGGAGTGGGCCGCGGCGACCGGGTTCACCACGATCTGAGGGTGGCCGAGCGCAGCACCGCCGTAGACCCGCTCGAGCGCGGCGAGCAACCCGGCGTCGCTGCGCCAGTTGACGTCCAGCTCGAGGTGGTGATCGGCCTCGCGCACGGCATCGAGGTACGCGAGCACTTCCGCGCCACGGAAGGCGTAGATGGCCTGCTTCGGGTCACCGACCAGGATCAGCGTGCGGTGGCCGTGGAACGCCAGGCGCAGCACCTGCCACTGGACCGGGTCGGTGTCCTGGAACTCGTCGACGAGCACGACCCGGTAGCGGTCCCGGATGCGTTCGCAGGCGGCTGGGCCGTGGACCGGGTGGGCCAGGGTGTCCCGCAACAGGACCAGCAGGTCGTCGAAGTCGCGGATCCCCCGCCGTCGCTTGCGGCGTTCCACCTCGGCACGGGCGGCCTGAGCGAACTCGACGCGTCGCCCGGCCACCGTGTCCGGGCGCGGCTCGGGGACGAGCCGCGCTTGGCTGTCGCGGATCGCTGCGCGTGCCGCCGCGGTGGCCTCGTTCAGTGGCAACAGCGTCTCGTCGTTGCGGTACTTCGCCAGATAGAGATCGGAGATCACCTCCTCGGCGATGTCGTCGGTCGACTCGACCAGAACCGCATCGGGTTCCCGCTCCCCCGCGATCCCCAGGCCGTCCAGCATCTGCTGGCAGAAGCTGTGCGTCGTGGCAATGGTCGCCGCGTCGAAGTCGGACAACGCACGCAGCAACCTCCGCCGCCGAAGTTGCACGACATCGTCGTCACCGTCGGCCAGGTAGGCGACGAGTCGGTCCTGATCCGCACGGGCACGATGCGGCTCGGTGAGCGCAGCAGCGGTCGCGGCCAGCCTTGCGCGCGTGCGTTCCCGCAGCTCGTGGGTGGCGGCCCGGCCGAAGGTGACCAGCATGATCTGCGACAGTTCGACCAGGCCCTCGGCCAGGTAGCGCGTGGCCAGCCCGGCGATCGCGTACGTCTTGCCGGTGCCCGCGCTGGCCTCGATCACCGTCGTGCCGGACGGCAGCGGGCCGGTCAGGTCGAACGTGGCACCCGGGCTCACACCGGCACCACCGTTTCACAGGCCAGCATCGGCTCCCAGACGCGACGTGCGAGCTGACCGAAGCGGCTGGGTTCGTCGCTCCATCGCTCGTCGTCACGTGGCGGGACGGCGCACAACTGCTCGAACGGCACGTCGACACCGTGCACGTAACGAACGGCCGGGTCTGCGTTCTCGCCGTAGCTGCCGCGGCTGCTGGTCCAGAGGCGCTTGGCGTCGGACATGGCATCGGCGATGCCATCTCCCCGCATGCGACAGCTCGCGTACTTTTCCGCTGTGCGCGGGGCCATCGGCAGTGGTTCACGCAGCCCACGGTCGTAGACGTCGAGCACGTGCTCCAGGACTGCGCACGGGTCGGCGGGTGCGGTCAAGGTCGACCGGCGCGCGCTCGGTTCGCCCGATCTGTACGGGCCGATCGTGACGGCCTGCCATTCGAGGTCACCGGTCGTGGCCGCGACTGCGAGCAGCCGCAGCCAGGCGGCGAACCGGTGCCGCGGCGACAACGTCGAGAACAAGACCGTCACCAGGTTCTTCCCACGCGCGTCCGGCACGGTGCCCGACAACCGTCGCCCGCCGGCGAAGTCGATCGAGACGTCGACGGTGGTCGCGACCTCGCCGAGGTGGGGTGCTGCCGCGTGTTGCACCGCGGCGATGCTGTCGGTGATCTTCCTCAGCGCATTCAGCCCGAGACGCCCGGCGGGGAGGGTTCCGCGGCGCAGCTCCGCCTGGCACACGTCGGCCAGGTCGGCCCCGGCCAGCACCGCTGACAGCATCCGGTCGCCGATCTGCCAGCGTTCCAGGCCTTCGACGGTCAGTGGGAGCGTGTCGTCGACGTCGTCGGCGCGGTCCGACAGCGTGACCCCGAGGCGCTGGCGGAGGAACTCGCGAGCGGGATTGGTGAAGAACGAGACGAGGTCGTCCAGGTCGACGTCGGTCCGGGTGACCGCGGGCAATGCCGTCTGCAACAGGGGCGGCATCGGCTGCTGGTCACGAGAGGCAAGGGCCCCAGCGAACGCGTGCGCGTCGAAGCTGAACGGCCTGGGCGGCACGAAGTTCGCCGCGTCGAACGGCTGCAAGGGCTGCCGCGTGACGACCTTCTCCGGGCCGGCGACAGTGGCCTTGACGACGTCGATCAGCTCGGCCAGCGGGGCCGCCGGCGGTCTCGGCGCTCCGGTGACCGGGTCGGCGCCGGTGTAACAGAGCACCAGATGCTCGGTGGCCGCGAGCGCCGCATCCAGCAAAAGTTGCCGATCCTCGCTGCGTGGGTCGCGTTCCCCGAGACAGGGATTGCGCGCCAGGATGTCGTCGCCATCGGCCGCGGTCGTGCGTGGGAACGCGTCGTCGTCCAGCCCGATCACCGCGACCACGCGATGCGGAACCGACCGCATCGGAACCAACGTGCAGACCGTCAGCTCTCCGGTGCGGAAGTTCGCCCTGGTCGGGCGCGCATCCAGACGGCGGGCGAGCATCGATCGGACGTCGGCGAGGCGCAGCGTCACCTCGCCGGCGTGTTCGGTCGCCGCAGCGAGCTCACGCGTGGCTTGCACGCGCTGCCACGTCTCATCGGCCGCCACGTCCGTGAGCAGCTCGAGCGCCTGCCCGAGGGTGGCCGTCCACTCCCCCGCTTGCTGCTCGCCGGTCAGCCGGTCCAGCACCGCCGTGAGCCGTTCGACGAACTCGGTGAACCGGCCGGCCAGGTCTACGTCACTGGAGTCGACGTCGTCCAACGGAAGCGCGAGCCCCAGCCATTCGAAGCCGGTCTCGTCGGCGGCCACACCGAGCATCAGACGGTTGAGCGCGGTGTCGAACGTGTTCTGCGGAACGCTCTGCAGGCCGTGCGCGGCGCGCTGCCGAGGTCCCAGCCCCCAGCGCGCGCCCGCCGTGACCGTCCACCTGCGGATGGTCTCCAAGTCCTCCGTGGTGAAACCGAAGCGGCGCGCCACCGGCTCGCGCGCGGCCAGGTCGAGGACCTCGCTCGCGGTGACCCGGCCGTCGGCCAGCTCGAGCAGGGTCGCCACCACCTCCAGCAACGGGTTGGTGTACGCCGGACTGCGGTCGGCCAGCCGTACCCGCAGCCGGTGACCGGGATGCTCGGCCACGTCGGGCTGACCGAACGCGGCCGCGATGAACGGGGCGTAGGCCTCCACATCGGGGCACAGCACGATGATGTCCCGCGGCTGCAGGGTCTCGTCCGCCGCGAGCAGACCGAGCAGCGCTTCCCGCAGCACCTCGACCTGCCGGGCAGGCCCGTGGCAGGCGTGAATCTGGACGGTGTCGTCGTTCGGGACTCGGCCTGCCGAGCCGGGAAATCGGTCGGCAGCGATGTCAGCGCGGAGCGCCGCCAGGACCCCGGACGCGGGCTCCTCGGCCGGATGGTGCACGTCGGTGCCAGGGAGCCGACGTTGCAGTTCGCGGACCTCTCTGGCCAGGCCGGCCAGCAGCGGGCTGTCGAGCAGCAATGCGCTGTCGTCCTCCGTCCGTCGCAGCGGCACCGGGCGGCCGGACAGCTTCTGCCACATGACCGGACTGGGGTGCGTCAGCCACAGGTGGACGTCGCGGTGCGCCGACAGCGCGTCGAGGACGGCGAACTGAGCACGCGTCAACCTGGTCGCGCCGAACAACGACACGCGTTCCGGCAGATCAACCAGCGTCGGATCGTCGGCGAGTGCCTGGCAGGTCCCCGCGAGCCGCTCCGCTGGGCTGGGTGTCGCGATTCGGTCGCGCAGCCGTCGCCACAGCTCGACCTGCCACGTCAGGTCCTCGTCGACGCACCCGCCTGCGCCGTCGGAGCGCCCGCCGGCGGCCCAGTCGACCAGCATGTCGGGGCGATTCTCGCCGTAGGAGGTGAACAATCGGGTCAGCGTCTCCGCGGTGCTGTACCGCCGACCGCGCCGGTGCGGTTCCGCATCGCCGTCGGCGCCGAGGTGGCGCGCCAGCATGGCGCACCACGGCTCGTCCGCGCAGTCGTCGATGATCTCCAGCAGCGTCCAGACGAGTCTGCTCGGCGACCACGGGTCTTCCTCCGGGGCGATGCCCTGTGCTCCGGCGATCGCGTCGGCGACCAGCTCGTTGGGTTGCGGAAACTCGATGTTCGCCGCCACCCCGAGCCGGGTCGACAGCTGCTGGCAGAGCCAGCGCTCGACGCCCTTGGCCGGCACCGCGACGACCTCCGGCGCGAACACGTCGTGCGCCGGGTCCGCCAGCAGCTCGGCCAGAGCCGCGACGAGGGTGTCGGATCGCTCCGCGCGGTGCACGGTGAACACGCCTGGACCTGCCGTTCCGAGTGGTGGCGCCGGTTCGTCTTGCAGGCCAGTTCTAGCAGACGACACCCACGCTCACCGTGCGCAACGACGGCCAGGCGAGTCACCGAATCCGATCAGTCGACGCGATAGCGGCCGGCCAGCTGCGGACTCTGCGCGCGGAACGCGGCGAGCTCGGCGTCGAACACGGCTTGCAGCAGGCCGGCGTCCTCCACGCCCGGGGCGACCACGGTCTCGCCCAGCTCCAGTCCGCGCAGGCTCGCCGTGACCACGTCGTCGGCGCTCATCCGCGGCACGGCGCTCATGTCGATCCCCTGCCGCTGGTGGAATTCGGTCGCCACCACGCCGGGGCACAGCACCTGCACCTGCACGCCGGTGCCCTCCAGCTCGGCGCTGAGCGTCTGCGACATCGTCACCAGGTACGCCAAACCACCGCCGTAGACGACCCGGCGCGGCATCTGCGAGTGTGGCGCCGGCCCGCTGAAGGCGATCATGCCGGACACGTTGATGATCGTGCCGCGACCGCGTTCCACCATGCTCGGGACCGCGGCGCGTGACAGCAGCGTGGGCGCCAGGACCTTGACGTTGACCAGTTCCTTGGCCTTGGCCGCGGGCAGATCGGCCAGCGGCATGTAGTGGGCTACTCCGGCGTTGTTCACCAGCACGTCCAGCGACTCCGCTGCCGCCAAGCCGGACACGGTGTCGATGCCGGATTCGGTGGACAGGTCGGCGACCACGGTGCGCACCGCGCCCGGGTAGGCCTCGGCGAGTTCCTCCAGTCGCTCCTTGCGCCTGCCGACCGCGATCACGTCGTAGCCGTCGCGCAGCAGCCGGTGGGCGAACGCGGCACCGATGCCGGAAGTGGCGCCGGTGACCAGTGCGAGCTTGCTCATGCGGGGTTCCTTCCCGAAGTGATTGCTGTGCTTCGAGAGTGCTCCCGCGCGTCCGGCGGTACCAGCGACAGCTCTTCCTGGGACTGGCGGTACCAGGACGTTTCGCTTCCGACCGGCGATACTGGCCGGGTGGCATCCACCGAGCTCGGCCAGGCACTGAAGAACTGGCGCAACCGCGTGACTCCGGAAGCCGTGGGCTTTCCCGTCGGTTTGCAGCGACGAGTCCCCGGCCTGCGCCGGGAGGAGCTCGCCATGCTCGCCGGGATCTCGGTCGACTACGTCGTCCGGCTCGAACAGGGCCGGGCCACCGCTCCGTCCGAGCAGGTCGTCGAGGCGCTGGCCAGGGCGCTCCGGCTGTCCAGCGCCGAGCGCGAGCACTTGTTCGTGCTCAGTGGCTTGCAGCCACCCGGCCCGGACCGTGTCCCCACCCACCTGACACCGAGTGTGCAACGGCTGGTGGACCGGCTGCACGGCACACCGGTCGCGGTGTTCGACGCGACCTGGACGTTGCTGACCGCCAATCCCTGCTACACCGCACTGATGGGTGATCCCTCAGCCTGGCGTGGGCACGAGCGGAATGCCGTGTGGCGCAACTTCCATGGTCTGTCCGAGCGGGTCCGGCACACCCCGGGGTCCCGTCATGCCCTGCTGACCGCGCTGGTGGCGGATCTGCGCTCGGCGACGGGCCGTTATCCCGCAGATCCACGGCTGAAGCGGTTGGTCGCCGATCTCCGCGAGAGCAGCGACCTGTTCGTCGAGCTGTGGGACTCCGGGGTGGCCGGACATCACGAGGCCTCCCGTAAGACGATCGACCATCCGCAGGTCGGGCCCGTGACGCTGGACTGCGATGTATTGAGCGTGGCGGGCAGCGACCTGCGGATCATGGTCTACACCGCCGAGCCGGGCACCGAGGATGCCGAACGCCTCGAACTCGTCTCGGTGGTCGGCATCCAGAACCTCGTCGGCGGTCAGGACGCGACGACCGGAGTGACGTGATACATCAGGCCCGCGATCGCGCCACCGAGCACCGGGCCGACGATCGGAACCCACGAGTACCCCCAGTCCGAGGAGCCTTTGCCGGGGATGGGCAACAGCGCGTGGGCGATGCGCGGGCCGAGGTCACGGGTCGGGTTCAGGGCGTACCCGGTGGGTCCGCCGAGCGAGGCGCCGATACCGACCACGAGCATGGCGACCGCCAGTGGGCCCAGGCCGCTCGGGGTGTTGCCGAACACCAGCACCACGTAGACCAGGACGAACGTGGCGATGGCCTCGGTTGCGGTGTTCCAGCCGTAGGACCGGATCGCCGGGCCGGTGGCGAAGACCGCGAGCTTGCTCTCCGGGTCCTTCTCGGCGTCGAAGTGCCGCTTGTAGGCCACGAACGTCAGCGTCGCACCGATGAAGGCGCCGACCAGCTGCGCAGCGAGATACACGAGGAAATTGCCCGCGGTGGCGGGGACGTCGGTGGCGAAATCCTCACCCGCGACCCACAAGCCGACGGTGACCGCCGGGTTCAGGTGCGCACCGGACAGCGCGGCGGCGTACACACCGGCGAACACGCCCAGTCCCCAGCCGAAGCTGATCAGCAGCCAGCCGCCGTCGAAGCCTTTCGACTTGGCCAGCACCACGTTGGCGACCACACCGCAGCCGAGTAACAGAAGCAGCGCGCTGCCCATCGCTTCGGAAAAGAAGATCTGCCCCACTGAGCACCCCACAATTCTTGATCGGTGAAAAAGGCATGGCGAATCCGCCGCAGTAATTTCAGGCGGAAATCAGAAATATTCGAACGGCGGCGTCGAGCGGCCGCCGGTGACCGTCATGCGACGGGTGCGCGACCCTTCCGCAGGGTGGTCGTCGGCCGGGCCGACGGTGCCGAACTGGTGTCCCGGATCTCGTGTCGTCCGTCGGCGAAGCCGATGACGAACTCGTCGGCGATGCCGGTGAACAGGCCGTTCTCCACGACGCCGGGGATCCAGTTCAGTTCCGCGTCCAGCACCAACGGGTCGGTGATCGCCTGCAGGTGCGCGTCGATGATGTAGTTGCCGCTGTCGGTGACGACGGTTTCCCCGTCCCGGGTGCGCAGGCGGAGTTCCGGATCGGAATACCCGTGTTTGGCCAGTAACCGCGCGATCGAGCGTCGCGTGGATTCCCACGAGAACGGAATTACTTCGATCGGCAGCGGAAATGCACCGAGCGTCTCCACGACTTTGCTGTCGTCGACCACCGCGACCATGCGGTCGGAGGCGTCCGCGACGATTCGCTCCCACAGCAGGCACGCGCCGCCGCCCTTGATCATCGCGCCGTTGTGATCGATCTCGTCGGCACCGTCGATGGTCAGGTCCAACCGCTCGACGTCGGCCAGCGTGGTCAGTGGGACACCGACCTCCAGCGCCAGGTCACGCGTGGCGGTCGAGGTCGGCACACCGACCACGTCGAGGCCGTCGGCGACCGCCTTGCCCAGCGCCCGCACGAACCAATGCGAGGTGGTGCCCGACCCCAGCCCCAGTTTCATGCCGTCTCGCACGTAAGCGTCGATGGCCGCGGTCCCGGCGGTCCACTTGGCGCGGTCTTGTTCAGTGCGCGGTTCCATTCGTCTCTCCTGTCAGGTCCGCGAAGCGCTCGATCACGGTGTGGTTGGCGATCGGACTCCCCCATGCCACGTGCCGGTACGGCACGCCGAGAGCCTGCGCGGTTTGCGCGTCGATCTCGGTGTCCCCCACGTATATGACATCGGACGGCCTCACCCCGAGCGCGTCCAACGTGGTGCTGAGGTGGGCCGGATCGGGCTTCGACCTGGGTGTCGCGTCGATCCCGACGACGACGTCGACCAGGACGGCCAGCCCGGTGCCGGCCAGCACGGCCCGCGCCATGTGGGTGCGCTTGTTGGTGCAGACGCCGATCTTGACGCCCGCGGCGCGCAGTGTCCGCAGCGCCTCTCGGGCATCGGCGTTGACCGTGGTTCCGGCCACCGGTTTCGCCTCGTACGCGGCGCCGTAGTCGGCCAGCACATCGTCCACATCGGATTCCTTGCCGCCGGCACGCGCGACGGCCTCGGCAACCAGCGCTCGCGCGCCGACCCCGAGCAGTGGCCGCACGTCGTCGACCGAGAGCCGGCCGAGCGATCGTGCGGTGAGCGCGACGTTCAGCGCGTCGGTGATGTCCGGCGCGCTGTCGACGAGCGTGCCGTCGAGGTCGAACACCACCGCGGACGCCGGTTTGTCGTTGTTCAGCACAGGGCCGCGGCCTCCTGGTACACCGGCCGCAACTGGTCGTAGAGCCCGCGGTGGACGGCGAAGACCTTCTCATAGGTCTCGACGCTGGCCTGCTGGGGCACGAACGTCTTCTCCACCGAGACACTCGTGAGGGCTTCGTCGAAGTCGCTCCACGTCCCCGAGCCGACGCCCGCGGCCAGCGCCGCACCGTACGCGCCACCTTCGGTCGCCCCGGTCACGGTGACCGTTTCCCGGTTCAGCACGTCAGCGAGCATCTGCAGCCACAGCGACTCGCTGCTCGCACCGCCGGAGGCCACGATCCGCTCGCACGGCACGCCTGCCTGAGTGCACACCTCGAGGATCTCCCGCATGTTCAGCAGCACGCCTTCCATGACGCTGCGCGCGAGGTGCCCCAGCTTGTGCATCGGCGTCAGACCGATCCAGCATGCCGATGCTTCCGGCGCGACGTGCGGCGAACGCTCGCCCAGCAGGTAAGGCAGGAACAGCAAGCCGTTGGAGCCCGGGGTGACTTCCTTGGCGAGCCCGACCAGCCGCTCGAACGACACGGGGTCGGTGGTGGTGGCGGGAGCCAGCGCATCACGGAGCCAGTGGAATGCGCCGCCTGCGCTGAGCGAGACACCCATGATGTGCCAGCGGCCCGGTGCGTTGCCGCACGACACCTGGACGCGGCCGCCGGGGTTCTCCGGGCAGTTGGAGGCGCCGCCGGCGACGATGCCCGCGGTGCCGATGGTGAACCCGACCGGGCCGGGATCGACCAGGCCCATCGCGGTCGTCTGGATGACCGCGTCGCCGCCTCCGCCGTACACCTTGATGCCTTCCGGGAGGTTCCAGCGCCGGGCGAGCTCCGGCAGCAGCGTGCCGGTGTCCTCGATGGACTCGACCACGTCGGGCAGCAGCGCCTTGTCGATCTCCAGCTTCGCCAGCAGCTCGTCCGACCACACGCGCCGCTCCACGTCGAACAGGCCCGTGCCGGACGCGTCCGAGACGTCGGTGATGTAGTTGCCGGTCATCCGCAGCCGGAGGAAGTCCTTGGGATTGAGGATGCGCACCGTGCGGTCGAACAGCTCCGGCTCGTGCTCGCGGAACCAGATGATCTTGCCGCCGGTGTAGCCGGGCAGCATCCGGTTCCTGGTCATCCGCAGCAGTTCGTCCAGCCCACCCACCTGCTCGGTGATCCAGTCGCACTGCGGGGCGCACCGCTGGTCGTTCCACAGAATGGCGTGGCGCAGCGGCTCCCCGGATGCGTCGAGCGCGGTCAGGCCATGCATCTGGCCGCACAAGCCGATGCCGGTCACTTCCCGTCCACCCTGCGGCAGCGACGCGGTCAACGACGCGATGGCCTCGTCGGTCGCCCGCCACCACTCGGCGGGGTCCTGTTCCGCCCACCCCTGCCGGAGGTTGATCATCGGATAGTCACGGCTGGCCTTGGCGACGACTTCACCGTTGCCGTCGACGGCGATGACTTTGCAGGTCGACGTTCCGAGGTCGATACCGATCAACATGATGCTGGGGTCCTTTCCGCGCTTCGTTGCACGGCTTCATCGCGCACCGTGGTGAAGCCTGATGTGCTTGAGGTGCAGGTACGACTCGAGCCCTTCGGGACCGTGCTCATAGCCGAAGCCGCTTTCCCTGCGGCCGCCGTAGGGCGCGTTGATGATTCCGGCGTCGACGTTGTTGATCGCGACGTTGCCGAAGTCCAGTTCCGAGGCCAGCGCGAAGGTCTCCCGCGTGTCCTGGGTGTAGACGTAGGACGCCAGGCCGCCCGGCACGCCGTTGGCGCGGGCGACGACGTCGTCCAAGTCGGTGTACGGGGCGACGCCGACGAGTGGGCCGAACGTCTCCTCCCGCATCACCAGAGAGTCGTCGGGTGCATCCGCCACGACGGTGGGCCGGACGAACAACCCGGGCGACAGGTCTTCGATGCGACCGCCACCGGCGACCACCGAGGCGCCGCGCTCCCGCGCGTCGGCGATGTGGTCGAGGGTGCGCTGGAACGTCTCGTCGATGGTCATCGACCCGACGTCGGCCGCGGGGTCCTTGATGCCGTCGGCCACCACCAGTGCGTCAGCCGCGGCTGCCAGCCCGTTGACGAATTCGTCGTAGACGTCCCGATGCGCGTAGATGCGGTTGATCGCGATGCAGATCTGGCCCGCATTGCGGAACGACCGCCGGGTGGCGCCCTTGACCGCGGCTTCGACGTCCGCGTGCTTGGTGACGATCATCGGGCAGCTGCCGCCCAGTTCCAGCGACAACGCGGTGATGCCGGTGACCGAGCGCATGATGGACTGACCGGTGGCGACCGATCCGGTGAAACCGACCTTGGCGATCGCCGGGTGGGCGACCAGGGCCTGTCCCGTGCTGCCATCGCCGTACACGAAGTTGACCACCCCGGCAGGCAGGACGGCGGCGACGCACTCGGACAGCACCTGGGCGCAGCCCGGAGTGTGCTCGGAAGGCTTGATGACGATGGTGCAGCCGGCAGCGGTGGCGCCCGCGAGCTTCCAGCCGATCAGCTCGATCGGATAGTTCCACGGGGCGATGCCGGCGACCGGACCGATCGGTTCCTTCTCGACGATGCTCAGGAAGCCACCTGCGTCGTTGGGAATCGTGCGACCGAAGACGCGAGTGGCTTCTTCGGCGTAGTAGTGCAACGCGGTGACGAACTTCTGCACCTCACCGCGCGCCTCGTTCAACGGCTTGCCCTGCTCGCGGGTGATCGCGCTCGCCATGTCGTCGACCCGCTGCGCGCACTCGTCGGCCAGCTGGTGCAGATACTTGGCGCGTTCGGCAGGGCGGGTCTTGCGCCAGGTGCGGAACGCCTCGACAGCCGACTTCACCGCGGCATCGACGTCGTCGGCCGTGGATCGGGGTGCCACCGCGGCCAGTTCACCGGTGGCCGGGTTGGCGCGGTCGATGACGCCGCCGGAGCCGTCGTGCCAGGTTCCGGCGTAGAAGTTACGGCAGGTGATCGGGGTGTTGGTCATTCGTCGGTTCTCCTGGTGCCCTTCGATTGGTCACGGAACGAGCGGTGCATGGGTTGACGGTGCGACTTCGGGACGGCGGTCCTTCGCCGTGCGGTCGACCGAACGGGCATTCGCCCATGCTCGCATCTGCTCCACCAGCCTCTCTTCGTCGAAGGGCTGGCCCGACCCGCCGCGTGCGTCGGCCGCTGCGTGGGGCCCGGCCACGTCCGCTCTGACTCGCACCGGGGGCGGTATCGAGGCGGACGGCCATTCGTATGATGATCGGACGATAGAGCAGGGCGAGATCGAGTGCAAGACCCTTTTGCTTGCCTGATTCGCGAAGGTTCGCTCAGCCGGAGGCGCGCTTGCGGGCGGCCTTGTCGGCATCCCCCGCCAGCAGATCACTGTGGCGCATGATGCGCCGCAGGTGGTTCTCGCAGGCGAATCGTGCCCGGGACGGATCGCCCGCCGCGATGGCGTCGGCGATCTCCTCGTGCTCGCGCACGGTGTGACTGGCTTCCGACGGATAGCCGGGACTCGTCCGGTAAACCTTGCGCAGGAAACTGTTCACCGGGCGGATGACGAGGGAGAAGAACGGGTTGCCGCTCGCCTGCGCGAGGATCTCGTGGAACGACAGGTCGGCATCCAGAAACGTATCGGTCCCGATCGAGGAGGACAGATTCCGGTTCGCTTCGCGCAGCGCGGTCAGGTGCTCGTCGGTACGTCGGGCGGCGGCGAACATCGCCATCTCGACCTCCAGCACCAGGCGCAGTTCCAGCAGTTGCTCGAACGAGCCCTCGCTCAGCCGCAGCAACAGCCCGTACTGGTCGGCGATCAGCCTGCCGTCGAACTCGGCGACGGTCATACCGCGGCCGGGCGAGACGGTGACCAGGCCGCGCTGCACCAGCAGCCGCGCGGTTTCCCGGACGACGGTGCGGCTCACGCCGAAGCGTTCGGCCAGTTCGGGCTCGGTCGGCAGCCGGTCCCCCACCGACAGCTGCAGGATCTCCTCCTGCAGGGTGTCCGCGAGGACTTCGGGGAGGCGTTTGCGCGAGCCCAGTTCGGATGCCATGCGCGAGATTCTATGGACGTCGCGTCCGGTGGACGATTTGTCGAGCGTCACGCGTTCGCCTCCAGTCTGCCCACCGATGGTGCCCAGCCACACCGGGAGCGAGCACGACTGCTCGTCCGGGGCTTGTTGTCGTCACGTCCATTGCTGGCTACTTCGTACGATGATATGACTAATGGGGCCGGCGTGGTGTAGGCGCGGGCGAACGTCCCTCGGAGCGGTGACCCGAGGAGGCACACAGTCAGCAAGGAAGGCAGTCACGTGAACCTGTTGTCGTATTCCGACCGCGTTCTTCCACACGATGCTGAGCAGGCGACGCTGGTCGCGCGCATCTTCGACCCGGCGTGTGGTGGCCCCTGCGTCGCCGCGATCCGCGGGACGACGGCGGTGGACCTCACGAGCGTCGAACCCACGGTCTCCGGACTGCTCGAGCGTTCCGACGCCGTGGAGATCGTGCGAACGCACCAGAGCGACAAGACCTGGCCCGTTCAGGATCTGCTGAACGCGACGCTGACGGCCGATCGCTCGCGCCCCCATTTCCTCGCCCCGGTGGATCTCCAGGTGCTCAAGGCAGCCGGGGTGACGTTCGTGCGCAGCATGCTGGAACGCGTCATCGAAGAACGCGCCAAGGGTGACTCCGCCAAGGCCGAGGCGCTGCGTGCACGCCTCGCCGAGGTCATCGCCGGCCACATCAGCCAGGTGAAGCCCGGTTCCGCGGAGGCCGAGCAGGTCAAGCAGGTTCTGGTGGAAGAGGGCCTGTGGTCGCAATACCTCGAGGTGGGCATCGGCCCCGACCCGGAGATCTTCACCAAGGCCCCGGTGTTGTCGGCCGTCGGCACGGGCGCGGAGATCGGCGTGCTGGACCGGTCCACCTGGAACAACCCGGAACCCGAGCTGGTGGTCGCGGTGAACTCACGTGGAGTGCCGGTGGCCGCGACCCTCGGCAACGACGTCAACCTGCGCGACTTCGAAGGCCGCAGCGCGCTGCTGCTGACCGAGGCCAAGGACAACAACGCCTCGTGCGCCATCGGTCCGTTCCTGCGCTTGTTCGACGAGCAGTTCACGTTCTCCGACGCGAAGAACGTCGACGTGAAGCTGGAGATCACCGGACAGGACGGGTTCCATTCCAGTGGTGTCAACCCGGTCAGTGAGATCAGCCGCGACATCAGCGAGCTCATCGAGCACGCGTACGGGTCGCACCACCAGTACCCCGACGGCTTCGTGCTGTTCACCGGCACGATGTTCGTGCCGACCGACGACCGCGACGAGCCGGGCAAGGGCTTCACCCACAAGCGCGGCGACATCGTGGACATCTCCTCCCCTCGGCTGGGCAGCCTGGTGAACGTGGTGAACTCGGCCGAGCAGGCGCCGGACTGGACCTTCGGCATCCGTGCGCTGATGAGCAACCTCGCCACCCGTGGTCTGCTGCGGGCCACCACCGACACGGAAGCAGTCGCATGACGAAAATCGTTGTCACCGATCACACGTTCAGTGCCACCGAGCACGAAGCGGCGCTCGCCCGCGAGTTCTCTGCCGAGTTCGCCGTGCACCAGTGCAGCAGCGAGCCCGAGACCGCCGAAGCGGTCGCAGGCGCCGACGTGGTGTTCGTGAACTTCGCGCCGATCACCGAGACGGTCCTGCGGGCCATGGCGCCGGGCGCGACGGTGATCCGTTACGGCGTCGGGTACGACAATGTCGATGTAGCGGCAGCTCGCGAACTCGGCGTGGCGGTCGCCAATGTGCCGGACTACGGCAGCGACACCGTGGCGGACCACACGGTCGCTCTCCTGCTGACGTTGCTGCGCAAAGTGCCGGCCTACGATCGGCGGGTCCGCGAAGAGGGCTGGTGCGCACCGCGCGATCTGGGACCGCTGCCCGGATTCGGCGAAACCACTGTCGGCCTCGTCGGGCTCGGCCGCATCGGGATGGCGGTCCATGAGCGGCTTCGGGTTTTCGGCTTCACGGTGCTCGCTTACGACCCGTATGCCGACCCGGCGGTCACGGACGGCCCGCGGCTGACTGACCTGTCCGAGCTGCTGGCCGCCTCGCACGCGATCTCGCTGCACGCGCCGCTGACCACCGAGACGAAACACATCCTCGACGCCGACGCGTTCGCGCGGGCTCGGCGTGGTGCCGTCGTGGTGAACACCTCCCGTGGTGGGCTCATCGACCATGACGCGCTCGCCGATGCGGTGGAGTCCGGGCAGATTTCGGCCGCTGCACTCGATGTCGTCGAACCGGAGCCGCTACCTGCGGATTCGCGTCTGCGTGCGCTGCCGCAGGTGCTCTTCACGCCGCACGTGGCCTTCTTCTCGGATTCCTCGCTCGACGCGCTGCAACGGCTCGCCGCCGAGGAAGGCGCCCGCGCGCTCAAGGGCGAGCCGTTGCGTTGCCCGGTAGCGTGACCGCACTCGTGGAAAGGACAAGCTGGTGAGTCAGGGAATCGATCCGCGCACCGCAGAACCGGTCGGCGACCCCATCCCCGACCACACCGCCGACGACGTCAATGCGTGCGTCGACCGCGCAGCCGAAGTCGCCGGGTGGCTGGCAGCCACGTCGAACTCGACGCGGGCGGCGATGCTGCGGGCGGTGGCGTCGGCGATTCGGGACAACGAGACCGATCTGGTCGCACTGGCCGACGCCGAAACGGCGCTGGGCGAACAGCGGCTGGTGGGTGAGCTGGCGCGTACCGCTGCCCAGCTCGACCTGTTCGCCGGCGTGATCGAGGAAGGCGCGTTCTGCGAGGCGACGATCGACCACGCCAACCCCGCCGCCGTTCCGCCGCACGGTGATTTGCGGCGGATGCTGGTCCCGCTCGGGCCGGTCGCGGTGTTTGCCGCCAGCAATTTCCCGTTCGCCTTCTCGGTGCTGGGTGGGGACACCGCCAGCGCGCTGGCCGCCGGCTGCCCGGTCGTGGTCAAAGCCCACCCGAGCCACCCCGGCTTGTCGAACCGCGTCGCGAAGGTTGCCCGCGAGGCGCTGGCACAAGCGGGCGCGCCGACCGATCTGCTTCAGGTCGTGCACGGCTACGAGGCCGGCCGGATTCTGGTCACCCACCCGGCGATCACCGCGGTCGGCTTCACGGGTTCGGTCAAGGGCGGCCGCGCGCTGTTCGACCTGGCCAGCGGTCGCGAGGACCCGATCCCGTTCTACGGCGAGCTGGGCAGCATCAACCCCGTCGTGATCACCGAGGCGGCGCTGGCGCAGCGGAGCGATCAGATCGCCGCGGGTCTGGTGGGCTCGTTCACCCTCGGAACGGGACAGTTCTGCACCAAGCCGGGGTTGATCTTCGCGCCGGACGATCAGGCGTTCGCCGAAGCCGTGGCGGAGAAGGCGCAAGCGGTGGACCTCGGGCCGATGCTGGACGCCAAGATTCACTCCGCGTACCAGGAAGGCGTCGAGGCGTTGTGCAAGGTGCCGGGAGTTGCGCCCGTCCTGACCCCTGAGGCGGCGTCGGGGCCGGGTTACCACGCGCGACCTGCTGTGCTGACCGTTTCCGCGAAGGATTTCCGAGCGAACGCGCGGGCACTGACCGAAGAATGCTTCGGCCCGGTCACCGTGATCGTCAGCTACCAGGACACCGCCGAACTCGCCGGTGCGCTGAGCGAGATCGCGGGCAGCCTGACCGGGACGATCCACGCCGAGCCGGGCGATCCTGCTGCCGCCGAAGTGCTGGATGTCCTGCGGAAGAGGGCCGGGCGGATCATCTTCAACGGCTGGCCGACCGGCGTCGCGGTGACCTGGTCCCAGCACCACGGCGGACCGTGGCCGGCGACGACCTCCGTCCTGCACACCTCGGTCGGCGCCACGGCCATTCGCCGTTGGCTCCGCCCGGTCACGTATCAGGACGCGCCGGACGAGCTGCTGCCGCAGGAGCTGCAGGAAGCCAACCCGCTAGGCATTCCCCGCCGGGTCGACGGCGTGCTGCAGCCGGGCAGCCCGCAGCGGTGATCACGTGGCCAGTCGTCTCCGGAGCCAGACTGGGCGCACGCTCTCCTTGATGGGGAACCGCTCCAGATCTTCCCGGTAATCCTGGCGGGACGGCGGTCGTATCCACTCCGGCTCGTCTTCGGTGTAGACCGGGTTCCAGTGAGCCCGGCCGCGCGCCGGCACCGTGTCGTCCCGGTAGAAGGTGCGCTCTGCGCTGAAATGCAGGCACCACTGGAACGGAGTGCCGTAACCCGCCTGGTAGCCGTCGGCTCGCAGGCGACGCAACGCATCCAGTTCCGGGAAGTCGGTCAGCTCCGTCTCCGTCGACTGGCCCACTGAGACGCCGTGCTCGTCGGGCGCGGACATGACGTTGCGTCGGAGGACGAGCTCCTCGTGGCGTCCCGCGGCACGGTACGTGAGCGAGACGTTGGACCACCTGGGTGGCAGATCCTGAGCGAGCACGTCCGCGATTCGTTCCATAAGAACGGTACGTTCGTCGTCGTCGAGCGGCTGTTCGTACTTGCCGTACCGCTTGGCGTTCAGCGCCGCGACCCGTTGCGGATCACGAAGCTTCGGCCAGCTCAGTTCGATCGGGAACCGGAGCTGGAAGACGTACGCGACGTCGTTGACGACCACGCGGGCAGGCGCGTTCCGTTCCAGCCAGGCGCCGACGGCGTTGTTGCGGCCCAGGATCCGGGCTGCCAGATGTTGCAGCGCGCTTTCCACGATCACCAGAACGAGCACGAAGACGACTGTCGCCAGCGCGGTGGCTGTCACGGCAAGCCACGACCAGAACCCCCAGCCACGAAGCGCCTCGTAGATGCCTGCCGGAACCGCGAAGACGACCTCCTGCACGACCTCCGCCAGGAACCCCGCGTACCCCGTGATCACGACACCTGCGGCGAGGCCGGCCACGTATCTGACACCGCGCCAACCGCCCAGGAACGACCAGTCCACGACGAAACCGGCCAACCACCGCCCACAGGTCAACACCAGTCCGAGCACGTTGTAGACGCCAACGGTGAATGCGGCAGGGGCATTGAATTCGGGTGCGCCGAGCGCGGTGGTGAACAAGAACGATCCGAACGCCACCACACCGAGCCGCGCTAGCCACGTCGCCAGGATCAGAACCCGGCCGAATCCCGCAACGACGGGTGCCCGCTCGGCTTGCTGTTCGCGGGGAGGTCGCAGGCGTGGCCACGGTCCGACGAGGAACGCGACAAAGGCCGCCGCCCCCGTTCCGATCGCCAGTTGGTGCCGCGTGGTGTCGGTGACGTCGGCGAACGCCGACACCAGGTTGAGCGCGAAGATCGTGAGGAACGAGCAGATCAGCACCGCGATGCGCAACCCCGGCGAGATCATGATCGGACAGTAGCGTGATCAAACTGCCGATCGTGCGGTTCGCCGACGTGATCAGCCGAATGCCGCAGTCCCTGGCAGGCCGTGGTCAGGGCGCGCTCAGTTCGCGCCGCGGCAAGCCGGGGCCCGACAGATTGGCCGTCGCGCCCGTGGAAAACCGTGCGCCCGATCGGAATACCTCGGTGGACGAGGCGCGAGGATCAGAACGAGTCCAACTTGTCGCGGGTCTCGTTCTCGTCCGGTGCGTTGTCCGGGCCAGGGTCGTCGTCGCCCGAAAGTGTGTCGATGCCCATGCGCACCGCACCCGTCACGAAGCGCGCGGCCGAGGAAGCGGCGCCGGCACCACCGTCGTCCAGCGCGATACCTGTGCCGTCGTCGGTGAGCTCGCCGGTCCACACGCTCTTGCGTACCGATTCCCGTTCGCCGCGTGCGTAGTTGGCGTTGGTGAGATTGCCGTCCTCGTCGTACTCCGTGTCGAACTTGTCGCGTCGGTACCCCTTGCGGAAGCCATCGCTGATCTGCTCCTGGCCGTCGTACTCCTCACCGACGTAGCTGCCCTTCAAGTCGCCGAGCTTCGGCGCGCCGAATTTGTTGCCGACATAGCTGCTGGCGCCGGTGAAGAGGGCCTTCGTCACAGCGTCGCCCCCGCGCTTCCCGAGTGCTTTACCGAGGATCTTGCCGAGGACTTCCTGTGCCTTCGCCAGGACCTCGGCGACGTGGCCGAGCAGCCGGGTGATCTTCTCCACGTACCGCATGATCCGCGGGAAGGTTTGTGCCAGCTTGGCCATCACCTCGGCCATTCCCTCGGCGATCGACGCCCCGAACGTCACGATGCTCAGCGCGAGCCTCGGCGCCATGATCTTGACGGCTTCCGCGACGAAGTCGCTGATCAGCGACTTGACCACGGCTTCGACCGTCTCCATGAGGATCGCCGAGCTCTGCAACGCCTCGGCGATGCGGGCCGAGACTGCGCTGACACCGTTGATGCCGTCGGCGAATTCGGCCAACGCTTTCTTGCCGGCCTGTGACGCATCGCCCTTCCACTCCTTGAGGCGGTCGTCGGCGACCTCGACGAAGTTCTGGCCCATCGCTTCCAGGCCTGTGGCGATGCCGACGAAGTTCTCCGCGCCCTTCTTCAGCGCTGGACCGTCGCCTGTGACGTAGTGGAGCATGTCCTGCAGCGGCGTCACGACCGACAGCAGCATATCCAGGCCGTTGCTGACCAGCCATGCGATCGGGTCGGAGGCGAAACTGGTGATCTCCCCGGCGGCGCCGGCCACGAAGTCGGTCGTGTCGAGCACAAGGTTGGTAGCCGCTGTCGCGACTTCACCAACGCCGGGAGCGTTCTCGCCCCCTTTGACCATGCCGACGACCGTCGATGTGAACTGGCTTGCGCTGCTTTCGACCGCCGATGTCGCTGACCCGAGCGGCACAGCGTTGCGGACGCCCTCGACGTACTCGGTGAATGAACGATCGGTCGACTTCAAGTTGACCTTCTCGGTCGCGTCCTCGACCTCCGCCATCAGTCATCCCCCAGTTCGGATGCAATCTGCCGGAAGACGTCGGCTGCCTCTCGGTCGCAGGTCTGATAAGTTTCCGCCGCTTGTGCGAATTTGTCGGCGGCCCGCCGGCAGCCCTGTTTCATCTGGCCGAGCATGTCCTGCAGCGAGCGCAACAGCTCGTCGTAGCCCTGTTTGGTGAACAGGCCGACCACGCCCCACGACTCGTTGCTGACGTCTGCCTGCCCGACGAGATCGGCGAACTTGCTTACCTGCTCCGCGTAGGACGGCACCTCCCCCACGAATTGCTGCATGGTCTCGACGTCGACCGTGAATCCGTCCCCAGTCATCGGCGCCTCCCCGCGCACGGTTGCTCGCCCCGGATCCTAGGGGCCGGTGACCGGGCGAGCACGGCGATCAGGACCTTCCGCGCGCATATCAGGCCTTTCGGGTCACCCGAAGGCGGACAAAAGCGGCAGACATCGCAACGCTCTCCGTCGCCCTCGGGGCTCTCCAGTAGACCTGTACTATGTCATATATTACTATGCGGTCGAAGGCTTGCTGCGAAAGGAAGAACATTGAGCACTGACACCAAGCCCTGGCACGGAGTGATCGTCGCCTCGGCCTTGCCGTTCCGGGAGGACCTCTCGGTCGACTTCGACGCTTTCGCCGAGCACGTCCGCTTCCTGGCCGACAACGGCTGCGACGGCATCGCCCCGAACGGCTCGCTCGGCGAGTACCAGAACCTCACCGACGACGAGCGGGCCAAGGTCGTCGAGGTGGCCGTCGAGGCCGCACCGCCGGGCTTCACGGTGATGGCAGGCACCGGCGCGTACGGAGCGATGGAAAGCCGCCGGTGGGCCGAGCAGGCCGCGGAGGCCGGGGCGCACGCGGTCATGCAGCTTCCGCCGAACACCTATCGAGCCAACCAGGAGCAGGTCTTCCACCACTACCAGGAGGTCGCCAAGGCCGGCCTTCCCGTGGTCGCCTACAACAACCCGCAGGACACGAAGGTTGACCTGACGCCGGAGTTCGTCGCGCGGCTGCACCACGAAGGCCTCATCGTCGGCATCAAGGAGTTCTCCGGCGACCCGCGGCGCGCCTACCAGATCAAGGAACTCGCGCCGACCATGGACATCCTCATCGGCACCGACGACAGCGTGCTCGAGGTCGGCATCGCCGGGGCGGTCGGCTGGGTGGCCGGCTACCCGAACGCCATCCCGCAGAGCACCGTCGAGCTCTTCCGGCTGGCGACGTCCGACGACGGCACGGACTGGGTGAAGGCTCGCCGGATCTACGTCGACCTGCACCCGCTGCTGCGCTGGGACACCAAGACCGAGTTCGTCGAGTCGATCAAGCTCTCGATGGACGTGGTCGGCCGCTACGGTGGCCCGTGCCGCCCGCCGCGCTTGCCACTGCCGGACGAGGTCAAGAAGCGGATCATCGCCGACACCGAGGCCGTGCTGGCCAAGGGCTACCGCTGACCGCACCACTCGCACACGTCGCTGGGACGTGTCCCGCCGGGTTCGCCCGGGCCGGGGCACGTCCCACACTGTTATCGACCGGGAGTCAGTCATGTCACCACTGCCCTACCTCGACCACGATGCGGTCCGTGCTGCCTTGCCGTGGGGGACGGCGATCACCGCGATCGAAGACGCGCTGCGCGCCGACGTCGATCCCGAGGCCGACGGGCCGCGCCTGTTCGCGGAGAACCCCACCGGCGAGTTCTTGATCATGCCTGCCTCGGCGCGGCACGCCATGGGCGTCAAAGTCCTCACCCTGGCGCCGGACAACCCGGCCCGAGGACTGGAGAAGATCCAAGGCACCTACCTCCTCTTCGACGCCGACACCTCGGCCCCGGTCTGCGTCATGGACGGCACGGCCATCACCAGCATTCGCACGCCAGCCGTCACCCTGACCGGCCTGCGCGCGCTGGCCGCGGCGGCGCCTGCCGGGCACGAACTACCGCAGGACCCGCACGTGGTGGTCTTCGGCGCCGGCGTGCAGGGCATCAACCACATCCGCGCCGCGCGCTGGGCGTGGCCGGACGCCCGCTTCACGGTGGTGGGACGCCGCCGCACCCGCGTCGACGCGCTGATCTCCGAGCTCTCCGACGAGGGCATCACGGTCGCGGACGGCACAGCGAATCCGGAGGCCGCCGCACGCGAGGCCGACGTCATCATCACGGCCACGACGTCGTCCACCCCGGTGGTGAAGGGAGCCTGGGTGCGCCCGGACGCGCTGGTGGCGACGATCGGGCAGCACGGTCTCGACGCGCGCGAGGTCGACGCGGAACTCGTTCTGCGGTCCGATGTGCTGCTCGAGTCACGCGGTGGCATGTTCCGCGAAGGCGGCGCGATCATCCCTGCTCGCTCCGTTGACGAGTGGCGCGAGCTCCGTCCGGCGAATCTGCGCGACGGCGTCCGAGGCGAATTCACCCGCACGCCGGGCAAGCCCGCCCTCTACGCCGGGGTCGGCATGGCCTGGGAAGACCTCGTCCTTGCCCAGGTCGTGCATCGCTCGGTCACGTCCTGATCGACAAACGACAGTGGGGTGGCCACGGCCGCGGCCACCCCACTGTCGTTCGGCTCAGTGTTCCTTGGCGTCGGCCGTGCTGTGGCTGGCGGTGAGCCAGTAGTCGGCGTTGTCGATCCCGAGTTTCTTCGGGTCGAACACCGGGTCCACGCCGGCCTTCCGTTGCTGTTCGTAGTCCCGGTAGACCTTGCGGACCACCGGCAGCAACAGCAGGATGCACACCATGTTGATCAAGCCGAGGGTGACGTAGCCGATGTCCCCCGCGGCCCACATCAGGTCGGCGGAGATGACCGCGCCGATGAACGAGATCACCAGGGTGCCGATCTTGAGCACCCACAACGAGGTCTCGTTCTTCTTCTCCTTGGTCAAGAACACCAGGTTGGACGAGGCGATGTAGTAGAACGCGACCTGGCTGGTGAACGCGAACAGGAAGATGGCGATCGCCACGAGTGCGGAGCCGAAGCCCGGGAAGACCGTGTCGATCGCCACCTGCGCGTTCGCCCCGCCGGTCACCAGGTCCGCGGACACCTGTCCGGCGTGGATGACCTCCCCTGCGTCGTTGACGACGCGATAGGAATCGGTGATGACGATCAGCAGGCCCGTGGCCATGCAGACGAACAACACGTCGACGTAGATCGAGAACGCCTGCACCAGGCCCTGCTTCGCCGGGTGGCTCACCTGCGCGGCTGCCGCACCGTAGGTGCCTTCACCGACACCGGCGACCGAGGTGAAGATCGCCCGGCGGATGCCCCACGCGATCGCGTAGCCCACGATGCCCCCGAACACCTCGTCCGCCCCGAACGCGCTCCGCATGATCAGGCCGACGGCATCCGGAATGCGGTCGAAGTTCACCGCGATGACGACCAGCGCGACCAGGATGTAGCCGACAGCCATGAACGGCACGGTCATCTGCGCCACGTGCACGATGCGCTTGGTGCCACCGATGATCACGAAGCCCACCAGGGCGGTCACGATCACACCGGTGATCACCGGGTCGATGCCGAAGGCATGCTCGACGCTGGAGGAGATGTTGTTCGACTGGATGCCCGGGACCAGGAACCCGTAGGCCGCGAACGCCACCGCCGCCGCAACCAGCGCCAGCCAGCGCATCCGCAGACCGTGGTAGATGTAGTACGGGATGCCGCCACGGTGTTCGCCGTCGATGCGGCGCTTGTAGACCTGGGCCAGGACCGACTCGGCGTACGAGCTCGCCGCTCCGATCAGACCGGTCACCGCCATCCAGAAGATCGCGCCGGGACCGCCTGCGGCGATCGCCGTCGCCACGCCCGCGATGGCACCGACGCCGACCCGGGAAGCCAGCGTCATCGACAAGGCCTGGAACGACGAGATCCCGCCGTCCTGGCCCGCCGCCCCCTTGGTGATCAGCCGGACCATCTCCGGTGCCCGGCGGATCTGGGTGAACTTGAACAGCACGGTGAAGAGCAGGCCGAGGGCCATGGCCACGAAGGCCACCAGCTCCCACCCGAAATCCGCGATCGCTTGCACGACCTCGGTGAGAGATTCCATCTGAACTTCCTCTCGCCGCACACGGCACTGTAGAGGTCCGAAGACCATGTGATGCGTCACACGCCCGAGCTAATAGTGCGTGACATATTACATGCCATACGGCGCAGATCCAGAGATGTGCGCGGCCCCACATCTAAGATGAGGTCAGCTCATCGCAACGATTGCCGAGGAATGCCTATGTCGTCCGGCTGGTCAGCGGTACCCGCGCAGCGCGTCAGCAGCCTGCGCAGCCATGTGGAGAAGACACTGAGTGCGGCCATCATCTCCGGCCAGCTCAAGCCGGGAGACATGCTGACCGTGCCGACCTTGGCGGCGGAGTTCGAGGTGTCCGCCACCCCGGTGCGTGAGGCACTGCTGGATCTGGCCAGCCGTGGCCTGGTGGCACCGGTGCGCAACAAGGGGTTCCGGGTCACCGAGATCAGCGAGGAACAGGCGCAGCACATCGCCGACATCCGCATGCTGCTCGAACCGCCCGCGATGCGCCGGTTGGCCGAGGCCTTCGACGCGAGCAAGGAACCCGAGGTGCGCGCACTGGCGGACAAGATCGTCCAGGGCGCGCGCGACGGCGACATCAAGTCGTACCTGGAAAGCGACGTCGAATTCCACGGCCGGCTCACCGGGATGCTCGGCAATCCGATGCTGACCGACATCGTCACCGACCTGCGGACGCGAACGCGGCTGAGCAACCTCGAGCGACTGGCCGCTTCCGGGAAACTCGAAGCGTCCGCGGCCGAGCATCACGAACTGCTGGACGCCCTGGTCGCCCGCGATGCCGAGCGAGCGGAGGCCGTGATGCGCAGGCACATCGGCCACACCGTCGGCATCTGGGCAGGCAAGCGCGAACCCGACGCCTAGTCGGCCGGACTCGTGAGGCCTTTCACGCCGCCCGGACTACCCATTGAATATGTGACATATTACAGTCCGAGACATGAAGGGAACGGTGATGGCGGTCGACGTCGCGGTGATCGGCGCGGGTGTGGTCGGCGCCGCGTGCGCGCACGCGCTCACCGCCCGCGGCCTTCGCGTCGCGGTCATCGATCGGTCGTCCGCAGCCTCGGGAACCAGCAGTCATTGCGAGGGCAACCTGCTGGTGTCGGACAAAGGGCCGGGCCCGGAACTCGACCTGGCGCGGCACTCCCTGGCGCTGTGGCGTCAGCTGGCGCCACAACTCGCCGACGACCTCGGTCCCGCTGTGCCGCCGGTCGAGTTCGAGCCCAAAGGCGGTCTCGTGGTGACCATCACGGCCGAAGGAGCCCAGCCGCTCATCGACTTCGCGGCGCAGCAGCGTGTCGCGGGCGTCGACGCCCGGGTCGTCTCACTCGCGCAGGCCCGCGAACTGGAACCGTGGTTGAATCCGGACATCACCGCAGCGGTCTACTACCCCGAGGACTGCCAGGTGCAGCCGACGATCGCGACCGAGGCGCTCCTGGCCGCGGCCCGTCGGCGCGGGGCCGTCAGCTACTTCCACCACGAAGTCACCGGCCTCATCACGGGCAAGGACGGCCGCGTGACCGGCGTGCGGACCGACCGCGCCGACATTCCCGCAGCGTCCGTGGTGCTCGCCGCCGGGCCGTGGACGGGTGAGCTGGCGACCCGTCTCGGCGCCGGAGTGCCCGTGTGGCCGCGGCGAGGCAACGTCCTGGTCACCACGCGCATGCCACACAGCGTCTTCCACAAGGTCTACGACGGCGACTACTTCGGCGCCACCCAGTCGTCGGACGCCGCATTGCAGACCGCCGCGGTCATCGAGTCCACGCAAGCGGGCACGGTGCTCATCGGATCCAGCCGGGAACAGGTCGGGTTCGACAACTCGATGCGGGTCGAGGTCTACGCGGAGATGGCGAAGAAGGCGCTGCGCGTCTTCCCGTTCCTGGCCGATGCCGGCATCATGCGCGCCTACGGCGGATTCCGGCCGTTCGTACCGGACCACCTGCCGATCATCGGACCCGATGCGCGGATGCCCGGCCTCTACCACGCATCCGGTCACGAGGGCGCCGGGATCGGTCTGTCCGTCGCCACCGCGGAACTGGTGGCCGCGGCGATCACCGCGGACTCCCCGCGCAGCCCGCTCGGTCCCATCGATCCCGCACCGTTCGCGGTGCAGCGACCGTCACTGCAGGCCTACCTCGAGGAGGCTGCCTAATGTGTTTGTCAAGCAGCGGTAGCCGTGTTTCGCCGGTAGTCGGGTTGGTAGGGCTGGCGGGTGCGCAGCAGTGCGTGCAGGACGTTGATGCGTCGTCGGGCCAGCGCGATGAGGGCC